>Ga0196978_1000069_pt1 | contig 50184 bp, 35 predicted proteins | sample S3v_2013CmetaG_FD_155491 | JGI IMG/M metagenome (GOLD analysis project Ga0196978, IMG submission 155491) | Soil microbial communities from Anza Borrego desert, Southern California, United States - S3+v_20-13C | ecosystem: Environmental > Terrestrial > Soil > Desert | place: USA: California... | reverse complement strand
GCTTTTCCACGGCCTTCACGCCCTCGGGCGTCATGTAAGGCTTGACGATGGAAAAAATTTCTTCGAGCTGCTTCGTCTCCGCATCTTCCAGCGGCGCGCCCGAATCGCCCTGCACGCAGCAGGCGCCCTTGCAGGCCGCGAGGTCGCAGACGAAACGTTTTTCGAGCAGGTCGTCGGAAACGAGGGTGTTGGCGATGGAGATCATTGCCGCAAAGATACGGATAACGCGGGGTTCAAGGCTTACCGGACGGACGGGAAAAATCTAGAAGATGAAAAGACGATGAGGACAAAAACATCGTGTCGCTTTATTCAATTCGCACCTTGTACCGCCGCACAAACCGCGCCTGCGCCTGGATGAACGCCGCATCCGCGGTTGAATCTTTCGCATTGATCACGTCGGCCAGCGAATCGTGGCGCAATGCGTTCAGCTCGGTGAACGTGCTGTCGGGCATCATAAACAGCTTGCGGTATTCCACGTACTCGTTCGTGGCCAGCGTGAACAGCTGCGAGAAATAATCCAGCGCCGCTTTTTTGAACGCGGAATCCTCGGCCGTTTCGCCCGGCGGCTGCAGCTGCCGGATCTCCTGCATGCCCACGCGCGTGGAAGTTTCGAAATCGCCCAGGGCCTTCTCCGAGCCTTTCTCGTCGCGCGCGTTGATCGCTTTCAGCAGCGCTTCCTGCCGCGACACGCAGGCGTTGGCCAGGTCGACAACCTTGTCGTTGTACTCGCCGGCCTTTTGTGAAGAGTCGTCGCTGCAGGAGAAGAGGAAGAAGAGCGGGAGAAAAAGGATGCGTTTCATAAAAACGAAGATAAGGAAGGGTGCGTAATAGCGGCAGCCGGCTGCCGCTAAACAGGAACTCTCGCGAAGCGATTTATGTATCTTTGCGCCATGTCAGAAGCCAGCATTAAAACGAAATCGCTCAGCGGCGAAGAGCTCTTCAAGGCCGTCGCTTCGCATTGCAAGGAATACGGATTTATTTTTCCCGCCAGCGAGATCTACGACGGTCCGGGCGCAGTATATGACTACGGGCAGAACGGCGCGGAGCTGAAAAAAAACATCCGCGAATACTGGTGGCGCGCCATGGTGCAGCTCAACGAGAACATCGTGGGCATCGACGCGGCCATCTTCATGCACCCGACCACCTGGAAAGCTTCCGGTCACGTGGACGCGTTCAGCGATCCGCTCATCGACAATAAAGATTCGAAAAAGCGCTACCGCGCCGACGTGCTCATCGAGGACGCGATGAAGAAGATCGAGGACAAGATCACGAAGGAAGTGGAGAAAGCGGCGAAGCGTTTCGAGAATTTCGACGAGGCCATGTTCCGCAGCACCAACCCGCGCGTACTCGAGAACCAGAAAAAGATCGACGAGATCAACGCGCGCTTCAAAACGGCGCTCGAAGCCAACGACATGAACGGCCTGCGCCAGCTCATCGTCGATCTTGAAGTAGCCTGCGAAGCTTCCGGCTCGCGCAACTGGACGGAGGTGCGGCAGTTCAACCTGATGTTCGCCACGCAGATGGGCGCGGTGGCCGAAGATTCGAGCACCATCTACCTTCGTCCTGAAACGGCGCAGGGCATTTTCGTCAATTTCCTCAACGTGCAGAAGACAGGGCGTATGAAAATCCCCTTCGGCATCGCGCAAACGGGGAAAGCTTTCCGCAACGAGATCGTGGCCAAGCAATTTATTTTCCGCATGCGCGAGTTCGAGCAGATGGAGATGCAATTCTTCATCCGCCCCGGCACGCAGAAGGAATGGTACGAGAAATGGAAAGCGCAGCGCCTGCAGTGGCACCTCGCGCTGGGCATCGGTGAAAACAACTACCGCTACCACGATCACGTCAAGCTCGCGCACTACGCCGACGCGGCCTGCGACATCGAGTTCAAATTTCCCTTCGGCTTCAAGGAGCTGGAAGGCATCCACTCGCGCACGGATTTCGACCTGGGCAACCATGAAAAATTCTCCGGCAAGAAGCTGCAGTATTTCGATCCCGAGCTGAACCAGAGCTACGTGCCGTACGTGGTGGAAACCTCGATCGGCCTCGACCGCATGTTCCTCGCCGTGATCTCGAGCAGCTACGCGATCGAAACGCTGGAAGACGGCAGCGAGCGCGTGGTGCTGCGTATCCCGCCCGCGCTGGCGCCCGTGAAGGCCGCGGTATTCCCGCTGCTGAACAAGGACGGCTTGCCCGAGAAAGCGCGTGAAGTGATGGACGTGCTGAAATACGATCACCGCTGCGCATACGAGGAGAAAGACGCCATCGGCAAACGCTATCGCCGCCAAGACGCGGTCGGCACGCCGTATTGCATCACGGTGGATCACCAGACGCTGGAAGATAACACCGTCACCATCCGCGAGCGCGACAGCATGCAGCAGGAGCGCGTGGCGATCGGGCGCCTGCCGGAGATCATCGACCAGCGCGTGAACATGAAGTCGCTGCTGAAAAAGCTGGGAAATGCATCCGGCGAAACCAATGCCGGTGCGAACGTTTAGCGGCTGCCGCTCGCATGATATTTGCATGTACTCTCCGTAAGCATTGAACTGGGCATGTCGCATTCCGATCATTATCTACACGGGTTCACGGCGCAGGAGCAGGATCGCCTCTACCGGCAGGCGCGTTTCCTGGAGAACATCGTGTATTCCGAGGTCGATCTTTCGCACGTGAAGCACCTGCTCGAAGTGGGCAGCGGCGTGGGCGCGCAGTCGGAGATTTTGCTGCGGCGTTTCCCCGATCTTCAATTGAGCTGCATCGATTTTTCGGGAACGCAGATCGCGGCGGCCAAGCAGCGGCTCTCGCAGAACCCGCTCGCGCAGGGCCGCTGCGAGATCCTGCAAATGGACGCGCAGGACATGAGCTTCTCTTCGAACCACGTGTTCGACGGCGCTTTCCTCTGCTGGATCCTCGAGCACGTGCCCGATCCGAAAGCCGTGCTCTCCGAAGTGCGGCGCGTGCTGCAGCCCGGCAGCACCATTTACGTGACGGAAGTGCTGAACGCCACTTTTTTCATCGAGCCCTATTCGCCTGCCGTGCTGCAATACTGGATGAAGTTCAACGACCTGCAGTACGACATGGGCGGCGATCCCTTCGTGGGCGCGAAGCTCGGCAACCTGCTGCTCTCGCTGGGCTACACGAACATCCGCACGCAGGTGAAAACATTTTTCCTCGACAACCGCCAGCCTGCCAAGCGCGCAGAGATGATCGCGTACTGGACCGACCTGCTGCTCAGCGGCGCCGACAATCTCATCGAGTCGGGATACGTGACGAAGGAGATCGTCGAAAAAGTGAAGGACGAAATGCACCGCAGCGCGAAAGATCCGAACTCGGTTTTCTTCTATTCCTTCATCCAGGCCAACGCGCACACCACCTGAAATGCGTTTCCCCTTTTTTGCGATCTAATACCTTGGATTGCTTGTTAGTATTTGGCTGTAAATTAATCATTTACATAAAATACTTTGCGCTCAAAAATATAAGTTTTTCCAGCATTAATCTTGTGCCTCGTTTCGCCTTTCCGCACCTTTGAAGCAGTTCTTTTTTCGACAAGGCAAACTTCCCTATAAAGCATTGGTACTTGCCGGTCAGCTGGTTGTGTAGGTTAAGCCGGGTATCCGAAGGAAGAGCGGGTGCCAGGCAGGCTGCCGGCGGTACCAAATTTTCAGTGGACCCGTAAAGGCCTCGCAGATAATGCGAGGCCTTTGCTTTTTTCGCGATCTTCGATTTGTGAAACGCCGGCTGCTCTTCTTTGCCTTACCTGCGCTGCTTTTCAGCACGAACGCTTTTTCGGGTACGCTGCAGGATACGGTTTATCTCAACCGCGACACCTTTACGCTTTACCAGAATCTTTTCCGTTACTGCGCGTTCAACGCCTCGCCCGCTTTCAGCCGCACGAACGCCATGCTCTACCTGCCCGCCGGCGACACGCTGCAGCTGAGCGTGGTGAACAACGACATCCAGCCGCACACGCTCACCATCGACAACGTGCTCAGCACAGGCAACCAGGTGCTGCCGGGCGATACGCAAACGTTCACGCTCAGCTTTTCGCAGGCCGGCACGTACCGCTTTTATTCCGCGCTCTCCAACGGCGCGCAGCTCGGCGCCTCGGGCAGCATTCTCGCCGGTTATGAAAATACGCGGCGCTTCACCTGGAATTTATTCGACCAGGATACCGTGTCTGCAAACGCATTTCACAACCAAACGATCTCATCCGTCACACCCGCGTACTCGCCGGATGTCTTTCTTATCAACGGCGTGAGCTATCCGCAAACGTCGATGGACAGCACGACCACGATCAGCGGGGCGGTGAACGACAGCATCATCATCGCGGTGGTGAACTCGGGGCACATGTCGCACGCGCTGCATTTTCACGGCTACCACGTGCGCATCCTCAGCTCCGACCGCACCCCGCAGATGAACGGCTGGCTGAAAGATTCGTTCCCCGTCAAACCCGGCGGTGCGATGACCTTGCTGCTGATCCCCGACAAGCCGGGCATGTATCCCGTGCACGATCACAACCTGATCTGCGTCACCAATAACGGTCTGTATGCCGGCGGCATGATGACCATGATCGACATCACGCCATGAAGCGCGCGCTCGTCATATTGCTCCTGTCGTTCAGCGCGACGCTCGGCGCGCAGCAGCAGCGCGATTTTTTCCTCTACGCGGAAATGAACGGCTGGCACGATCTCGACGCCGGCGACTCCACGCGCTTCTGGGGATACGGCTGGTGGTTCCCGCACAACGGCGAATTGCCCATCACGCTGCCTTCGCCGCTGCTGGAGATGGACAAGGGCGATACGGCGTTCATACACTTTTATAATCTTTCGCCGGAGCATCACACCATTCACCTGCACGGCACCGACGTGGATGAGATGAACGACGGCGCGCCGCACACCACCGGGCCTGTGCTGCCCAACGATTCGTTCGTTTACATGATGGAAGCCCGCGATCCCGGCGCGTACCTGTATCACTGCCACGTGATGACCGTGCAGCACGTGGCCATGGGCATGTACGGCATGCTCATGGTGCGCAACTATCCCGACACGATGCGCCTGTACGACAACGGCCCGGGCTTCAACAAAGAGTACCGTTACCTGATGTCGGACATGGATCGCGACTGGAACGACAACCCGATCTCGCCGGGTCCGTTCGATGAATACATCGCGAATTATTTCATGGTGAACGGCCTCTCGAGCTGGCAGCTCTTCAACGATTCCAGCCAGGTCATCAGCGCGCTGCCCGGCGACAGCATCTGCCTGCACGTGGGCAACATCGGCTTCAGCACGATCCGCATGGAATTTCCGTTCCAGCTCAACGCACGCGTTTACACGTCCGACGCGCGCACCCTGCCCGCGCCCTTCGACGCCGACACGCTGCGCATTTATCCCGGCGAGCGCTACGGCGTCGTGCTCAAGCCGCTGGTGCCGATCGTGGATTACATCACGGTGAATTACCTCAACGCCATCCTCGATCTGCCCATGGGCGTGAATTACATCGGCGTGAACCAGTACGTGCATCCTTCTTCCGTAGCGGAACCAGGCAGCAAGCATCACCTGGAAATTTTCCCGAATCCCGCCGCGGAAGAAATTTTCCTGGACTGCGCGGAAAGAACCGAGCTGTTCATCTCCACGATCGAAGGCCGCGTGCTGGCGAAACAAACGTTGCTGCCCGGGCGCAACCGCATCTCCTGCGCGGGCCTGGCGAAAGGCGCGTATCTCTTCTCCACTTCCGGCGGCCGCGCTGCGAAGGTGATCGTCACGCACTAAATTTCCTGCACAAAAAAAGAGCGCACCCTATCCGGTGCGCTCTTCATTAAATTTTTTTTCGCTACGCGTTGACGCGCTTGCGCTCTACTTTCGCGGGCTCTTTCTTCTCGTTCACCAGCTTGAATTTTCCTTCCTCGATCTTCAGCATATACGTCGCGTTGTTCTCCTCCACGTCTATGATCTCACCGTCCGCGTCGCCCGTCACTTCGTTGTTCCAGAGATTGATGTTGCCGTCGACGCCCAGCTCGCCCGTCAGCCGGTATTTGCCCCACACCGGGGCATCGCTCGAAGAGCGGTCCCAGCCGAGCGGGAAGGTCTCGCCGAGCTGGTTGTTGTGCAGGATCGTCACATAAGCGTCTGTTCCTGAATAATAAGGGCAGGCTTCATCCGTAGAATATTTCATTCCCCAGACCAGCGCCCAGGTTTTTTCATCGAGCTTGATCTTGCTTACCGCGTAGGCTGTGGAGCTTATCGTGCTGCCGGGCTCGAGCGTTTGCTGCCAGGCCACGTAGTTTCCGCTTGCCCTCACCGAATCGATCTTGTAAAAATCCCGGAGCTGATACGGGATCGAAATGCTGAGCTCGTGCCCGAACCAATGCTTCGCGAGCAGCTTTACCTTATCGCTCATGATCTCTTGCCCGGAGAGCGCGGCCAGCCAGCCGGTGTCCATTTTGTACGGCAGCATTTCTTCTTTGTTGAACGAAGCGAGCAGGCCCTGCACTTCAGGCGCGAGCGGCGCGGCGGCGAGGGTGTCCTTTTTCGCGGTGTCGGCGCCGTCGGGCTTGTCGTTCCCGCAGGCGGGCAGCAGGAAAAGCGCAGCGGCAAAAATGCCTGCCTGCAAAAGCGTGGTGGTTTTTCGGAGAATGGACATGGAGTGGATTTTGTCCAAATGTAGAATTTCTGCGCTACTCGCGTTCCATTTTTTCGATGAGATCATCGAGCAATGGAAGCTGCCCGGGATGGATTTTTTCTCTCGCCTCGTTCAGCGTGAACCAGCCTGCGCGATCCACTTCCGGGAACTGCTGCATTTTGCCCGAGCGCGGCGGCCATTCCAGGGGAAACAAATTGCTTTGGATATCATCCGCATCCAGCTCGCCCTCGACAGCCCAGGCGGAGATCACTTTCCCGCTCTTGAGCTTCACTTTACGCAGCTCGATAAAATCGCCGCTGACCTTGTGTCCTGTCTCTTCCTGGAATTCGCGCTGCGCCGTTGCGAGCGGATCTTCCTGCGCATCGTACTCGCCTTTGGGGATCGACCACACGCCGGCATTTTTTTTCGTGAAGAACGGTCCGCCGGGATGCACGAGCAGCACCTGCAATTCATCGCTGCGAAAGCGATACATCAAAATGCCTGCGCTCGTTCTGCCCATAATTTCATTGCTCCGGCCGTACCGATCCCGGCGCAAGTTCCGTGCCGCCCCACTCGACCACGGTGAAGCCTTTTCGCTCGAACGCGGGGAACTCCTGCGCCTGCACGCCGATCGATTCTCCGCCTTTCAGCGGCGACCAAAGCATGTACACGCGCAACACGCGGTCGGGCTTCGGGGTGATGTCGAGCGCGGCATATTTTTCACAATCGGTGTTGAACAAAAAGCGCACGTAATTTTTTTCGCTGCCTTGCATGCGCGGGTACCAGTACGTGATGAAATCCTGCGCCTCTTTCGATTGCAGGCCGATCTTTTCCAGGCTCGTTTCAAGGAACGCGAGCAGGTTTTCCTTCTCCACGACAAATCCTTCGCCGGAAAATTTATCCTGCGGCGCGAAGCTCAGCTGCCCTTCCCAAAAAAGATAATTGTACGTTTTTCCATTCGTGTGAAGCATACCGTTCGGCTCCGCGCTTACCGACCAGCCGTTTTCATACGCCGGGTACGCGAACGTCAATTGCCCCTGCAGCGCGAGCTGCACACGCACGTCTGTCTTCTTTTCCGGGTAGAGATAGATCACCGGCTTGTCGACAGTGACCGTCGGCGACGTAAAATAAATCGTGATCTCGGTCTTGTGCTGCGCCGCAATAGCAATGCTGTCCGTGACAACCTTCAGGTATATGGCACTGTCCGCGCTCAAACACCCGTCGGCGCTGATGAAACAAAATTTGTGCTTGCCAGGCGTCGTTTCCAAGGAGAAAATGCCATGTTTGTCCGGCTCCGCTTTTACTTCAGTTTTGCCCTCGTAGATCCGCACCCGCTGGCTCCACACGGAATCATTGAAGAGGAACGTGAAAATAAATTTCGCCTCGTTCTTCTGCAGGCTCGCATCTTTCGATGTGCCGGTCACCCGGTACGACAGCCCCGACTTACCCCGGTCTTCGCCAAAAACGGGAAGGACCAGGCAACTCATCAGCAGGAACAGTGCGATCGTTTTCATATCTGCGATTATTTCTTGTTTGAAATTAGTGAATCTCATTGCGCGCTGCGCGAATCTTTTTCTTCCAGCTGCGTGCCGCCCCATTCGAATACCGTGAATCCTTTCCGCTCGAACGAAGGCAGCTTCGGCTTGGCCGTGTCGAGCTGACGTCCGTTCACGTCCGGCGACCAGAGCATGTACACGCGAATAAGTTGATCGGGTTTCGGCGAGATCTCCAGCGGCGCGTATTTCGAAAATTCATCGTTGAAAAGAAAATGCACGTACACTTTTTCATGCGCCATCATGCGCGGGTACCAGTACGTGATGAAATCCTGCGCCTCGTTCGGGCGGAAGCCGATCGTCTGCAGGCTGCTTTCCAAAAACTGCAGCAAGCCTTCGCGCGGCACGATGAAACCGGAGCCGGGCTGCTGATCCTGCGGCTGCAATTCCATCTTCGCTTCCCAGAAGAGATAGGAATAGTTTTTCCCGTTCGAATGGATCGTGCCGTCGGGATCGGCTTTCACCTGCCAGCCGCCGTCGTATTTCGGGTACGTGAACGTGAGGTCGCCTTTGACCTGCAGCTTCACGCTGATGTCCATCGGCTGCTGCGGGTACAAGTAGATCACCGGTTTTTCAACTTCCACCTGCTCGCTTGCCTCCTGGAAATAAACCGTGATCTCGATCCTGTTGCGCGAAGCGATGCGGATGCTGTCGGTGATGATCTCGTTGAACAGCGAGTTGTAAAAATACAGCTTGTACTTGCCGGGCTTCAGCCTCAGCTCCGCGCGTCCTTTCTCATCGGGCTGCGCGATTTTCTGCTCGGCGTTCCAGCCCAGCTGCAAGGGAGCTTTCACAAATTTCTGCTGCGGATCGTGGAAGGTAAAAACGAACAGCGCCTCATCTTTCGCAAGGCTGGTATCGCGGCTGGTGCCGGTGACGCTGTACAGCAAAGGGGATTTTTCAGCTTCTGCAAAAGCAGGCATGAAGCAAAGGCTCAGCAGAACGAGAAGAAAGTGCGTTTTCATTTTCGGAGTTTTTAAAAAATCAATGCGGCAGCTTCAGCGCGCCCGGTTCCAATTCCGTTCCGCCCCATTCGAGCACGGTAAATCCTTTTCGCGCGAAAGAAGGCAGCGTTTGCGCTTTCAGCACCGGCGCTTCGCCCTCGAGCGGCGACCAGAGCATGAACACGCGGATCAGTTGATCGGGCTGCGGAGAAATTTCCAGCGGCGCATATTTTGAAAATTCTTCATTGAAGAGAAAACGTACGTACGTACGATCGTGCGCCATCATGCGCGGATACCAGTACGTGATGAAATCCTGCGCCTCCTTCGAGTGAAGCCCGATCGTTTCCAAACTGGTTTCGAGGAACGCGAGCAAACTATCCTTGCCGACAATAAAACCATCGGCCGCGCGAATGTCCTTCGGCGAAAGATCGATGCCGCCTTCCCAGAATAAATAGTTGTACGTTTTGCCGTTCGCGCGGAGGCTGCCGTCCGGCGCAGCTTTCACGTTCCAGCCTTCGCCGTGCGCGGGATACGTGAACGTGAGCTTTTCTTTTTTCTCCAGCTTCACCTGCACGTCCATTTCCTTTTCGGGATAGATATAGATTACCGGCTTAAATGCAATGGCTCCAACACCGATCTTGCTGAAGCGCACGGTCATTTCAACCTTGTCGTTGCTTTCCAGGCGGATCGTATCCGTAGCGATCTCGTTGCAGTCGCGCGTCACGAAATAGAACGGCGTTTTGCCGGCCAGGCGTTTCAAGGAGATCCTTCCGTTCCTGTCCGGCTGCAGCGTGACCTGCCCGGCGCTGTGCGTGAGCTGCACGGAATTGCTCAGCGGGTAATATTGCGGATCATAGCAGGTGATCACGAGCATGGCCTCACCGCTGAACAGCAAGGGGTCTTTCGAAATGCCGGTGATCTCGTAAGCCGGCGTCCATTTCTCTTCGGCAGGCGCCTGCAAGGCGAAGAGGCTGAGCGGCAGGGCGAGAAAAAGACTTTTCATACGGAGCGTTTCTTACAAGATGCGCCGTAAAGGCGAAATCCACAAGAAAAGACGCAGAAAAAGCAGCCCATTGCCCGGGCAAGCAAAAAGGCCGGGAACGCAGCAGTTCCGGGCCTTTCAGAAAAATTCCGCCGTAAAAATTATTTGACCAGGGACAAAAACTCGGCATTCGTTCGCTCTTCCCTGAACCTGCCCGAATAGCTCACCGTTACCGTGCTGCTGCCCGTATCCTTCACCCCGCGCGAGGCCACGCACAAATGCACCGCATCGATCATCACCGCCACGTCTTCCGAATTCAGCGCCTCTTTCAAGCCTTCCGCGATCTGGTTCGTCAGGCGTTCCTGCACCTGCGGGCGTTTGGCATAGTACTGCACCAGGCGGTTGATCTTCGAAAGGCCGATGACCATCCCGTTCGAGATGTAAGCCACGTGCACTTTTCCGATGATGGGCACGAAATGATGCTCGCAATACGAATACAGCGTGATGTTCTTTTCCACCAGCATCTCGTTGTACTGGTATTTATTCTCGAAGAGCTTCGCTTCCGGCTTGTTGGCCGGGTTCAGCCCGCTGAAAATTTCCTGCACGTACATTTTCGCCACGCGCTGCGGGGTGCCGCCGAGGCTGTCGTCGCTGAGATCGAGGCCGAGAATGTGCATGATGCTCCTGAAATGCTCTTCGATCAGCCCGATCTTCTCCTCCTCGCTGAGCGCGAAGGCGTCGGCGCGCAGGGGCGTATCGGCCGAAGTGGCGATGTGCTCGTCGCCGATGATCTGGATGCTTTCCGTCGTTAGTCGCATAGAATGATTTTAACTTTTGATCCTGCTCATCACCCGCTCCACCATCGCATCGCAGTACACGAGGTTGAACCCGAACAGCTCTTCGGCCGTGTAGGTTTTTTCGATCTCCTTGCGCAGCATATTTTTCGCGCGGCTCAGGCGCGTCTTCACGTTCGCCTCGCTGATCTCCAGCGCTTCGGCCGTTTCCGCCACGTTGAGCCCGCTGATCTCGCGCAGGGAAAATACCAGGCGGTATTCCTCGGGGACGCGGCTTAACGCGTTTTCGATGACGTGGCGCAGCTCCTTGTTGGCTACGGCTTTGCCGGTGTCGGAATGTTCGCTGGAATACATGGGAATCGCGTTTTCGTTGATCGCTTTTTCACCCGCCTGCTCCTTGCTGAAGCTGAGCTTCTCCCGCCGCCGGTGACATTTGTTCAGCATGATGCGGATGATCCACGTCCTGAACGAAGAGCGGTTCTCGAATTTCGGCAGCGCAGCGTACGCGCTGATGAACGTTTCCTGCATCAGGTCTTCCGTATCCTCGCGGCTGTAATTGCAGGAGCGCCCGGTCTTGTAGAGGAACGGGTTGTTCCTGCGGATGAGGAGCTCGAACAGCGCCGTTTTCCCGGCGAGGATTTCCTGGATGATCTGCCAATCGGTGTGATGCTCGAATTGCTTGAGGTCGGCCATGCGGTGAACAAGGGCGTTTCAGAAGGTTAGAGACGGCGAGCGCGTGAAAGGTTACAAACCTGCGGAAAAAAATAAAAAGGTTCGCATCCGTCACGTTGATGGTGATGATGAATTTCTTCTGCCCTTAAAAATCAAAACGGCTTGAAACAAAATGTTTCAAGCCGTTCTCGTGGGCCCACCTGGGATCGAACCAGGCACCTGCGGATTATGAGTCCGACGCTCTAACCGACTGAGCTATGGGCCCTGTAAATAAAGGGAAGCAAAAATACGGAGAAAAAATCCCAAATGCTGAAATCCCAACTTCCAATGGAAAGAACAAGCACCGTTTGGGAGCTGGAATTTTATGTTTGGAATTTACAGCTTGACCCCGATCACCAGTATATCATCCACCTGCTCCAGCCCGCCGCGCCAGCGCTCGATCGTTTCGTCGAGGTAGTTTCGCTGTTCCGCCAGCGGAAGCCGGCCGATCTCCAGCAGCGCTTCCTGGAAACGCTTGACCATGAATTTTTTTCCTTTCTCCCCGCCGAACTGGTCCGCATAGCCGTCGGAAAATAAGTACAGCGTCGCGCCGGGCTGCAGCTCGATCGTTTTCCCGGTGAAGATCCGCTCGCCGTCATCCTGTGCGCCGCCGATCGGCTGCTTGTCGGGCTTGATCTCGGTGAGCTGCGCGCCGTTCAACAAGTACATCGGGCGGTTGGCCCCGGCGAAGAATATTTTTTTAGCGGCGCGATCGATGCAGACCAGGCCGATGTCCATCCCGTCGCGCGTCTCGCTGCCGCTGTCCTGGCGCAAGGCCGCGCGCACGTCGAGGTGCAGGCGCGTGAGAATTTTTGCAGGCTCCCACAAACGCTCCTGCCGCACCAGCTCGTTGAGCAGCGTATGCCCGATCATGCTCATGAACGCGCCCGGAACGCCGTGGCCTGTGCAGTCGGCGACGGCGAGCAATATTTTTTCGTTCCCGCCCGCTTCCGTTTTCGCGATCCAGTAAAAATCGCCGCTCACCACGTCGCGCGGTTTGTACAGCACGAACGACTCCGGCAGCAGCGCGCGGAATTCGTCTTCCTGTGGAAGAATGGCGTCCTGGATCCTTCGCGCGTAGTTGATGCTGTCGCGGATGTCCTTGTGCGCGGCGGTAACTTTTTCTTTTTCCTCGTGCAGCTCGAAGGTGCGCTCCTTCACTTTTTGTTCGAGCACCAGTTTTTCGCGGCGCAGCTGCCGCTCTCTCCAGCGGATGTAGCCCCAGATGAGCAGCAGCACGGCCAGCGCGCAGAGCGCGTAGAACCAGGTGGTGCGCCAGAACGGCGGCGTGATCTCTATTTCCAGGCTGGTAATTTGTTCGCTCCAGATGCCGTCGCTGTTCGATGCCGCTACGCGGAAAACATATTCGCCGGGGTCGAGATTCGTGTACGTCACGAAGCGCCGCGTGCCCGCCTCCACCCATTCTTCGTCGAAGCCTTCCAGCATGTAGCGGTAGCGGTTGCGCGCGGGATTCGTGTATTCCATACCGGCGAATTCGAACGAGAAAAAATAATCGCGGTAGCTCAGCGTCACTTCTTCCGCGCTCTGGATGCTCACAGGCATTTCATACGGCTTGTTCAGCACGGTGAACGAGGTGATCACCGCCGGCATGGTGACCGTGTTGACGCGAATGTCTTTCGGATTAAAAACGTTGAAGCCCTGCACGCCGCCGAACCAGATGCGCCCGTCGCGCGTGCGCAGCGCGCTGTTCTGGTTGAACTCGTTGCCCTGCAGGCCGTCGTCCACCGTGTACGAAAAAACTTTTTGCTCCGCGGGAAGAAAACGGCAGATGCCTTTGTTCGTGCTGATCCACAATTCACCCGGGCCCGACTCGATGATGGCGTTGATGGCGTCGTTGGGCAAACCGTCTTTTTCGGTGAAGCCCTGCAGCGTTCCTTTTTTCTCGTCGTACACGTACAGCCCCGAGCCGAAAGTGCCGAGCCAGAGGTTGCCGTAGCGATCCATCCGCATCGCGGAAATGTTCGACAGGTTCAGCCCGTGCAGCTCTGTGCCGTAGCGCTTGAATTTTTTCGTGCGCAGGTCAAAGAGGCAGAGGCCTTGCGTGGGCGTAGCGATCCAGTAATGATCCGCATCCTTCGGCGCGGCCACGTCCACCTGGTTCTCGCTGATCGTCGTGGGATCTTTCGGATCATGCAGCAGCGGAAAAAAATCATCCGCCGCCGGGTCGTAGCGCAAAAAGCCGTCGCCGCAACCCACCCACACCTCGCCGTTTTTGTCGCAGAAGATAGTCGTCACAATTCCCCCGCGCATCACCCGCCCGCGCTTCTCGACCGGGCCGTATTTGTCGTAGCGCATCTCCACCGGGTCGTAGCGGAGCAGGCCCGAGCCCGCGGTGCCCATCCACACGCGGTTCTGCTTGTCGATGCATAAAGCCTGGATGTTGGCGCCGCGCGGAGGAATGTTGTGCGCATGCTCTTTCTTCACGGGCGGACGAAAAAATTTTCCGCTCGGCGGGTGAAAAATGTACGGGCCGTCTTCCGTGCCCAGCCACACCTGCCCCTGCTGATCTTCGCACAGCGACCAGATCGTTTTTGCAGGAAAGCTTAATGAATCGTTCGTGCGGTGCGTGTAACGTCCGAAACGTTCGAGCCGCTCATCGTATACGCTCACGCCGCCCTGCCAGGTGCCCGCCCAGATCTGCCCGCTCTTGTCTTCGGCGATGCTCCAGATGTTGTTGTCGCTGATCGAGCCGGGATCGTTCGGATCGTGGCGGAAGTGGCGCAGCTTTTTCGCGGCGGGATCGTATTGCACGAGCCCTTCCTCCGCCGTGGCGAACCAGATGCGGCCTTTCGAATCTTCGATGATCTTCCACACCATGCTGAAGCTGGGGCGCTCGCCGAACCCGGGAATGTCTTTGTGGTACGTCATCTTCTGCGTCCGCGGCTCCCAGAGGCAGACGCCGTTGCCCCACATGCCGATCCACACGCGGCCTTTCCGATCGACGCAGAGCGCGCCGCGCATTTTCGGGTAAGAAAGCTGCCCGGCCTCGTGCGTGTAATTTTTAAATTTTTTCGTCGCGGGATCGTACTCGCTCATCCCGTGAATGTTGGTGGTGATCCAGACGCGCCCGTCGCCGCCGCATCTCAGGCCGCGCACGTCGTCGCCGCACAAGCTGTTCGCATCGTCTTTTCGATGCTGCAGGCGCGTGAATTTTTTCGTCGTAGTATCGAGAATGCAAATGCCCGTGCTCAGCATGCCCACCCAGATGCGGCCCTGCTTGTCCTCGCACAGGCTCATCACCACGTCTTCCGAAAGCGCGGAAGGATCTTTTTCGTTCGCGAGAAACCGCCTGAATTTTCCCGTCTGCTGCGAATACACGTTCAGCCCCCCGCGCGTGCCCACCCACAGGTCGCCGCGGCTGTCCACCAGCAGGCAGCGGATGGAATTGTGCGAGAGCGAAGCGCTGTCGGCCGGGTCGGGACGGAAGTTCGTGAAACGGTAACCGTCGAAGCGGCTCAGCCCGTCGGCCGTGGCGAACCAAAGAAATCCTTTTTTATCCTGCACGGCATCGAACACCGAATTCTGCGCCAGCCCCTGGTCGACGGCGAAACGGCGGAAACGCGCTTCCACCTGCCCGGAAACGGCGAACGGAAGCAGCAGGAACAGCAGGAAAAGGCGCGTATACATAGAGGTGAAAAGCCAAGTTAATAAAGTTCCTTCTCGCCGCTGACTTTAGTCTGACACTCGCGTTAATCTATCTTAAAATAAACCGCCGCCGTTCCACGACTACACCGCAAAGGGCCGCACATTCGGTACCTTTGCACCTGCAATGCGACAAGGACCTTCTGTATTCGGGATCATCATTTTTTTCGTCATTCTCCTCGCGATCGACATCTACGCTTTCCAGGGCGTAAAAACAGCGACGCGCGGGCTGGCTTCCGTGCGGCTGCGCACGATCATTCACTGGGCGTACTGGCTGGTCAACGCCGGCCTGTTCTCCTGGATGCTGTACATCGCCGTCACCTTCACCACGGGCGGACCCACGCACAGCTTCATGCGCCTCGGCGGTGTGATGATGCTGTTCCTGGTGCCCAAATTGGTGCTCGTCGCTTTTCTCATGGGCGAAGATATTTACCGCCTCTTCCGCATGGGCTACGCGGGCATCCACAATGCCGTTTCCGGTGAAGCCGCGCAAATGGAATATTCCGAAAGCCGGCGCAGGTTCGTCAGCCAATTGGGAACGGTGGTCGCCGCCATTCCCTTCGCAGGTATCTTGCACGGCTTGACCTTCGGAAAGTTCCGTTACACCGTGCGCCGCGAAACGCTTTATTTTCCCGATCTGCCCGAAGCTTTCGACGGCTTCACCATCACGCAGGTCTCCGACATTCACTCCGGCAGCTTTCATCCCGTCAGCGACAAAGCGTCGATCGAGCAGGCCGTCACGCTGATCAACGAGCAGAAAAGCGACCTGCTTCTCTTCACCGGCGACCTCGTCAACAACCGCACCGACGAGATGGAGCCCTGGGCCGACGTGTTCAGCAAGCTGCATGCGCCCGCCGGGAAATTTTCCGTGCTCGGCAACCACGATTACGGCGATTACGTTCCCTGGCCTTCGCAGGAAGAAAAGCAGGAGAACATGCGCCGCATGTACGAGATGCACGAGCGCATCGGCTTCAAACTGATGCGCAACGAGAACGGGAAGATCGAGCGCAACGGGCAAACGCTCTGGCTGCTCGGCGTGGAGAACTGGGGCCTGGGCCCTTTCCCGAAGCACGGCGACATCAACCGCGCGCTGCTCAACGTGCCCGAGGACGGGTTCAAGGTGCTGCTCTCGCACGATCCTTCTTACTGGGACGCGATCATTCACCAGATGCGCACGCCGGTGCACCTCACGCTCTCCGGCCATACGCACGGCATGCAGTTCGGCATCGAAATTCCCGGCATCAAGTGGAGCCCGATCAAATACCGCTACCCGCGCTGGGCCGGCCTCTATGAGGCAAGGGAACGTTTCCTCTACGTGAACCGCGGCTTCGGATTTTTGGGAATGCCCTTCCGCGTCGGCATCTGGCCGGAGATCACCGTGCTGACCTTGAAAAAGGGTGAGTCAAAAGTCGCCTAGAAATGATCCTGGATCGTCGGAGCGTACAGCTCCGACGATTTTATTTTACAACATACGGATCCCCAGCACGCACACATCATCCACCTGCTCGAGCTCTCCCTTCCAATCGAGGAACGTGCGCTCGAGAATTTTCTGCACCTCGTCGAGCGAGTAGCCGCCGCGCGTCTTCAGCAATTCTTCCAGCTGCCGGTATTTGAATTTTTTCCCTTTCGGTCCGCCGAACTGATCCGCGTAGCCGTCCGTCAGCAGGAAAACAACATCGCCTTCCGAAAGATTGATCGTTTGCTTCGCGAATGCATCCGCGATCCCGCCGTGCTTGCCCACGGGTGATTTGTCGGGCGAGTACGATTCGAGCGTTTCGTTGTTTTTCCTGTACACGTAAACCGGGTTGTTCGCCGCAGCGAATTCCAAAATTCCCCCGGGGCGAAAACGGCAGAGCACCATGTCCATGCCGTCCTTCCCTTCCTCCTCGCTGCCTTCGGGATTCAGGCTGCGCACGATCTCCTCGCGCATCACGTCGAGCGCGAGCGCGGGGTTGCTGATCTTGCGCTCCATGATGATCTCGTTCAGCAGGCTGATCCCGATCATGCTCATCAGCGCGCCCGGCACGCCGTGCCCCGTGCAATCGGCGACGGCGACGTACAGGTCGTCGCCCGATCTTCTCGCCCAGTAAAAATCTCCGCTCACGATATCGCGCGGACGGTAGAAGACCAGGAAGTCTTTCGTGTTGCCGCTGAAGAAGCGCGCCGTCGTGAGCATCGACTGCTGGATGCGCTGCGCGTAGTGAATGCTGTCGGTGATCGATTTGTTTTTTTCTTCGATCGTATCCTTCTGCTCTTTTAATTCCACCGCGAGCCGGCGGCTGAGGCGGAAGCGGCGGTAGAGCGCAACCGAGAGGATCGACAGCAGCACGAGCCCCGCGATAGCGAAGATGATCATCGTGCGCTGCTTGTCGGCCTCGGCCTGCTGCAGCTCGGCTTTGTGCTGCATGTCGAGCAGCTCGCGGTCCTTTTTGCTGACCTCGTACTGGATGGAAAGATCGGCGAGCTTCTGCGCGGTTTCCTGCTTCTGGATGTCGGCGCGCATCCTGACGAACTTCCGGAGGTTCTCGTAGGCCGCCAGCAGGTCGGCATGACTTTTCGTGCGCTGGTAAATGCTGTCGAGCAGCTCCTGCATATCGTGCCGCGAATCCAATTCCCACTCGGTCATGCCCCTGTTTACCGACAAGGCCAGCGCGGAATCGTAATATTGCCGCCCGGAATCGAGCCGGCCGGTGCGCGTGAAGATCAGGGCCAGGTTATTGTACGCGATATACGTTCCGTACGGCTCCCTGTTCTTTCGCGAGATATGCAGCGCCTTGCGGCCTTCGACCAGCGCTTCGGCAAATTCTTTTTTCTCCAGCAGCGCGCTGCTCAGCGACTGGTACTCGCTGTTCATCCGCTGCTCATTGCCCGTTTCCTCCGCGATCTTCAGCGCCTCCCGGTAATAATACAGGGCGGAATCGTAGTGCAGCTTGCCCTTGAGAATAACGCCGATGTTATGCAGGTTGGCCTGCTCCCACTCTTTATTTCCCAGTCCGCGGTTGATCGACAGCGCCTCGCGGTAATACTTCAGCGCTTCGTCGTACTGTCCCGTTTTTTTGTACAGCACGCCCAGGTTGTTCAGCGTGCTGGCCATGCCGCGCCGGTCGCCCATCATCGTTTTCAGCTCCAGCGATTCGGCATACAGCTCCGCCGCTTTATTGTTCTGCCCGATGTGCTCGTACACCAGCCCGAGGTTGTTCTTGCTCGCCGCGATGCCGCGCTTGAAGCCCAGCTGCTCCGACAGCTCGAGCGCCTGGTGCCCGTAGCTCAGCGCCTCCTGCGGATCGATGCGCGAAAGCTGGAAGCAGAGGCGGAAACAGGCTTTTACGTAATGCGTATCCTTCGGCGCATCTTTCCGCTCCACGATGCGCCGCAGCGAATCCAGCTCGCTCTGCTTCGCGCAGAGCAAAACGGGCAGCAAAAAGAAAAAAGCGAAAAGAAGTTCGCGGCGAGGCATGATCTGAATTTACACTTTAATTCCGAGCAGCACGTCGTCCGCCTGCGGCAGTCCGCGCTTCCAGCTCCCGAATTGCGAAAGGATGAAACGCTGCTGCTCCCGCGCTGGCAATTCCAGCAAGGCATTCACGCGCCGCGACGTTCTCCTGCTCCTGTGCTCGATCGTTCATTGTTGGGGAAAAACAGAAGCGAAATAGGAATCTCTACGAATATACGAATGACAAAAAAATTTCAACTCATCCTAAAAACAGGAGAGAAAAAACCCGATTCGAAATATTCGTAGAGGTTCGTACTTCGCTGCCATCAGCAGCAGGATCATACCCGCACGCCGATCACGCACACGTCGTCCGTCTGCTCGTGCTTGCCTTTCCACTCTTCGAAAACCTTCAGCATTTCCGCGCGCTGCTCGGCCATGGGGCGGCGGCAGATCCGCATCATGAGCTCGCGCATCTGCTTGTAGCGGAATTTTTTCCCTTTCGGTCCGCCGAACTGGTCGGCGTATCCGTCGGTGAAGAGATAGATCACGTCACCTTTCTGCAATTGCAGCTTGTGGTTGGTGAACGGCTTGAGCTCCTGCATGTACGCGCCGATGGGCTGCTTGTCGCCGTTGAGCTCGATGAATTCCTCGCCGCGCACGACGTACACGGGATTGTTCGCGCCCGCAAATTCCAATTCGTATTTCGCCAGGTCGATGGCGGCCAGCGCGATGTCCATGCCGTCTTTCACGCTCCATTCTTCATCGGCCTTCTGCTTCAGCGTGCGGATCACTTCCTTGTTGAGATAGTTCAGCGCTTCGGAAGGCGTGTTCACCGCGGCCTCTCGCACGGTCTGGTTCAGGATCGTATAGCCGACGATGCTCATGAATGCGCCGGGCACGCCATGGCCCGTGCAATCCACCACCGCCACCACCGCCAGGTCGCGCGGAGCGTCGTTGCTCGGCGTGCTGTTCACCGTGCTGCACCAGTAGAAATCGCCGCTGACGATGTCTTTCGGCTGGTAGAGCACGAAATGATCCGGCAGCACAGCCTGCATCTCCTGCGCTGTCGGAAGAATGGCCTGCTGGATGCGGCGCGCGTAGTTGATGCTGTCGGTGATGTCCTTGTTCTTCTGCTCGATGATCGCGGCCTGCATGCTTACCTCGCGCTCGAGGCGGAGACGCTCGCGGATGTCGCGCGCGTAGATCACGATGGCGGGACGCCCGGCGAAAGGCGCCACCTTCGCGCTGCATTCCACCGGCAGCAGCTCGCCGCTTTTCGTGATGAACGGGATGTCCTTGTAGATCAGGCCGCCTTTCTCCCACACGTCCGCCACGATGCTCGAGCTCTTGTCGAGATCTTCTTTCGGATGCAGGTCGAAGAGGCTGCGCTTTTCCAGCTCTTTCTGCGTGTAGCCGAGCAGCTGCGCCGCGCTGGGATTCGACTGGTGAATACGACCGTCTACGATGTCGATCACGATCATCGCGTCGTTCGCCTGGTCGATGATGCTTTGATAGTTGTTCACCTGCTTGTTCAGCTCGGTGAACTGCGTCATCACTTTTCGCGAGCTGAGAAAAAAGTATACGCCGGCCGCAAGCGCGAGAACGGCAACAGCGATGGGAATGTAAAGGATCATACGGTTCAGTTTAACGAAGCCACCGCTTCGAAGATACGTCCCGGGTTCACGAAATCCGCCGCGCGGTCGGCGCGCGAGATGCAGCGCACGACGCCGCTCTTGTCGATCAGGAACGAAGCCGGCAGCGGCGAGCCGATCTCGTATTTCGCCATCGGGTTCGGACCTTCCTGGATGTAGATGCCGTACGTGCGGATCACCTCCTGCTTGTCGTCGGCCAGCAGGCGGTACTCGAGCTCCAGCTTCTTCACCATCTCGCGGTTCACGTCAACGTTGTCGGGGCCGACGGCGAGCAGCGTCACGTTCTTCTCGGCGAACTTGTGCCGATTTTTTTCGAAGGTGCGCAGCATGATGTGGCAGCTCGGGCACCAGTCGCCGCGCACGAACATCAGCAGCACGTTTTTGTCGCGGAAATCGGAGAGGCGCGTGGGCTTGCCTTCGTGATCGTTCAGGCAGAAATCGGGAGCTACCGTTCCTTCCTCCGCTTTTGTGCTTTGCTTTTTGCCGTTCGCAAAATCTTTCCGATCCATCAGCGCGCCCATCGCCGCGAAGCCCTGCATGAACAGCGGCAGCACTGGGAAGGCCCAGCCCGCCCAGCCCAGGCCGGTGACGAGATTGGCGCCGACATACAAGCTGAGCGCAGCCACGAACATCAGCGGCTCATACCAGGTCATGCCCGTGTAGCCGATGCGCGGGAAGATCAGGATGCGCAGGCTTTGCCCCAGGCCAGAGCACAGCATGACAGCTATGAACAAGGGCGGACCGCCGTGCAGCCGGTCGAGGCTGAAGCCGAGCACGAGATCGGCCAGCAGCGGGGCGATTTTTTGTGGAGCCAGCGTCACGCTCATGGCTTCCTTCAGGCCCGGAAGAAATCCCGCCAGCGCGCAGCCCGCCCCGATGAGCGGATAACCGAGCAGCGCCGCAGCGGCACCACCGAGCGAGAGCAGGATCGAAAGGATGGTGAGAGGTCTGTTCATGGCTTAATTAAGCTGGTCGATGATCGGGAAGATCAGCGAAGGATTTAAGAATTCACCGACTTTATCAGGACGCGAAACGTAGCGCACTTTCCCGTTGATGTCGACCAGGAACGAGGCCGGCAGCGGGATGCCTTCGTCATATTTTTCCGCGAAATCATTGTCGTACTCCTGCATCTGCACGCCGTACACCATCGCCGTCTTCTGTCCCTCGTCCGCCAGCACTTTAAAATCCAGCCCGAGGCGTTCCACCATGTCGCGGTTCACGCCTACAGGGTCGGGGCCGATCGAGAGCACGTAAATATTTTTCTGCCTGAAACGTTCGGCTTCGCGCTGGTAAGTGCGCAGCATCATGTGGCAGCCGGGGCACCAGTCGCCGCGCACGAAGATGAGCAGCATGTGTCGCTTGCCGCGGAATTCGGACAGCTTCGTGGTGTTGCCGTCCTGGTCGGGCAGCGAGAACTCCGGCGCTTCCGCGCCGATGGCGATCCTGTACCCTTTGCTGGTCACGCCGAGCAATTGCTTCTTGTCTTTCAAAATGCCCCAGGCGATCAGCGCCGCGAAGAAAAAGGCGGGAACCGGCAGCGCCCAGTCTTCCCACGAAGCTTCGCGCAATAAATTCCCCGCGAGATAAAATCCCAAAGCGATGACGAAGGTCACCGGCTCCATCCAGGTGTGCCCCGTATAACCGAAGAAGCGGAAGAACACGATGCGCGCGAAATTGCACAGCGCCAGGAAAAACAAAGCGAGCGTGAGATACGGCACGCCGCTGAGCGGCCAGTCCAGCGCCAGCCCCGCCACGATGGCCGCGACGAACTGCGTGGCGAACTGCAGCAGCGAAGTGTATTTCGAAAAATCCTTCATCGCCACGAAGTAGCCCAGCAGCGCGCAGATCGCCGCCGCCAGCGCATGGTTCAGGCCCAGCAGCACGCCGCCCGCAAGGGCCAGCACGAGGCCGGTGATCGTGTAGAAAGGGAAATGCTTCATGGGTTCAGGTGCAACCAAATATACAATAGTTCATCGGCTGCATCACCGTATATACGCAAGGAAAAGGAAAGCAGATTTCAATAAATCCCAAATCCAAAACTCCAGATCCCAAGCGTAAATGGAAGCACGTACTCAGCAGGCGGCCGGCACGTAGATTGATTTCGGTTTTGGAATTTTTCGTTGGTAAATTCGCCCCGTATGCGGCGTTACCGGAACATCATCTTCGACCTCGGCGGCGTAATCCTCCACATCGATTACGCGCGGACCATTGCGGCTTTCAAAAAGCTGGGCATCGAAAATTTCGACAAGATCTATTCGCAGAAGCAGCAGACCGGCTTGTTCGACGAGCTGGAGAAAGGCTTGATCGGCGCCGATGTTTTCCGCGAAGCCTTGCTGCATCACCTGCCCGCGGGAACCACGCACGCGCAGGTCGACGCCGCGTGGAATGCGATGCTGCTCGATTTCCCTGCGGAAAATTTAGCTTTCCTCTCCCGCCTGCGCAGCGAATGCCGGCTCTTCCTGCTCAGCAACACGAATGAAATTCATTTGAAGGAAGTGATGCGCATCCTGCAGCGCAGCCACGGCTTCGGCGATCTCGCTTTGTTCTTCGAGCGCGCGTATTACTCTCACCGCTTAGGCATGCGCAAGCCCGACGCAGAAATTTTCAGGCACGTGCTCGGGCACAACAAGCTGCATCCGTCCGAAACCTTGTTCATCGACGATTCGCCGCAGCACGTGAAAGGCGCGCAGGCCCTGGGCATCGAAGCGCGGCTGACGGAGAAAAATAAATTGCTGAATGATCCGGAAGGACCGCTGAAGGAGTTCCTGAGCTAAATGATGCAGGTGCTTTCGTTTTCGCGTTTTTCGGTTGGCATCTTAACCTTGCGCACAACGAAAAACAATCCGATGAAAAACGCGAAAACGGTTTGAAGAGATCAGGAAATCTCCTGGCACAATTCCACCAGCACGCCGTTCGCGTCTTTCGGATGCACAAAACACACCAGCTTATTATCCGCCCCGCGCTTCGGCTCCGCATTCAGCAGCGTGAACCCCTCCGCCTGCAGCCGCCGCATCTCCGCGCGGATATCGTCTACCGCGAACGCGATGTGATGAATGCCTTCACCTCTCTTCTCGATAAACTTCGCGACCGGGCTGTCGGCGCGCGTGGCTTCGAGCAATTCGATCTTGTTCTCTCCCGCCAGGAAGAACGCCGTCGTCACGCCTTCGCTTTCCACCGTTTCCGTTTTGTAGCAAGCCGCCCCGAGCAGCCGCGCATACAGATCGCTCGATGCCGAAAGATTTTTCACCGCGATGCCGATGTGCTCGATATGTTTCATGAGAGTTGCGTTTTCCGGAGGGAATCGAATGCGATCATGATCGGATACGAATTGCTGCGAATATACGAATCCGGTAACCATCGGGTACGAATAAGGAGCTTGAGTGTTCGAAGCACTCGTCACCTTCTCTAGTACGCGCGAACTGTTGGCAGTTCAGATGCGTAGTCCAGGTAACGTCAATTCGAGCGGAGTCGAGAAGAAGTACCAAAAGCAAAGATCCCCTTCCATTCGGAAGAGGATCTTTTTATGTTTTTACCTGTCAGCCCGATCGTAGTCGAGAGCAAGTACGCACTACCTTTTAATAAACTCGCCTGTCTTATTATCGTAATTCAGGAAGTACCCGCCCTTCGCCAGGCCATTCAGGTCTATCTTTCCTCCAAATCCTTTCTTGACGATGTTGCCGAACTGATCATAGATCTCGTACATCGTTTCGCCCGTGAAGGTGATCTCGGTAGTCGCTTTTAAAGGCTCGAACTTGATCTCGGAAGTGGGAGACATGAAGGTGGCCGCCTTGGAAACGCGGGGCTGGCCGGTGTAGTCGGTTTGCTTGACGCGGAACTGGTTCTGCCCGGAGTGGGGAACTACTTTAAAGGAATAATCGTTGGGACCTGCGAGACCCGTGCCGTCCACTTCGCCGATCTTCACCCATTTGTTCCAGCGGAACTGCTCGATGACGTACGTGAGCTTGCCGGATTCGTTGCGGGTCTGCCACTTGAGCACGAAGTCGGCGCCTTCTTTGACGACGTCCATCTTGGTGACTTCAAACGTGCTTTTCGGCTTAAGGACTTCGGGATTGAGAACTTTCGGCTTGCAATCGGCCTTGTGGAAGATCTTCACTTCTACTTTGTCGCCGATGTTGAGCTTGAAGTTGCGCAGGTCGATCTCGAATGCGCTGGATGCGATCTCGTCGGCGGTGATCTGGTCATTCACGCGAACTTCGTACACGCAGAAACCAACTCCGTTCCCAGCAAAAGGATTCTGAACATACAGGTTTTTACCCTGGTAATTTCCTTCCACGAGGATCACCTGCGCCGCCTTCGAACCCGTTGCGGCAAAAAGGAGCAGCAGGAAAACAAAAAGTGTTTTATTTCTCATCATAGCATGTGCGTACGGTACGCAAATTTCGCACGCAATATTATAACGTTCCCGGACAAATTCAAAATTAAGGGCCAATTATTTTCGACCAATGCGGCTCCCGCGAAGTCGAAGCCGGGAGAGGCTTTTGGCTATTATAATGAAAAGACGTATCCTTGCAGTGCAAAAATCGCAGCCTGTTTGCCCACCGGCAAGCGGGCTGTTTCAATCATTCGGTGGATTTATGAAAAAAACGCTTTTCCTGCTGCCGCTGGCCTTGGCTTTTGCGGCCTGCAACAATAATCCCGGTGACAATACCCCCCGGAAAGCGGTAGGCGACGCCCAGTACGGCGGAACCTTACGTTATAATGAGACGGAAAAGTTCCAGACCCTTTTCCCGAACCAGATCACCGACGCTATTTCCGCCCATATCGCCACGCAGGTGTATGAAGGCCTGGTAAAGTTCAGCCCGAAAACCCTCGAGATCGTCCCCGCCATCGCTCACAAATGGAACATGGACGGCTCCCGCACGGTTTACACTTTCCACCTGCGCGGCGACGTATACTTCCACGATGACGAGTGCTTCTCCGGCGGCAAAGGCCGGCGCGTGACGGCAAAAGACGTGGAATATTCCTTCCGCCTGCTCTGCACCGACAACGGCCGCAACTACAATTTCGGAACCACGTTCAAGGATCGCGTGAAAGGCGCGAACGCTTTCTACGCTTCCGGCGGGAAAGGCACGCTCGAAGGCGTGAAAGTGCTCAACGATTCCACCGTGCAGATCACGCTCGACAAACCGAACAACTCTTTCCTCTACATTCTCGCCAATCCTTCCACCGCCATCGTGGCGGAAGAAGCGGTTGAAAAATACCAGGACGCCATGCGCGTCGGCACGGGCCCCTTCATGGTGAAAGACCTGAAGAGCGATACCAGCCTGATCGTGCTCGTGCGCAACGACAATTATTACGGCACCGACGCCAAAGGCAACAAGCTGCCTTTCCTCGACACGCTGAAAGTTTCGTTCATCGACAGCAAGAAAGCCGAGCTCGACGCCTTCACGGCAGGACAGCTTGATTTCGTATGGGGCCTGAACTCGGATGCGATCAAGGATCTCGTTTCTTCGCAAATTCAGAATTTCCAGCAGAAGCCGCCGAAGTACGTGCTCGATCACACGGCCGAGATGGTGACGCAGCTCTATGAATTCAACACCACGCGCCCGCCTTTCAACGACGTGCGCGTGCGCCAGGCTTTCTGCTACGCGATCAACCGCAACAAGATCATCGAGAACGTGCTCGGCGGCGAAGCTTACGGCCCCGGCATCAACGGCATCTGCCCGCCCGCGCTGAAAGGCTACAACATCAACGACATCAAAGGCTACGACTTCGAGCCGGAGAAAGCGAAGAAGCTGCTGGCCGAAGCCGGCTACGGTCCCGGCAAGCCTTTCCCCTCGGTAAAGCTCGTGCTCAACAGCGGCGGCGCGAAGAACCTGAACGTGGCCAATGAAATTCAGAACCAGCTGCGCGACGTGCTCGGCGTAAACGTGGAATTCGCGAATGTGACCTTCCAGCAAAAGCTCGAGGACGCCAAGTTCGCCCGCTCGGATATGTTCCGCTCCGCCTGGGTGGCCGACTATCCTTCGCCCGAGAACTTCCTCTCGCTCTTCTACGGCGCCGACGTTCCCGACAGCGTGAACAAACCTTCGTTCCCGAACACCTCGCGCTACAAGAATCCCGAGTACGATAAATTGTTCGAAGCCGGGAAAGCGGCGGCTTCGGAAGAAGAAGCGAATAAAAATTTCCTCGCCGCCGAGCAGCTGATGGTGAACGATGCGCCGGCCATGTTCCTCTGGTACGATGAGAATTACAAGCTCACGCAGTACCGCATCAAAAATTTCCAGACGAACGCCATGCGCTACTACGATTTCTCCGAAGTATACATCAAGGAAGAGCCGGTGACGAAAGAAGGGGAAGGCGCTTCGAAAGAGGAAGCGAAAAAAGAAGACAAGTAAACGATCTGTGGAAACGCTCCGGCCCCTGCATCAAAACATGCGGGGGCCGTTCATTTAAAAGAGAACGTTCCCGCCGCATCAAGCGAAATACGGATCAATACGAATATATGAATGAAGAATTCCCTCTAAATTCCAATCGTTGTCCGCATACGCGATTCGTATATTCGTATTGATCCGTATCTCGCTTCCATCACAACCACAATCTTAAACTCCATTGCCATGAAAAACATTCTCTCTTTTTTCCTGCTCTGCGTTCTCGCGACGGCTGCGTTCGCGGCGGATGAGCAAAAGCAAAAGATCGAGGCGCCGGTGAAATCGGTGATCGTGTACCTGACGGGTGCGGAAGTGATGCACACCAGGCAGGTCACGCTCGAAGCGGGGCGCAACCTGCTCGTGTTCTCCGGGCTCTCGTCGAAGCTGATCTCGAAAAGCATCCAGTTCTCCGCCGGCAGCAATGTCGCGATCCTTTCCATCAGCGATCGCGTCGACTACCTCAGCAGCCAGCAGAAAGCGGAATCGCGCGGGAAGCAATTGCGCGATTCGGTAAGCGGCATCAACGACGTGCTCGCCCAAATCCAGTACGAGGTCGAAGCGTACACGACGGAGAAGCAGATGCTGCTCAGCAACCAAAGCATCGGCGGGCAGGACAAAGGCGTCGCGATCGCGGAGCTGAAGCTCGCCGCTGATTTTTACCGCGCGCGCATCAAGGAGATCAACGCGGAATTGTTCAGGCTCGAGCGCCGCCGCAAGCAGCAGAATGAAATTCTCGCAAGGCTCAACCGCCAGCTGAACGAAATGAACGCCGGCAACACGCCCCCGATGGCCGAGATCAGCGTGCTGCTGACGACCGCGGTGCGCACTACGGTAGACATCGAGCTGCGCTACGTGGTGAACGACGCCGGCTGGGCGCCGAGCTACGACCTGCTGGCAGAAGACGTGTCGAAGCCGATCGAGATGAAGTACCGCGCAAAAGTGTTCAACAACACGAACGTGGACTGGAACGACGTGAAAGTAAAGCTCTCCACCGCCGACCCGATGCGCAGCGCTTCGAAGCCGATGCTCAGCACCTGGTACCTCAACTTCAACACGGGCATGAATTATTCACAGGCGAGCCAGAATTATTACAACAGCCAGAACCAGAATTCATATGGCCTGAACACCGCGCCGCAGCAGCAGGGGCCGAGCTACGCGGATGATTTCGAAGGCAAGCAGCCGCAGAAAGATCAGCGCACGCCCATTCAATACGAAGAGATCCAGGTCTCCGAGCTGAGCGCGGAGTTCGACATCAAGCAGGCGTACAGCATTCCCTCCGACGCGAAACCGTACATCATCGACGTGACGAACTACACGCTGCCCGCCACGTACAAACACTTCAGCGCACCGAAGATCGACCGCGACGCGTTCCTGCTCGCGCGCATCACCGGCTGGGAAAACCTCGACCTCGTCGAAGGCCCGGCGAACATTTATTTCGGCGGCACCTACGTGGGACAATCGTACATCACCACCCGCACCGCCGACGACACGCTCGACCTTTCGCTCGGCCGCGACAACAAAGTGCTGGTGACGCGCACCAAGCTGCAGGATTTCAACAACTCGAAAATGATCGGCACTTCGAAGAAAGTCACGTACGGGTACGAGATCACCGTGAAGAACAACCGCAAAGGCCCGGTCATGATCGACGTCGAGGATCAGCTGCCCGTTTCACAGGATGCGGAGATCATCATAGGCGACATCGATGTGTCGAAGGCCGAGCAGGAAAGCGCAACGGGAAAGCTCACCTGGAAGCTCAGCCTGCAGCCCGGGGAAACGAAGAAGATCACGCTCTCGTATTCGGTGAAATACCCGAAGAACAAAACCGTTATCCTGCAGAAGACGGAGCGGCGCATGCGCGCGAAATTCTAAGAAGGATCCTGTTTGGGGATTGTATCGGTTACGTACGAATTTGCGAATGACGAATACCATTCTCCCGGTTCGTAATTCGTAAATTCGTACGTATTCGTGATTCGATGCGTTAGAGGAGAAGACGCTTTTGAAAAATTACTACACCATATTAGGCGTAAGCGAGACGGCGGGCGACGAGGAGATCAAGCGCGCCTACCGCAGCCTGGCCAAGCGCTGGCACCCGGACAAAAATCCGGGACGGCCGCTGGCGGAGGAAAAATTCAAGGAGATCGTCGAAGCGTACGAGGCCTTGTCCGATCCCATCCTGCGCCGCCGCCACGACCTGCGCCTGCAGTACGGACGCGTGTACGATCCAGGAACGATCTTTTACACCAAATCGAAAACCGAAGAAAAAAGAGACCGCAGGCGCGCGCCGCCGGAATACTCCGAAGGTTTTCTCCGCTGGAAAAAGGAGAAGCAGGATCGCGACCGCAGGAGAAGACGCGTGCTGCTCGTGGGCATGATCATCGCTTTCATCGGCTGGGTGACGGCCGCGCAGCTGTATGAAAGCTATCTCGATGATGAGCGCAAGCTCGCCGATGCCGACGCCGAACGCCGGCTGCGCATCGCCATGGCCGAGCACGACGCGCAGCAAAAGCGGCCGGGCGTGATCGAAAATCTCGATTCGCCCTTCGACCCGGTCTTCGGCGACGACGGGTACGATTACCTCACGCCGAACACGCTCGTCGTCGATCTCGGGAAGCTGGATGCGGTGGTTTGCCTTGAGCAGGCGGATGCCCCGTTCCGCACGATCCGGAACGAATTCGTTTACGGCGGCAATTCTTTTTCGCTTACCAATCTTCCCTACGGAAGCTACCGCATCAAGCTGTGCACCGGCAAGCGCTGGGACATTTCGCGCAGCATGCTCGGCGGCAAAGTGAAAGGCGCGTTCAGCAGCGGGCAGCAATTCTACCGCGTGGAGCACGAACCTTTCGTCTTCATCAAACCTACCAGTAACAATCCCTTCCCCCGCAGCGCCGACACCATCGCGCTCGATCCTTCCGCCGTGCGCCTCGTCCCGATCAGCGAAGCGGAGTTCTTCAACCTGCCGAAGAACGCAACGATCAAATAGCAGCTGCGTTCCCTATTCGCTCGCTCATCCGCGCCTAATGACACGCGCAGGCGCGCACACATGGAAACATTCGTTAAGATTCGCCAATAACACGGACTTTAAAGCCGCTTCGGGCGCTTTAAAGGCTTAAAAACCGTACCTTTGCCGCTCTTTAAAACGAACATGAATCCAATCCGAAACATCGCCATCATCGCGCACGTCGACCACGGGAAGACGACGCTGGTGGACAAAATGCTGCTCCAGGGCAAGCTATTCCGTGAGAACCAGGAAACCGGGGAGCTCATCCTCGACAACAACGACCTGGAACGCGAGCGCGGCATTACCATTCTCGCCAAGAACGTCTCGGTGAACTACCGCGGCATCAAGATCAACATCATCGACACGCCGGGTCACGCCGACTTCGGCGGGGAGGTGGAGCGCGTGCTGAACATGGCCGACGGCGTGCTGCTGCTCGTCGACGCGTTCGAAGGGCCGATGCCCCAGACGCGCTTCGTGCTGCAGAAAGCGCTGGAGAAAGGCAAGCGCGCGATCGTAGTGGTGAACAAAGTAGACAAGCCCAACTGCCGCCCCGACGAAGTGCAGGAGCAGGTGTTCGAGCTTTTCTTCAACCTCGACGCGACGGAAGAGCAATTGAACTTCCCCACCGTTTACGGTTCTTCGAAGCAAGGCTGGATGGGCCCGGACTGGAAAACGCCCACGAGCGACATCAGCTACCTGCTCGACGTGATCCTCGAATATATCCCGCCTGCGCCGATGCACGAAGGCACGCTGCAGCTGATGGTGACCTCGCTGGATTATTCCTCGTACATCGGGCGTATCGCCGTCGGGCGTTTGCACCGCGGCACGCTGCGCGAGAACCAGCCCATCACGCTGGTGAAGCGCGACGGGAAGCAGATCAAAGGACGCACGAAAGATATTCTCGTCTTCGAAGGGCTCGCCAAGCAAAAGGTGAGCGAAGTGAAAGCCGGCGATATCGTCGCAGTGACCGGCATCGAAGGTTTCGACATCGGCGATACGATCGCGGATTTTGAAAGCCCGGAAGCCTTGTCGCCGATCGCGGTGGACGAGCCGACGATGAGCATGCTGTTCACGATCAACAATTCGCCGTTCTTCGGCAAAGAAGGAAAATACGTTACCTCGCGCCACCTCCGCGACCGTCTTTACAAAGAGCTGGAGAAAAATCTTGCGCTGCGCGTGGAAGAAACCGATTCGCCCGATTCGTACCTCGTTTACGGCCGCGGCATCCTCCACTTGTCCATTCTCGTGGAGACGATGCGCCGTGAAGGCTACGAGCTTGCGCTCGGCCAGCCGCAGGTGATCATCAAGGAGATCGACGGCGTGAAGCACGAGCCGGTGGAATTGCTGACCGTCGACGTGCCGGAGGCGACCTCGGGCAAAGTGATCGAGCTGGTGAGCCAGCGCCGCGGCGAAATGCTGGTGATGGAACCGAAAGGCGATCTCATCCACATGGAATTCGAAATTCCCGCGCGCGGACTTATCGGTCTTCGCAACAACGTGCTCACCGCGACGCAAGGCGAGGCCATCATGGCGCACCGCTTCAAAGCGTTCGAGCCGTGGAAAGGATCGATCCCGCAGCGCATCGCCGGCGTGCTGATCGCTAAAGACAAAGGCGCAGCCGTGGCGTATTCGATCGACAAGCTGCAGGACCGCGGAACGTTCTTCGTCGCTCCCGGCGAGGAGATCTACGGCGGGCAGATCATCGGCGAGCACATCCGCCCCGACGACTTGGTGGTGAACCTCGTCACCGAAAAGAAGCTGACCAACATGCGCGCTTCGGGCAGCGACGAAAAGATGGCCATCGCGCCGCCGGTGCGTTTCTCGCTGGAAGAAGCGATGGAATACATCCAGGCCGACGAGTACGTGGAGATCACGCCCCTGTCGATCCGCCTGCGGAAGATCCTGCTCGACCCGAATGCTCGGGACAGGTACAAGAAGCAGATCGCGGCGGAGTAATCGTTATCCTCGTTACTTCCCGGCTCCGCCGAATTGCCGGTATACGTGTACCTGGTTTCAAATAGCGCCAATTCAAACAGAGTCGAAAATAAAAGAAAGCCCCGGAAAATTTCCGGGGCTTTCTCTTTTTAAGGCAGGATGCTTTTACGATTTCGCTTCGCCTGCCGGCGCGGCGGGTTTTGCGCGGAGGCTGCGGGCAGATTCCATCATCAGCTTGACGTCATCCTCGGTGAACTGGTTCTCGGGATCATCCACGTCGCGCACCACGTATTTATCGTTGCCGATCTTGACGATCATGTAGAAGTGGTGGCGGCTGAGCTCTTCGCCGAACTTCGTCACGTACACTAAAGCGGTATCGGTGTCGACGCTGAAAGTGGATTGGCCGGCATCCATGGCAGTGATGAGCGTCTTCTGCATTTTCAGATCGGCGGCTTCGCCTTCTGCGATGTTCACGTTCACCTGGAAATTCTTGCCGACGCGCACCATCGTTCCGCCGTTGTCGTTCTCGACGATCTCGAGCTTGCCGCGGGTGGAGTCGGGCACGTTCATGCGCAGCGGGAATCCGTGTTCGGAAAGGTCGGCGGCGCGCATGCCGGCGGGAATGGTTTCAGGTTGCGGGTCTCCCGTTTTGTCGCCGCAGCTGGTGAACAGCACGGGAAGGGCGAGCGCGAGAAGCAGAGCGATCTTTTTCATTGGCATGTCGTTTTGATTTTTTTACGTGCGAACCAAAGATACAATATCCGGTCGATCTGCAAGAGCGGCGAAGGCGTGGAGCGTGCTGGGGGTGCGGGTTGCGGAGGAGGGAAATGAAAAGGGGTAAAACAAAAAGTCCCGGCTGAGCCGGGACTTTTTTTACTTCTTCTTTGCAGCCTTCTTTTTCGGAGCTGCTTTTTTCGAAGCTGCTTTCTTAGCGGGCTTCTTGGCAGCTTTCTTTTTAGGAGCTGCTTTTTTTGCTGCTTTCTTTGCCATGGTTTTTGGTTTTTAAAATTTATTTGAACACGAAGTAAGAAAAAATCAGTTTGCAAAACAAAATTCCGCTCAAGTATTTTTTCAACACGTTTGTGTTGATATCGTGGACAGTAAGCGACCTTCGTTCACTTCGCGCAGCAATTCCGAACAACGATTTTCTTTTTTCATTTTTCGCACGATCCTCTGCGTCTATTGATTTTACAGGTGTTTCCAGCGATCGTGATTTTTCGTTTTCATTTTTGCGAACGCATTTCGCGTGCTGATCGCTCACTCGGTTCCGGCGCGCCTCCGATCGTTTTTCGCGCCGAAATTATTTTTCGGGAAAAGCGCGCGTGATGCGTTTTGAAGGTGATTTGATGCTTGCGAACATGATTTTCGCATCGCACGCTCATGAAACGCGAAGCAATCGCGCCATATAAAATCCATCGCCTTTGTGTTCCAGCAAGCCGGTGCGGCGTTCTTCTTCGAGCGTCCACGCGCCGTTCGTTCGCTGGAGAAATGCGCTCACCTGCATTTCGCCTTCAGCCGGCAGCACGCTGCACACGGCATACACGAGCTTGCCGCCGGGCTTCACGATCGCCGAGTAACGATCGAGCATGTCGCGCTGCTGCCCGAGCAGGCGTTCGAGATCTTCTTCGCTCAACCGCCAGCGGATGTCCGGGTTGCGGCGCAGCACGCCGGTGCCCGAGCAGGGAAGATCGAGCAGGAGGCGGTCGGCGGAATCCTGCAGGCGCTTGGTGACTTTCGAAGAATCGATCGCGCGCGTTTCGATGACGCCGGCTCCTGCGCGGCGCGCGCGGCGCTTCAGCTCTTCCAGCTTTTCGGGGACGGTGTCGAGCGCGAGCAGGCGGCCTTTATTTTTCATCAGCGCAGCGAGGTGCAGTGATTTTCCACCCGCACCCGCGCAGGCATCCACCACGCGCAGGCCCGGCTGCACGTCGAGGAACGGCGCGACCTCCTGCGAGGAAAGATCCTGCACTTCAAACCAGCCGTCTTCGAACGCCTTCGAGCGAAACACGTTCCCGCCCTTCATCTCGATCGCGGTATCGCTTCCTTCCACCGGCGCCGCTTGAAAATTCTCCGCCGCCAGGCGCGACAAAACCTTGTTCACATCGGCGAGCAGGGTGTTGACGCGCAGCATGAGCGGCGGACGTTCGTTGAGCGCGCGCAGCAATGGCTCCCATCGCTCACCGAGCTCTTTTTCCCCGCGCTGATCCAGCCAGTCGGGAATGGATTGCTGCAGGGCGCGGACCTTTTTGAATTTCTCCAGGCGCTGCATGACCTGCTTCTGGTTGAGGCGCGCGAATTCTTTTTCTTCCGGCAGCGGCTGTCCTTTGCGCAGCAGCCACACGCCGAAAATGTGCCAGAGACTGCTCTTGTCGGTGTTGGTTCCCGTTCCCGCGACGGTGGCCAGCAAACGCCAGTAACGCACGATGTCGTAAAAGGTGTGCGCGACCCAGGCGCGTTCGGCATCGCTCCAGTAGCGGTACTTGCGCATGATGAATTGAAGGGCGCGATCGGCTGTGGCGCCTTTGCGGCTCATCGCGGCGAACGCGTCGAAGACGCCTTCTTCGAGCAGGTGCCGCTTGTTTTTCATGTCGAACATGAAGCAAAGGTACTGTTAAGAATGCCTGCGGCGAGTAACCGGAATTTTTAAACGTAGAAGGACGGAGCGCTTGTTTGCCTGCGGCGGGTAATGACAGTTTTACCGCGGAGGCAAGGAGCGTACAGAAGGAATACAGAAACAGGTTACTTATACGATTCCAGGGAAAATCTATTTTTGATCCGCATGCTTTTAGGATTCGTGATCGCGTACCTCGCGCTGAACCTGCTGGCGGGGTTTTATGCTTCGCGGAAGATCAAAGGTTCGGACGATTTTATTCTTGCGGGAAGAAAGCTGCCTTTGTTCCTGGCCACGGCAACGGTGTTTGCGACCTGGTTCGGGTCGGAGACGGTGATGGGCGCTTCGGCGGAAATGGCGGAGAACGGGTTCCCGGGCGTGATCGAAGATCCCTTCGGGGCTTCGCTGTGCCTGCTGCTCGTCGGTTTGTTTTTCGCACGGCCGCTGTACCGGATGAAGCTGCTGACCTTCGGCGATTTTTACCGCATCTGTTTCGGAAGAAAAGCGGAGCTGCTCGCGGGCGTGTGCATCGTCGTTTCCTATTTCGGCTGGGTGGCGGCGCAGATGGTGGCGATGGGTTTCGTCATCCACACGTTTCTCCCCGAGGTAAGCCTGCACGGTGCGATTGTCGTCTCGTCGTTGTGCGTGATGGGCTACACGCTGCTCGGCGGATTGTGGGCGGTATCGATCACGGATTTCATCCAGACCTTTCTTATTATAATAGGACTGATCGTGGTGACGGTGATCGTGGTCGGGCAGGCGGGCGGGATCGGGAACGTGCTGGAGAAAACGCCGGATGATTTTTTCCGTTTCCTTCCCGAACGCGGTTGGGAAAACTGGCTGGCGTATGCAGCCGCCTGGATGACGATCGGGTTGGGTTCCATTCCGCAGCAGGATGTTTTTCAGCGCGTGATGGCTTCTGACTCGGAGAAGACGGCCGTGCGCTCTTCGTTCCTCGCCGCGCTGATGTATCTCAGCGTCGCTTTGCTCCCGCTCCTGCTCGCCCTCTGCGCGCGCCAGCTGATCACCACGCCCGACGATCCGCAACTGCTGCTGCCCGAGCTGATCTGCCAGAAGACTTCGCTGTGGGTGCAGGTGCTGTTCTTCGGCGCGTTGCTTTCGGCGATCATGAGCACGGCGAGCGGCGCGCTGCTGGCGCCTTCGGTCATTCTCAGCGAGAACATCGTGAAGCCCTTTATAAAAGAGATCGGCGACCGGCGCATGCTTTTACTGACGCGCGGCTGCATTATAGCGGTGGCGGGATTGTCGCTGTGGATGGCGTTGGTGAGGAAAAATATCTACGAGCTCGTAGGCGAAGCTTCACAGATCAGCATGGTCTCGCTGTTCGTTCCGCTTTGCGCCGGACTTTTTTTCAAGAGCCGCAACGAGCGCGCGGCGCTGGCGTCCATGCTGGCGGGACTTGCGGGCTGGGGCGCAGCTTTGTATTTCGAACCGCCGGTTCCGGCCATGCTCGCAGGCGCTGGCACCAGCCTTGCAGGAATGGTTTTGTTTTCAGTACTTTGCCGCCCGCCGGCGCCGAAAACGAAGTGAACCAAGGCAAGCAGCTGTCGTTATGATCAAATTTTACACAGAGATCGAACTGTTCGGCATCGTCGTCCGTGATCCTGTTACCGCACTTACAAACCTGCTCATCTTCCTGACCGCCGTCTGGTGCTTCCGCCGTTTGCGGCCCATCGCTGCGGAGCAAGGCATCAACAGCTGGCGCTGGTTTTTCCTGTTCATGGGTACGGCTTCTTTCATCGCGATCTTCGTGCACGGCTTCTCCTTTTATATGGCGGCGCGCATGCATTTCGGACTGTGGGTGATCATGTGCCTGAGCCAGGGACTCGGCGCCACCTTCGCGCAGCTCGCCGTGATCCGGCAGACGTTCAGCCACTCGCACCGCGGCAGCTGGTCATTGCTTTCCGTGGCGCAGTATTTTCTTTTCGGCGTGCTGCTGCTCGTGTTCAGCAGCTATGAAGTGGTGAAGATCCACATCGCGGCTTGCCTGTTGCCGATCATGATCTGGTATGCGATCCAATATTTTTCAGGAAATCCCGCGGGCGGGATGATCGCGCTGGGAATACTGGTGGCGTCGTTCACGGCGCTGGTGCATACGTTCAAAATGAGCTTTGGATTGTGGTTCAATCACAATGACATTTCGCATCTGCTGATCTGCATCGGGTTGGCGCTCATGAGCAGCGGGGCCTTGCGAAGCGGGGAGATCGGGGAAACGGCGAAGGCGTAAAGGAGAAAATCCAACAACTTTTAGCATCAGCAATCGCGACTTGCCAGCCTGGGCGCAGCCGAGAGTGGCAAGTATTTACTCCATCATCACCCTATCTTTCCCATCAAAATACGGCGCCTGCACGGACAAGACTTTCATCGGTTTCCTGGAGGTGACCTTGACGGCGTGCGGCATGCCTTTGGGGATGAAAACGAGATCGCCTTTGCGGACGCGGATGGTTTTTTCGCCCAGGAGCATTTCGCCTTCGCCTTCTAAGATGTAAACGTGCTCGGCGTGAGTTTCATGCTTATGTTTCCTGACTTCTTTTTTAATGTGGATGATGAAACTGCTGACGAGCGAGTCGTGCGCGAGGGGACGCGAGTAAATGTTCTCCGTCGCGGCGGGAGCCTTTATGGTGTCGAGGGAGATGTGCTTTTGCGCGGAGAGCGTGATGACGGTAAAGGTGCAGAGCAGCGTGAGCAGTGTTTTCATGATCGTGTTGGTGCGTTTTTTAAAACTTCGAGGAGCGGGCGGCCGTTTGCTTTCGCTGCTGCCCAGGCGGGGAAATCGAATTTGTCCGTGTAGGTTTCACGCCATTCGTCTTTTTTCGCGAGGCGGGAAAGATCTTTTGACAATTGCCGGAAGGCGCGGCGTTTGGAAACGGCATCCGGCAATTTTACGAAGAATGTGAGCAGCGTGCGTGTGAAAACATCGGGCTTGCCCGGCGTTTTGTACGCAGCTTCTTTATCGATTAGGTCTTCGTGGCCGAGCTCGTAATGCACGAGCAGGCGCAGGAGGCGCGCGGCGCGGATGATGTCGGGGCGCACCTGCCCGTCGGTTTCATTCAAAAGGCGGTTGAGGTGGCGCAGGGCGATGCGGAACTCCCCGGACATCACGTGCACGATGGCGGCGTCGAGCAGGAAAAGCAATTTGTAGACGGGGCTGACGGGCTGCGTGTCGAGCAGGCGCAGGCTCTCGATCGTCGCTTGCCTGGCGGCAGGCAATTCGCAGCGCAGGCGGTAGACGTTGCTCTCCACGTTGAGCACACGTTCCTGCACGCGCAGCTTCTGCTCTTTCGATGCGAAATCGACGGCGCGGAGCTTTTGCGCGTTGCGCAGCATGCCCTCGAAATCGCGGCGCTCGAGCAAAAGCAAATTGAGATTGTTCAGCAGGGCCACGTATTGCACGGCGTAGCTGCGGCGGATTTTCTCGTCGCTTTCCAGCAGGATCGAAAGCTGCTGCAAGGTTTTGAACGCGCCGGCCGAATCGTTGACTGCGAACTGCCGCGCGCTGAGCACCTGGTGGTACATGATCTTCGCCTGCAGCGAAGAAAGGCGGCGCAGCGGGAAATTTTTCAGCTCGCGCAAAAGCTTCTCATTCCGGGGACCGATCCAGTTTTTCTTCAGGGCGATGAAATTATCGTAGCTGAGCTTTTGCAATTCCAGGATGAGGCTTTGCTCTTCCAGCAGGCGGAGCTGCTCCTTATAATAGGCGCTGTTCAGCTTTTCGAGGCGCTCCACCTGCTGCGCGGCATGCAGCAGGCGCAATTCCCAGCCCAGGAGCTCGAGCGCGCGCTGCGGGCGCTGGCTGAGCAGGGGCAGCCGGCGCAGGCGTGTGACGAGTCGCAGGCCCTGGCCGAATAATTTTTTCGCGTACAATACTTCGAGCGCGGACAAGCCGGAGCTCAGCTGCTCGTCTTCGCTGCTGCTGCGGTACAACTGCAAAGCCTGCAGCACCTGCCCGTAGAGGTAATGTTTCGTCACCGCGAACGAACGGTACAGCGGCTCGCCTTTGAATTGCGACCGGATGCCGCGCAGGTCGCTGCCTTTCAAGCAGGCGTCGTAGAGACGCAGGTAATTTTCTCCCGCAGCGCCGGGGCGTGCGAGGTGCAGGCGCACGTAGCGTTTTTCCTGCTTGCTCAAAACGTGCAGCAGCTCAAAAAGCGGGTCGGTCTTCAAGTGGAAAATTAATTATTTCAAATATATACTATTGCTAGAATGCGCGAAAAGGTGAGTTTGGAGATTTAATAATTCCAGCTTTTCGACGTGTGCATCGGCCCATTCCGAAATAGTTTCGTAGCAGGTAAAAACCGACACACCATGAAAAAAGCTCTACTGTTCCTCGCTTCGCTCGCGCTCAGCCCGCTTGCTTTCGCCGCAGAAGTTCCCGCCGCTTCAGCCGCCGATCTCGCGCAGCGTCTTTATGCCGAGCGCTACCAAGCTGCAAACGGCCGCGCGCCGGCCAGCCTGCACATCGGCTCCACCTTCACCATCGGTGATCCCGGTCTTCCTTTATTGTACGTGTTCAACTTCGGGCACGAGGGCGGCTTCGTGATGGTTTCCGCGCAGGATAATGTGCATCCTTTCCCGGCGTACGTGCTCAGCGGGCATTACGATCCGGCGATCGAGCATCCCGCGTTCAGCGATTGGATTGACAACTATGCGCAGCAGATCCGTTTCGCCGTGCAGGAGCAATTGCCTTCCACGCCCGCGATCGATGCGGCCTGGCAGGAGTATAAAGTGAAATCCGCTTCGGCGCCGGCGAGTGTGGCGAACATCGGGCCGCTGCTGAGCACCACCTGGAACCAGGGCTGCCATTATAATGCGCAAACGCCCAGCGGCACCAGCGCCTGCGGTCATCAGTGGACAGGCTGCGGCGCAACGGCGGCGGCGCAGATGATGAAGTATCATGCGTATCCAACGAACGGGATCGGCAATCACACGTACACCTGGAACAGCATCAACCATTTCGCCGACTTCGGCGCGACGACGTACAACTGGAGCGGCATGCCAAACAGCGTGACCTCGGCGAACGCTGACGTGGCGCAGCTGATGTACCATTGCGGCGTAGCGCTGGAGATGCAGTACGGCAATTCCGCGTCCAATTGCTTCTTCGATTTCAGCCAGGTGCTTCCTGCGCATTTCAATTACGCCACGACGGCGCAGAACTGGCTCAAGCTTTTCATCCCGAACGATACGACGTACCAGGACCGGATCGCCGCCGAGCATGATTCGCTGCGGCCGACCTTTTATAAAGGAAGCGGGCCGAACGGGATGCACTTTTTCCTCTGCGACGGCTACCAGGGCAGCTACCCGTATAATTTTCATTTCAACTGGGGCTGGGGCGGATTGTACGACGGGTATTTTTTCTGCAGCGCGCTGAACCCGGGCACGTACACGTTCACCAGCGGACAAGGCGCCGTGATCCGCGTGATGCCGCCGAGCGTGACGACAGGTATTGCTGCGCAGGCGATAGAAAATTTTTCGCTGTATCCGAACCCGGCGGATGAAGTTGTGACGCTCAATTTTAAGGATGCGGGAGCGCATAGCGTTTCGCTGTTCGATATGAGCGGGAGAAGGGTGCTCGAGCGGCAGACGGCGGATGACGCCATCCAGGTTCCGACTTCTTCGCTTGGCAAGGGCGTTTACATTGTGATCGTGAAGGATGAGCAAGGTGTGCTGATTGGAAGGAAACGGTTGGTGGTTGCCCGTTGAGCGATACCGGCGGTGATGCAGGTAAAAAATTTAACCGCGGGGACACGGAACACTTCCCGCAAATTCCACCCCCAGGCGCAGAGCTTGCTGGCCTGCGGCAAGTACCTGTAGTTTTCCAAATACAAATAAAATGGCGCGAAGAGTGATTCCTCTTCGCGCCGTTTTATTTTTTACGCAAAACTATTTTTCTACTTACTCACCTTAACGCGAATTCCTTCCGAGTGGCTCGCGAATTCCGGGGCGTACATGCACTGGATGCTGGTGATGCCGTTGGAGAAGTTGCCGCTGTGGGAAACGACGAGCGGGTACTCGAACACGTACGTGCCTTTCGGTAAACGGTCGAAGAAAAAGTTCGTAGCGGCGTCGCGGGTGCTTTCGTAGTAGCCGAGGCCGTCCTGCCATTTGTACTGCGAGAACACGTTCACCGGCTCGAAGCCTGCGGCGCGCATGTCTTTCATGTGCACGTATTCCATGTCGCGATCCACGCGGAGCTCGATGCGCACTTTTAATTTGTCGCCGACCTTGAGCGTAGTGCCTTCGGCGATGGGCGAGAGCACGGGGCCGCTGGACGTGTTTTTTTGCAGGAACAATTTCTTGTTCACCTTCAGCGGGGTCTCAGCAGGCGTGATCTTGTCGAGCTGCTCGAAGTATTGCCAGTACATCGCGCCCCAGGAAACGCCCTGGTCTTTCTTCGACACTTTCACCGTGCCCATTTCCGGCTTGATCTCGCTGCCGCTCCAGGATGTTTTGAAATATCCCGTGCCGGCTTCCTGCTTCACGCCGTCCATTTTTTTCGGATCGATGACCAGCGAGCCGACCATGATCTCCACGCCGGATTCGGTGCTCAGCCAATCGGTGCCGCGCATGAGCAGCGCATAGCAGGCTTCGGTGGTGGCTTTCGTCGTTCTCCAATCCTGCGTCTGCTTGCTTTTCAGCAGCCATACTTTCAGATCGTCCACCGCTTTCATGTCCTTGCTCACTTCATCGAACGCTTCGATCAGCAGCGAATGCGACTCGATCGGCGCCTGGTACCAGTAGTAGCCGGCGTAGTTGTCTTTCCAGTACATGCCCATCTCTTCGCTGACGATCGCGTTATTCTTCAGCGATTTCATGATCTGCGGCGGGTTCACCTTGTCGCCTTCGCGGTGCAGCGCGAGCGCGATCATGCCCTGCATGTAGCGGCCTTTGCCGTTCCAGTATTTCTTCGCCTGGCCGAGGTAGTAATCGAACGCTTTCTTGTTGCGGTTCTGCACGGGAATGTCTTTGAAATAGCTGCGCGCGTAGAGGTACTGGATCTCGTAATAACCGAGGTGATCCTTGTCCATGTTCGCTTTGTCGTGCTTGAGGATCCACTCGTAATCTTCGCGGATCTTGTCGTCGAGGTAGCGAACGCCGTTCTGCGTCATGCTCCACACCTGCCCGTCCTCGCGCACGCTTTTCACGCCCAGCTTGTCGAGGTGGCCAAGGCCGGTGACGATGTGCTGCGTGATGTAGCGGTCGTCGGGCATGCCTTCGAACCAGGGCCAGCCGCCGTTGCCGTACTGCATCTTGATCAGCTTGCGCTCGGCGCGCTCCAGCTCGTTCGCCATGCGGTTAAGGTCGAACAGCAAGGCGACGCGGCGCTTGCGCTCGCTTTCATCTTTCGCTTCGAGCACCCAGGGCGTTTCTTCGAGCAGTAATGATTTCAATTCCTGGTTCTTCTCGAGGTTCGAGAGCAGGGCTTGCGGATCCTGCGTGCGCCAGGTGTCGAACACCGCTTTGATCTTCGGCGAGCTGTTGGCGATGTGCGAGGCGATGCCGTTCGAATAATAGCGGCTGAAGGTTTGCTCCGCGCATTCGTACGGGTATTCCATCAGGTACGGCAGCGCCTGCACCGCGTACCAGGCCGGGTTCGAGGTGAACTCGAGCGTGAGCTTGTGGCTGCGCATCGTGGACGAGTTCGCGGAAGCGAGCAGCTTGTCGAAGCTGAAGCTTTTCGTTTGCCCGCCGCGGATGGGAAGCGGCATCGTTTCCGTCACGAGCATGCGGTTGCTGAGCACGGGCAACGCAGCTTCTTCCCCGTCGGTGTATTTTCCTGCGGAAGCAACGACCTTGTACTGGATCGCGCCGATGCCTTCGGGGATTTCAATGTCCCAGGTGAGCGCAGCGCTTTGTCCTTTCTTCGCGGTGAAGGTGACGATGCCCTGGTTGTGGTTCTCGATGTCGGGGCCCGCGCCGGCCACCATGGGGATGAGGCGCTGCGTGATCTCTTTCATCGTGGTGGCGTCGTAGAGATACAGGCGCGCGGTGCCTTTCATCTCCGCATCCGAGAGGTTGGAGACTTTTGCGCTGAAGCTCATGCGGTCGTTCTCGCGGAAGAAGCGCGGCGCGTGGGGCATGACCATCAGTTCTTTTTGCGTGACGAGCTCTTTGGTGATCTGACCGTACTGCAGGTCCTGCGTGTGCGCGAAGCCGAGCATCTTCCAGCGCGTGAGCGCTTCGGGAATGGTGAATTTCACGATGATCTCGCCGTTCTCGTTCGTCTGCAGTTGCGGGAAGAAGAACGCGGTCTCCGCAAGATTGCTGCGCGCTTTGATCTCGTTCATGTTTTCGCCGCGCATGTCTGCGTTACCCGCCTCGAGCTTCGACATCACTGTCGCGTCCTGCTCTTCCATCGCAGCGGCCGTTCCGCCGGTGGCAAGCGTGTAAGTGCCTGTTTGGCCGTTCATCGCACGGTCCGCTTTTTTGCCGCCGGACTTGGTGTCTTTGTTCTTCGACACGTCCTCGTCCATCGGCTCTTTCTCGGCTGCTGCTGCCGGTGCGGAGAACCTCGTGTACTCCGCATCGCCGCCGTAATCCCAGCCCCAGCGGTAACCGTAATCGAGGTAGAAGCCGAACCAGTTCAGGTGATCGTAGCCGCGCGTGATGCGGCCGTGCGCGTACTCGTACCAGTTCTCATTGTACAGGTTCGCGTTCTCCGTGCGGAAGCCCGCGCCCTGCTGCCAGTTCAGCGAAGAGTAGTACGAATTCCAGATGCCGAAGTACCAGTTGTTCGGGCGGAAGGCGTCGAGCGACGCATCGTACAAAGTAGCGACCATTTCCGCTATGGCTTTGTCGCCTTTCGGACCTTTGATCTTCAGCTTCCATTCTTCCATCTGTCCCGGCGTGAGCTTGCTGCGGAAACTTTCGAAACTGATGTCGAGCTCCTTGTTCTTCCAGGGCACGCTGACGGTGGCGTCGTGATGATAGAGGCGGTTGTCGAACACCTGTACGAGGTGCACGGAGAAATTGCCGCGGTGCTTTTCTTCGATCGGCAGCTCGACGAACTTCTGCTCCTTGTTAAGCCTGATCCACCGGCGCGACACGATCTTATTCTTGTGCTCGATCTCGTACAGCAGCGTCACGTTCGCTGAAGAGCCGATCACGAAGGAAGCCTTCTCGCCGGGCTGGCCGAGGCCTTTCACGAGCGTGAACCAGGAAACATCCGTGCCGGGCGAAACCGTTTCTTTCGTGCCGAAGACGGTGAAGTATTTCAGTTCCTTCACTTCCTGCCCGTATTTATCTTTCGTCACCGCTTCGATCACGTACAGGCCGGGCTTCCACGCAGTGTAATTGATCTTCAGCTCTTTTTCTTTCTTCGTATCGAAGCGTCCGTCGTGCACTTTTTCGCCGCGCTCCCATTTGTACATGTTCGCTTCGTCGTCGTACGGGTCATTCGGGAACGCCGCCTTCCATTCTTCTTTCGTGTAAATGAATTTGTCGGGGCGCGTCCAGGAGCGGCTGCGGTAATGCGCGTCGGGTGTCTTGATCTTCCATACGCCTACGCTGCCTTGCGCGGGCTCGGGCTCGGAGGCGAGGTTGGCCGTATTGATCGTCCAATTCTCGAGCGAGTCTTTGTTCACCTGCGCAGGCACGCCGAGGCTGAGCGTGAGCGCGGTGTAGCCCACGAGCACGTAGCTGTTCCCGCTGTGCGTTTCGCCGCTGACATCGGTGACGTCGGCGTAGACGGTGTAGTTGTACGTGGGCTTGGCCGAAGCGGAGATCGTAGGATCGGGCAGCGCCTTGAATTTCACTTCGAAGCCGCCGGTGTCGTTGGTCGTCACCACGCCGTTCACCACTTCCATCTGCGGCGAGCTGGGATAATAGCCGCGCCAGTAATACCACCAGTACGGGAACGAGGCGTTGCGCACGATGCGGTAGCTCACTTTCGCACCGTCGATGCTCGAGCCGGCGTACGCTTTCGCCGCGCCCTGCACCGTGATCTCGTCGCCGAGGCGGTACGTGCCTTTCACGGGATGCACTTTCACCTCGAACTTCGGACGCTTGTAATCTTCCACGGAAAAATAATGCGAGCCGTAGCCGTTCTCGATGTGCATCTGCCCGTTGAGCAGGCTCTGCGGGGCGGTGAAGGTTCCGCTGAAGCTGCCGAACTCGTTCGTGACGAGGTCGAGCGAAGCGATCTTCTGGTAATTCGCATCATAGAACGTAACTGTGGTGCTGCGGTTTTTCAGGATGGTGTTGTTCTCTCCGTCGGTCTCCAGCATGATGCCTTTGAAGTAAACCGTCTGCCCGGGACGGTAGATCATGCGATCGCTGAAGAAGAAGGTGCGGACGTGCGTGCGATCTTCGCGGTAGTAGCGCGACTGGTACGCGTAATCGCTAAGCAGGTAATCGTCGTTGTAGCGGAACTCGAGCAAATAATTTCTCCACTCGCCCGCGGGCGGCACGCGCAGGTAGCCTTCTTCGTTGGAGACGAGCTCCTCTCCTTTCACCATTTTATAGCGGCCGTCTTTCCCGTCGTACCGCTCGTACCACAATTGCGCTTTCACACCTTTGAGCGGCTCGCCGGTGCCGCGGTGCATGAGGAAATAATCGTACGCGCCGTCTTCCACGCGGCGATGCACGTAGCTGATGTTCGAGTTGCGCTGGAAGCTGTAGGCCACGGCATTTTTCTCCAGCGCGAAGCTTTTCTCGGGGCTGGCGAGAATGACGTAACGGCCGAGCGGCTGCGCAGGAATTTTGATCTCCACGTTGTGGCCCTGGTAATCGCCGTCATCGGGCAAGGTCAGCTCCCATTCGGCGGCGGGCGCTTTTTTCAGGTAGGCCTGCAGGCGCTCTTTGACCGTTTTGTACTCGTCGTCGCTGTAACGGCTGCGCGGCGATTCGCCGACGGGAACCAAACGCAGGTATAATTTTTTCACGTTGCGGTACGTGAGCAGCGCGCGGGCCGGCGCGCCGGGCAGCACCACGGCTTCCTGCTGGAAATCGAGCGAGGGCGTGAGAATTTGCTTCTTCAGCTCCGCGCAATTGTACGCGCCGTCGGTGCCGGGAAATTTAGCGGCGGTCTTGTCGCAAATCTCGATGGCGGTCTTGCGATCCCATTTGTAGCGATCGCTCTCGAGCGGACGGTATTTTTCCGCGCGTTCGTTGTAATACGTAGCCAGCTCGTAGTTCACTTCCGAGGCCATGGGAATGTCGCCGATGCGGGCGAGCATGCGCGTAAGCGCGCGTTCGTAGAGGCTGTCCTTCGTTTCGAGCGCGAGGTTGTTGCGCGCGAATTTCAGGCGCTTCAGGTCGATGTCGATCAGCGGCTCGGGGCGGTTGTCGGCCACGTGGAAGGACATCAGCTCCTGCAGGTTTTTCGCGGCATAATATTTCAGCGAGAGCGTGTCGCCGGAGCTGATGCTCATGCCGAGAAATTCCTGGTAGTCGCCGAGGTAGCGCGGGTCGCTGATCTCGAACTTGTCGGCGGGCTGGGTGATGTCGGCCTCGGCGCTGGAGAAGAAATCGACCGCGCGGTGCGCGAGAAAATCATACAGCGTCGGACGAAATTCGCGCGAGCGCGGCTGGCTGATCAGCACGGCATCGTAGATGTTGATCTCGGTGCGCTTCAGGCTGTCTTTCGGCTGCAGCGAAAGCTGGTATTCTTTGATGCTCTGGTCGACCAGCGTGCGCACGTCCCAGGTGGCGATGTCATCGCGCTTAAAATTCACCGTTTGCGTGCGCTGTGAAATTTGCCAGCGGTTGCGCTGGTAATATTGCCAGTAGACATCACCCAGCATCGAATGCAGGATCGGCTTGAGCGGGTAGCCGGCGGTCTTCAATTCTTCCTGCAGGTCGGTGATCACTTTTTCTTCGGAGTACTCTTCCACCTGCCCCGAGAATTTGAAGCGGTGAATGAGCGCTTTGACGATCTGCGCGGCGTTGTTCTCCTCTTTGGCTTTTTTGTAGATGGCGTTCGTCAGGTCGAGCGCGTCTTTGTACAGCGCTTTCTCGGCGAGCGAATCCACGCGCTTCCATTCTTTCTCGTAGGTGCTGCCCGGCGGGAACAGCAGCATGGCCTCGGCCTGCGAATTTTCATAGGAATAGATCGCCGCGAAGCCGATGGCGACCAGGAATGCGAAAATGTAAAAGCGTTTGCGTTTTGCCGGGGACTTTCCGGACTTGGAAGATGTCGTATCCATACGGATTTATAGCTCGGTTGTACCTTCAGATGCAAGGTAGAGCAAAATTCCATACAGGATTTTGGGAGCAGGATGCGTCTTCGCGGGGCGACAGGAGGCCGCTTTTCGCTTCGCCGGGCGGCTGCGCGCAGGGTGATGCAAACGCCGTTTGCAACTCTTAACAAAAGACGGCGGCAGCAGGGACAGGTCCGCTGCCGCCGTCATCAACTTTTTTGAGACATCCGGAGGTTGTTTAAATCCGTCTTTCAAAATGCTTACCTAATTCGGATTTTTCAACGTGTAGCCGGAGCTGAGCGTTAGCTGCGGGCCGGGGAAAGTGAACATGAAAGCAAATACCTTCTTGCTTTTTCTCGCAGGAGGCGAGCTTTTTTTGTCCTCCCGCAAAATGATGGTCAGGTGGCGATTGGGCAATGTATCCGTGCAGTCCGGAGCATTTCCATTGAACTTCAGCTTGTCCATCCAGGCGCCGGTGTTGACATACAGCGCTTCTCCGAACTTGACCATTTTTTCATCGTGCGTATGCCCCATCAGCGCGCAGCGGTATTCAGTACCCAGCAAGTTTTTTGCGTCATCATTGTCAGGATGATCCGCCAAGCCGAGCTCCTCTACCAGCCCTGCAAAAAACGAGGCGACGCCCACCGGATTATAATTCAGCAGGAAAATTTTTTGAGTAACTAAAGAAAAAAGATTCAAGCTGTTGAGTCTCCTGCTTAACTCCAGGAATTGCGCGGCCGCCTCTTTGTCGAGCACGACCTTTTTCGGGCCATTGAGCTGCTTGCTCAGCTCCAGGAACCGGTCGACCGCCCTCGGGCTAAGGATCAGCTTTTTATCCGTCAGGCATTTGAAATATTTCTTGTACTGGCTTGCCGGGCGAAACGCATCGACGTCGCGAAACGGGAACGTATTCAATGCGGAAATACGTTCAGCTTCCGCACTGAAAGTTTCGACGATCTGTCTCCCGAGCACTTTCTCGCCATAGCTTGACGAGCGGTTGTATTTGTCATATTCGTGGCCGTGACGGGCGATCAGCTCATACTCGCCCTTGAGGTAAAACGGGCGAAAATCAAATGTCCGTTTGTTTTTATCGATATGAGCGTTGACCGCTTCCATCACCTTCTCATCGTCAATATCATCGTCATGATTGCCCCTGACATAGATCACTTTGCGCTTGTCCCCGTCGTTGAAATTCTTCAGCGCTGAAAAAACTTTTTCATGTGCGTTCACAGCACGCTTGGCTTTTATGATCGCATCTTGAACCTTCTGCGCCCTGCTGGCCGTTTCACTAATGTAGCTTCCATTCTCATCGGCTTTGTTCTCCCAAAAGTCGATGATGTCGCCCAGGAGAATCAGCTCGAGCTTTCTCCCGGTAGCCGCCTGGAGCCGGCGCAGGTAGTCCAGCATTTCCAAAAAGCATTTCTCGTCTGTCCCGTCAAAATCATCCGGCCGCCCGCCCGTGCCGATGTGCAGATCGCTGACAAAGGCCAGGATCGGATACTCGGATTCTCCCGTCGGGATGCGCTCGAGAAAACTTTTCAGCGGCGGCGGGAATTTTCCTCCTTCGTTTTCCCCGGCAAGCGTTTCTTCCTCCACAAAAAAAGTGAAGGTCAGCTTCGCCGAGCGGCCCTTGTCCCCGGTAGGATCGCCGTAAATATTCACCGTCAGATCAAAAAGCTGCTTGCGATCAAGGATCTTCATAATGGGAAAAGAATAAGAAGCTCCTCCTGAATCATTGAAGACCGGATCGAGCTCTTTTACTTTAAAATCGATCTTGCAGTCGAGCGGCAGCTCTTTCGGATCCAAGCTCAAAGCGAAAAGCTCCTTGTTTAAAACAGCAACGGCCTGGAAAGAAAGCTTCTCCTCGATCTTTATGACGACGTTTTTCACTTTTTCGCCTGCATTGATCGTGAGCATGATCTCGAAGTCATTCCCGATGTTGGAACCTTCATACCTGATACTCGCGAGTACCAGTCTTGTCCTGATTTTTTTCATGATGGTTTGGGTTTATGTTCAGGCGCAAGGTATTTCCGTTTTTATGCAGGAAATTTCAGGTACACATTAATTGGTTTATAATATCATTTCTTCACGTCCGCAACCGGCGCGGTATCGTACATGAATTATTTTGCCTGGCGAGGTTTAGGGCTGTTTTGGAAATAATCTTCATCATTCACATCCGTTAACCCGGCGGTTACCGTACATACCGCGTTCCCGGAAGTTCATTTCGCCGCGGCGAGCTTCAATAAAAAAAACCCGGCCCCTCTTGCGAGGAGCCGGGCGCTGAAACCTTTTAATGCGGAACGCTAGCGCACTTCCAATTTGCGCTGCGCTGAATTTTCTCCCGCCTGCAATTTCAGCAGGTACAAACCTGCGGGCAGCATTTCCGTATTGAGATTGATCTTGTTGTTCCCCGCCTCGAAACGCACATCGCGCCGCATCACTTCACGGCCGAGCATGTCCACGAGCGTGAGCTTGCCTTCTGCGGCCTGCTTGAGATCGAGCTCAACGAACGTTTCTTTCGCCGCAGGATTCGGATAGAGCTTCATCGCTTCGAGCTGCTGCTGTTCCGAAAGTCCCGTGCCGATGGGCAGCAGGCAGCAGTTGCCGCCGGCGCTGATGTTAACGGCATTGGCGGGCCAGCAGCCGTACTGCGTGCGGTGGTAACGGATGCTGTTTCCTCCGAACTTCGTCATGAAGAAATCCGCCACCTGCTCCACCGTGTTGCAGCCGCCCTGGTTGCCTCCCGCGCACTGGTAAGCGCAAATGATGTTGCTCCAGCCGTTCGGATCGCTCATCGTGGCGGGCGGGTAAAGCGTGATCGTATCCACGCTGTTCGGCACGCCGCTGATGCTCGAAGTATGCGGAGGGCTGAGGTTGCAGTGATTGTTGCTGCCGTCATAGCCTGCGTACCAAACCTGTGTCACGTTTGAAGCGAAAGGCCCCTGGATCGTGATGACGCTGTACTCATACGAGACGACGCCGATCTTCAGGTTCGGAATGTTCTGGTCGACGTTGATCGTCAGCGTGCCGCCGTCGTAGTTGGAGTAGATGACGATGTTGCTCGTGGTGTCGCAGAAGACGCCGGTTTGTGCGGCGGCAGGCGCTGCGAGCGCCAGGAGCGCGATGCTCATAAGTTGCGTAATTGTTCTCTTCATGGTGCTTGGTTTTAGTTGAACTTGCTATTTTTTTTCCAGAGAAAATTTCCCGCCGCGTTCATGCGCAGGAACAGCTCGAAGCCGCCCCGGCCGCTGGTGGCCGGGCGCAACGAAGAAGTGTTTACGTCGTAACTGAAGCCGATGCTGTAGCGATCGAAGCGGAAAGCGAGCGCGGCGATGAGCGCGTCTTTATTTCGCCAGTGCAGTCCGCCCGCGACTGCCGTGCCTTTCACGTAACCCGTCACTTTCGATTCTTCTTTCAGCGTGTACCAGATCATCGAGCCGGCGAGCAGCTCCTGCAGTTCGCCCTGGCGGAAGTACGCAACCGCGGGCTCGAGCGAGAGCGGCGTGTTCTTCAGCCCGATCAAGCCTTCGCCGTGGAAGGCGATGCGCATGTTCAGCTTTTCATTCGTGCCGCTGAACGACCAGTCTTTCGGCTGGTTGACATGCGAAACGGAAAGTCCCGCGAGAAAACGGTGATGGTCGTTGGAGGTCATGAACATCTCGCCTTTTTTGTGCGTCCACACGAGTCCCGCGTTGATGTCCGCCACGAAGGAATTCGTGAACCCCGCTTCACCCACGTACGCCGGG
>Ga0196978_1000068_pt1 | contig 50710 bp, 45 predicted proteins | sample S3v_2013CmetaG_FD_155491 | JGI IMG/M metagenome (GOLD analysis project Ga0196978, IMG submission 155491) | Soil microbial communities from Anza Borrego desert, Southern California, United States - S3+v_20-13C | ecosystem: Environmental > Terrestrial > Soil > Desert | place: USA: California... | reverse complement strand
TCGACCAGCCACGCCCGAACGCGAGACCGTACTCGCGGAGCTGTGTCGAAAACAACGCGACGTTGCTGCGTGCTTCGACATAACCGTCGCCGGCGCTTTCCATCACCGTCGCCGCCAGCAGAACGCCATCCGGCGCCCGGCCGCCGCGGCCGAAGAAGAGATAGCCGGCGGCGGCAGCGCACAGGATCCAGCCGCAGCACGAGAGCACGAGCGTGCGCCGCGCAACGCGCCCGCGTTGCCAGAGCCGCGCCAGCACGACGAGACCGGCGGTGTAGCCGAGGATCGCGAAAAACAGCGAGCGGTTCGGAATGTAAGTCGAGATGAACGACGGACTGAGCAGGACCTGCGAAAAAATCGACGGGCTCCACTGCGGCGGCGAAGACCGGCTTTCATCCGCGCCCGGCGTGAGCAGGCTTTGCAGAAACCTCGGCAGGCCGTTCCACATCGACAGCGGCGGCCGGCCGGCGTCCAGCGCGAGATAGGTGATCTTGCCGCGGCCCCAATCGTGTTCGACCAGCACGGGCAGGCCTTCGGCCTCGGTCAGGACTCTGCCTCGCGAGACGACGGCCGTCTGCGCCCACACGCCCGCGACGATCTTACTTTCGCCTGCTTCGCCATGCGTCGCGAACGCGGTTCGTTTGACGCCGGTCACGCGCACGGGCAGATAACGCGCGAGCTGCGGCTCCTGATACAGCGTGAAGTTCAGGCTGCCGATGATCACCATCCTGCCGCCTGTCGCCAGCCAGTCGTCGAGCGCGCGCACCTGCGCCCGGGAAAGATCGCGCAGAGACTGATCGTAAATGACGAGGTGGGAAACGCCGAGCATGGCACGCGCTTCCGCGGGCAATTCGGTCAGCGTGAGCGTCACGACGCGGTTCGTGAGCGATGCGCCGAGGGCGGTGAGGGGAACTGGGCTGCCGTCGCTGACGGACAACACCACCGGTGCGCTCGAGAAGTGGCGACGCAAATCGAGCTCCCGTGACGCCGTCGCCGTTGCACTGGTGAACCGGATTTTCAGCGGCCGGCTGAGCACATCCGGATGCACGGTCAGTTGCACGGTCCGGCGTGAGCGCGCCGGCAGAAAAACTTCGCGGCGATGAAACACGGCATAGGGAACGCCGCCCTGGATTGCGCCGCCTTTCCAGACCTGAATCTCCAGCGTGCCGTCGGCAGGCCGGCCGATATTCTCGAGGCTGACTTCGAGCGGAAAAGGACGGCCCAACTGAAACACGCCGTGGAAACCGACCCTGGACTCGATCAGGATCTCCGCCGCGGCAGCCGCGGGCAGGAGCATGCTCGAAAGCAGACAAACCGGAAGGCTGCGGCAGGCCGATCGAATCGCCTTCCGCGAACTCGCTCGGATCTGCGCTAATAGAGGTGGCACGCGACCGTATGGCCGCCCGCGATTTCCTTCTCTACCGGCACGGTTTGCGCGCACTGGGGCATGGCCGCCGGGCACCGCGGATGGAAGCGGCATCCTGACGGCGGATTGATCGGCGAGGGGACTTCTCCCGTGAGGATGATCTCATCTTGCGTCGTATCGGGATGCGACGGCAAGGCGGCGGAAAAGAGCGCCTTGGTATACGGGTGCAGGGGGTTGCTGAAGAGCTCTTTCGTCGGGGCCTTCTCGACGATCTTGCCGAGGTACATGACCGCGACCTCGTTGGCCATGTAGCGGGTCGTCGCGAGGTGGTGGGCGATCAGGAGGTAGCTCACGTCGTACTGCTTCTGAAGATCGACCAGCAGATTCATGATCTGCGCGCGGATCGACACGTCCAGCGCCGAGACCGGCTCGTCGAGGATGATCAGCTTCGGCTTCGACACGAGCGCGCTCGCCACCGCGATACGCTGGCGTTGGCCGCCGCTGAACTCGTGCGGGTAGAGGTTCGCCTGCTGCGGGCGCAGTCCCACCGAGGCCAGCACCTCGGCGACGCGCTCCTTGATCTCGGCGTCCGAAACCCGCTGGTTGCACACCAGGGGCTCGGCCACGATGTCGCGCACGCGCATGCGCGGGTTCAGCGACGACCAGGGGTCCTGGAACACCGCCTGCACCGTCGTGCGGTAATCCTTGAGCGCATCGCCTTCGAGCGCATGGACGTCCTTGCCGCCGGCAAGCACCTCTCCGGCGGTCGGTTCTTCCAGACGCAGGACGAGCTTGGCCGTCGTCGTCTTGCCGCAACCCGATTCGCCGACGATCGCGAGCGTCTCGCCCTGGTTGATCGAGAAATCGATGCCGTCGACCGCCTGCACGTGTCCGACGACCTTCTTCCATATAAAGCCCTGGGTGACGGGAAAGTGTTTCTTCAGCCCATGGACCTGCAGTACGGGTGCGGCGCTCATGTGGCTTTCCGTAGCCGCCAGCAACTGGCGGTGTGCGTGGCGCCGTTGTCGCTCACCGTGAACGACGGCGGATATTCGCTGCGGCACTGATCCTGCGCGTGCTCGCACCGGGGCGCGAACCGGCAGCCCTCGGGAAGATCCCAGAGCGCGGGCGGCTGGCCTTCGATCGAGTAGAGACGCTCGACGTCCTCATCCATGCTGGGGACCGAGCGCAGCAGCGCCTTGGTGTAGGGATGCGACGGATGGTTGAAGATCTCCCGCACCGGACCGCTTTCGACGTGACGGCCGGCATACATCACGACGACGCGGTCGCACATCTTCGCGACGATGCCGAAGTCGTGCGTGATGAAGATCAGCGCGAGGTTCGTTTCCTCCTGGATCTCGCGGAGCAGGCGCAGGTACTGCGCCTGAATGGTGACATCGAGCGAGGTGGTGGGCTCGTCGGCGATGATGACTTTCGGCTCGCAGGAGATGGCGATGGCGCCGACCACGCGCTGCTTCATGCCGCCGCTGATCTGGTGCGGGTAATCGGCGACCCGCCGCTCCGGCGCCGCGACGCGCACGTGCTTCAGGCTTTCGATCGCCCGCCGCACGAGCGAGCGCCGGCCTTCGCCCGTGTGCTGATTGCGGATCGCCTCGATCAACTGGTTACCGACCGTGAACACCGGATTGAGCGAGGTCTGCGGGTCCTGGAGGATCATGGAAATGCGGCGGCCGCGAATCTGACGCATCTCCTGCTCGGTCTTCTTGAGCAGGTCCTCGCCTTCGAGGCGGATCGAGCCCTTGACGATGCGCGCCGCGGGGCGCGGCTGCAGTTGCAGCAGCGACAGCGCCGTCATCGTCTTGCCTGAGCCCGATTCGCCGACGATGGCGAGCGCCTCGCCCTGCCGCAGGTTGAAGCTCACCCCGTCGACCGCCTTCACCGTGCCGAAGCGGGTGAAGCAGTAGGTGTGGAGATCCTCCACTTCCAGTATGACGTCGCCGATTTTCCGGGGCATGCCGTTCCGCTTACTTGACGAGCTTCACGAGCTCGAAATGCGAGGAGCGTCCGGCGGCCGGGCCCGGGTAGACCCAGCTCGCGACGACCTTCGGATTGGCGAAAACCTCGTTGCGGAACCAGAAGAGCGGGATGTCCGCGTATTGCTCGAGGATGTGATCGCCCACCGCCTGCATCAGTCTGCTGCGTTCCTTGGCGTCCGTCGATTTCAGTACCTGACCGAAGGTCTTCTCGATGAAGTCGTCCTCGTAATGATGGTTGCTGCCTTTGCTGAAGTAGAAGTTGCGCACGCCCTGGTCGGCCGGCCGCCAGCCGATGATGTTCGGCCACATGATGTTATGAGCGATCTTCTTGCGGTAGGTCGTGCGGATCTTGGACCAGTCCTGCATCTGCACCTGGGCGTTGACGCCGACATTGCGGAAGTAGATCGCGAGCGCATCGGCGATCGCCGGTCCTTCCGATTCGCCCGGCTCCGTGAACGCCCAGATCTCGAACTTGAGCTGTCCGGGACCATAGCCCGCTTGTTTCAGCAACTGCTTGGCCTTCTCGGGGTTGTAGCCGTAGAGCTCGTTGAAGCGGGACTCCCACTTCGGGTTCCAGCCCTCCGATTCGGGCACCCAGAGGGAAATGTGGGCGATAGACGCGCGGCCGGCGAACACCGTGTTCATCAACTCTTTGCGATTGATGGCGAGGTTCAGGGCCTGGCGCACCTCCTTCTTGACGAACGGGGCGTCCTTCTTGAAATCCTTGTCGCCCGTGATGAAGTACAGGCCGCCCATGTACATCGAGATCCAGTCGACCGGCAGCGAGGACGAGAAGCGCTTCAAGCCCTTGGCGAGCGCGTCCTTGTGCAGCTCGCGCGGCAGGTCGGCGATGTGAACGTCGCCGGAGAGCAGCAGAGCAAGGCGCGTGGCCTCTTCGCGCGCGATGCGGAACTCGAGCTCGTCGAAATCGATCTTGTTGCCGGACCAGTGCTTCGGATTGACCTTGTAGACGATGTTGAGACCCGTCTGCCGTCCGACGTACTCGAAGGGCCCGGTGCCGACGGGACGCTTGTCGAGGCCTTCGATGCCCTCCTTGTCCCACTGCGCTTTGCTCGTGATGCGCAAATCGCCGGAGCGCGCGAACGCGTACCGATTGGTCGGCATCGCGGGGTCCTTGAAGCGGAAGACGACGGTGTATTTGTCAGGGGTCTCGACTTTCTCGACCGTGCGCCAGAAAGGCGCGAGGGTCGCCGTCGAATCCTTGCGCACCAGCAGCGAGTGAGCGTGCGCCACGTCCTGCGACGTCATCTCGCCGTAGCCGTGGTGGAACTGCACACCCTTGCGCAGGTGGAAGGTCCACGCCTTGAAGTCAGGGCTGATTTCCCACTTGGTGGCGAGCGCCGGGATGTAATCGCCCGTTTTCGGATCGATTCCGAGCAGCGTCTCCCAGAACGGTTCGAACTGGAGATGGTCAGGACGCGAGATGGTCCAGAACCGGTTGCTCTCGTGGAACCCGGCCGAGGCGAAGATCAGGCGCTTGACGGTGGCCGCCTCCGCGCCCCGGGGAACGAACCCTGCACTGAACAAGAGAACAGCAACGGCCAACAGCGCGACAAACAACGAAACGAGTTTCGATTTCATGGCGAACTCCTCCTACAGTTGTTTGTTATATGTTGCGAAGCTTGGGATCCAGGTGATCTCGCAGCCAGTCACCCAGCAGGTTCAGCGCAAGCACCGTCAGCATGATTGCGATCCCCGGAAACATGGAGACCCACCACGCCGTGACGATCAGCTCCCGGCCGTCCGAGACCATGACGCCCCAGGCTGGTTCGGCGCGCGGCAGCCCCGCGCCCAGGAAGCTGAGCGAGGACTCGAGCAGGATGACGTAGCCGACCTGCAGCGTCGCCAGCACGATCAGCGAATTCACCACGTTGGGAAAGATGTAGCGGAACATGATGCGCATGTGCGAGGCCCCGGCCACCCGCGCGCGCGCGATGAAGTCGAGCTCCTTGATGGCGAGGGTCTCGCCGCGCACGAGCCGCGCGTAGCGCGCCCACAGCAGCACGATCAGCACGGTGATGACGGTTCCGAAGCTGGGGCCCACGGCGGCGACGAGCACGAGCGCGAGCAGGATCGTCGGCAGCGAGAGCGATATGTCGACGAGCCGCATGATCACGGCGTCCGTGCGCCGGCCGAAGTAGCCCGAGATCAGCCCCAGTACGGTGCCGATGATGCCGCCGACGAAGATGGCGATCAGCGAGACGGTGAGCGAGACGCGCGCGCCGTAGATGATGCGGGAGAGCATGTCGCGGCCGAGCTTGTCGGTGCCGAGCAGGTACTCGCTGGTTCCGCCTTCCTGCCACACTGGCGGGGTCAGCCGCTGCGACAGCGAGCCCATGAACGGGTCGTGCGGGGCTACCCACGGCGCGAATACGGCCGGAATCACCAGGAGGAACAGGAGGACCGCCAGCGCAAACACCGGATAGCGCCTGAGCTTGTGCCAGCCGTCGATCGCCCACGGCACCGCGTACCAGGGCAGCGTTCGTGTCGTCGTCAATTGCGGCATGAGCCAGCCTCCTTGGACGTCTTCACTGATACCGAATGCGCGGATCGAGATACGCGTACATGATGTCGACCAGCAGGTTGCACAGGATGAAGATGCCGGCGAACAGGATCACCACCGCCTGCACGACCTGGAAGTCCCTCGACCTCACGGCATCGACGACCAGCAGTCCCACGCCCGGCCAGGTGAACACGGTTTCGGTCACCACCGAGCCGGTGAGGAGCGAGCCTGCGATGATCGCGAAGACGGTCAGCGGCGCGATCGAGGCATTGCGCAGGCAATGCTTCCAGACCACTTTCCACTCCGGTATCCCCTTGACGCGCGCGAGCTTCACGAACTCGCTGTCGAGCACCTCGAGCATGGAGGAGCGGACCAGCCGCATGATGACGGCGACCTGAAACCAGCCCAACGTGATGGCGGGGAGGATGAGGTGCTTGAGCCCGCCGCGGCCGGAAGACGGCAGCCAGTCCAGCATCACGGCAAAGATCCACATCAGCACGATCCCCAGCCAGAACGCGGGCAGAGACTGGCCGAGCAGCGCCACGATCTTGGCCGCAGTGTCCCAGTTGCTGCCTTTCCCCACCGCCGCCAGCACACCGATGGGCAGGGCGAGAATGATGCTGACCAAAAGGGCGAAACCGGCGAGCTCCAGTGTGGCCGGCAGGCGCTCCGTGACGAGGTCCATCGCGGACTTGCCCTGATACTTCAGGGATTGGCCGAAATCGCCCTGGAGCGCCTTCTTGATGAAGATGAGGTACTGCGTGGTGACGGGCTTATCGAGGCCCCAGTGCTTTTCCAGCCGCTCGTAGTCCTCGGGCATCGCCTCGATCGGCAGCATCACGTCGAGGGGGTTGCCGGAGAGGCGCGCCAATCCAAAGACGATCAGGCTCATGACCAGGATGGCCAGGAGACTCTGGAACGCGCGAACAGCGATGAAGCGCTGCATACGGTCCTCCCCGGCGGCCCTCGTTTGTGCGGGGCCGGTCCGATAAAGACCGGGGAGGACGCTCTAACCTTACAGGCGGGACGGGCTGGTGATGCGTCTCCGAATAACTGCCTGATTCCCTTCGGACTGAAGCAGGCGAAGGGGGAGGCTCCGTTCGGGCTGAGCCTATCGAAGCCCGAACGGAATCAAGGCCGTCCGTGGTTCGACACGCTCACCACGAACGGTGACAGCGCCGTTCGGGCTGAGCAGGTCGAAGCACGAACGGCGGATTGATGCTATGCAGCGCGCTCGCGCGGGATGCAGTTGAGCGCCGAGCCCGAGCGGAACCACTCGAGCTGCTCTTCGCTGTAGGTGTGGCGCAGCTCGAGGGCGTCCTGCGTGCCATCGGCGTGCGAGACCTGACAGATCACCGGCTTGCCGGCCTTCATGTCCTTCAGGCCGAGCAGGCTGATGCGGTCGCCGTCGCGGATCCGCTCATAATCCGCGGGATCCGTGAACGTGAGCGCGAGCAGGCCCTGCTTCTTGAGGTTCGACTCGTGGATGCGCGCGAAGCTGCGCGCGATCACGGCCGCGCCGTTCAGGAGGCGCGGAGAGAGCGCCGCGTGCTCGCGGCTGCTGCCTTCGCCGTAGTTCGAGTCGGCCACGATCGCCCAGCGCAAGCCGCGCGCCTTGTAAGCACGCGCGACGGCAGCGATCGACTGAGCAGCGCCGCCGTTGCCGATGTCACGCGTCGTTCCGCGCTCGCCGGTCCACGCGTTCGTCGCGCCCATCAGCAGGTTGTCGCTGAAACGGTCGAGGTGCCCGCGCAGCGAAAGCCATGGACCCGCGGGAGAGATGTGATCGGTCGTCGTCTTGCCCACCACCTTCACGAGCACCGGAATATCGACGATGTCCACGCCATCCCACTTCGGCCACGGCGACAAACGTTGCAGCCGCTTGCTTGCCGGATCGACCTTCACTTCGACGACCGAGGCTTTCTCGGCGGGTGCGTGGTAACCGCCGGGCTTGGCGAAGCCCTGCTTCGGCACCTCCGGCGCGGGCGCCGGCGGGTTGAGCTTGAATTCGCGGCCGTCCGCGCCGGTGAGCGAATCGGTGAGCGGGTTGAACGTCACGCGCCCTGCGAACGCGAAGGCCATCGCGAGCTCCGGGCTGGTGATGAGGTTCATCGTCTCGCCGCGGCCGTCGTTGCGCGCGCGGAAGTTGCGGTTGAAGGTGGTGACGATGAAGTTGGGCTTGCCGTTCGTCGCGTCGGCGCGCGTCCACTGCCCGATGCACGGCCCGCACGCGTTCGCGAGCACCTGCGCGCCGGCGCTCGTGAGCGCTTCGAGCTGGCCGTTGCCGGAGATCGTCGCACGAATGCGCTCCGAGCCCGGCGTTACGAGGAGCGGCACGGCTGACTTGAGCCCGTGTGCGGCAGCCTGCGCGGCGACGTCGGTGGCGCGGCACACGTCTTCGTAGGAAGAGTTCGTGCAGCTTCCGGTGAGCACGCTGGAGACCGCCTCCGGCATTTCCGCGGGGTTCTCGCGGACCTCACGGATGAACACCGAGAGCGGACGCGAGCGATCGGGCGAGTGCGGGCCCGAGACATGCGGCTCCAGCGTCGACAGATCCAGGCGCAGCACCTGGTCGTAATGCGCTTCCGGATTCGCTTCGACCTCCGCATCGGGGGCGAGCAGATCGGCGTACTTCCTGATGAGCGGCACGAGCGCGGCGCGGTCGGTCGCTTCGAGGTAGGTCGCCATGCGATCGTCGGCGGGGAAGAGCGAGGTCGTCGCGCCCATCTCCGCGCCCATGTTGCAGATCGTCGCCTTGCCGGTGGCGCTGATGGTGCGCGCGCCCGCGCCGATGTACTCGATGACGGCGTTGGTGCCGCCGGAAACGGTGAGCTGGCTCAGCGCCCACAGCACGACGTCCTTGGGCGCGGTCCAGCCGTTGAGCTGACCGGTGAGATGGATCGCGATGCGCTTGGGATAGAGAAGCTCAATCGCCATGCCCGCCATCGCTTCGACGGCGTCCGCGCCGCCGACGCCGATCGCGCAGGCGCCTAAACCTCCGCCGTTCGGCGTGTGCGAGTCCGTGCCGAGAATGACCTGGCCGGGAAACGCATACTGTTCCAGCACCACCTGGTGAATGATGCCGGCGCCCGGCTCCCAGAAGCCCGCACCGTAGCGCGCGGCAGCGGACTTGAGAAACTCGTAGATCTCGGTGTTCTCGTCGTGCGAGGTCTTGAGGTCCGCCGCGGCGCCGCGCTCCGCGCGGATCAGGTGATCGCAGTGGACGGTGGTGGGCACCGCGACTTCATCGCGGCCGGTCTGCATGAACTGAAGGAAAGCGGTCTGGCCGAGCACGTCCTGCAGCACCACGCGGTCGGCGAAAAGCTTGAGGTAGCTGCGCCCCGGCTCCAGCCCCTGCGTCTCCGGATCGGCGAGGTGGCCGAGCAGGAATTTCTCCGAAAGGGTGAGGGGCTTCGCGCGGCGGCGCCGTACCACCGCCAGCCGCTTTGCCATGCGTTCGTAAATGCCCTGCGCCATCTGCGGCGTCGCTGCGACTCGGTCCATATTCAGCCCTTTCGGTCGTTTAACCGCGGAATGGTAGGTAAGAGCATCGAGAATAGGCGGAATACAATCGAGTATGCTCAGGAATACATTGGAGGGGATCGAAGCGCTGGCGGCGCTGGCGCAGTTCGGCACGGTGAGCGAAGCCGCGACGCGACTCAGACTGACGCAGTCCGCGGTGACCAAGCGCCTGCAGGCGCTGCAGCGCTCCGTCGAGCTCCAGCTCCTCGAGCGCGCCGGCCGGCGGGTCGTGCTCACGGCGGAGGCATACGCGCTCCTCGATCGCGCGCGACCGCTGCTCGCGGACTTGCGCGGGCTCACCGGCACGGGCGCGTCGCCCAGCGCCACGAGCTTCTCGCTGGCGATGGCCGATTCGATTGCCGCATCGTGGGGACCGGCGGTGCTGGCGGAGGCGTTGAAGACGGTGCCCGATGTACAGCTCGATCTCCACGTCCACCGCAGCGTGCTGCTCATCGAGAACGTCCGCCTCGGCCGCTACCAGATCGGGCTTGCGACCGACGTGCCGCCTCACAAGGATCTGATCCACTATCCGGTGGTTGCCGAGCCGATGGTCCTGATCAGCGGCCGGCCGCGCCGCTGGAGCGCGTCGGCGGCGCCGCTCATCACCATCGAGCCGATCTCGATCACGTGGCGCGTGATCGAGCCGCTCCTCCAGTCACACCAGCCCGACGTGCTCGCGCGCAGACGCCTCACCGTCGAGAGCTTCAGCGCCGCCATCCAGATGGTCAAAGCCGGCTTCGGCGACGGCCTGGTGCCGCTCGGCCTCGCGCGTGAGATGCAGGTGCGGCCCGCGGCGATGCATCTTCTCAAGAACGTGCACCGGCGCGTGACGCTGCTCGCGCGCAAGACGGTCGATCAGAGCGAGAGCTTCAGGGCGCTGCGGGTGGCGATCGTAGCGGCGGCGCAGCGCAGAGTCGGTTAATTCACGGCGCTGTCATTGCGAGGAGGCGCCAATGCGCTGACGAAGCAATCCCGTGGCGCACGGTTTTCGGACGCTCCGCGATCGCCACGTCGTGCATTGGCACTCCTCGCGATGACGGATGGTGTCATTGCGAGGAGGCGCGAAGGCCGACGAAGCAATGGCGTGGCGCACGTCGATCAGTTCACGCCGACGAACGGCGGGATCTTGCGCTTGAACCCGACGAGCTGCTCAGTCACCTTGAAGCGCGAAGGGAACGGGAACGAGATGTGTTTCTGCACGTGCGCATCGCGCACGTACTTCTCGATCGGCATGCCCTGCACGATGCCCATGCCGCCGAAGAGCTCGACGGCCTGCTCCGTGAGCCGCTGGACCATCGTGCCGATGAACGCCGTCGCCATGTGCTCGTACGGCAGGCTTTCCACTTCGCCGCTTTCGATCGCTTCGGGGTGGTCCTTCACCCACGCCGCGGTCCACAGGAGCCGCCGGCCCGCTTCGAGATTCATCGCCATCTCCGCGATCGTCAGTCCCACCGCCTGATGCTTGATGATGTGCTTGCCCCCGGAGACGCGCTCCTGTGTGTACTTGAGCGTCTCTTCGAGCGCCGCGCGGCCGAGCCCGAGTGTCAGCGCCGCGATCGTGGGATGCGTGCCCATGTCGGTGCGGCCTTTCGGCGCCGGCGGCAGGATGAATCCCTTCGGTACGCGCACGTCGTCGAAAAAGATCTCGGCGTTGTCGCCGACGCGACGGCCGAGCTTCGAGAGCGGGCGCCGCACGAGGCCCGGTGAGCTGCCCTCGACCAGGAACGGCTTCGCGCCGTCCGGCGTCTGCGCCATCACGACGAGCAGCTTCGCGAGATAGCCGACCGTCTGAAAATTCTTCGCGCCGTTGATGATCCACGAGCCGTCCGGCTGCTGGGTCGCGCGCGTCTTGAGCTTCACGTTGTCCGGCGTCTCGGTGAAGTAATCGAAGCCGACGTCGGTGTCCGGCTCGTGAATCGCGACCGTCGTGAAGAAGAGATCGTCGTCCAGAAACTTAGGCAGGAAGTACGCCTTCTGCTCCGGCGTCATGCGCAGCTCGAACCAGTCGCGCGCGCGGCGGGCCGTCAGCATGAAGTAGTAGGCCGTGCCGAGCTCGCCCGCGGCGAGCTCCTCCGCGACGAGGCACGAGGTCAGGTGGTCGGATACGCCCGCGCCGCCGTTTTCCTCCGAGAGCACGAAGGTGCGGAAGCCGAGCCGGGAGCCTTGCTTCAGCAGCTCCCACGGGATGCGCTTCTCCCAGTCGGGCTCGCGGTCGAGCGCCATCGCCTTCGGCTTGATCTCTTCCTGCGCGAACTTGCGCGCGAGGTCGCGGAACTCGCGCTGCTCGTCGGACAAACGGATGTCGAACATCGCTCTCCCTGGGTTTCGTCATTCCCGCGCAGGCGGGAATCCAGAATACTATCGGTTGCAACCAAAGGGGGGGATCACATGAAAGTCTACGAACGCATGGCGGAGGCCTTTCAGGCCGAAGGCACGACGCACGTCTTCGGCATGATGGGCGACGGCAACATGTATTGGATGAACGCGCTGATCAAGCGTGGCGTGAGCTGCGTCGAGGTGCGTCACGAAGGCGTCGGCATGGGCATGGCGGACGGTTGGGCGCGCCACAATCAGACGCCGGGCGTGGCGACCGCCACGTGCGGCCCCGGCGTCACCCAGCTCGCGACGGCCTGCGTCGTCGCCGCGCGCGCGGAATCGCCGGTCGTGGCGTTCGTCGGCGAGCGTCCGGCGAAAGACCCCGACTACCATCAGCGCCTCAACCAGTCGCGCTTCGCGGACGGCGTCGAGACCGCGTTCATCCGCCTCGATACCGGCGAGTTCGCGGACGAAGCGGTGCGCCGCGCTTTCTATATGGCGAAGCTCGAGCGGCGTCCGGTCATGCTGAGCGCGCCGATGGACGTTCAGCAGGAGAAGTGGGACGACGACGAGCCGTATCGGCCCTCGGCCGGCATGATGCCGAGGCGCGCCGGGGCGATGGACGAAGCCGCGCTCAGGAAAGCCGCCGACCTGATCGCGAAGAGCAAGAAACCCGTGATCGTCGTCGGCCGCGGCGCAATCTGGTCGGGCGCCGGCGACGCGGTGTTGAAGCTCGGCGAGCGCATCGGCGGGCTCATCGCGAGCAGCCTGCGCGCCAAGACGTGGCTTGCGGACCGGACCGAATATCACGCGGGCGTGTCCGGGCTCTATGCGCAGAAGCCCGCCATGCAGCTCTTCCACGAAGCCGACCTCGTGATCGGCGTGGGCGCGAGCCTGAACCGCCACACGACCGAGCACGGCTACCTCTATCCCAACGCGAAGTACATCCAGCTCGATCCCAAGCCGCACGTCGTGCTGGGCAACGGCAACGGCGCGGACGTTTACGTCCAGAGCGACGCGAAAGAAGGGCTCGAAGCGCTGGACGCGCTGCTGGAGAAGCGGGGCTTCAAGCAGCCCGGCTTTCGCACGGGCGAGACGCTCGAGCGCCTGTCGAACCTCTACGACGACCCGACCGAGTTCGACATCGAGCCCGGCACCATCGATCCGCGCCAGGTCGTGCGCGCGGTCGACGAGCTGGTCCCCGGCGACGTCGGACTTTTCATCGGCAACGGCGCGAGCTCCTCGATCACGACGATGAACACCTGGAAGACACGCCCTTACGTGCACACGTCGGGCTTCTTCGGTTGCATCGGACAGATGCTGCCGACCGCCATGGGCGCGACGATCGCGAACGGCAACAAACCCGCGATGCTCATCGACGGCGATGCGAGCACGATCATGCATCTTTCGGATTTCGACACCGTCGTGCGCTGCAAGATGCCGCTCCTGATCGTCGTGCTGAACGACGAAGCGCTCGGCTCCGAATACCAGAAGCTTCGCGCGCACGACATGGATCCCGAGACGTCCGCGATTCCATCGCCGGATCTCGGCGCGATCGCGCGGGCCTACGGCGCGCGCGGCTGCCTCGCGCGCACGGTCGAAGACGTGCGCAAGGGCGTGCAGGAGTGGGTGGCTAAGCCCGGGCCGATGATCATCGATGCGCGCATCTCGAAGGCGGTGATCAATCTGCCGATGCGGCGGGTGCTGTATGGGAAGGACGAATAGCGTCTAGATCCGCGTGCGCTTCGGCGGCGGCACGCCGACGACCGCGATGCGGATCGTCTCGTTGCCGTTGTTGAGCAGTTGATGCTCCACCACGCCCGGCGGCATGTGGATCGTGTCGCCGGGGCCGACCGCCTGCTCGCGGACCTCGCCGCTGTCGGTCTTCCACTGAATCACCCCGCGCCCGCTGATCACGAAATAGATCTCTTCGAAGTCGGCGGGATACTCGACTTCGATACCCTCTGATCTGTATTTCGTGTGCCTGTGCCACGTATGCGGGCTGAAGCCGGGGCTGATCTCGTCGATGTTGAAGAAGAGCTTCTCCGTCGCGACGATGCGCTTGATCTGTCCCGCTTCCTTGCTGTGGCCACGGACGTTCTGCGGCTTCACCTCGTCGGCCTTGATGATTCTGAGCTGTGTCATGATCGGCGCTCCCCTTGAACGGACACGAGATTATGACGCGTCATTTCGGCGTTCTGATTCCATCGACGAATACCACGGTCGAGACCGAGCTTTCGCGCCTGCCTGAAAGCTACCAGGCTCACTACGCGCGCTGCATGACGAGCACGCCGGGCTCGCCGTTCGCGCCCAGCCGCGACGAGGAAGTCGATTACCAGTCGAAGCTCCTCGCGACGGCCAAGGTCGAGATGGTGATCCTGGTCCAGACCTCGGCGAGCCTCTTCGACGAGAACTATGATGACAACGTGATCGCGCGCATCAGCGCCGCTGCGAAGGTGCCGGCGATCACGTCGGCGCGGGCGATGGGACAGGCGCTGCGGGCGCTCGGCGCGCGGCGTATCGCGCTCGTCTCACCGTATTCGGAGGAGGTGAACGCGCTTGCGCGCGACTACTTCTCGACGCAGCACGGGCTGGAGATCACGACGCTGCTCGGCTTTGCCGCGAAGGACGCGTACGCGATCGGTCAGCTCGACCCGCAGCACGCGCGCAATGCGTTCGAGAAGATCGATTTGAGCGGCGTCGAAGCGGTCGCGATCCCCGGAGCGAACTTCCCGACGATGAAGTCCATCCCGGCGTGGGAGCGCGAGCTCGGAAAGCCGGTGGTCAGCTCGACGCAGGCGGCGGTGTGGGCGATGGCGAAGCAGCTCGGGGGCGAGCGGATCGCGGGTTACGGGCGACTGCTGGAGACGATGCCGGGCTGACTTTGCGGACGTTCCGCGATTGCTTCGTCGCGCCGCTCCTCGCAATGACCGCGACTCGGGTCATCGCGAGGCCGCGGCAAGGCGGCCGTGGCGATCGCGTGGCGCACGTTACATCATCGGGCCGGGGCGCTTGACGTAGGTTTCCTTGATGTTGTCCGCGGCCCAGCAGGCGAGCATGCCGATCGTCTCGGTCGGGCCCTGCGCGGCGTTCTGCGGGAAGGCGCTGCCGCCGACGACGAAGAGATTCGGCACGTCCCACGACTGAAGGTACTTGTTCACGACGCTCGTCGAGGGATCGGTGCCCATCACCGCGCCGCCGCAGTTGTGGGTGCTCTGATACGGCACGATGCTGTATTTCGTGGGGATCGCGTGCGCGTGGTAGCGCGACGGCTTCATCGCCTTCGCGATGTCGATGCAGCGCTCGTACATCCACGCGAGCATCTTGCGCTCGTTCTCGTGCCAGTCGAACGTCATGCGCAAGAGCGGCAGCCCGTTCGCGTCCTTGTAGGTCGGGTCGAGATCGAGGTAGTGCTGCTTGTAGCTCATGCACGAGCCGTGGATGTGGATGCCGACCACGCGCCGGTAGTTGTGCGCGACCGCTTTTTTCCACTCCGAGCCCCAGCGCGGCGTGCCGTGCGGCAGCGGCTTCGATTTGATAGGTGAGGCGCCGGAGTTGGGCGAGCTGATGTACGCGCCGCCGACGAAGCCGAGTTTGGAACGGTCGATCACGTCGCCGTTCAGATCGTCGATCGACGTGTTGACCATGCCGCCCCCGATGAAGGGGTTGAACTCGCGGTCGTCGAAAAACGCGAAAACGCGCCCGCCGGTCTGATAGGAGTAGTTGCGTCCGACCACGCCGCGGCCGGTCTGCGGGTCGTATGGCCGGCCGATGCCGGAGAGCAGGAGCAGGCGCGTATTGTTGAAGCAGTAGGTCGCCAGCACCACGATGTTGGCCGGCTGTTCGACCATGCGTCCGCGCGCGTCGATGTAGGTGACGCCCGTCGCCTGCTTGCCCGTCGAGTCGGTGTTCACCTTGATCACGTTGCAGAGCGGGCGCAGCTCGAAATTCTGCTGCTTGTAGAGCGCGGGCAGCACGGCGGAAAGCGGATTCGCCTTCGCACCCTGCGCGCAGACGTGGCTCGAGCAGAATCCGCCGCGATGACACTCGAGCAGCATCAACTTGTAGAGATTCTGGTAGTCCTGCGTCATGCCGGCGCCGGGCCCCTGGAACGGCGCGTAGCCGAGCTCCGCCGTCGCCTGCGCGAAGACCTCGCCTTGCGGCGTGCGCTTCGTCGGCGGGTTCGGATACTCGCGCGAGCGCGGGCCTTCGTGCGGATTGCCGCCCGGCTGGATCTCGCCGTTGAGGTTCCCCGCCTTGCCGTGCACGCCGTAGATGTGCTCGAACATGTCGTAGTACGGCTCGACGTCGTCCCAGTTCACACCCCAGTCCTGGATCGTGCAGTCCTCGGGAATGAAGCCTGCGCCGTAGCGCTCGATCACCTTCGACCGAATCTCGAAGTCATGCGGCAGGAAGCGCCGCGCGTTGCCGCCCCAGTGCGCCGCGGTGCCGCCCACCATCTCGCCGGGCTTGAACGAGCCCAGCTCGCGCATCGGCAGCGCGGTTTCGCTCGTCTTGTTGCGGAACGTGATCGTCTCGCGGGACAGGTCCTGGAAGATGTCGCTGTGACGGTCGTACTTGAGCTCGTCGTGGACGTACGGCTTCGCGAAATCGGTCTGCGGATCGATCATGCGGCCGCGCTCGAGACACAGCACTTTGAGTCCCGCGTTCGCGAGCTCCATCGACATGATCGAGCCCACGACGCCGCTGCCGACGACGACCGCGTCGACGGGTTTCATTTTCGTTGTCGTCACGTTACTTCCCCCCTTCCGGCTTCAGCATCACGTGCTTCGCGAAGCCTTGTGCATCGACCTGAGCCTTTCCGGTCTGGATGTCGAGAATGCTCACCGGCTCGGCGCGGTAGAGCTCGGGCTTGTCGAGATGGTCCTTGTATGTCCCCGACGGCACGCCCGGAAAGCCGATCAGCCTCCAGCCGACCTTGTCCTGGTTGCCGCCGTAGAGCGGATCGGCGAAGAAGCCTTCCTCCGTATTGCGCCACAGGAGATCGAAGAAGAGCTTCGAGGAGAGCGACGGGAGCTCGACTTCACCTTTTTCGAGCGTCTTCAGGAGCTCGTCCTGGCGTTCCGGCTGCAACTGATCGAACGGCCGCTCGTACTTCGCGCGGCAGTGCGCGTTGATTTCCTGAATACCGACGCGATAGATCTCCTGCGGCGTCATGCGCGACTGGAAGCCCTGCTGCGGCGTGCCGTCGAGCCACGGCCCCTGCCGATAGTTGCGGCCGTGCACGCCCCAGACGCTGGCGAGCTGGCCATCGATGTAAACGGTGACGCCGGCCTCTTTCGCGCCGGGCCCGAGCTCGTCGGAGGGGATGAGCCGCGCAACGGCGGCATCCAGGAAGCGGACTTCGGGCTCGGTCAGGAAGCGGTAGGCGTGTAATGAGTTCGGCATGCGGACTCCCCCATGGTGCTGTCGATAACGCGAGGATAACGCGTCCCGTTCGTGCTGAGCTTGTCGAAGCATGAACGGCGGCCGTTCGCCCTTCGACAGGCTCAGGGCGAACGGAGGGGTCCGCGCGAACCGAGGGATCGTCAGACCGAACGGTTACACCACCCGCTTCTCGCGCAGCGCCGCGATCGCCTTGTCGTCGTAGCCGAGGCTCTTCAGCACCTCGCTCGTGTGCTCGCCCGGCTCCGGCGTGTGCTTGAGCTTTTCCGGCTGCGGATACCGGGAGAGGTGAATCGGCTGGCCGACGACTTTCTGCGCGCCATACTTCGGATGGTCGATCGGTCGCGCGATGCCGAGGTGCTGCACCTGCGGATCGGCGAAGACCTTGTCCACGGTGTTGATCGGCCCGCACGGCACGCCGACCTCGTTCAGGAGCTTGTCCCAGTACGCGCTCGGCTTTTCGCGAACGATCTCGGCCATGCGCTTCAACACGGCCTGGCGGTTCTTGATGCGCGCCGCGGGCGTGCCGAAATCCGGACCGCTGTTGAGATCTTCCGCGTTCGCCGCCTTGCAGAACCGCGCCCACACCGCGTCACCGGCGGCGGCGACGTTGATGTAACCGTCGGCCGTCTGGAACATGCCGGTGCCGACACCCGTGGGGTGGAAGTTGCCTTCCTGCCCCGGTACTTCGCCCTTGATGAGGTAGCGCGCGGCCTGGAAATCGAGCATGTAGATCTGCGCTTCGATGAGGGAAGTCGTGACCCACTGGCCTGCGCCGGTGCGCTCGCGGTCGAGCAGCGCGAGCACGATGCCGTTCGCGAGCAGGAGCCCGGCCGACGTGTCATTGATGGCGATGCCGACGCGCACCGGCCCGCCGCCCGGATGTCCCGTAATCGACATGAGCCCGCCCATGCCCTGCGCGATCTGATCGACGCCGGCGCGGTCCTTGTAGGGGCCGTCCTGTCCGAAACCGGAAATGCTGCCGTACACGATGCGCGGGTTCACCTTCTTCACCGCTTCGTAGTCGACGCCGAGCTTGTGCTTAACGTTGGATCGGAAGTTCTCGACGATCACGTCGGCACTCTTCGCAAGGTCCATGAAGATCTTCAGCCCTTCGGGCGTTTTGAGATTGAGCGTGAGGCTGCGCTTGTTGCGGTGCAGATTCTGGAAATCCGGCCCGCTGCGCCTGCCGCCGGTCGCGTCCACCTCGGGTCCGCCCGGCGGTTCGATCTTGATGACGTCGGCGCCCCAGTCGGCGAGCTGACGCACCGCCGTCGGTCCGGCGCGGTGCGCGGTGAGGTCGAGGACTTTGAAGCCGTTCAGGGGGAGGCGTGTGGTCATGGTCGAATTTTCCGGTATCGTGTTCCGCTGGGGAGGTTCCAACGAGGAGGATCGCATGAAAACGCTTCGAGTGTTGAGTGCAGTGATCGGTCTCATCGTGTTCGCCTGCGGCACCGTGTGGGCCCAGCAATATCCTTCCAAGCCCGTTCGCGTCGTTGTCGTATTTGCGCCCGGCGGCGCGACTGACGTAGTGGGCCGCATCGCGTTCCAGAAGGTTGCCGAGCAGACGGGACAGCAGTTCCTGATCGACAATCGGGCCGGCGCCGGCGGCACGATCGGCGCCGCGATCGTCGCCAAGAGCCCGCCCGACGGCTACACGCTGATGGTGTACTCGACGACGCTGCTCGCAAGCGCGCACCTCTACAAAAAGCTGCCGTACGACGCGCTGAAGGACTTCACCGGCATTACGCCGGTCGCGCGCCTCGTGAACGTGCTGGCGGTGCACCCGTCGATGCCGGTGCGCACGGTAAAAGATCTCATCGCGCTCGCCAAGGCGCGTCCCGGCGAGATCAGTTACGGCACGGCCGGTGTGGGCGCGCTCCAGCACCTGTCGGCGAGCCTGCTCGAGAACATGGCGGGCATCAAGCTCATCCACGTGCCGTACAAGGGCGGCGCGCCCGCGTCCATGGCGCTTTCCGCAGGCGAGGTCCAGGTGATGATCACGCCCGGTTCGGAGGTGATGCCGCACATCCAGGCGAAGCGCGTGCGGCCGATCGCGGTCTCGTCGGCCGAGCGCATCAAGCAGCTTCCGGAGTTGCCCCCGATCGGCGAGACCGTGAAAGGTTATGAGCTGACGTCGTGGATGGGCACGTTCGCGCCAGCGGGCACGCCGCGGCCGATCATCGACAAGCTCAACGCCGAGCTCAAGCGCGCGGTGAGCGATCCCGATGTCGCCGCCAATCTTGCCTCGCAGACGCTCGACCCGATGCACCTGACGCCGGACGAGTTCGCGAAGCAGCTCAGGGCCGATTACGAGAAGTTCGGCAGGATCATCAAGATCTCCGGCGCGAAGCTGGACTAAATCAAAACTCAATCACGAGGAGGAAGCAGCATGCGATTCGAGAGTGCCGTCGGCTGCATTGTGGCGTCTGTCATGTTGGCGGCAGGCGCCGCAACCGCAGCCGAAAGTTATCCGAGCAAGCCCGGGCGGCTCATCCTGCCGTTCGGCGCGGGCGGCTCGACCGACATCGTCGGGCGCATCTTCGCGCAGAAGTTCAGCGAAGCCTGGGGTCAGACGGTGGTGGTGGACAACCGCCCCGGCGCCGCCGGCATCATCGGCACGGACCTCGGGGCCAGGGCGCCCACGGACGGTCACACAATCCTCACGTACGGGATCAACCAGGCGATCACGGCGGGGCTGCATAACAAGCTGCCATACGACCACTTGCGCGATTTCCAGCTCATATCGCTCTACGCGACGATGCCGAACATTCTCTGCGTCACGCCTTCGCTGCCCGCGAAAAACGTGAGCGAGTTCGTGAAGCTCGCGAAAGCGAATCCGGGCAAGTACAAATACGCGTCGTCCGGCATCGGCGCCTCGCCGCACCTCACGATGGAGTACTTCAAGTCCGCCACCGGCACCGACCTCATCCACGTGCCGTACAAGGTTTCGTCGCAGGGTTACAGCGACACGATCTCGGGCACCATCCAGGCGTTCTTTTTCAATCTTCCGGGGCCGTTGCCGCACGTGAAAGCGGGGCGGCTTCGGGCGCTTGCCGTGACGTCGTCGAAGCGTGCCGAGCAGGTGCCCGACCTGCCGACGATCATGGAATCCGGCATTCCGGATTTTGAAGTGACCGTCTGGCAGGGCTACGCAGTGCCGAAAGGCACGCCGCAGAAGTACGTGGCGGCCATCCACGCTGCCATGATGAAAGCGCTCGAAGCGCCGGATCTGAAGAAGCGCTTCTTCGATGCCGGTGTCGCCGCAGCGCCGGTGTCGCCGCAGGCGTTCAGGAAATTCGTCGAGAACGAAACGGCGAAATGGAAGAAGGTGATCTCGGTCTCCGGCGCGAAGGTCGAGTAACATCGCCGATCGTCGGTTCCGGCGCCGGCCGGAATAGTCAATCGTCATTCCCGCGCCGGGAACCCAGGGAGGCAGTTGAAGCAATGAACAAACCGGTCTGTGTAGTCTGGCTGAACGAAGCGAAGCCTTTCGAGCAGGCGCTCACGCGGCCCGGGCTCGCGGACCGGTTCGAAGTGCATACGCTCAAGCTCGAGCAGAACATTCCGGAGGATCTCGCGGAGCGCACCGAGGTCCTGGTCGGGTTCCGGCCCGGCGCGTACTTGAGACGCATGCCGCGGCTGCGCTTCATCCAGGCGGTGACCGCGGGCGTCGATCCGTGGCTTGCGAACAAGGACCTGCGGCCGGACGTGACGCTCACGTGCGCGCGCGGGTCGCATCGCATCCCGATGCCGGAGAACATCCTCGGCGCGATTTTCCATCTCACCAAACCGTATATGGCAATCGCGCTCGACCAGCGCGAGAGCAAATGGACCAAGCGGCAGTCGCAGCAGATCGCGGGCAAGACGCTCGGCATCCTCGGACTCGGTGCCATCGGTCAGGAGCTTGCGCGCAAGGCGTCTGCGCTCGAGATGCGCGTGATCGGCACCAAGCGCACGCCGACGCCGCTGCCGCACGTCGAGCGCGTCTATCCGCAGGGTGAGACGCACGAAGTGCTCGGCCAGTCCGATTTCGTGCTGCTGCTGCTCCCGTCCACGCCCGAGACGGAGAATTTCATCAACGCCGACCGGCTGCGTGCCATGAAACCGACGGCCTACCTCCTCAACTTTGCACGCGGGGCGCTGATCGCGGACGATGACCTGATCGCGGCGGTGAAGTCGAAGCAAATTGCGGGCGCGGTGCTCGACGTCTTCCGCGAAGAGCCGCTGCCCACGTCGCATCCATTCTGGAAGACCGAAGGCATTCTCGTGCTGCCGCACCTCGGCGGTGGCCACCCGCAGCGCATGTCATTCGTCGCCGACATCTTCGCCGAGAATGCGCGCCGCTTCCTCGCGGGAGAGGCGCTCACGGCGGTCGTCGATCGCGCCCGCGGCTACTGAGTCGACACATGTCGGAACTTTCGCCGACCAGTCTGAGAGGCCTGAAGCTGCGGGCCGGCATGTTCCTGCAGGCGCATGGCGTCGGCGAGAACGCGCGCCACTACGAGACGCATTACCTCGGCGCGATCGAGGGTAAATGCGTGATGATCGTGCCGGTCGGGCAGTTCGATCGCGTATTCGGCATGAAGTCCGGAGAGACGTACGTCATGCGCGGCTTCGACGGGCAGTACGATTTCCATTTCACTTCGACCGTGATCAACGCGTTCGATTACACCTTCAAAGTCCCCGCGTACGCATATGCGGTGATCTCCTATCCGGTACTGGTCGAGGCGAAGAAGGTGCGCAACGCGGTACGCATCAAGACGTCCTTACCCGCCCGCGCGACGCCCCACGGCGCGGCGAACCCGGTGCGGGTGACGGTACTCGACTTGAGCGCCGAAGGGGCGCTGGTGCGCTCGGCGTCGGTGCTCGGTGCGCTCGGCGATCTCGTGCGCCTGGATTTCACCACCGACTCCGACACCCCGCCGCATCTGCTGACGCTGGCGCGGATCTGTCACACGAACGAGCGGCCCGGTGACGAGGGCATACTGACGGGACTCGTGTTCGAAACCATCAGCGCCAGCGCGCGCGTGACGGTCAAGGATTTCGTGCTGTCACACCTGGAGTAGGCGTCATTCCGGCGCAGGCGAAAATCCAGAATGCCTGCACCGGACCCCGGCCTTCGCCGGGGTGACGTCAGACGAAGTACAACCTGAACGCCGTTTCCCCGCCGATGATCCGGCGCGCCTGCGCATCCGGTATCCACTGCCTGAAGTGCGCGATCGCGTCTTCGTAGCGCATCGTGTCCTCGAACGCGGCGAACGGCCAGTCGCTGCCCCATAGCAGGCGCTCCGGTCCGGCGTGCGCGAGCAGGGCGCGCGCACAGTCCTGCGCGACCTGCTGCGATTCCAGCCGGTAACCGGCGGAAAGCTTGACCCACGTCCGCCCATTGTCGATCGCCCGCAGCAGCGCCTGAAAGCCCGCGCTCGCGGCGCCCTGGCCGCGCGTGGGGTGTCCGAAGTGATCAATGACGAGCTTCACGCCGGTTTTCTGAAGCACCTCGATCGGCCCCGGCAGCAGATCGGCTTCCTGGTTGATGTGCACGTGCCAGTCGAGATCGCGCACGCGGCGGAAGAACTTCTGGTATTCGGCGGTCGTGATGTCCGGCAGACCGGCCACGTGGCGCCACTGAAGGCGCACGCCCACCGCGCCGTCGTTCCTCATCATGCGCATCACGTACGGATCGACCGTGGGCCTGACGATGACGGTCGTGCGCAGCCGCTTGTGCCTGCGCGTCGCTTCGAGCGAGTATTCGTTGTAATCGTCGAAGAGACTCGCTGCCGAGAGTACGGCGTACTGGATGCCGTGCTTGTCGAGTGTCGCGACGTACTGGTCGATCGTCGCTTCGTGCGGCGGTTTGTGCCACGCCGTCGCGGCGAGCGGCATGTCGGTCGTCCAGACGTGCGCGTGGGTGTCCACGAGCGGCGCGTCGGTTGAGGTATCGTTAATCATCCGATGTCTCGTCATTCCGGCGAAGGCCGGAATCCAGGTCAGTCAATAACATGAATCCTCTACGCATCTACGGCAACCTGTCTTTGCTCGAAATGGCCCCGGTCCTGCTCGCGGCGGAGCTCTATCCCGGCGAGACGTTACTCGAGCACGGCAGCGTGATGTCGCTGTGGGGGCAGTCGAGCGACCTCGCGAGCCTGGGCTCCGCGGGGCAGTCGGATCTCGCGTGCAACTCGGAGACGCAGTCGTTACGGGCCACGGTCGCACACCCCGACCTGCGATTCATCTTCACGCTGGCCGAATGCCCGTACCGGATCGTCGCCCGGCGCTCCGCGGGCATCGGCAGGCTCGCCGACGTGCGCGGGAAGCAAGTCGGCGTGCAGCTCGAATCGTCCGCCGAGTTCTTTCTCGACAGCATGCTGCGCAGTGCCGGCCTGAGCGCCGACGAGGTGGTTCGCGTCCATTTCATGGCGCACACGGACAAGCCGATCAGCGAGCTTCCGGAAGCGCTGCGGAGCGGACAGATCGACGCCGTCGCGCTGTGGGAGCCACAGGTCGAGCGCGCCAGGCTTGCGATCGGCGGCGACGCGATCGAGTTTCGCGATCCCGCGGTCTATACCGAGAAGTTCAATCTCTGCACGAAGCAGGCGAACCTCGACGATCCGGCGCTGCGGAAGAAGATCGTCGGATTCGTCAAAGCGCTGGTCGAAGCGGCGCAGCGGCTCCGGCGGGAGCCTGAAGCCGGTCAGCGGCTCGTCGCCGAAGCGGCCAAGCTCGACGTCGAGCTCGTTCGCAGCGCGTGGCCTTATCTGAATTATCCAGGCACGCTCGCGCCCGATCTGCTGGACGTGTTCGAGCGCCAGGAGCCGTGGATCGCCGGGATTCAGAAGCGCGCGCCGCGCGAGCGCGCGGCGCTCGCGAACCTCATCGACGATAGTGTGTTGCGAGAAGCGCTGCGGTAGGCGGTCTGCGCGCTGTCATTGCGAGGAAGCAGCATCTGCTGACGAAGCAATCCCGGAACGTCCGGAAGCTGACGTGCGCCACGGGATCGCCGCGTCGCCTTGCTCCTCGCGATGACCCGGATGGTTATTGGACCTTGAGCCCCAGCGTCCGGATCACCTTCCCCCACCGCTGCATCTCGGACTCGATCAGCCGCCCGAACTCGCCCGGCGTGCTGAGCTCGATGTCGACGCCGACGCGGTTCATCGCCTCGATCGCGGCCGGCGTGCGCATCAGCTTGTGCACTTCGGTGTTGAGCCGATCGATGATCGCGCGCGGCGTGCGCGCCGGCGCGAGCATGCCGAGCACCGCCTCGGCGCGATAGCCCGGAACGCCGGCTTCCGCGATCGTCGGGAGCTGCGGCGCGGAAGGTGAGCGCTTCGCGCTCGCGATCCCGAGCGCGCGCAGTCGCCCGCTCTCGATGTGCGGCTTCACCGTGAGCGCGTTGCCGAACACCGCGGCGCTCTCGCCGGAGAGCGTCGCGAGCAGGGCGGGGCCCGCGCCCTTGTACGGAATCTCGCGCAGCTTCACGCCCGCCATCTGGTTGAACAGTTCCGCCGCGAGATGCGCCGAGCTGCCGGTGCCGCCGGAGCCGTAGCTGATCTGGTCCGGCTTCGCTTTCGCGAGCGCGATCAGCTCCTTCACGTTGCGCGCGGCCAGTGACGGATGCACCACCAGCACGTACGGCGAGAGCGCCACCAGCGAGATCGGCGCGAAATCGCGCAGCGTGTCGTACGGCAGCTTGTAGAGACTCGGATTGACCGAATGCGGGCTCGATACGAAGAGCAGCGTGTAGCCGTCCGCCGGCGCGCGTGCGACGATCTCGGTGCCGATCACCCCGTTGGCGCCCGCGCGGTTGTCCACCACGACCTGCCGGCCCAGCGATTCGGTGATGCCCTGCGCGACGTAGCGCGCGATCACGTCGGTGCCGCCGCCCGGCGCGAAAGGCACGACCATGCGCAGCGGCCTGACCGGATAGGTCTGCGCCGCGCTGGTGACGGCGACGCACGCGATCGCCGCCGCAAATGCGAAAGTCATTTTTTTCATCGTAAGGGTCTTCCTGACTGGGATGATTCATCCGTGCCGTTAAACTCGGTCGCCAATAACTATATCGTCAACTCAGCCGCGGGCCCGCACCGCAGGAACCGCGTTTGCCTACCGCGTCAGGCATGAACCTCATCGATCTTCTGCTTGCGCTCGTCATCGTCGGCAGCATCGCGATCGGCTGGCGGCGGGGCCTGCTCGTCGCGGGCGCCGACGTGCTCGCTCTCACGCTGAGCTTCGTTTTCGCGCTTTTCGTCTATCCCTACGGCGTCGATCTCGTCGAACGTCAGGGCGTGCAATGGGGTGTCTGGACCGCCCCGATCGCATTCCTGGGTGTCTACGTGCTCGTGCGCATCTTCCTCGGAGTGGCGCTGACGCGTTTCGTGAGCGCCGTGCCGCAGGCGGCGCACGCCCACGGCGCGAATCGCGCGCTCGGCACGATACCCGGCGCAGTGAACGGGCTCATCAACGCCACGATCCTCTCGATGGTGCTGCTTGCGCTGCCGCTGAGCGATGGCGTCACGGGCGCCGTGCGCGAGAGCGAGCTGGCAAACCGCTTCGCCGCACCCGCCGAATGGCTCGAAGCGAAGCTCGGGCCGATCTTCAATCCGGCGGTCCATCGCACGCTCAACCGCCTCACGGTCCAGCCGGGCTCGCGCGAGCTCGTCAAGCTGCCGTTTACAGTCGAGGCGACCAAAGCGAGGCCGGACCTGGAAGCGCGCATGCTCGAGTTGGTGAACGAGGAGCGCCGCGCGCAGGGCTTGCGCCCCGTGGAGGCCGACCCCGAGGCGACCGAAGTGGCGCGCGCGCACTCGAAGGACATGTTCGCGCGCGGCTACTTCTCGCACGTGACGCCCGACGGCGAGGATCCGTTCGAGCGCATGCGCGAAGGCGGCCTGCGCTTCGTCACCGCGGGTGAGAATCTGGCGCTCGCGCGCACGCTCCCGATGGCGCATCAGGGCTTGATGGATTCACCGGGCCACCGTGCGAACATCCTGCGCCCGCAGTTCGGCCGCGTCGGCATCGGCATCGTCGACGGCGGCCGGTATGGGCTCATGGTCACGCAGAACTTCCGCAACTGAAAATCGTTCGTGCCGAGCCGGTCGAAGCGCGAACGGCGTCAGCCGCCCGTCTTGACGTTCCCGCTCGCGACGACTTTCGCCCACTTCGCGAGGTCGCTCTTCAGGATGTTGAAGAAACGCTCCGGGCCGCCGCCTTCGATGTTCACGCCGTCCGCGGCCGCGCGCGCTTTCATCTCCGGCGTCTGCAGGATCCGGTTGATCTCCGTGTTCCAGCGCATGATGAGATGCTTCGGCAGCGCCTTCGGTCCGAGGAGCGCCTGCCAGCTATACGTCTCGTAGCCGGGCACCGTTTCGAGGAACGTCGGAATGTCGGGCATCGCGGGCGAGCGCTTCCCGCCCGACATCGCGAGTCCGCGCAGCCGCCCGGCTTTGACGTGTGTGTAGATCACGGTGGGGCTGCCGAGCATGAGGTGGATCTGACCCGCCATGATGTCGTTCAGCGCCGGACCCTGACCCTTGTATGGCACGTGCGTCATGCGGATGCCGGCCATCAGGCTCAGGAACTCGGTGGAGAGATGCACGCTGCCGCCGGTGCCGGACGAGCCGTAGTTGAGCTTGCCGGGATTGGCTTTCGCGTACGCGATGAGCTCGGGCACGGTCTTGATCGGCACGGACGGATGCACGACGGCCAGTTGCGGCGCGGTGTTGAGCAGGACGATCGGCGCGACGTCGTTCACGGGGTGGTACGGCAGCTTGAGCGTGGCGGCGCTCGCGCCATAGCTGCTCGACACCATCGTGATCGTGTAGCCGTCCGGCGTCGCCCGAATGCCCGACTCGATGCCGATCAGGCCGCTCGCGCCCGGTCGGTTATCGACCACGACCGATTGGCCGAACGCCGCATGAAGCTGCGGCGCGAGTATCCGCGCCAGCGCATCGACCGGCCCGCCGGGCGCGAACGGCACGATGAGCCGCACCGGCCGGACGGGGTAGGGGTCCGCAGTCGCCGCCGATGCGGCGGCGCTAATCGTCAAACAAAGAAGTACGAACAGAACACGCGTCATGATCACGGCTTCGAGCAAAATGCTGAAGCCGTGAATACTAACGCGTGGCGTCGCCCGCCTGAACTCGCATCCCGCCGGGCCCGAACGTCACGCCGGCATTGCCTGCACTGACGCCCGACCTGCTGACGCTGGCATTCCCCCCCCTGACGCCTGAACCGCTGGCCGTCGCGTGTCCCGTTGCACGTTCGGGAGCGCGTTCGCTGGCCGACCGCACCCCGGCGAGGTGCGCAATCCGGCCCCAGCTCATCCCGCGGCTGCGGTTCTGCAGGATCCCGGAGAGCGTCGTCTCGCCATTCGCAGTGACGATCGTGCCGCCGTTCAGAGCGGCGCTGAGCTCGTGCGGGCTCGGCTGGGGGAGACCGATCGTCGCGAGCTCCTGTTTGGCGAGCTCGAGGGCCTGCGTGATGTCGCCATAAGACATGCGCCGCATCGGCGGCGAGAAGACGACGGCGTCCGTGCCAGTCGCGCCGGCCAGCGTGATCTGAGCGCCCGTGCGCATCCCGTGAACGAGCGATTGCAGGTTCGCATTCGAGCCGGCAAGGCGCTCGAATCGCGGCGCCATGCGCGTGACGTAATCGCTCTCGCTGCGAAAGCCGCTGGTCGAGCTGCTGCTGGTCGAGCTCGTGATCGTGGTGGAGCTGGACGATTGCGTGGACGAATGATGGCTCGAAGTCGAATGGGTCGTGGTCATGTTCTGCGCCATGGTGGCCGGCGCTGCGAGGCGAGCGCGACGGCGATGGTGATGTAACGAAATGTAATCATGAAGCGGCCTCTATCCGCGTGTAACGTCTGAAAGCGAGGCAACGCGTATGCCGCCCGATGTGCGTCGATGCTCGGAAAGCGTGATGCAGGTCACACTCGGATGCTCGGGACGCTATGATTCGGCGACCACACAGGAGAGACCCGCACGATGAGCTCCACGGCATTCGATTTCGCGCCGCTTCTCCCGAAGAACCTGCCGCCCGCAGCCGCGCGCTGGACCGGCCGCGTGAAGTTCGATTTCACCGGCGGCAACAACGACCCGGATCGATTGCCGCTCGACGGGCTGATCGCAGCGGCAGAGTCCGTGTTGAAGCGCGAGGGTCGCACGCTCTCCACCTACGGTCTCGACAGCGGGCCGCAGGGCTATCGGCCTCTGCGCGAGTTTCTGGTCGGCAAGCTGAAAGCGACCGCCGGCATCGACTGCGCTGCCGACGACATCCTGATCACGTCGGGCTCGCTGCAAGGTCTCGACCTCGTCAACGCGACGCTGCTCGAGCGCGGCGACACGGTGATCATCGAGGAGGACTGCTACCAGGGCTCCATCAATCGACTGCTGAGACTCGGCGTCACGCCGATCGGCGTTCCGCTCGACCGGGACGGCATGCGCGTCGACGTGGTCGCGGAGGTGCTTCAGGATCTCGCGCGCAAAGGCACGCGGCCGAAATACATCTACACGATTCCGACCGTGCAGAACCCGACCGCGACGATCATGCCGGTCGAGCGCCGGCGGGAGCTCCTGCGGCTCTCGGCGGCGCACGGCGTGCCTATCTTCGAAGACGACTGCTATGCCGATCTCGTGTGGTCGGGCGAGCGCCCGCCCGCGATCTACGCAATCGCCGAGCACGGCCGCGTCATCCACATCGGCTCGTTCTCGAAATCGATCGCTCCCGCGCTGCGCGTCGGCTTCATCGTCGCGCCGTGGGAGATCATGTCGCGCATCCTCCCGCTCAAGACCGACGCCGGCACACCCGCCGTCGAGCAGATGATGCTCGCCGAGTACTGCACGAAGAATTTCGCGAAGCACGTTCCGGAGCTTCGCAAAGGGCTGCGCGCGAAGCTCGAGACGCTGATGGAGGCGCTGCGCGAGCACTTCGGCGACGCCGCGCAATTCGAAGACGCAAAGGGCGGCATCTTCCTGTGGGTGAAGCTACCCGACAGCGTCGATACGATGAAGCTCTACGACGCGGCGCTCGCGAAGGGCGTCGCGATCAACCCCGGCCCGCAATGGTCGGTGAACAAGGAACACGCGCGCAGCCGTCTGCGCCTCTGTTTCGCGAGCCCTTCGCACGAAGAGATCAACCAGGGTGTCGCCGCGCTGGCCGAGGTTTGCCGCCAGCAGTTCGGCTTGAAGTAGTCATTGCGAGGCGCCGGGAAGTGTCATTGCGAGGCGCCGGCACAGGCGCCGTGGCAATCTCGTGACGCACGTAAGACTAACCGTCATCCCGCGAAGGCGGGAATCCAGCAGCGCCAGCCTACTTCCGCTGCTCTCCAAACACCCTGACTGAAAAATCGCCCAGCGCGGCCGGATTGACGCGATAGCTCGAGCCGCCGCCCCTGTGAATGACCGGGACCCCGCGGCTTCCATCGCCCGCCATCACCATGAAGTACCGCGCCGTCACGGGAACGTTGACGCGGCCCGTGACGCCGCTCCGCCCGAACTCGCGCAAAACCTCGAAGTCTTCAGCCGGACGCGTGTCGAGCACACGATGGTTCGCGTCGAGGAACACGAGCTCCGGAACGACGGCGCTCGCCCTCGGCAGAAATGCCGTGGTCAGATAGCTCTTGATCTCGATCGCCGTGGCCTCGAACCCGTCCGGTATCTTCAACGCGACGAAGTGCCGGCGCTTTCCGCCGATCTCGTACGTCGGGCTCGCGGCCGAGAGGCCCAGCTCGAGATCCTGGCCTAACGGGATCGGGCGGAACGTCACCTCGGACATGCTCGCGCAGCACGCCGTCTTCGGCGGCACGTATTCGCCGACGCTCGGTTGACCTGCGCACCCCGCCAGCGTGACGGCACACGCGAAAGCGATCGCCGTCCTATTCAATGCGCTTGCCCTGGTCGTCTTCGATCCAGACGTCCCGGCGATTCGCGGTGAGCGTCCCCTTGACGATGTAGGTCCGGTTCGACTGCGGTGCGAACGTGACCTTCTTCTGGACCGAGTACACGGTTCCCATGTTGATGATCGCCTGGATCGGCGCGCCGTAGTCGATCTTCCCTTCGATCGTGAATGTCGCCTGTTTGGCCGGCACGCTGCGGGAGAACGGCACGGTATTCAGCGAAAATCCGCGGCCGCTGTTCGCCTGCCGCGTCGCACCCAGCACGTTCTTCACCGGATTGCCGTCGATCTCGCTCAGGAAAAAGAACTGCGCGCGATTGGCTGTCTCGGACGACGCGCTGTCCCGGATTGTGGCGATCGGACCCGAATAACCCTCCGGGATGGGTGACGTGGCACAGCCGGCGAGCGCCAGCAGCGCGACTGAAATGAAGAGCTTGTGCACGATGTGATCTCCAGCAGGTCTGTGCCGGAAATCGTAGCAAAGTTCTCTAGCCGAGCAGGCCTGTCGCCCAGCGCGCGAACGCCATCCAGCCTTCAGTACCCGAGACCACGAGTCGCAGCGGCTGCGAGACGATGATCGCGAGGCCGCCCCACAGCGTCACCGGATGCAGCCGGCCGCGTGAGCGGAAATCCCAGACGGCGAGCGCGACGATGAAGAGGTCCGTCAGACCGAAGAACGCCGGCGGTCCGTACTGAAGCAGACCGGGCCAGCGCGCGATCGCGGCAGCGAGCAGAGTCACGCTTGCGAGCACCATCCAGCGCTTGTGCCGCTGCAGGTCCCGCCGCTGCGCGATCGCGAGCGACACGAAGATGGCGAACAACGCCATGTCGAACAACGGGACGGCGAGGAACTGAAGCGGCGGCACCGGCACGCCGATGAAGCCCGCGGGCCGCGCCGCGGCAATCAGTGCGCCAAGCGTGCCCGACACCACCATCGCGATCGCCAGCACCGCGCTGAACGGCCCGATTTTGCGGTGTATCTGGGTGCGGCCGCGTGCGACCAGCGACGTCTGCGTAACCAGCAGCAGGATCCAGGCGGTGAAGAGGGCGCCATGCACGTAGAAGATCGGCTCGGCAGGCGAAGGCCAGTCGGGGAACAGCGGCCGCAAGAAGAAGCTGCGACTGAAGCCCAGGAGGACCGTCGCCAGCATGGCGAGCGCGATCCCGGTAAAGAAACGGCGCTCGGCCGACGCGGTGCCCGATAAAGCCACAGATGTCGCCACGGTGTGCTCCTTTCGGACACGTTACACGAGCAGCGTCGCCCCCGCCCACGCAAGGAGCACCACGCCAGTCACCTTTCCGACGAGCGCGCCGTGAGGCGCGAGCTTTTCAATCAAGACGAGCAGCGTGAGCAGGGCGATCCACGCGAGGTTCATCAGGCCGCCGACGAAGAGCAGCGCCATCAGCGTCCAGCAGCACCCGACGCACCAGAGGCCGTGGCGCACGCCCATCGCGAAAGCGCCGAAACGTCCCGGACGCCACTGCCGCGTCAGAAACTCGACGGGCGCCCTACAGCGGTTGAGGCACGCGTATTTGAGCGGCGACAGCTGGTAGAGCCCGGCCACCGCCAGCAGCGTTGCCGATAGTGCGGCGCTCGTGGACCAGTGCATCGTGCTCGACATGAGCGGCGTCGGCATCAGCGCGTGCTGGAGCGCCGCGGCCAGCATCGAGAACACAAGCCACATGGCGAGATATCCGGCAAAGAGAAACGCCGCCGGCACGTACGCGGCGCGCGCGCTCACTTCGACGCCGGAGTGACGCAGGACGCGCGCGTAGAGCAGGACCAGGGGTGCCGCACTCGGCGTCATCATCGCGACCATCATCACCCACCACATTGCGACCGCCGTAATCCAGCCGAAGCCGGCGTGCTGCATGCCCGGCATGGCATCGTCGTGCAGATGCGGGAACAACGTGAGCTGCGTCATGTGGAGCGCCGGCATGCCGCTGCCGGCGCCCATCCAGACGTAGCTCCACGCGAGCAGCGTGAGTACCGCGAGCCCGCTGCCGACGACGGCGCGCTCCCGCCGCAGGAACGCTTCCGTCGCGCTCACGCGGCGGTGCGATGCCGGACGATTCCCTGGTTGTTCATGTGCAGCCGCGCGAACTGCGCGTAGCTGTCCTTCAACTCGATCGCGATATTGCCTTTGGATTTGCTCGAGGCGGACCCCATTTCCGCGATTTCGTACTCGAATCCATGCGGCAGGTCGATGCGCGCGCGATGCTCCTTGCCGGTCACGGGATTGCGAATCGGCTCGCCGGTGATCTCGAAGACACCATCGACGTGGACCTTGCCGCGCCGCGCGTCCACGTCCACCTCGAACTCGATGGGCGCGAAGATCGGATCGAACACCTTCTCCAGGGTCGTCGCGAAGACTGCGAACATGGTGGCGAACGGCTCCGTGTCCTGGCCCGACATGATCCTGAGCAGCGCCTCGCGCTGCTGCGCGTTCGCGTTCACGTCCACGATCGGCTGGCACTTGCCCTTGCCCTCGTGTATCGCGCCGGGCCACTGGAAGACTACCGCGATCTTCAGGCCGTCCAGGCGCACCTCGCCGTGACGGCCGCGGTCTATGGCGATGCTGCCCATCGCCTCGCAGTTGCCGTGCGTCGGACGGGCATTGAACTGGCAGGGGCAGCCGTAGGCGCAGTTGCAGTTGATGAGCTCGCGGCCTTCGATTTCCCAGGGTGTCATGGCGCCTCCTTCAGGGTTGACTGACAATGCTGCGGTCGAAAGAGGCTAACGCCGTCGCCGAGCGCCGCGCAAGGCTGGAGGCTACTCCGTCATTCCCGCGAAGGCGGGCTACTCCGTCATTCGCGAAGGCGGGCCTACTCCCGTCATTCCCGCGAAGGCGGGAATCCAGTAACGCGCAGCCTACTTCCGACGCTCTCCGAAAGGCCGCGGCGATCGTAACGAGATTCGGATCCCGCGAGCCCTGGGCTATGATGGTGGTTCCACCCCGGGAGGAGTCCACCATGTACGACCTCGTCATCCGCAACGGCACCGTCGTCGACGGCACCGGTCTCCCCAGCTACCGCGCCGACGTCGCAGTCACCGGCGACCGCATCGCAGCCATCGGCCGCATCCGCGAAAAAGGCAGAGAAGAGATCGACGCCACCGGGCTCGTCGTCACGCCCGGTTTCATCGACGGCCACACGCACATGGACGCGCAGGTCTTCTGGGACCCGATCGGAAGCTGCTCCTCCTGGCACGGCGTCACCACCGTCGTTATGGGCAACTGCGGATTCACGCTCGCGCCAGGCGCGCCCGAGCAGGCCGACATGATCCTCTCGAACATCATCCGGGCCGAAGACATCTCGCCCGAAGCGATCGGGGCGGCGGTCAAGTGGGACTGGACGACGTTCCGCGAATACATGGACGTGGTCGACAAGCTGCCCAAGGCGATCAACTACACGTGCAACATCGGGCACTCTGCGCTGCGCACCTACGTCATGGGCGAGCGGGCGTTCGAGCAGAAGGCGACGGCGGACGACATTGGCGCGATGGAAGCCGAGTTGCTGGACGCGATGGATGCCGGCGCGGTCGGCTTCACTTCGTCGCTTTCCACCGGGCACAAGCTGCCCGATCCGGATGGCCGTCCGGTCGCATCGAACCACGGCACCTGGGAAGAGCTCTCGCAGCTCGTGTGCACCATGGGCACGACCGGCCGCGGCATCTTCGAATATGCGCGCGAACGCGAATCGCGCTCGAAGGACCCGGAAGTGCGCAAGCGCGTCAACGACCGGCTCCGCGATCTCGCGGTGCAGAGCGGCGTGCCGATCACGTTCGGCATGCCGGCGGGAACGCCCGGCTCTCAGGATCTGCTGAAGCTCCTCGATGATACGGCGCAGGCCGGCGGACGCATGTTCGGCCAGACGCACACGCGCGGCATCTCGCACGTGCTCTCGTTCAAGGGGCGGCTCCAGTTCGACGACTTCCCCGAGTGGCAGCAGGTGCGCTCGCTCCCGTATCCGGAGCAGAAGAAGGCGTTCAAGGACCCGGCCACGCGCAAGCGCCTGATCGACGCGACGCTGAAGGGCAGCTATCGGACCGGCGGCGGCGAGCCGCGCAAGCCCACCTACAACTATATGTACGTCGTGAACAGCGCGGTGTCGGGCAACCCGACGGTCGAAGAGCTGGCGAAAAAGCGCGGCGTCAGTCCGGTCGAAGCCATGATGGACCTCGCGGTGGAGAGCGACTTCAACCAGCTCTTCATGCAGTTCGATGAAACGACGGTGCCGAAGAGCGACGAGGAGTCGCTGAAGACGCTCAAGCATCCGCGCACGGTCATGACGTTCTCGGATTCCGGCGCGCACGTGAGCCTCATCATGGACACCTCCATCCACACGCACCTGCTCGCGTACTGGATGCGCGAGAAGGGCGCGTTCAGCCTCGAAGAAGCGGTGAAGATGATCACGCTCACGCCGGCGGTGGCGTGGGGCTTCACGGACCGCGGCTTAGTGCGTCAGGGCGCGATCGCGGACCTGAACGTCTTCAACCCCGAGACGATCGCACCGGCGATGCCGACGATCGAGAACGACCTTCCGACAGGCGCGCGCAGGCTCAAGCAGAAATCGAGCGGCATCGCGGCGACGATCATCGCCGGGAAGGTGGCGTTCAGGAATGGGGAGCACACGGGCGCGCTGGGAGGGAAGCTGTTGAGGTCGGGGGTGGCGGGGGTGAAATGACGATCGGCATTGCGAGGAGCGCTGCGCGAAGAAGCAATTTCGTGGCGCACCTCGAGTTTGTCCTTCTGTGTAACAGCTGTAAGAGTTTGTAATCCTGCGGATTTCCGCGTGCACTGTGCGGACTAACTGACGCCACACCACGTCAGGAGGTCGCACATGAGCAAGCTCACCGCAGCGCTGATTGCCGCCGCAACCCTGTTGTCCGGGTGCGTGGCTTATCCGGCGTATCACGACGGCCACTACGACCGCGGTCACCGCGACTACAGCTATCGCGACCGTGACCGGGATCGAGACGGCGTGCCGAATCGTCACGACAGGCGGCCGAACAATCCGTATCGTTATTAGCGGGCGTTGATTGGTCGGTGCGCCATCGGCGCACCCTACGGCGTCTTTCCCTCACCCGAACCCTCTCCCCGCTTTCGGGGCGAGGGCGGGTTTGGCGCATGAGTCGGCTGCTATCATGCGCTGATGAACGGCGCCGAGAGTCTGGTTCGCACGCTGCTGAAGGGCGGCGTGGACGTGTGCTTCGCTAACCCGGGCACTTCCGAAATGCATTTCGTCGGCGCGCTCGATCGCGTCGAGGGCATGCGCTGCATCCTGGGACTGTTCGAGGGGGTGTGCAGCGGCGCGGCCGACGGCTACTACCGCATGACGGATACGCCGGCGAGCACGCTGCTGCATCTGGGTCCGGGTCTCGCGAATTCCGCGGCGAATCTGCACAACGCCAAGAAGGCCGGGTCGGGCATCGTCAACATCGTTGGCGAGCATGCGCTCCATCACATTCAGTATGACGCGCCGCTGACCGCGGATATCGAAGGTATCGCGCGGCCGTTCTCGCATTGGGTGAAGACATCCACCTCATCCAAGTCCGTTGCGGGTGATGGCGCGCTCGCAGTTCAGGCCGCGCGCGTGGCGCCGGGCCAGATCGCCACGCTCATACTCCCCGCGGACACCGCGTGGGGCGAAGCGGATGGCGTCGCCGATACGCCTGATACGCCCGCGCCCGCAGGACCTCGAAGCGAAGACGTGGTCGCCGCAGCCAAGGCGCTCACGCATGGCAAGGCGTCGATGCTCTTTCTCGGCGGCCGCGCGCTCCGCACACGGGGGCTGGAGCTCGCCGGCAAGATCGCGGCGAAAACCGGCTGCCGCATACAGGCCGCCGGCGGTACGGCACGCATCGAGCGCGGTGCCGGGCGTGTCGCGACGTTGCGTCTGAACTTCGTCGTCGAGACCGCGCAGGAGCAGTTGAAGGGCGTCACGCAGATGGTGCTGGTCGGCGCGAAAGAGCCTGTGGCGTTCTTCGCGTATCCGAACAAGCCCAGTCTGTTGACGCCGGCGGGCTGTGAGACCACCGTGCTCTGCGCGGTCGACGGTGATGCCGTCGCGTCGCTGGAAGCGCTTGCCGCGGAGCTCGGTGCTTTGAACGAGAAGCCGGCGGGTGTGGCTCAAGCCTCGCGCCCTGAACGCCCGACCGGGAAGTTCACGCTGGAAGGTCTCGGCTATGCGCTGGGCGCGACGATTCCCGAAGGTGCGATCGTGGTCGACGAATCGATCACCACCGGCCGCAACTTTTTTCCGTTCACGGCCGGCGCGCCGCCGCACGACTGGCTGAACAACATGGGCGGCTCGATCGGCTACGGCACACCGGTCGCCGTCGGCGCGGCGGTCGCCTGCCCGAATCGCAAAGTCATCGCGATGATCGGCGACGGCAGCGCGATGTACACGTTCCAGTCGCTGTGGACGATGGCGCGCGAGAGCCTCGATGTCTGCGTGATGATCTTCTCGAACCGCTCGTACAAAATCCTCTACAGCCAGCTCGCCGACGTCGGCGCGGCCCAGCCGGGACAGCGCGCGATCGACATGCTGTCGCTCGATCGGCCGACGATCGATTTCCAGGGCATGGCGAAGAGCCTCGGCATGCCCGGCGCGCAGGTGCACGACCTGGAGGCGCTCACGAAGCAATTGAGCTACGCGATGTCGCAGCGCGGGCCGTATCTCATTGATGTGGTGATGTAGGTGCGTTCGCGCTTCGACGGGCTCAGGGCGAACGGCGTGTTTGCCGGTGCGAACGGCTGTTATGCACCTTGACCTGACCGGCCGCAGCGCGCTGGTCGCGGGCGGATCGCGCGGGATCGGCCGTTCAATCGCGCTCGTGTTCGCGAAGGCCGGCGCGAACGTGTCCATCTGCGCCCGCGGCGAGTCTGCCCTGCGTGAAACCGAAGGTGAGCTCCGCCGCATCGGTCATAAGGTGCACGCGTTGACGTGCGACCTGAGCGATGGTGACGCAGTGAAGCGGTACGTGCAGGCCGCGGCCGAGGCGCTCGGCGGCATCGACGTGCTGGTGAACAACGCGTCAGCTTTCGCGGGCAGCGACGACGAGGCCGGCTGGGCGGCGAGCATCAACGTCGATCTGCTCGCGCCGGTGCGCGCGTCGCGGGCCGCGTTGCCCTATCTGGAGAAGTCGCGCGCCGGCTCGATCATCCATATCTCCTCGATCGCGGGGCTCCAGCAGAGCGCGCGCCACGCGCCGTACGGCGCGGCGAAGGCGGCGCTGGTTCAGTACACGCTGACGCAGGCGGCGCAGCTCGCGGCGAAGAAGATTCGTGTGAACTGCATCGCGCCGGGATCCATCGAGTTTCCGGGCGGCGTTTGGGACCGCAGAAAGACGAGGGATCCGGAGCTCTACAACGCGACCTTGCGCAGCGTGCCTTTCGGACGGCTGGGCACGCCGGAGGAGATTGCCAAGGTCGCGTTGTTTCTCGCGAGTGATGCCGCCGGGTGGGTTACAGGTCAGACGATAGCCGTGGACGGCGGGCAGACGTTGTTTTGATTGTCGGTGCGATCGGCGCCGACGCCGGTGCGCCATTGGCGCACCCTACGAACCCAATCAGCCCGCCTCAGCGCGCCTTGATGTTCCGCTCCTTCACGACTTTCCTGAACTTCGCGATCTCGCTCCTCACGAAGCCCGTGAACGCTTCCGGCGTCATCAGCACCGGGTCGGCGCCTTCGTTCGAGAGCTTCGAGCGCATGTCCTCCGCCGAGAGAATCGTGTTGATCTCGGCATTGAGCTTCGCGACGATCGCGGCGGGCACTTTCGAAGGCGCAAGCACGCCCCACCACTGAACGGCTTCGTAACCCGGTACGCCGGCCTCGGCGATGGTCGGCAGATCCGGAACGAAGTTGGAGCGCTTCGCAGTCGTCACGGCGATTGCGCGCAGCCGGTTCGCCTTCACCTGCGCCCACACCGAAGGCAGGCTCATGAAGATCATCGGCACTTCCCCCGCAACCGCGCCGGCCACCGCAGGCGCGCCGCTCTTGTACGGCACGTGCACGATGTCGATCCCGGTGTTCGACGCGAATACCTCGGCGGCGAAATGGATCACGCTGCCCGTGCCCGCGGAGCCGTAGTTGATCTGGCCGGCGCGCGATTTCGCGAGCGCGATGAGCTCCTTGATGTTCTTCACCGGCACCGAAGGATGTACGGCGACCAGCAGCGGACCGACGCCGACCATCGCGACGCCGGTGAGGTCGTTCAGCGGATCGAAAGGAAGCTTCGGCTGAATCGCGGCGCTGCCGCAGTAGGTGGCAGTCGGCAGGAGGATCGTATAGCCATCGGGTGCTGACTTGGCAACGTGGTCCGCGCCGATCATCTGGCCCGCGCCGACACGGTTGTCGACGATGACGGGCTGGCCCATGCGTTCGCGCATCTTCTCGCCGATCAACCGCGCGAGCACGTCGGGCGAGCCTCCGGCCGCGACGGGCACGACGATGCGGATCGGTTTGGCGGGATATTCCTGTGCCTGTGCGCCGAACGGCAAGGTGAGTGCGGCGCAGCAAACGATCGTTGAAGTTATACGCATCGGTGCATCCTCCTCAGGGCGCGAACACCCATCGTGAATGGTCACGCGGCGGGTGGCAAGAAGAACGTGCAATGACAGACGTGCGCCACGGGATTGCCACGGCCGCATTGGCGGCCTCGCAATGACGGCTATGCGATTGCCGCGGCCCGCGTTGGCGCCCTCGCAATAACAGCGGTGATGCAACGACTGCCGGGTATAAGATGCGGTCGAGCAGTGAGCCGCCCGTGTCCGTCCTCTCCAACATCCGCGTCATCGATTTCGGCCAGTACATCGCAGGGCCCATGGCCGCGATGCTGCTGGGCGACCAGGGCGCCGACGTGATCCGAGTCGATCCGCCCGGCGGGCCGCGCTGGAACAGGCCGGCCAATGCGACCTGGAACCGCAACAAGCGCAGCATCGTCCTCGATCTGCGGGACGACGCTGACCGCGAGACGGCGCGGCAGCTCATCGCGAGCGCCGACGTCGTGATCGAGAACTTCCGTCCCGGCGTGATGGACCGTCTCGGACTCGGCGCCGCGGCCATGACAGCCGCGAACCCGCGTTTGATTTATTGCTCGCTGCCCGGCTTCGCCTCCGACGATCCGCGCGCGCAGGTGAAAGCATGGGAAGGCGTCCTCGGCGCGGCGACTGGCGCCTATCGCGCGACGAGCGCGACGAAAGGCCGGCCCGTCTATACCGTCGTTCCATACAGCTCGATGTATGCCGCGTTTCTGTGCGCCGTCAGCGTGGGCATGGCGCTCAATGCGCGGGCGCGTTCCGGCCTCGGGCAGCGCGTGGAGATCCCGCTCTTCGATGCGACCTTCAGCGTGGTCGGCGCGCGCGGCCTGCTCGTCAACGGCAAGCCCGTGCCGGAGCCTGAATTCAACTGGAGCCGCCAACTGCCGTGCAAGGACGGACGCTGGCTCATGTATGTCGCGAACAACAAGAAGTTCGAGGCGTTCATCAAGGCGATCGGCATGGACCGCTGGCGCGACGCGAAGCTGCCGCCGAGCGAGCTCGCGCAGAAGTTCGACGAGGTGATGCGCGCGCGCACGGCGAAGGAGTGGGAGGATTTCATCGCGGAGATCGGCTCGGAGGGCGTCATCTGCCATACGAGCGCGGAGTGGCTCGAGCATCCACAGGCGCTGGAATCGAAGATCGTCGCGGACTACGTCGATTCGGAGCTGGGGCGCGTTCGCGGCCCGGGCATCAACGTGCGGTTGTCGAAGACGCCGGGCGCGGTGCGGAGGCCGCAAGCGAGGGTCGATGAGCATCGCGAAGAGATTCTTCAGGAGTTGAATGCTTTCACCCCCACCCTATCCTTCGCCCATCGAGCGGGAGGGGAGTTTGTTGCAGGGGGAGGGGAGCTGAAAGCGGCGCTGCAGGGCGTGAAAGTTCTCGATCTGTGCATCGTGCTCGCCGGGCCGACGTGCGGGCGCACGATGGCCGAGTTCGGCGCGGACGTGATCCGAATCGACAGCCCGCACGTGAAGACGGTGCTGCGTCATAACGACATCAACCGCGGCAAGCGCAGCATCCTGCTCGATCTGAAGACGAAAGAGGGCTTGGAGATTTTCTGGAAGCTCGTCGATTGGGCCGACGTGGTGCTGCAGAACTTCCGCGGCGGCGTCGCCGAGCGTCTCGGCATCGGCTACGAGCAGGTGCGCGCACGCCGGCCGGACATTGTTTTCGGCTACATGAATACTTTCGGCAGCATCGGTCCCTACGCCGCGCGTCCCGGACACGAGCAGATCGGCCAGGCGGTCAGCGGCATGCAGGTGCGCCTCGGCTCCGCGAAGCCCGCGACGGCGCCTTTCGCGGCGAACGATTACGGCACCGGTCTCATGGCGTGCTATGGCGTCGCGCTCGCGCTGCTGCACCGTCGCCGAACCGGAGAAGGACAGTTCGTCGATAGCGCGCTCGCCTATACGGCGACGATGCTGCAATCGGCGCTGTTACAAAGCTATGCGGGCAAAGCCTGGGACGAGCCGCACGGGCAGGAAGCCACCGGCCATGGGCCGCTCAACAGGCTGTACGAAGCAAACGACGGTTGGCTCTTCCTCGCGGCCCGCGAGGAAGAGCTTGCACGGTGCACGGAGCTCGCGGACCTCGAAGGTCGCAGCGGAGCGGACCTCGAGCGCGCATTGCAAGAGCGCATGCGCAGCCGCAGCGTCGCGCAGTGGAGCGAGACGCTGACGAAGTCAGGCATTGGCGCGCATCGCGTCGTGCCGAGCCTGCCCGAGCTCATGACCGATCCGCTCACAGTGGCGCGCGGCCTCGCCGTAACCCGCGATCACGAAGGCTTCGGCCCGATCACGACGACGGCGCCGGGTGTGAAGCTCTCGCGCACGCCGGTGACGGTCGGCCGGCCGGCGCCGAAGCCGGGATCGGACGCGGCGAGCGTGCTCGCGGAGATCGGCATGGCCGGCGAGCTGGAGCGGCTGATCCGCGAGCGTGTCATCGCGCTAGACGGAGTCAAGGCGGGCTGCTGAGCGCGCTCCTTGCAGGTGAGCGCGTCATGCGCGAGCGGCTATCATTGGCCCACAGACAGAGGACACTCCCGTGATCGTCAAACAGATCTGGACTGCCAACAACTATCGCAATTTCAACTATCTGATCGCGTGCCCGCAAACCGGTGAGGCGCTCGCCGTCGATCCGCTGGATTACGAGAAATGTTTGCGCGCTGCGAAAGATGCGGGCTGGACGATCACGCAGATCCTCAACACGCACGAGCACCGCGACCATACCGGCGGCAACGCGCCGCTCAAGCAGAAGACGGGTGCGAAGATCCTCGCGCACAAGAACGCGAAGGACAAGATTGCGGACATGGCGCGGGGGTTAAGCGCGGGCGACGTGATCAGGGTCGGCAAGACGGTCGAGCTCGAAGCGCTCGATACGCCCGGCCACACGATGAGCCACGTGTGCCTGCTGTCGCACAGCGATCAGCCGTCGCTTTTCTGCGGCGACACCTTGTTCAACGCGGGCGCGGGGAATTGTCACAACGGCGGGCATCCGTCCGAGCTCTACAAGACGTTTTCGGAGCAGCTTTCGAAACTGCCCGACAGTACGTCCATCTATCCGGGACACGATTACATCGAGAACAACCTGCGCTTCACGCTCGACCGCGAGCCCGACAATCAACGGGCACGGGAGATGCTCGCGCGGCTGGATGGGCAGGATCCCAACAACGCCTACGTCTCGACGCTCGCCGTCGAGCGCGAGATCAACACATTTTTCCGATTGAGCAGCCCGACCGTGATCGCCAAATTGCGAGAGGCCTTTCCGGATCTGCCGGAAAAGCCGGATCAGCGCACCGTGTTCCTGAAGCTGAGGGAGCTCCGCAATTCCTGGTGACATGAGGCCGTCGTACTGATGGCGGGTGCGGGCAGGATCATCAGGGCGCGGGACAGCGGCGGTCGGCTGTACGTCATCCTCACGGCTTCGCCTCGCGCCGGCGAGTCGGAGAGTGCGCCGCCGCGCTACGAGCTGCCGAACCGTTCGCCGGTGCGTCGGATCAGCGACACCGAATTCGAAGTGGTCGAAACCGGCGAGATCCTGCTGGTCATTTCGTAAGTCCTGCTTGTGGATTCGCACAATATTCGTCATTCCGGCCCAGGCCGGAATCCAGCGTATTTGCCCCTGGACGGTGACGAATTTCTGACTTACGGCACTGGTACGCCGCACCCGGGCCGCTGCGTCGGCGGGCTATGATAGGCGCTGCTCGAGGAGGACTCGTCATGCAAGTCCGAACCGCAGGTCCGATCGGCGCCGAGGTGGTCGACGTAGACGTGAAGGCCATCGACGACGCGATGTTCAGCAAAATCTATCGCGCGTGGCTCGACTTCAACGTGGTCTGCGTGCGCGACCAGGCGCTCGACATTCCGGCGTTCCTCGCGTACAGCCGCCGCTTCGGACGCGTTCTCCCGCATCCCACCAAGAGCACGCGCCACGCCGAGTATCCCGAGATCACGATGCTCGGCGTCAACAAGTTCCGGCCCGACGGCACGCTCGACAACAACATCTACCGGCGCGGGGCGGAGGGTTTCCACACCGACGGCTCCTACGAAGAAGAGCCGTACAAGGCGACGCAGCTTTACGCGCTCGCCGTTCCGAGCCGCGGCGGCGACACGTTTTTCTCGAGCGGGTATGCGGCGTGGGAGGAGCTCCCGCAGCGTCTCAAAGACCGTGTCATCGGCCGCTACGGTCTTTTCAAGTACGGCGGTCGCAAGCAGCGCAACGCACTGCTCGAGCCCGAAGATCGCGCCGTGCCGCCGGTTCGTCACCCGCTCGTGCGCACACACCCGGAGACGGGCCGCACGTTGCTCTATTTCGATCCGGGCAAGATCCTCGCGATCGAGGGCTACGACGACGAGGAGAGCGACGCGCTCGTCGAAGACATGTGCGCGTACATGACGAATCCTCCGTGCCAGTACCGGCACACGTGGCGCAAAGGCGACATCGTGATCTGGGACAACCGCTGCGCCTATCACAAGGCGGCCGGGGACTATCCGCCGGAGGAAGACCGCATCCACTGGCGCGTTTCGATCAAGGAAACCGCCGCCGCGTGATGACGGGCGCCGCGCTCGGCGCGGCCGCCCACCGGGTTCGCTCAATCGGCACTCAGGTTGAGCGCTTTTACGACTTTTGCCCACTTCGCGACCTCGGCATGCATCTTCCGTCCGAGCTCTTCAGGGGTGCTGGTCTGGACCACCATGCCGGTCACGTCCAGCCGCGCCTTCACGTCCGGCAACGCCAGGACCTTGGCGCTTTCGGCATTGAGCCGTGTGATGACGTCCTTCGGCGTGCCCGTCGGCACCATGAGCCCGTACCACGCGCTGGTGTCGTAGCCCGCAACGCCGGACTCCGCCACCGTCGGCAGGTCCGGCAGGAAAGGCGAGCGCTGCGCGGTGCTGACCGCGAGCCCGCGAAGCCGCCCCGCCTTGAGCTGACCGATGCACGACGGCGTCGTCGTGAAGCCGAGCTTGGATTCGCCGGAGACCAGCGCGAGGACCGACGGTCCGCCGCCCCGGTAGGGCACGTGCAGCATGCTGGTGCCGGTCATGCTCTTGAAGAGCTCGCCGGCGAGATGCGGACCACTGCCGGTGCCGGACGACGAATGGCGGATCTCCCCCGGCTGCGTCTTCGCCAGTGCGATCAGCTCCTTGATCGATTTCGCCGGTATCGAAGGATGCACCACGACCACGTACGCGGTGCTGCCGAGGTGCGACACCGGCGCGAAGTCCTTCACGAGGGTATAGCCGAGCTTGCGATAGAGCGTGGCGTTGACCGTGTGCGTGACGGTCATCATGAACCACGTGTAGCCGTCGGCCAGCGATTTCGCCGCGAGCTCCGCGCCGATGTTGGCGCCGCCGCCGCCGCGGTTGTCGACCACGATCTGCTGACCCAGCGCTTCGCTGAAGCGGTCGGCCATCGCGCGCGCCATCGTGTCGGTGCCGCCGCCGGGCGGAAATGGAATGATGAAGCGAATCGGACGGGTGGGATATTGCGCCTCCGCCGGCGCAAGCCATGCCAGACCGCAGATGAGACCTACCAGCCACTGCCCATAGCCAGCTTTCATCTTCATCTCCTCCGGTGTGCGCCTTACGGCGCTGGGTTCACGGTGTCATCGCATTTCGGTGGTGTCCCTCCCGGTGGATCAGAGCTCTCGTGCGGCGCGATGCCGCATCTCGTTGATGGCTTATTTGGCCGGCGTCTGCGCGTAATCCGCGACTGCCCGACTGCGGCGCCGCGCGATCATTCCGGAGATCAGCGGATAGACGAGCGCCAGCAGGGCGAACGCCAGGATGCCGGCGCTCACCGGCCGGTTGAAGAAGATGTCCACACTGCCGAGCGACATCTGCATCGACTGCCGCAGTGCTTTCTCCAGCATCGGCCCGAGCACCAGCGCCAGCACGAGCGGGGCCGGCGGATAGCCGTAGACGCGCATGAAAAAGCCGATGCCCCCGAACAGGATCGCAACGGCGACGTTGAAAATGCTGTTTTCGACGCTGTACACGCCGAACAGCGCAATGCCGATGATGATCGGCACGAGCACGCTATAGGGGATACGCAGGATGCTCGCGAAGACCGGCGCGAGCGGCAGGTTCAGGACGAGCAGCATGACGTTGCCCACGTACATGCTTGCGACGAGTCCCCAGAACACCTCCGGATTCGTGCTCATGAGCAGCGGGCCCGGCTGTAACCCATAAAGCGTCAATGCGCCGAGCATGACCGCCGTGGTTCCCGAGCCGGGAATGCCGAGCGCCATCAGCGGCACCAGCGCGCCCGTGGACGCCGCGTTATTGGCCGACTCCGGCGCCGCCACGCCTTCGATGACGCCCGTGCCGAACTTCTCGGGGTGCCGGGACACGCGCCGCTCGGTGGCATAGGCCAGGAACGACGAGAGGGTCGCACCCGCTCCCGGGAGAACGCCGACGAAAAAGCCGATCGCGGTGCCGCGGCCGATGGCGCCGGCCGAGTCGCGCCAATCCTGCCGCGTGGGCAACAGCCCGCTCAGCGTGGCTTTGATCGGGTCGACCCGCACCGGCCGGTAGATGTTGTACACGATCTCTCCGATCGCGAAGAGGCCGACGGCGACGGGAAGGAAGTCGAGCCGGTCGTACAGCTCGACCATGCCGAAGGTGTAGCGCGGCTCGCCCATCATGAGGTCGATGCCGATGGTTCCGAGCAGCAGCCCGGCCACCGCCATTGCGAGGCCTTTCAGCATGGAGCCTCCCGTGAGGCTCGCCAGGGTCGTAAGGCCTAGCACCATCAGGGCGAAATATTCGGGCGGTCCGAAAGTGACGGCCCACTCGGCCAGTGGCGGCGCGGCGATCATCAGCAGCACGACACTGATGGTGCCCGCGATGAACGAGCCGAGCGCGGCCATACCGAGCGCAGCCCCGGCACGACCCTTGAGCGCCATCTGGTAACCGTCCAGCGTGGTCATGACCGATGCCGACTCGCCCGGCGTGTTGATCAGCACCGAGGTGATCGTGCCGCCGTACATTGCGCCGTAATAGATCCCGGCGAGCATGATCATGGCGGTGACCGGCGACATGCCGAATGTCACCGGCAGCAGCACCGCGACGCCGGCGGATGGGCCGATCCCCGGTAGCGCACCGATGATGGTGCCGAGCAAAACTCCGAGGAAAGCGAACAACAGATTGACCGGGGTAGTGGCGAGCGAGAAGCCCAGCAACAGGTGGTCTACGTTCATTTTGGATTCAGAATCCCAGAGGGCCTTTCGGGACCGGGACCTCGAGGAAATAGACGAACACGACGTAGACGAAAACGACGGTACCCACGCTGGAAGCGATGCCCACGGCGGCGCCGTGTCGCTGCACGACCAGGGTGAGATACAGCAGGAAGAGCAGAATCGAGAGCGCCAGCCCGAGCGACTCCACCAGGAAGATCATCGCGCCCAGGCCGAGCAGGGTCAGCACCACGCGCACGAGCCCCCACTTCTCCAGCTCAGGCGCCGCAGCGCTGCGCTCCGGGCTGCGCATCGCCAACAGGCCGTGCGCGGCGATCAGCAGCGACACGCACAAGCCGATCGCGCTCAGCCAGACGGGGGCGAACCCCGGCCCCGGCGCGAACTCGGTGCCGTACTGGAAAGACCAGCCTTCCCATAGCGCAGCACCGAAGAACGCCGACAGCACCAACCCGCCGATGAAGTCCGCGCGAGTCATGACGGTTCGCTCCGGACCGCGCTAAGGGCTATTTCTTCTTCTTCAGCAGGCCGAGCTCCGTATAGATGTCCCGGTAGAAGTCAGTCTGCTCGGCGAAATACTTTTCGAGCTCGCCGCCAGTTTTGAGCAGCGCTCGCAAGCCATTGTCGTCCAGATATTTCTTGAAGCCGGCTGACTTGTACAGCTTCTCCATCGCATCCTGCCAGAACAGCGACTGCTCCTTGGTCAGTCCGCCGGCTGCCACCACGGCCCGGAACTGCGAGAGCGTAACGTCGAAGCCCTGTTCCTTCGCGGTCGGAATGTCCTTCCACTTCTCGAGCCGCTCCGGCGAAAACATGGCGAGCGCCCGCAGCCGGCCCGCCTTCATCAACTGCGTGGCCTCGCTGGGATTCGGGCTCGCGACGTCGATGTTGCCCCCGAGCAGCGCTGCGTTGACCTCGCCCCCGCTCTGGAAGGGAATGTAGTTGAGCTGGACGTTCGCTGCTTTTTCCAGGCGTGTCTCGATGATGTTGTCGGAAGAGCCGGGATTGCTGCCGCCGAAGCGAATCGAGTTCGGCTTCTGCTTCGCCGCCGCGATCAGGTCCTTCAGCGATTTGTAGGGCGAGTCGGCACGTACGACGCCGACATAGTCCTCGACGCACAGCACCGCCACGTTGGTGAAATCCTTGTAGCTGACCGGCGAGTGCCCGTGCACCGGCGTGGTGATGTACGAACCGGTCGCGGTCGCGATCACGTGCGGATCGCCTTTCTTCTGGCGCAGGTACGAGTATGCGACCGCACCGCTGCCACCCGGCTTGTTGACGACGTTGATCGGCACCGTGACGATCTTTTCGTCGGCCATGATTTTCGCCATGGTGCGGGCGAAGATGTCGCTGCCGCCGCCGGCCGCGGCCTGGACGACGAACTCGACGGGTTTGTCGGGCTTCCAGCCACTCTGGGCGGCTAACGCCGTGGACAGCGGTGCCACCAGCAATACGGCCGCCAGGGATGCGAAACGACGCGCAGCATGACGCATGATTGAATCTCCTCCTAGTTGTAATTTGATACGGCAGGTTCGCCGTTTGTAGCAGTATCTGCCTCGTTCTCGACCGCAGTCAAGCGAGCAGGCGCTATCATCCCGGCAGGAGAGAGGAGGGTCACCATGAAAGTCATGGACGCAATCACCGAGGTCCTGAAGCGCGAAGGGATCTCCACGATGTTCTGCTTTCCCACCACGCCGATCATCGAATCGGCCGCGGCCGCCGGCATACGCCCGGTGATCTGCCGCCAGGAGCGGGTCGGCGTTCACATGGCCGACGGCTGCGCGCGCGTGACGAACGGCGACCCGCCTGCGGTGTTCGCGATGCAGTACGGGCCGGGCGCCGAGAACGCGTTTGCGGGGATCGCCTCCGCCTATTCCGATTCGTCGCCGGTGCTGCTGCTTCCGCTCGGTCATCCGCGCGACACGGCGCAGATGTGGCCGCTCTTCAATTCCACGCGCACGTACTCCTCCGTGACGAAGCAGGTCGAGCCGGTGTCGCTGCCCGAGCACATCGTTCCTGCGCTGCGTCGCGCGTTCAACGCGCTGAAGAACGGCCGGTCGGGGCCGGTGATGATCGAGACGCCGGTGGATCTCATGACGGCCGAATTCGGTGGCGACGTCGATTACACTCCGGTGCGCCGCACGCGCTCCGCCGCCGACGCGCGCGACATCGACGAAGCGGCGAAACTCCTGATCGATGCGCGCACGCCGATGATCGTCGCGGGGCAGGGCGTGCTCTACGCGCAGGCGAGCGACGAGCTCGTCGCGCTCGCGGAGCTGCTCGATGTCCCGGTGATGACCACCACCGACGGCAAGAGCGGCTTTCCCGAGGACCATGCGCTCGCGCTCGGCTCGGGCGGCATCGTCTATACGGGCCATGGACGGCATTTCCTGCACGAGTCCGACGTGATCTTCGCGATCGGCACGTCGCTCACGCGCCACAACATCACGACGCCGGTGCTGCCGGAAGGCAAGCGCATCATTCATGCGACGAACGACGCGCGCGATCTGTACAAGGCGAACGACACCGCGTTGCCGATATTGGGCGATGCGAAGCTCGTGCTGCAGCAGTTGGCGGAGGCGGTCAAAGACAGGCTCGGCGGGAAGAAGCGTAAGAGCGACGTCCGGGACGCGATCAGGAAACTGAAGAACGAGTGGCTGGGACGCTGGGAAGCCAAGCTGCGCTCGACGGAAAAGCCGATCTGCCCGTATTTCGTGATGTCGGAGTTCATGCGCGTGATCCCGTCGGAGGATGCGATCGTCACGCACGACTCCGGCAGTCCGCGCGACCAGCTATTGCCGTTCTACGTCGCGAAGAAGCCGCGCGGCTACATGGGCTGGGGCAAGTCGCACCAGCTCGGCACGGGTCTCGGGCTCGCGATCGGCGCCAAGGTCGCCGCGCCGGACAGAATGTGCGTGAACATCATGGGCGACGCCGCCTTCGGCATGACCGGGCTCGATTTCGAGACCGCCGCCCGCTCCGGCATCCCGATCACGACGATCGTGCTCAACAACTCCACGATGGCGATCGAGACGCACGCGATGGCCTACTCCCACGAGAAATACAAGACGCGCGATCTCGGCGGGAGCTACGCGAACATCGCGAAGGATCTCGGCGGCTGGAGCGAGCGCGTGGACGATCCAGCAGAAGTGGGGAACGCGATCGTGCGCGCGCGCAAGGCGAACGAGGACGGACGCGCGGCGCTGCTGGAATTCATCACGAGCGCGGAGACGGCGTTCTCGCATCGCAGAGGCGCGGCGTAGGGCAACCGGTTCGTGGTGAGCCTGTCGACTACGAACAGCCGGCGCCGCGCATGTTTAGCGCCGCCGAGAGCTTCCCCTGCGAGTGACCGCTTCTCCCCAGCGCGAAAGAAACGTCGTGACGAAGGCATGCTCGCCGGCCCGCTCGGCCGCGAGCGGCGCCAGCGCGAGCGCGACCGACAGCGCGACGTGATAGCCCTCGGAGCGCGAAGCCGCGGCGCGCTGGTACGCCGGATGCGCGCGGTTCACGAAGACGGTGGACTCGACGAGGCGGCCGAGCTCGGGGTCTCCTGCACGTTCCTCGAACTGCACCGCCAGCCCGAGCTTGATCGGCCGCTTCGCGGCCCGCGGGTTCGGCAGCGCCGTGGCGCCGCCGGGCGGCTCCAGCTCTGTCGGCGGCGGCTCGCCGGCTCGAGGCGGCTCGGGCGCTTGCGGTGTTTCCCGAGCGGGCGACGGCTCGAACGGCTGCGGACCGCCGGCCACGTCCTGCGGCTGCACTGATTCCGTTGGCGCTGCGGCGGCATCCATGGGACCGTCGCCGGTCTGCACCTGCGGCGCGAGCGAGAGCCGCTTCTGTCCGCCGCGCCGCTGCTCGACGAGCGCCGCGAGCAGCGGAAAACCTTCCGCGAGATCGATGAGCACGCGCTCCAGGTCGCGCTCGAGCGCGCGCACGGCGCGGGTGCGGCCGGCGTCCGGCTGCTCGCGCGCATCGCCCCACGCCGCGAGCTGTCGCTGGACCGCTTCCTGGATTGCCTTGCGGAACGCGAGGTAGGCGGCGCCGCGCGCGCCGGTGCGGATGAAGTCGCCCTTGTTGAGCGTGAGGGACGCGGCGAGCGGCGGCACCTCGATCACGCCGCCGATGCGCTCCGCCGCGTGCGGCGCGATGCCGAGCCAGTCCCAGCCGCGCTTGATGATCTTGCCGTAGGTGCTCACCGCGACGCCGCGCTCGTCTTCGGAGAGGGATGCCGAATCCCGGAAGAGGTAGCCCGCCGCGGAAGGCTTGCGCTTGCGTCCGGTGCGGATCGCGAGCGGCGCGATCTCGGGCGCGCGGCAGGACTGCTTTTCGAGGAGTCTGCCGTTCACCTCGAACGCGATGCCCTTCGGATACAGCGGCGCGAGGATCTCGTCGCACGCGGGATCGAGCAGTGGCTGGTAATGGCGCCGGATCGTCGTCTCGACGAAGCCTGCGTCGGTGAGCGGCGAGAGCGCGTCCGTCAGATGAAGCCTTACGCCCGTGCCACGCTCGGGCACGAGCCCGGCCGGCGGCACCCACTTCCAGGGCGCCCTGTGCCGTGTTGCGAGGTGCCACGCCGTCGCGATGTGCGTCCTGCCGCGCCGGCTCTCGGTGATGACTTCCTTGCAGACGAGCAGCGCGAGCTTGATGCCGACGCCGGCGAAGCCGATGCCTTTGCCGCGCGCTTTCGTGCTCGCCGCGAGATCGTGGTAGCGGCGCAGATCGCGCCGCGGCATGCCCGAGCCGTTGTCCGAGATCGACAGCGCAGCCTCGGCCGGACTGGTCGAAAACGCGATCCGGGTGGCGCCCGCGTCCGCGGAGTTCGCGACGATCTCCGTGAGAATCGTTTCCTCGATGGATCCCGGATACGCGTCGCGCAGGTCTTCGAGGAGGTGGAGCAGGTCTACGCGTGTCTCGGCCACAGCAGGGGATCGTAGCGACCTGCGGGACTAGAGG
>Ga0196978_1000067_pt1 | contig 51207 bp, 44 predicted proteins | sample S3v_2013CmetaG_FD_155491 | JGI IMG/M metagenome (GOLD analysis project Ga0196978, IMG submission 155491) | Soil microbial communities from Anza Borrego desert, Southern California, United States - S3+v_20-13C | ecosystem: Environmental > Terrestrial > Soil > Desert | place: USA: California... | reverse complement strand
AGTCCGCCTGCGCGCCGGCCAGGCGCACGTCGTTTCCTTTTTCAAGAAAGCGCTCGCTGAGATCGTCGATCATCTCCCGCCGGCTGCGCGCGCTGTCGTAAGTGTCGAAATAATCGCCGTCGCGGTCGATGTGAAAAGCGAGGCTGTCCTCGTCGAGCCGCAGCGTGACGGGCTCGTCGAGATCGCGGCAGCAGGAGGAAAAAAGAAGGACGAGACCGGGGAAAAGAAGGTAACGCATGTGCAAGGTTTTCGAGCGCGTTGATTGCCAAGGCGGTAACGCCGGAACGCCCGTCTTTATTGCATTTACCCTGTTTTAGGTATTCCGGGGCGGCGCGGGTTGGCGATCTTTGCTTTCGTGAATCCGCTTTATTATAGCCGCATTTCCCCGCAGCCCCTCAGCCTTCCCGCCTGCGGCAGCTGCCCGCTTTCCGGTCCCGGCTTCGAATTGAAGAAGAAGAAAAAGAAGAAGTGCTGCAAAAGCTGGAAGGACGGCGACCGCTGCAAGAAGTGTCCTGCGCATTAAAATGGAAGGCGCGAAACCGTACGGATCACTTTCTCTTCGTCTTATACGCCTTCAGCAGCACGTCCATATCCACCATCATCCTTTCCACTTCCGCCGAATCCGTTCCGTCGTAAATGCCGCGGATGTGGCCTTCCTTGTCCACGAGTGAAAAAAGCTGCGAGTGCACGAAATCGTGCTGGTCGCCGGTGCCTTCGGAAGTAGCGACGAAATACGATTTGCGCGCAAGCGCGTAAAGCTGCGGCTTGTCGCCGGTGACGAATTTCCATTGGGCGGGATCGGCGTTGTGGCGCGCGGCGTAAACGGCCAGCGTTTCAACCGTATCGCGCTCGGGATCGACCGTATGCGAGATCAATTTCACTTCCGGGTTGCCTTTGTATTTCGCGTACACGCGCTCGAGCTGGTTCGTCATCACCGGGCAAATGCTCTTGCAGTTGGTGAAGAAAAAATCCGCCACCACGATGCTGCCCGCGAGATCGGCGCGCGTCACCGTTTTTCCCGTTTGATCGGTAAGCCTGAAATCGGCGACGGTGTGCTTGCCCGTTTTGTCTTCCTGCGCGCGCAGGCCTTCCTGCATGGAATTGATGTACGGAAGCGCGCGCAACGGTTTTTCCGAATTGTACATGATCCAGCCGCCCACGCCCAGGGCCGCCGCGCTGACGAGAAGAAAAATGTTGACGATGCCCCGGTTGTTCATGAATGCAAAAGTACGGAACAATTGATGTGCGAATATGTACAGATTTCAAACCGGCAGATGAGATGAGGAGCTAAAGTCGTCTGCATATCGCGCATCTGAAATCCGCACATCAGCATGGCATCCGAATTGCCTCGTATTCACGGCATGCAACGCAGCTTCAGCCGTTTCATTCATGCGGGGACCGAAGCCGCGGCATCGCTTTTTCTCAAAACAGGAAATTTTATCCTCAAACCGCCTATGCGCACGAGCACACGAAAACGAAGCAGGATCGCTCCCCCGGCACGGAAGCGCAGCGGCAAAAAATTGCGCGGCGCACCCGCCGCACCGAAAATGGGCGCAGCCGGTCTTCTCGCCGCCGCGCCGAAAAGCAGGTTCCCCGCGAAGCTCAAGCCCATGCTCGCCACGCTGGTCGACAAGCCGGTGGAAGGGCCGGGCTGGATCTACGAAGTGAAATGGGACGGGTACCGCGCGCTGGCGTTTTCGCACAAAGGAAAAGTGGAGCTCGTGTCGCGGAATGAAAAATCGTTCGACAAAAAATTTTATCCCGTGCACGAAGCGGTGAAGCAGCTCGGTCTCGATGCGGTGCTCGACGGGGAGATCGTCGTGGCGGGCGATACGGGCATCTCGAGCTTCGGCGGCCTGCAGAACTGGAGAAGCGAAGCCGACGGCGAATTGCTGTACTACGTGTTCGACGTGCTCTGGCTCGACGGGAAAGACCTGACGCAACTGCCGCTGTGGCAGCGAAAAATAATTCTTCATTCGGTCATCCCGCCGAACGGCACCGTGCGCTTCAGCAAAAGCTTCGAGGAAGAAGGGCAGGAATTTTTTTCCATCGCGGCGAAGCTGGGGCTGGAAGGCATCATCGCCAAAAAAGCGGGAGGGCTGTATCATCCCGGCAAGCGCACGACGGAATGGCTGAAGATCAAAGCGAACAAGCGGCAGGAGGTCGTCATCGGCGGCTACACGAACAACGAAGGCTCGAGCAAATTGTTCAGCGCGCTGCTCGTGGGCGTGTTCGAGAACGGCGAGCTCGTTTACACGGGAAAGATCGGCACGGGCTTCAACGTGAGAACGCAGCAGGAGCTGATGGAAAAATTCAAAAAGCTGAAGACGAAAAAATGTCCCTTCTCCTTCGTGCCCGACATCAACAAGCCGTCCCGCTTCCGCCCCGATCCGCCCCAAGCCACGGCCACCTGGCTGACGCCGGAGCTCGTGTGCGAGGTGAGCTACGCGGAGCTGACGTCCGACGGCGTGATGCGCCACCCGTCGTTCGAAGGCCTGCGCATGGATAAAAACGCGCACGAGGTGAAGCTCGAAACCGAAACGCCTGCGGAAGAGGTCCTGAAGCAGGACAAACGCATCGCGGAGAAAAAGATCGTGACGCCCGGCGGGAAGAAAGAGCGCAGAACTTTGCTGAACCCTTCGGAGGAAACGCAGGTGAAGATCATCAACGGGCACGAGCTGAAGTTCACCAACCTGAGCAAAATTTTCTGGCCGAAAGAAAAAGTCACGAAGCGCGACGTGATCAATTATTACTACCAGGCGGCGCCGTTCATTCTCCCGTATTTAAAAGACCGCCCGCAAACGCTCAACCGCCATCCGCACGGCATCACGGGTGAAAGTTTTTACCAGAAAGACGTCACCGGGAAAGCGCCGGGCTGGATCGAAACGTTTTTATACCACAGCGAAGCCGACGAGCGCGACAAGCATTTTCTCGTCGCCACCGATGAAGCGAGCCTGCTGTACATGGCTTCGCTCGGCTGCATCGAATTGAATCCCTGGAGCAGCCGCGCGCAAAAGCCCGACCACCCCGACTGGTGCATCATCGATCTCGACCCGGATAAAAATCCTTTCGAGCAAGTGATCAAAGCCGCGCAGGTGACGAAGAGCGTGCTGGACAGCCTCGGCGTGCCCGCGTATTGCAAGACCAGCGGCTCGACGGGATTGCACATCTACATCCCGCTCGGCGCGAAATACACCTATGAGCAATCGAAAGAACTCGGCCGCGCGATCGTGAAGCTCGTGCACAAAGAAATCCCGGAATTCACCAGCATCGAACGGCTCACCTCGAAGCGAAAAGGAAAATTGTACCTCGACTTTTTGCAGAACCGCCCGCAGGCCACCGTCGCCGCACCGTACTCGCTGCGCCCCAAGCCCGGCGCGCCCGTGTCGATGCCGCTGCACTGGGACGAAGTGAAAAGCGGCTTGAAGATGACCGATCACAACATCTTCAACGCCATCGCGCGACTGAAAGAAACAGGAGATTTGTTCAAGCCCGTGATCGGCAAAGGCATCGATCTCGAGAAGGTCATGAAGCGTTTTTCGTAACTTTAATAGTGCTTAGCGCTTAGAACTCAAAACCATGGAAGATACACATCGAGTAACAGTGATCGAGCTGGTGCGCTGGTGGGAAAAACGGCGCTGGGTATACAACATCGTCGTGGGCCTGTCCGGCCTGGCGGTGCTCCTGCTGATGCAGGTCGATTTCAGCGTACACGTGCTGCTGGCCATCGCGTACTACGGCGTGCTCGCGAACCTCTGCTACACGTTCGGCTGGGCGATCGAAGTGCTGCTGCTCGTGTATTTCAACCGCGTGGAGCCGATGGGGAAATACCGTTTGCTGCTGTTTCTCGTCGGAACTGTTTTCTCCGTGCTGCTGACGATCTGCTCTGCGTTGTATTGGACGTTGAAGATGGATCTGGCATTAGGTTAGAAAAACTTCGATCCGATGAATTCAAATCCTGGGATGCCGGTCACGGATTTAGTGAAGTGGTGGGAAAAACGACGCTGGATCTACAACTTGGTATTGCTTGGCAGCCTCAGCCTTCTTATCTCGTATCATATTCCTTTCAGGGTGTACGTGTTCTATTTCGTGCTGGCCAATGTGCTGTACACCGGCGGCTGGGCGATCGAAGTGCTGCTGCTTACGTTCTTCAGGAATTACAGGAATTTTTTCGGCCGTTTCCGTCCCTGGCTTTTTATTTTCGGATGCGTGCTCACGCTGCTGTTCTTCATTTACGCGGCCTGGGTATCGTATCGCTGGCAGATGGAGAATTTTTAGCTATTCATTTACCTGCCTTCACTCTTCCTTTGCGGTCGGTTTTAATGACGAACATTTCATACGTATCGCCGGAGTTGCTCGTGTTCGCCGTGCCGTAGATCAGGAAGCCGTCGGCCAACACTTTTACCAGCGCTCTTTCCCAATGTTCTTTCCGGCCGTACTGCTGCTGCCAGATCAATTTTCCTTCGTGTGAAAATTTTCTCAGCACGAGATCTGTTTTTCCGTCAGCGGTGGAATCCGTGTCGAGCGTGATAAAATGTTTTTTGCCTGCCGCCATCGGCCAGGGACTTTGCTTCAGCTCGCGCTTTAGCTCGTTGCCTTCGAGATCGAGTGTGAGCCGCAAATACGAAAGCGGTTTCTGCCATTCTGAAACGGTCGCGGTGAACACCACTTTTTTGCCTTCGATAAAAACACCAGTGGCCATTTCGCTCGTGCGGTTCGAGGTGGAATCAGAAACAAATCCCGCGCTCGGCGCGACGGTCGAATCCTTGCCGAGTGAAACCGTCCAACGCTGTGTGCCTGGAACCGCGCTGATGATGAGCGGACGCTCCGGATACAGGTCGAACGATTTTTCCCAGAGGATTTTCCCGCTCGTATCCACACGCGCCATCAGCAGGTCGGCCTCATGATAAACCGGCTTCGATCTGTACCCGCAAAGCAGCAACGTGCCGTCACCCGCAGCGGTAATGGAAGTGATGCGGTCATAGTCTGGCGTAGCGAATTTCACGCGCCATCGCTCTTTTCCCGTACTGTCTGTTTTGACCAGGAAAGCGTCCTCCATTTCAGCGGTCGTACCAATAGTATCCACAGGAAAATACAAATCGCCGTTCGGAGCGCCGTAAAGATTTCCCGTAAGAATACCGTGATAGCTGATGCTCCGCAAACTGTCACCCAGCGCGCTGAGCAGCTGAAGATAAACCTGGCGCTGGCGTTCCTGCGGCTTTCGGAGATAATCCTGCCGGTTGCCCAGCAGCCAGAATTTTCCGTCCGCACGTTCATAAAAAGAGCTTCCCGTTTCGTGCACCGCGCCGCCGCCATAATATTTCTCCTGCAACACTTCACCTCGTGCGCTGAAGTGCATTAGAAATGTTTTTTGCGTGCTTAAATAATTATTCCCGGTAAGCAGCACGCTCCCGTCGCGGCAGACGAACGCCTGCGGCTGGTGGAGAAAATGGCCTTCTGCCGGCCGCAGGTATTTTTCAAAAGTGCTTTGCGCGAAAACCATTTGCGCGCTAAGCATACCCAGGAAGAAAAGCTGTTGCTTCATCGGTCTCCTAATGCGCAAAAGAGAAAATAGATACAGGTTAATTCTTCATAGGCGGAAAAGTAACCGCAGGAAAATGAAAGAGCAAGCCGTAGCCTGCTCTTTTTTTATCGTAGCCTCCGCAATCCTGAACCACCGTCAACCCGAGCGGAGCCGAGAGGTAACGAGTACACCTACTTCTTCACCGGCGCATCCTTTTCCGGCGCCGGTAATTTCTGGCTCGTATCCACACCGTTCTTGAACTTCGTCGACTTCAGCTTCTTCCCGTTCTCGTCGAATTCGATCCAGTCGCCTTCCTTGAGGCCTTTCACGTATTTGCCGAGCGTTTTCACTTTGCCGTTCTCGTAATATTCTTTCCAGGTGCCGGTCTCTTTGTCGTCGGTGTACGTGCCCTCCGCGCGCAGTTTGCCGTTCTCGTGGTATTCGCGGCCGATGCCCTGGCGCATGTTGTTCACGTAAGTGACCTCCGAATCCGTGTTGCCGTTCTTGTGATACGTTTTCTGCACGCCTTCGAGCGCTCCGTTCTTGTAATTCGATTCGGTGCTGAGCTTGCCGTCGGCGTAGTACCATTTTGACACGCCGTCGCGCACGTTGTTCTTGTAGCGGCCTTCTTCCTGCACCTTGCCGTCGGAGTAATGCATGCGGCGGATGCCGTCGTATTTTCCTTTGTTGTATTCCGCGTAGCTCTTCAGCTTGCCGCCGGTGAAGTATGTGCGCTGGATGCCGTGCAGCGTATCGTTGCGGAAATTCTCCTCGCGGAAAAAGTAGCCCGCTTTGTCGATCGCCACGCTGATGCCGTTCTTTTTGCCTGCGCTGTACTGATCGATGTTGGAGACGATGCCCGTGCTGTGATACGCGATCCACACGCCTTCTTTCTTATCGTCGACGTAGTTGCCGTACCAGTCGGTGGCGTAGATCTTTTCTTTCCAGAGCCCCTGCTTGCGGTTCTGGGCGTCGGTGCGGTTGGTGTCGCCGGGCGTCACACCGCCTGCGGACGCGGAAAAGCCTGCGGCGAGCGCCAGGCTGAGAAGGATTGCTTTCATGAAAATTTGCTTTGGTGTTTCAATGCCGGGTTAAAATTAACGAATCTTCAAATGCGAGGCCGCAAATGCAGATCGATCGTGAACGCTCGCGTAATCCGTGCTGTGTCCCAATCCTTCGCAACAGGCTGACAGGCACAGTTCTTGAATTCAATCCGGTATAAACCAAAAATACCGCATTATGAAAGCGCTTGGCATCATCCTCGTCATCCTCGGTATCGTCATGATGATCTTTACAGGGTTCAACGTATTTACCAAGGAAGAAGTGGCCGACATCGGCCCCCTCGAGATCACCAAAACCGAATCGCACCCGGTAAGCTGGCCGCCGATCGTGGGAGGCGTGCTGCTGGTTGCGGGCATCGTCGTGCTCGTCGCCGGACGCAAAACCGCGTAAGGAATTCCACAACAGAAAAAGACAGATTGCGCCGCACCACCGTCCGCACGCGGCCCGCATGCCGATTCCCTGGTTGCGGATTCCTGGCTGCCGCGCTCAACCTCACCTTGTATCCGGGAATACCGGCTTGCGGCCTCTTTCCCGCATTGCAGGCGCCGGATGAAACCTTAGCTTTTTTTAACACCTTTGGTTCGTGCAATCTTTCACCAAAGACGAGCGCCTCCGGGGACGAAAAACGATCGGCTTGCTGTTCGATCGCGGTTCGTCGTATTCTCAATTTCCCTTCCGCGTGAGCTGGATGATCAGCGAGGGCGCGCAGGAATTCCCGGCGCAGGCAGGCATGGTGGTGCCCAAGCGGCATTTCCGGAAAGCGGTGGTGCGCAATTTGCTGCGAAGGCGCATGCGCGAAGCCTTCCGGCGCAGCAAGCAACCGTTTTACGAAGAGCTGCGTAAAAGAGGAACGGCAGTGAAGCTGATGATCGTCTACACCGCCCGCGAAGCCTTGGAATACAAGGAAGTCGAGCGCAAAATAATCGTAACTTTACAACGTTTGCTCAAGGAATACGATGCAGGAAAAGGACGGATCAGCGACGCGCAAAAATCCCCTCAGCAGGGCAGCCGGTAAAACCATGGTGGGCGCCATTCGCCTCTACCAGGGCGCCGTCTCCCCGTACCTCGCTCCCGCCTGCCGCTACACGCCTTCCTGCTCGCAATACGGCGTTGAAGCCATTCGCAAGCACGGTCCGCTCAAAGGCGGATGGCTCACCATGAAGCGCGTGTGCTCCTGCCACCCCTGGGGCGGACACGGCTACGACCCCGTTCCCTAATTTTTTAATTCCGTTACAGCCATGAAGAAAATCAAGTCTCTTCTCAAAGCCCCCCTGCTGCACCTCTCCCTGGTGCTGGCCCTCAGCGGCGGCATGCTCGGCTTCACCTATAGCGACAGCTATTTCGAAGTATCCAAGAACCTCGACATTTTCGGAACGCTGTTCAAGCAGCTCAACACGTCGTACGTGGACGAAGTGCAGCCCGGCGACCTGATGAAAAAAGGCATCGACGCGATGCTCGAATCGCTCGATCCGTACACGAACTACATTCCCGAAGAGGACATCGAAGATTTCCGCACGATGACCACGGGACAATACGGCGGCATCGGCTCGCTCATCCGGCAGAAAGGCGATTACGTGGTGATCTCCGAGCCGTACAAAGGCTTCCCCGCGCAAAAAGCCGACCTGCGCGCCGGCGACATGATCCTCGAGATCAACGGCGTTTCGGCGAAAGGGAAAAAGACGGACGACGTGAGCAGGATCCTCAAAGGACAACCGGGCACGCCCGTCCGCCTGAAGATCGAGCGTCCCGGCGAGAAAAAGCCGCTCGAGTTCAGCGTCGTGCGCGAAGAGATCAAAGTGAAAAGCGTTTCGTACTACGGGCTCATCGAAGGCAACATCGGCTACATCAAGCTGACGGGCTTCACCGAGCACGCGGCCGACGAAGTGCAGGAAGCGCTGATCGACCTGAAGAAAAAGCACAACATCCAATCCGTCGTCTTCGACCTGCGCGGCAACCCGGGCGGGCTGTTGCGCGAGGCGGTGAACATCGTCAACCTGTTCGTGGACAAAGGCCAGCTCGTGGTGAGCACGAAAGGCAAAGTGAAGGAATGGGACCGCCAGCACAAAGCGGAAAATCTTCCTACCGATCCCGCGATCCCCGTCGCCGTGCTGATCGATCGCGGCTCGGCTTCCGCTTCTGAAATCGTTTCCGGCGCGCTGCAGGACCTCGACCGCGGCGTGATCGTGGGGCAGCGCTCGTTCGGAAAAGGATTGGTGCAGCAAACGTTCCCGCTCACCTACAACTCGCAGCTCAAGGTCACCGTGGCGAAGTACTACATTCCCAGCGGCCGCTGCATCCAGGCGCTCGATTATTCGCACCGCAAGTCGGACGGCAGCGTGGGCAAAGTTCCCGACTCGCTGATCACCGCTTTCAAAACAAAGAACGGGCGCACCGTGTGGGACGGCCTCGGCATCATCCCCGACATCCGCGTGCCCGAGCAGAAGATCAGCCCCATCGCCATCGCACTGAGCAACAAATCGCACATCTTCGAATATGCCACCATTTATCGCATTGCGCACCCCGTGATCGCGCCCGCGCGCGACTTCAAGATCACCGACAAGGATTACGAGGAGTTCGTGGCGTACGTGAAAGACAAGGATTATACCTACAGCACGCGCAGCGAGAAGGCGATGGACGATTTCAAGAAATACGCCGAGAAGGAAAAATACTTCGGCGACGTAGAGCTGGAATTCCAGAGCCTGCAGAAGAAAATGGCCGACCGCAAGAAGGATGATCTCTACAAATTCAAGGACGAGATCAAAACCCTGCTCGAGTCGGAGATCATTTCGCGCTACTATTTCGCGCAGGGCCGCATCGAGGCTTCGCTGAAGGAAGACCCGGAAGTGCGGGAGGCCGTGAAACTGCTCAGCGATCCGAAACGCTACCGCGAGATCCTCACCACCGCCGGCAAAGCGGAAAGACCGAAACAGGACGATCTCGAAGAATAAATTTCTTCGTTTTCCGTTTACCGTTTACCTTGAGCCAACTCTGCGGATCAACTAACGCGGCAAACGGAAACCGGTGAGCGTCTTTCCTCTACCCGAACGCTATTCACGTCCCGCCTGGACCTTCGGCCTGCTCCTGGCCGCAGCCGGCCTGCCGCTTTCCAAATTTTTGCTGAGCGTTTCCATGTTCTGGATCGCGCTGGTCTGGCTCTGGGAAGGAAATTTTTCCACCAAATGGGCGCGCCTGAAAAGCCCTGCGCTCTGGGCGCTGATCGGCTTTTTCCTGCTGCATCTTCTCGGTTTGCTGTACACGGAGAACATGAAAGCGGGCATGCACGACGTGCGCATCAAATTGCCGCTGCTCGTGCTGGCTTTCCTCTATGGAACCGGCCGGCAGCTTTCGCGCAAGGATTTTTTTCTCGTGCTCGGCATTTTCATCGCGGCTACCGCTGCGAGCTCCGTCATCACGGCGGTGCGTGCGGCGGGCTGGACGGGAAAACTTTATCCCGACATCCGCGATGCTTCGCCTTTCGTCGCGCTGATCCGCCTCGGGCTGATGGCGGTGTTCAGCATGTTCCTGCTCGCGTATTTCATCGCGAAAACGGGGCTGCGCATTTCTTACAAAGCGGGCTTGCTCGCGCTGGCGGCCTGGTTCGTTTTCTTTTTGATCTACCTGCAGCAATTGACCGGGCTCGTCGTGCTGCTGATCGCGGCGTTCCTGGTGCTGTGCGTGTACGCGGTGCTGCAGCGCAGGCGCGGGCTGGCCCTGGCGCTGCTGCTGCTGGTGGGCGGGGCCGCGGGCGGGGCGGGATTTTACGTGAAGCATGTGTACGACGAATATTACAAAGGCGCCGGGCCCTTCGACGTTTCCAAATTGGAAACGCACACGCCGCGCGGCATGCCTTATCACCACGACACGGTGAACTACATGCTCGAGAACGGCAACCACGCATTGATCTACGTTTCCTTCCCCGAGCTGCAGGAAGAATGGGCGAAGCGCAGCGGCAAATCATTGCTCGAGCGAAATCCCGACGGCCATTTCACCAGCTACGTGCTCATCCGCTACCTTGCCTCGAAAGGCCTGCGCCGGGATGCCGACGGCGTGCGCGCGCTGAGCGACGAGGAGATCCGCGCGATCGAAAAAGGCGCGACGAATTACCGCTTCGCGGAGATGAACGGCATCACGCGCCGCATCTACCAGGTGATCTGGGAGCTCGACATCTACTTCCACGGCGGCGATCCCAGCGACAAATCCATCCCGATGCGGCTGGAATTGTGGAAGACCTCGCTGGCCGTGATCAAAGCGCAGCCGGCGATCGGCGTGGGCACGGGCGACATGCCGGATACTTTTAAAAAAAATTACGAGGAAACAAGATCGCGCTTGTCGGAGAAGTGGCGCATTTTGCATCCGCACAATCAGTTCCTGGCGATCGGCGTGCAGTTCGGTTTGCTGGGATTATCGGTGTTCCTATTCTCGCTTTTTTATCCGGGCATCCGCCAGAAACGCTTCCGGAATTATTTTTACCTCTCGTTCTTCTGCATCGTGTTCGTCTCGTTCTTCAACGAGGATACGCTGGAGACGCAGCAGGGCGTGATGTTCTATGCTTTTTTTAACTGTTTGCTGCTGTTTGCGCAGCCCGAAAAACTGGGAAAAAAATGAGAACGCTGAAATTTTCCCTTCCGCTCCTGCTCGCGCTGTCGCTTTTCTCCTGCGGGCCCGTCGTCACCTTCGATCAGCCGCAGCCGGCAGGCGTCGATCCCTTGAGTGAATTTCCTGAAGGCCTGCGAGGAAGCTACCTCAGCCTGGCGGATAGCCCACGCTCGAGATCACCTCGCAAATGATCCGTCGCGTTTACGAATTTCGTTTGCGGGATACGATTCCTCCTGGAAAAGATTCCACGTATACTATTCCTGAGCAGCACTCCGTAATTACCACCGGTGAAGGCGACACCAGCGTGCGATACATCCACGTCAGTTTTATCGACACGCTGTTCAGCCTTTCATCTCAGCACATTCTCAAAAAATTCAAAGGCGCTTATTTCCTGAACATACCATACGGCGAGCTCGACTGGGAAGTGCAGCAGCTCCGCGTCGACGGCGACAGCTTATCGATCAGCAGCATTTCCGAAAAAAGCGTAGACAAGCTTCCTCCCCCTGCGGACACCGGCCGCCTGCATTTTGATCCGAGCAAACGGGAGTTCAAAAAATTCGTGAAGCGCAATGGATTTGGTGAAGGCGAGACGTTTGTGCGCAAAAAAATAAGATCAGGCTTCCGCGGCTCTTAGCGTTCTGTATTTCCCCGTCAGCAGCAGCAGCTCCACGTAAACCCACAGCACGATACAAGGCAGCGCCTTGATCGCATACGGCTTGAAAAATTCATCCCGCCATTCCCGCGGAAAAAGATCCGTCGCGATCAAGCCGGTGAAAACAAAAACAAAAATCGCCATCGCGACATTGAACGGCGTGCTGCGCTGCGTCACCCACCACAAAGCCGCCCCGCACATCGCGATCGCGTACGTCGGCGATTCCGCTTTGTGATTGAAGATCACCACCCAGATCAAAATGCTCGCGAGGAAAAGCAAACGGAACGTATAATCCGAATGCTCCTTCACGCGCAGCAGCGGCGCAAGCAAGATCAACGCACCCGGAACGAGGTAATATAAATCTGCGAGTTCGATTCCCAGGCTGCGCTGCATGAACGTCATCAGCGAATAGTTCAGCTCGTGCGCGGGATCGTTCACCAGCAGGTGCAGCCAGCTTTTGTAGTGCATGATCAGCCCGTCCCAGCCCGCCACCAGCGCCGGCAGCACGGCAAGCAGCATTCCCCAGAAAGCCATCGCGAGGAGAAAGCGGATCTTCCCGTTGTAAAAAACAAACAGCAGCGCCGCCACGATCGCGAAGAGCTTCACGTAAAAGCCGAGGCAGATCAGCAAGGCTGCGCGCCAGGGCTTGCCTTCTTCGAGAAACGTAAAGCCGAGCATCATCAGGCCGGCCATCATCCCGTTGCTCTGCGTGTTCTGGATCGAGCCCAGCAATTCGATGACGAGAAAAAGCAAGGCCAGCGCTTTTTGCTCGTCGCTCAATTTCAAACGGCGGATCGCGTAGAAGACGAGCAGCGCGTTCAGCAAATTCCAGGCGATGAGCGAGAGCCAGGCCGGCAGCGCGTAGAACGGCGCCATCAGCAGCGCGAAGGTCGGGCTGTATTTGTAGAGGTCTTCGTGCTGCCCGGGATGATAGGCATACAGGTCGAGGCCTTGCAGCAGGTTCAAAAACGAGAAGCGGAAAATCTGCAGGTTGTTGTAATTCCCGAGCAGGTAACGATGCACCGAAGCGCCGACGATCAAAACCGCCAGCGCAAAACCCAGCACCTTCAGGTTGCCGAGGAAAGGAGCGCGCTTGATGAGGGAATTCATGCGGCGGGATTTTTTTCGCGCTGCAATTGGCGCAGCAAGCTGTATTTCCTCCAGGTCTCCCAGGCGCTGATGCGGCAGATGACGAAGCCGTAACGCCCGTCGAGAAAGCCGAGCTTCACGAAATAATTGCGGATGAATTTCGCCGCCGTTTTCATCAGCACCATCGGCGCGCTGATCGTTTCACCTTTTTGATGCAAGGCCTTCGCCGCGATCGCCGCGAATTTTTCCGCCTGCCGGTAATGCTCTTCGACGGTGTAATAGCTGTAGTGCAGAATATTTCCGGGCAGATGCGTTTGCGCCGCGCCGGCCTGCAGCTCGTACCTGTCGTGCGGATTCACCCCGCCCCACTTGCCTTTGCGGCGATCCCACAAGCGCAGCTTCACATCCGGGTACCAGCCGCAGTGCCTGATCCACTGCCCGCAATAATTCGTCAGACGGTTCATCGAGTAGCCGTCGTGCGTCCAGTTCTTTTTCGCTTCGAGGATCGCAGTTTTCAGGATCGCATCCGGCGCTTCGTCCGCATCCAGCGAAAGCACGTGCGGGTGCCGCGCCTGCGTGAGCGCCCAATTTTTTTGCTCGATGTGCCCTTCGAAAGCGTGCTGAATAAAACGTGCGCCTTTTTCCTTGCAGATCGCTTCCGTGCGGTCGGTGGAGAACGAATCGACCACTACGATGTCGTCGGCAATATCCATCACCGCGTCGAGGCAGCGCCCGATGTTGCGCTCTTCGTTGAAGGTGATGATGACGACGGAGAGTGGAGTCATTGGGTCAAAATTAAGAATGTGGTTCAGATATGAGATTTGAGAGGTGAGAAACCTTCGCGCGAAATGAGCTTTGCGGCGCTCGTTTTATTCGTCTCCGAAAAAGACTGCGCGCTGAACACACGCACATTGTCGAATATTTCAGAACTTGTATGCATGCCCTGCCGCTGCATTTTCCTGTTTTTATTTTTTGCGTCTTCTTTCCTGCACGCGCAGAACGGCACGTGGACCTGGATGAAAGGCTCCCCGTCCGCCAACGGCGGAGCGGTTTGGGGCACGCAGGGCGTGGCGAGCCCGGCCAATACGCCCCCTGCCGTTTACGAGCCCTGCGAATGGACGGATCTGCAAGGCAATCTCTGGATCTTCGGCGGCAGCCAGCCCGGCATGCATTACGGCGCCCTGTGGAAATACGACGTGACGCTGAACGCCTGGGCCTGGATGCACGGCCCGCAGGCAACCAACGCCGCGCCTTCGTACGGCGTCATGGGAATCCCCTCTCCTTCCAATCATCCCGGCGGCCGCGGCTACGGCGTTGCTACCTGGGTCGATCTGCAAGGCAACCTCTGGCTGTTCGGCGGCTCCTCGACGTTCAGCCTGCTGAACGACCTTTGGAAATACGACATCTCCACCAATCAATGGACCTGGATGCACGGCTCGAATATTTCCAACCCGAGCGGGAATTTCGGTACGCTGCAAGTGCCTTCGCCGGTGAACGATCCGCCGCCGCTGCACGAGATCTGCGCCACCTGGACCGACGCGGCAGGACGGCTCTGGATGTACGGCGGCGCCGGCTGCTACTCGGCGATGTGGCGCTTCGATCCCGCCAACGGCATGTGGACCTGGATGAGCGGGACCAACACCACCGGCGCTGCGCCCGACTGGGGAACGCAAGGCGTAGCTGCCGCATCCAACACGCCGGGCGGACGTCACGCCTATTCGCACTGGAAAGATCAGCAGGGAAATTTCTGGATGTTCGGCGGCTCCTGCGGCAACGGCTCCACGTATGCCGACATGTGGAAATACGATCCGCAAACGCATCTCTGGACCTGGATGGCGGGCTCGAACATTCCCGACGACACGGTCACGTTCACGCAGCAGTGCACGCCTGCGTCCGCGCATCCCGCGGGCAGCTACGAGAATCGCGCCTGCTGGACGGATGATTGCGGGCGCTTCTGGGGCTTCGGCGGATTTGGAGCGCAGCAGCTGCCGTATGCGGTGTACGCTTACGTGTGGGTTTTCGATCCTGCGACCAATCTTTTCCAGTGGATCACCAATCCCGTCACGCCCAACCCGCCCGGCGTACCCGGCACACAGGGCGTAGCTTCCACGAGCAATTATCCGCCCGGCCTTTACGGCGGCGTCGGCGGACGCGACAACCTGGGGAACGTATGGCTCTTCGGTGGCAGCTCGATCACACCTTCCGGACGGTACAATACCCTCTGGAAATATACGCCCGATCCTTCCTGCCCGCAGGCCGCCGCGCCCAGTGTGAGCACCAGCTCTTCCGCCGCGGGAGGATGTTCGCCTTTCACCGTCCAGTTCAGCTCGAACGCGCCCCCGGGCAGCACCTTGAGCTGGGACTTCGGCGATCCTTCTTCAATGAGCGACACCAGCAGCGCGGCGCAGCCTTCGTACACGTACAACGGGCCGGGCACATTCGTCGCCACGCTGATCACGCAGGTGAGCGGGGCTTGCATCAGCGGAAGCGACACCTCGTTCATCACGATCACCGTCGACAGCTTTCCTGCAGCGCTTGCCGGTCCCGATCAAACGATCTGCCCGGGCGATTCTGCGCAGCTCTCCGCTTCAGGCGGCGCAGCGTATTCGTGGACGCCTGCGGCGGACCTGAGCGATCCGTCCGCCGCCAATCCTTTCGCTTCACCCCTGCAGTCCACGAGCTACATCGTTACTGTTAGCAACGGCGTTTGCAGCGACCAGGATACGGTGAACGTAAATGTATTCCCGCAGCCGGCGCTGAATACCGGCAGCAGCGTCAGCATCGCGTCCGGCGATTCGATCGCGCTGCTGGTGATCGGCGGGATCAGCTACGCCTGGTCGCCCGCGGAAGGACTTTCCTGCATTAATTGCCCCGACCCGGTCGCCTCGCCGTCGGTCACCACGACGTACTGCGTGCAGGTCGGCGACAGCAACGGGTGCAGCAATGAAGTTTGCGTGCAGATCAAGGTCGAGCTCCAGTGCGGCGAGCTCTTCGTGCCGAGCGCTTTTTCACCGAACGGCGACGGGCAGAACGACGTGCTCTTCGTATACGCGAGAGCCGGCTGTCTCACGGGGCTCAGCTTTATGGTTTTCGACCGCTGGGGTGAAAAAGTTTTTGAAAGCAGCGATCCTGCGCAGGGCTGGGACGGCAGCTTCGCCGCGAAACCGCTGAGCACGGGCGTCTACGTGTATCGCCTGGAAGCGGAAATGGCGGACGGCACGAAACGTTCTGCCAGCGGGAATGTCTCTCTTCTGCGCTAACGCGGTATCTTCGCAACGCATGTCGACGCAGGAACTTCTTGCTCAGCTCAAACAAGGCGATCGCCGGGCGCTGGCCCGCTGCATCAGCATCGTGGAGAACGAGCGCGAGGGCGCGCAGGAAATCCTCACCGGCCTCGATTTCTCGCATCCCGCGCCCATCGTGGGCATCACCGGCCCGCCGGGCGCGGGGAAGAGCACGCTGATCAACGGACTGATCACGCAGCTGCTCGCGCAAAATAAAAAAGTCGCCGTCATCGCGGTCGATCCCACTTCGCCTTTCAATTTCGGCTCGCTGCTCGGCGACCGCCTGCGCATGAGCGAGCATTTCACGAATGAGAACGTATTCATTCGTTCGCTGGCTACGCGCGGCTCGCTGGGCGGATTATCGGCCAAAGCGATCGAGATCGGCGACCTGGTGCGCAACGCGGGCTTCGACGTCGTCATTTTTGAAACCGTGGGCGTGGGTCAATCGGAAGTGGAGATCGCGGGGCTGGCGGATACCACGATGCTCGTGCTCGTGCCGGAAGCAGGCGATGAAGTGCAAACGCTGAAATCGGGCGTGATGGAGATCGCAGACATTTTCGTAGTGAACAAGGCCGATCGCCCGGGCGCAAACACCTTCGTAAAAAATCTCAGCCAGCTTTTGCACGAACGCCCGCTCGGCGACTGGCGCACGCCGATCGTAAAAACCGCCGCGTCGAAAAATGAAGGCGTGGACGAATTGCTGGCGCAGATCGAGGCGCACGGAAAAGTGAGCAAAGATCACTCGCGCCGCAGCTGGCTGCTCGCAGAGAAAGCGTACCGCCTCATCCAGGATGCGCGGATGAAGGACATTCCGAAAAGCGTGCTGCGCGAGCAGCTGGAGAAAAATTTACAGCAAGGCCCTTTTAATCTTTACGCTTTTGTGCGTCAATTCCTGCAGCGTTAGCGAGTTTTCTTACAGAGGATTGTTATATTTGATTAGAAGTCATCCAAAAATATAGTTTGAGATTTTGCAAGAATTCTGGCTTCGGGCGAGGCGCTTTCGCAGCGCATACCCGAGGGCAAGAAGCCTGAAGACAAAAGGCGCGGCAAAAGCCCGAAAGATATTTCGATGACTTTTTAGAACGCTGCTATGAACTGCCTGATCATTGATGACGATCCGATCGCGCGCAAGACCGTGGAGCATTGCATCGCCCGCACCGAAGGCCTGCACCTGGCCGGCTCCTGCGCGGGCGTGACCGAGGCGCTGAAGATCATCAAGCAGCAGAAGACCGATCTTATTTTTCTCGACGTGGAAATGCCCGAGATGAGCGGCATTGATTTCCTGCGGACCTTCCGCGAGATCCCGCAGATCATTCTCATCACCGGCAAAAAAGAATACGCCGCCGAAGCCTTCGATTACGACGTGACCGATTTCCTGCTCAAACCGATCGACTACGCGCGTTTCGTGAAAGCGATCAGCAAGGCGCAGACCATCGCGGGCAGCACGCAGATGAACGACGACGACAGCGACGGCTTGTTCATCAAGAAAGAATCTTCGCGTTTCGTCCGCGTCGCGCTGAAAGAAATTCTCTACGTGGAAGCCCTCGCCGATTACGTGAACATCCACACCAAGGAAGGCCGCCACACCGTGCTCTCCACCATGAAGTCCCTCGAGTCGCGCCTGCCGGTGAAAGATTTTATCCGCGTGCACCGCTCCTTCATCGTACGCCTGGACAAGATCGATGAGATCGAAGAGAACGCGGTGAACGTGGGCGGAAAAATCATCCCCGTCAGCCGCTCGCATCGCGAAGAACTCTTCAACCGTTTGAAGATGCTTTAGCGCTCACGCGCAGCTTGCTAAAACGTGTTAAAGCGGGCGCTTCGCCATTTCCGCGTTCCCCCGCTTGTCCCGCAAATCCTCCCACTCGTCGTCAGACGCCTTCCAAGCATCGTTTTTTCAAAAATGCAGGCGATTTTGTCTGCAATTTTGTATCGTAATCATAAGCTCCTTGCAGAAATGAACGGTGCCGAAGACGGAGACAAGAAAAACATTTATATCAACCCGATGTTCGTCGCCGTCACCAGGCATAATGAGATGGAGCAAGACCACAAAAAGGAGCTTGCGAAGCAGATGCGTGATATGCGGATCCAGCTGATCAAAGAGCAGCACCCGATCTACAGCACCTTCAACTTCGCCTCGTACAGCGATCTGAAGATCGCCGAGATGTACAAAAAGTTAATTGAAGAGCAGTCCGGAAGGACACCAAATGTGGGTGAGAAGGTTTAAGTGAGAGAAGAAGAACGCGGGGACGCAATGAGTGTGTAGGGTTATGTTGTTTGTGTTCCTGCAAAGGGGCCCCGGAGAAATCCGGGGTTCTCTTTTTTTGTACCTGCACCAAAAAATAAATTCCAAATCACAAACGATCGGCATTAAAAAATAGTCTTGATCGATGCCTGATGCCTTAGTGACCAATGCCCGGCGCCTTTCTTTATGGTGCCTTATATTTTTGCCTTGGGATTTGGGATTTAAATTTTTTGGAATTTTCTCCATTACTTTTGAAGCATGAGCAAGCCTGATCCGAAAGAATTCCAGGTCGAACGTCTCCTGTTCGTGCTCAGCCTTGCGGCCACGCTCGCCGAAAGCATCGTCAGCGGCGCCTTCCGCGAGGGCCTCGACGCCGTCATCCCCCGCGCGTTCATCGGCGGGCTCGCGCTGGTCTGCCTCATCCTCACCTATCGCCGAAGCCGGAATGAAAAACGCACGCAGCTGCTGGCGGGCGGCATCATCTATCTTTTTATTGTCCAGGTCACGTACCTCAACTACGTGCACCGCTTCGCGTTCGACCAGGCGGTGCTGCTGCTGACGGCGTTCATCCTCGGCAGCCTGTATTTCCGCACGCTGGGCGGATTGCTGCTGTATCTTTTCGTTTCGCTCTCGCTGTTCACGACGGCGGCTTTTCTCGCGCCTGATCCCGTCATCGCGCCGCACGCGTTGCTCGCACGCCTTGCAGTGGCGGGCCTTGCGGCCTTCGGGCTCGGACGCGCGAAGCAATTGTTCCAGCAGAAGCTGCGCAGCGCGACGGAGGCGCTGTATGCGCAGAACCAGCAGCTGGCCGAAGTGAAGACGCAGCTCGAAGCCGCTGTGGCCAAGGAGCGGCAGCTCTCCCTGGTGGCGGATAAAACCACGAACGCCGTGCTGATCACCGATGCGGACGACACGATCGTTTGGGTGAACGAAGGCTTCACGCGCATGACGGGTTATTCGCTCAGCGAGAGCGTAGGCCGTCACCCGTCTTTCCTGCGCGGCCCGCAAACCGATCCGCGCACCGCCGAGCGCATCAGCGAACGCGCCAAGACCGGCCGTCCTTTCATCGACGAAATTCTCAACTACCGGAAAGACGGCACGCCCGTGTGGGTGCACTTTCACGTGACGCCCATCATCAACGAGCGCGGGGAAATTGCGCGCTACGTTTCGATACAGGAGGACGTCACCGAGCAGAAGCGCGTGGAGCAGGAATTGCGCCGCGGCCGCGAGCAGCTGAACAAAGCGCAGCGCCTCGCGCACATGGGCAACTGGGAACTGAACGTGCGCACGAACGCCTTTTCCTGCTCGGAAGAACTGAAGCGCATCTTCGGCGTGCCCGCCGAGCATGTGCTCACGTTCCAGCGCTTCATGGGCCACATCCAGCCCGACGACGCCGCTATGCTCGACCAGGTGCTCAAAGCCGCCGTGCAGCGCCGCTCCCCCTTCGAGCTCGACCTGCGCATCCTGGTGAAAAACCAAACGCGCCACGTGGTGCTCATCGCCGAAACCGTGGTCGACGCCGAAGGAAAAACGGAAAGATTATTCGGAACGGTGCAGGACATTACCGAGCGCAAACGCATCGAGGCGGAGCTGATCCTCACCGAGCTGCGCTTCCGGAAACTTTTCGAGAACACGCAGCTGATGATCGTCTCGCACGGTTTCGAAGGAACGATCTACAGCATCAACCCATCGGGCGCGCACACGCTGGGCTACGAGCCGGAAGAGATGATCGGCCGCAACGTGCGCGATTTCATCGCGCCCGAAACGCGAGACGAGTTCGAAGATTACCTGAAAGAAGTGACGGCGACCGGGCAGGCGAACGGCGTGATGAAGCTGCTGCGCCGCGACGGCACGCGGGGCATCTGGATTTACCGCAACATTACGCTCGAAGACGCCGACCGCAATCCTTACGTGCTCGGCAGCTGCCTCGACATCAGCGACCGCTACCTGATGGAGCTCGAGCTGAAGCAGGCGCGGCAGACGGCGGAGCAGGCGCTCGCAGCAAAGGACCGTTTCGTGGCGAACATGAGCCACGAGATCCGCACGCCGATGAACGCGATCCTGGGTTTCACCGACGTGCTGATGAGCACGAAGCTCGACCGCGAGCAGGCCGAAGCGCTGGATGCCGTGCGCTCCGCGGGAGAGAACCTGCTCGCGATCATCAACGACATTCTCGATCTCTCGAAGATCGAATCGGGAAAAATTGATTTCGAGGAAGCGCCGATGAGCGTGCGCGAGGTGATGGAGAAAGTGCACAAGCTGCTCGCCCAGCGCTCCGGCGAGCGCCGCATCCGCTTCACCTGGTCGGCGGCGGAATACGTGCCGGACTACGTGCTCGGCGACGCGCTCAAATTGAACCAGGTGCTGATCAACCTCGTGGGCAACGCGCTCAAGTTCACGCACGAAGGTTTCGTCAGCTTCGACTGCAGGCTCGACTGGGAAGATGAAACGAGCTGCATGCTGCGCTTCACGGTGGAGGACAGCGGCATCGGCATTCCCGCGGATAAATTGCAGGCCGTGTTCGAGCCTTTCACGCAGGCCAGCAGCGATTCCACGCGCAAGTACGGCGGCACCGGCCTGGGATTGAGCATCGCAAAAGATCTGGTGGAGCTGCAGGGCGGCACGATCGAGGTGCAGAGCGAGCCGGGCAAAGGCACGCGTTTTATTTTCACGCTGCCCGCGAAAAAGATCGGCATGGAAAACGTGCGCGAGGTGGAGCAGGCCATCCTTCCCGACAACGTGCCGAACGACATCCGCATCCTGCTCGTGGAAGATCATTACCTCAACCAGAAGCTCGCGCAAAAGCTCGTGAGCGAATTCGGTTTCTCGATGGATCTCGCCGTGAACGGGCGGGAAGCTTTGGACTTCCTGCGCAAAGCGCCGTACGACGTGGTGCTGATGGATCTGCAGATGCCCGAGATGGACGGCTACGAAGCCACGAAACAGATCCGCAACAGCCTGCAGCTCGACGTGCCCATCGTGGCCATGACCGCGCATTCGATCGCCGGCGAAAAAGAACGCTGCCTGAAGCTGGGCATGAACGATTATCTCGCAAAACCTTTCCGCTCACGCGACCTGTATTTCAAGATCACCAGCAACGCGATGAAATACCGCAAGCTGAGCGGCCCGCCTCCTGAAGAAGAAGTCCAGCTCAACAGCGCCGGCACGCCTTTGCAAAACCTCGCCGGCGGCGACGCGCAGTTCGAGCAGGAAATGCTGGAGCTCATGCTGCGCTCCTCTCCCGAAGAATTCGAAGCGCTGGGCCGTCTGCTCGCAGAAGGCGACGTGAAAAACGCAGCCGCCGTCGCGCACCGGCTCCGCTCCGCCGTCGCGCTCGCCGGCGCAAAAGCCTTTACCGAAAAATTAGAAGCGCTGGAAACTTTTCTCACGAAAGGAAATGCGCAGGAAGCGAAAGATATCTACGCCACGCTCGCGCCGATGCAGAAAGAGCTGCTGGTGTTTTTAGAAGAGGAGCTGAAGAGGTTTTAAAACGAAACTACTTTCCTCCCTGCCTGATCAAATGCACAAACCCCGTGTGATTCGTAATGCCCATCGAAGGCACTTCCACATCTGCGATGTAATAGTACACACCATCTGACGCGGGCTTGCCCGTTTGCATGACCGTCCCGTCCCACCCGGTCATCACGTCGGTGAATTCGTAGATGAGCTGTCCCCAGCGGTTGTAGATGCGCACGCGCACGCTTTCCGCGCCGGGCACGTAGATCGTCCAGATGTCGTTCGATCCGTCGCCGTTCGGTGTGAAAACGTTCGGCACGTTGGGCGGGCAATCGTCCACGTTCACCTGGAAGGCGGACATGCCGCTGCGGCAGAGGCCGCTGTGCGTGAGCACGTAGATGAGCGTATCGCCGGTGATCGGGCCGGTGGTGTACGTCTCACCGGTGTTGAACGGCGTTCCGCCTGCAGGCGAGGTGAACCATTCGATCACCGGCGAGCCTTGCGCGGTGAGCACGATGGCTTGTCCGCGGCAGATCGTGGTGTCGGAAACTACGGGAGGCACGAGATTGTTCGGCTGCACGCTGATGGAAACGGTGTCCTGCGCAGAGCAGTTGTACGGATCGGTGGTGACGAGCGTGTACGTTCCCGCCGTGTTCACCCACACCGAATCGCCGGTGAAATTGCCGGGCTGCCAGTTGTAGCTGTTCATGCCGGCGTTCGCGATGAGCATCGTGGAGTCGCCTTCGCAGATCGGGTACGGTCCGGCGATCGCCGCATTCGCGCTGACCTGCGTGCCGGTGACGGTGACGCTGGCCGGCGTGGTGATGCCGCAGGACGTGATCAGGCACGTGTACGTTCCAGGCTGCGTGACCTGCTGCGTGAGCGAGTTGCCGCTGAGCGGGGCCTGCCAAGAGACTAAGCTGCCCGCGTTCGAAACGACGGAGATCGTGACGGTGTCGCCGCCGCAGAGCACGGGGAAAGGCTGCGCCTGCAGGTACGGCGTGTTGTACTGCAAAACGTTCACCGTGTTCGACACGAGCTGGCAGCCCGCGTTATCGGTGAGCACGCAGGAATACGCGCCCGGAGAACTGACGTAGATCGTGTTCGAGTTGCCGCCGACCGGTCCGTTCGGACCTTGCCAGAGGAAGGTGCCTGTGCCGGAGCAGACCAGCTGCACGGAATCGCCGGGACAAATAATGCCGTCGCCCGGGTTCATCGTCACCGTGGGCGGTTGTTTCACCGTGACGAACGTGGAAGCGGAACCATACTGCAAGGCCCAACAACCATACTGGTTGAACACCGTGTCGGAGAAGCTCACCGTGTACGGACCGGGCTGCGACACGTAGATCGTCGCCGTGGTGTCGCCGGTGCTCCAGAGGTAGCCGGGCGCGCCGCTGGCCGTGAGCGCGGTGGTGTCGCCGGGGCACAACTGCGTGCTGCCGTTGATGGTGATCGTCACCTGCCCCGCTGTAGGCACGGGCAGCACTTCGATGTAATAGTTGTGGCTGATCACGACCGTGTCCGTGTCGCAGGCGCTGCGGCGGATGATGGTGGCGGTGATCAGGTACCAGCCCGTCTGGCTCGGGTTCATCGTGTTGATGGTGAACTGCGAGCAATCCGTATTCGAAGCGTAACCGATGCCGGTCGGCGTCACCGACCATTGCACCTGGTAAAGATCTTCGATGCACAAATACGTGAACGGCGTTGGATTCGTAATGCTATCGTAGATGAAGACGTGAAACACCTCATTGTCGCAGATCGAAATCGAATCGTTCAGGTCGGTGTCCTCGATCAGCAGCATTTCCGGATCGATCGGAACGAAGGGGTCGTCGAGCGTGACGAGCACGGTCGTCAGCGAGGTGCAGCCGAACTGGTTCACGCTGGTGATCGTGTAATAGCCGGAAGTATCGGCGATGATCGGGTTGCTCGTCGTTGTGCCGTTCGGGCCTGTCCAGGAATAATTGTTGTTGCCGAGGTTGCCCGCCGTCAGCAGCACCGAATCGCCGCATACGACAACGGGTAACGGCGTCGAATCGTTGATGTTGATGCCTTCGTCGTCCGTCACCGTCGGCGTGAGCGGATCGGGATTGAATTGCAGGAAGACGGTGTCAATGCTCGTGAAGCAGCCGTCGGCGGAAGTGATCGTCACCGAATATTGTCCCGGCGTGCTGACGAATATGGTGGACTGCGTCGAGCCCGTGCTCCACTGGTAATTGTAGTCCGGGCCGATGCTCGTGCTGTTCGCGCCGTACACCGAAGTCTGCGTGGCCCCGTGCAGCGCAACGCTGGGCGGCGGCTGGCACACGCTCACGGTATCGCCGAAGCAGCCGTAGTCGAGCGTGGTGGTAATGATGCACACGGGCAAAGTATCGAGCACGCAGCCGCTGCCGGAGTGCCAGAAGAAATCATACGGCTGCCGCGAGAGATCGATCGCGCGCCCGACAAACGCATCGCTGGCTCCGCCGGTAACGAGCTCCACGTAATTATCGTAGTTGCCGTCGCTGCAATAAAACGGCGGCGTAATAATGTTGGAGGTAATGACCGAAGCATCGTACAGCGTGAAATTTCCCGGCGCATACGGCACGAACAGCTCCTGCGAGAAGCCGCCTGCGAGCACCACGTCCGGCCCGGTCAGTGCGATGCCGCCCATCGTTTCGTTCTGCTTGCTGCCGATCTGCCGCGCCCACTGGAACACGCCGCTGCTGTTGTATTTCGAAGTGAAAATATCCCAGTAGCCTACGCTGTTGAACGTGCTCGATCCGTACTGATCCGAATATTCGTTCATGCGACACTTGAACACGCCGCCGATGTACACGCCGCCGGACGCGTCGCTGGTGATGCATTTCGCGCTGACCTGCGAATTGGAGGTCGCGGAGGTCGCCCAGTCGAGCGATCCGCTATTGTCGTAGCGCGCGATGAACATGCGGTCGCTGTAGGTGCCGCCGAGGTTCGTATTCGGCGTGCCGTAGAACGTGACCGTGCCCGAGTAATCCCCCGTGAGCAGCACACGATTGCTGTTGTCCACCGCGATGGAGTTCGCAATGTTGAAGCCGCCGCCGCCGATGCGCCGGTACCATTGCTCCGCGCCGGAGGGATCGTATTTCACCACGAACACGGCGTTCACCATGTTGTTGAGATGCGTCTGGTCGAAGGTGATCGTGTCGCTGAACTGGCCGGTGATGAAAATATTTCCTGTTGCGTCGCAGGCCACGTCGAGGCCGCGGTCGGTGAGATGCGCGGATCCTTTTTCAGCCCAGAGCACGTTGCCGCTGCCGTCGTACTTTACGGTGAACACGTCGGTGCTGCCGTTCATGCTCGTGAGCGATTGCGAGCCGAAAGTGGCGGTGCCGGCAAACTCGCCGGTGATGATCACGTTGCCGGAATTGTCGACGGTGATGCCGTTGCCGATGTCGGCGCCCGCGCCGCCGCCGCTGCGCAGCCAGAGCAGGTTCCCGCTGGGATCGTACTTCGCCACGAACACGTCCTGCTGTCCCGCGGAAGTCACGTTTTGCGAGCCGAAGGTGGCGGTGTTGTAGTAATAACCGGTGATGTAGCTGTTGCCCGCCGCGTCGGCCTTCACGCTCAGCGCACGGTCGCTGCCCGGGCCGCCGCCTTTGACGGCCCACTGGTAAACGCCCGCCGCGTCGAGCTTGCTGAGAAATACGTCGGTGATGCCGGAAGAATTAAGATTCGTGGTGCCGAAGCTGGCCGTGGCGCTGAAGTAGCCGGCGTAGTAAAGATTGCCCGCGCCGTCGCTGCTCACGTCTGAAGCCTCGTCGTTGGCCTGGCCTGTGCCCTTCTGGATCCAGTATTGCGCACGGCCCTCCGCAGCGCAGAAAAGAAAAAAAACGAGGGCAAGTAGCGTTGGCCTCATGGATGAATGTGTTACGAAGGGATGTTTGCCGAACTAAAGATAGCCCAAACTATAATGCGGGGCAATGAAAAAGATACGGTGCTTACTCTTAATACGCTGGCAATGCGTAAATGGTTGGGATGAGTGAGCGGTTGGAACGACCAGGGCATAAAAAAAGGGCAGCCCTCGATTGGGCTGCCCTTTTTATTGACGAAACTGTTTTACCTGTTGATGATCTTCACCGTCTGCACATCTTCCCCGCAGCGCGCTTTCAGCAAATACAATCCCTTCGGCTTGCCGGAAAGATCGACCTCCGTATCGCGCTCGTTCAGCTCCGCGTTGCTGTACACGAGCTTGCCCATGAGATCGTAGATCTCGACGCTGACGAGAATGTTCTCCGAATTGACGTGCAGGAAGAAGCGGCCCTCGCTGGGATTCGGGTACACGCTGAGCATGTCGCCCCGTCCCGGGGATGCCGGCGCGCGCGGCTTCTCTTCCGCCTGCGAAGCGACAGTCGATTGCTTGCGGAAGGTATTTCCCGGGCCGCTGCAGTTGTGGATGAACGCGAGAAATTCCGTGGAGGAATTCGCCGTCACGAGAAAATCCGGCTGCAGCTCCACGTAATCGCCGGCGCGGAATTTCACGTTGCCGTTGCTGATGGTGCAATTCTGCCCGGCCACCCACTGCGCGGCTTCATCGAATTCGGAAGAAGAGATCGTTCCTGTTTTCGTGAGCGTGGACTGCGCAGGGCATTCGAGCTCCGACTGCCACACGCCGTGTCCGTAGGTTCCGGCCCAGATCGTATTCGTGGTGTAGTTCACCTGCAGCTGCCTGATCTGCACGTACGGCAAATGCGGCGAGCCGGTGTTGAACACCTGCCAGGTCGGCGTGGTCTCGTTCGCTTTGCAGACGTACACGGCGCGGTTGGTGCCGAGGTACAGGTAATCGTTCGTGCCGCGCTCGTAAGTGAGCGACATCACGTACTCGTCGGCGGGAATGCCGTTGCTGAAATTCGTCCAGGTGCCGTTATTGTACTGCAGCACTTTCACAGCGGGATTCCCGGTGATCGCAGGCACGTCGCGCACGCTGATCCAGATCCGGTTCTCGTCCCAGTCGCTGGCGGCGATGCCGGTGATGCCGATCTGGCAGGACTGCTGGAAGGTCAGCGCGTTGGGCACGATGGACGTGTTGGTGAAATCCGGCGTGATGATCTGCCAGCTGGTCTCGTTGTGATCCACCCAGCTGTCGTCGATGTCGCTGCCGGTGAACTGGTAAACGCCGGCGAGATATTCGTCGCCGGGCCCGTAATTGCGCGCCGTGGTGGTGAAATACATCCGGTTATGATTCGCGCCGGACGCCGTGATCGCGTAAATCCCCTGGATCGGGCTCGCGTCCGAAGGGAAGATGACGTGCGGGCGCAGCTTCCACACGAACTCGCCGTTGGACGGGCACAGCTCGGTGAGCACCGTCGAGGCTCCGAAGTAAATGCGATCGGGACGCGAAGGATCCTGGTAGAACGTGTTCTTCGAGAAGTCCGGCGAGCCCATGGCGCCGTAGTTCGAGGTCGTGCAGAAATCCGTTTGCGAGGGCACGCGCCCCTGCGTCTGGAAGACATCATAGCTGCTGCCGATGTACCCTGTGTAATTCGGATAATCGGTGAGCGTGCCCACGTACCCGTTATAAGAGCTGTGGCGGACGAACGCGCGCGAAGCATCGAACTTGTCGAAAAGGCCGCCTGCGGTTTCGCTGTACCAGCTGGCGAAAGTCGTCGAATTGGTCGAGGTGAAAAATCCTTTCGTGTCCTGCTCGCCCGTGAGGTAATGATCCGGATCCGCTTCCGAGCTGTAGAAGCCGTTGACCTGCGAAATGTTCAGGTCGCCGTTTTTCCGCACGATCGAATTGGTGCCGACGCCGTTGTCGGGGTTGTTGCCCGGCGTGTAGTTGTTGACGAAGTAGCCGCCGTCGCCCGCGATCATCAGCTGCTTCGTTCCCTGGTGGAAATAAAAGCAGTGCTGATCGTCGTGCGGATCGTAGCTGGCCACGCTGCTGTTCCAGGTGCTGAGCGTCGTCATCGTCGAGGTGAGGCAATTGTACTGCCGCATCCGCACGCCGCCGAAATAAACCACCTGGTCGTTCGCTGCCACCGCGATGCGATCCATCGACATGCCGTTGAAAACCTCGACGTAAGAGGCCAGCGCCGCGCAGGTCGTGGTCGTGCCGTTGTACGTCAGGCGGTAGAGGCGGTAGTTTGCGCCCGTGCCCGTTTGGCCGTAAGCATACAGGTAGATGTAATGCGTGCCGGGATTCGAAGCGCTGGCCGTGTAGGCGAGATTCCCGTACACGAGCGTGTAGCCCGTGAAGAGGCTCTCCATCGAAGCCAGGTGCGAGAAGGTCACGCCGTCATCCGCCGATTCGTAGAACGAGTTCGTCGCGGTCGCATACACATAGTACGGGTAGCTGCCGCTGCTCGTGCGCGGAAGAAAAGCCACGTTGAAAAAATCGCCCGACTGGATCAGCGTCCAGCTCGTTCCGCCGTTGGAAGAACGGAACAGGCCCTGGTTGGTGCAGGCGAAAACGATCTGGCTGTTCGAAGGATGCAGCTGGATATTGTTGACGTAAAAATACGGCGGCGTGAGCGTGCCGAACGAACCGGTCGCCGACCAGGTATTCGTCGACGGGTAATACTTGTACACGCCGGTGCTGTACGCTTTTGCTACGTCGACCGCAGAAATGTCCGCGACATAGATGGGCTCGCCTTCGGCGCCTGCGGAGCCGGGCGTGACCGCGATGGCGGAGACCCCGCCCCAGTGCGGACGGTCGTTGGCATAATCGGGATGAATAAGCGACCAGCTTCCGCCGCCGTCGGCGGTGGTCCATAAGCCGCCGGCGGCCGAGCCTGCGTAAATGCGCTCGATCGTAGGCGAGCCGGTGCCGTAATTCGGATCGGGCACGACCTGGTCGAGGCGGCCCGTTTCGAACACGTCGGTTCCCTGCATGTTGCTGCTGATCGGCCCCATGTGCGTCCAGTTCTGCGCCCGCGCGAGAAAGGGCAACAGCAATAGCGTTGCTATGATGATCTTTTTCATGAGCTGAAGTTTTTAAGTTCGACGTCGTAAATGCTTACTTCTTCTCCAGCTCTTTCTCCAGCTTCTCGATGCGCTTGTTCTGCTCGATGATGTACAGGGTAAGCTCTTCCACTTTCTTCAGCAGCGTGGCGTCCATCTCCGCCATGTCGATGCCTTGCTCGGCCACCTCGTCGGCGCTGGGCACTTCGGGCAAATGCTTTTCCGCCTTGATGAATTTCTCCACCTCGCTCAGCGGGCGCAGCTTGTAATCGTCGGCGAAAACGTAGTCGGCCCAGGAGCCGCTGCCGTACACGGCCACGCGCACTTTCTCGGTGAGAATGCCGTCGTCGACATACAGCTTATACGTGCCGGGAAGGCTGGTGAACGACGATCCGCTGCCGATGGCGACCTTGCCGCTTTCGAGCACGCGCAGCAGCCCGCTGCTGTAGTTCGGCGTGCCGATGCTGATGCCTACGCTTTTTTCCGCCGTGATGAAATAGCTGCTGCTGCCGAGGAACATCGAGGCCGTGTGCCCGTTGCTGGCGAAATTGTTCGACCCGCGCACAAGCGCGTTGCCGTTGTCCACCTGGAACTGCTCCGAAGGGCTGACCACACCGATGCCGAAGCGGCCCGTGCTTTTCAGGATAAAGCCGAGGGCGGTGGGCGTGTGCATGAAGCACATGTCGGACGTGTTGTTATTGTTGTTCATGCGCAGCGAGAACGTCCCGTTCCCAGCGGTGAACCCGGCGCCGCCGGGATTGCTCGTGAAAAGAAAATCCACGTAGTTGTCCTGGTTGCTGATCAGGCTTTTCTCCAGGCGCATGTTCATCCAGGCGCTGCCCGAGCCGTTGGCGTTGGTGCCGACGATGTGCATCAGCGTGGCCGGCGCGGTGGTGCCGATGCCGGCGTTGGTGCCGTTGCTGACGATGACGGAGTTGCCGATCGTCGAGCCTGTAGAGGTGAATTTCGGAACGTAGTTGTTGGTGCCGCTGCCGGTGACCTGTTGCGCCTGGGCCGGCTGCATCACGCCAACAAGTGCGGCGATGCTTAAAACAGAAATGCGTTTCATGGTTCAAGGAGATTTTTGTAGCGCCTACTCGTCACGCTTTTCGGCTTCCGCGCTTCGCCGCAGCGAAGTGTTTCCGGGGAATCACAGAAGACCCTGAAAAATGAAAAACCGGTCGTGCGCAGGGTCCCGATTCTCAAATATGATCCGCCGCGCACCTGCCGCGCTGCGCTAGTTGACGGATGGCCGCCGCCGGTTGCGGGAACGGGGCCGCCGGTTTACGGAATGCCCGCCGCGCGGAATCCTTTCCGCCGCACGCGTTATCGCAGGAAACAGGTACGCTGAAACCCTCGCGGAGCGCCGGAAATTGTATTTGCTTTTCCTGATAAAAATTGTAGGTTTGCCATCCTGCCTTGCCGCGTGGCGGACAGGCACTTGAACCCGATAAAAGCGACCTGTTTAAGAAGAGCTTCCCAAGCTGTTAAATCAACCATCACGCATATGGCCATCAATCTCCAAAAAGGGCAAAAGATCGACATCGCCCTCTCGAACCTCAGCGTAGGGCTGGGCTGGAATCCCAATGAAGGCACCGGCAACGATTTCGACCTCGACGCTTCGGCGTTCATGCTCAACGAAGGACGCATCATACCCAGCGAAGGTCATTTCATTTTCTACGGCAACACCGATTCGCCCGACGGCGCGCTGCATCACACCGGCGACGATCCCACGGGCGGCAACAGCGCCGACGGCGACGACGAAACGATCATGGTGAACCTGGCGAAGGTCACTGCCGACATCCAGGAAATTTTGTTCGTGGTCACCATCCACGAAGCCATCAGCCGCAGGCAGAATTTCGGGCAGGTGCGCAACTCGTACATCCGCATCGTGGACAACAACAGCGGCAGCGAGATCGCCAAGTACGAGCTGGGCGAAGATTTCTCGGTGGAAACCGCCGTGGAATTCGGGCGCCTGTACAAGCGCGAAGGCAAATGGAAGTTCGAAGCCTCGGGCATCGGCTACAAGGAAGATCTCGCCTTCTTCCTCGGCAAATATTACAAAGGGCAGATCATCAAGTAAATCAACACAACCACAATAACATAACCAACACAACTCATGGCAATCAACCTTCAAAAAGGCCAGACCATCGATCTCCGCAAAGGGGACAAAGGCGAGAGCTACGATCTTTCTACGGTAACCATCGGCCTCGGCTGGGACGTGCGCAAGCAGGGCGGCGGCGGGTTCTTCGGCAAGCTGTTCAGCGGCAAAGAGGAAGAGTACGACCTCGACGCGGTGGCCTTCCTGCTCGACTCGAACGACAAAGTGGCCAACCTGGGCCGCACGGTCCAAGCCTCGAACGGCATGCAGATCATCCTGTTCGAAAGCGACGTGTGCTACTTCAACTCGCAGCGCCACCCTTCGGGCCACATCTGGCTCACCGGCGACAACCGCACCGGCGCAGGCGACGGCGACGACGAGCAGATCATCGTGAAGCTCGACTCGCTCGACCAGCGCTACCAGAAAGTGCTCTTCCTGGTGACTATTTACCAGGGCCGCCAGAAGAACCAGCACTTCGGCCTGATCGAGAACGCCTTCATCCGCGCCGTGGACAACCGCGGCCAGGAGATCGCCAAGTTCAGCCTCTCGGGCGACGCCAGCATGAACGGCATGTGCGCCATGATCTTCGCCGAAGTGTACCGCAAGGACGGCACCTGGAAGTTCCGCGCGCTCGGCCAGGCTGAGAACACGGACAACTTCATCGAGATCCTTAAGCGTCACGTGTACTAAAAAACGTTTTCACGTTTGGCCGTTTTTACGTTCTGGCGTTAACGCATAACGGGAAACGGCCAAACGGAAAACGAGAAACGGTTAAACGAAAGTACATGCGAGCACCCGCAGGCGTTTTTCATATTTCATTTGACCTGTGGCTGACGCTGATCCGATCGCACCCGGAGTTCAAAGCGCTGCGCGATCAGCTGCTGAAAAAGCTGTTCGCCGTCGAAGCGCCGCTGGAAGAAGTGTCGCGCACCGTCAGGCACTGCGACCGTCTCTTCGACCGCATCAGCCAGCGCACCGGCCGCACCGTCGACGCGTTCGCCCTGCTGCTCGTCATCCTCGACCGGCTGCAGGTGGATACGGAAAAAGTGAGCGAAGCGCAGCTGGAAGAATTTTACAGCGGGATGGAGGAATTGTTCTTTGCACACCCGCCGCAGCTCATCGACGCGCGCACGGCGGAAGTTTTGAAAACATTGTGCGCCCAGGGAACGCCGCTGAGCATTTTGAGCAATACCGCGTTCATCCGCGGAAGAACATTGCGAAGAACGCTGGAACAAATCGGCATCGCGGAATGTTTCAGCTTCCAATTATACTCCGACGAGCTCGGCTTCTCGAAGCCGGCGCCGGAAGTTTTCCAGAAGCTCTGGGAAGAAGCGGGCAGCAAGCGAACGCTGCAGAAGCAGGAGATCCTGCACATCGGCGACAATCCGCAGGCAGACGGGGAAGGCGCCGCGCGCTTCGGAATGAAAACGTTAGTGATACGAGGAACAGATACGGCCATCGGGCGATTAACTGAAATTTGCATTTGAGAACGTTCTCCTTATACAAGATCTCTTCCGAGAAAGAGCCCGGCTTCGATCCCGGGGCGTACAGCCGTTTCAAGTTCGGCGAAGGAAACGAAGGCGAGGTCTTCGGGCTGGCCCTGGCGAAAGCGTTCATCGCCGCGCACAAGAACGACCTGCTCGGCGAGCGCGAGATCGTGCTGCTGCCGAGCCCGTACGATTCCATTCCCACCGCTTCGTTCACGCTGGCGCAAATTCTCAAGCGCGAGATCAACCGCTTCCTGCAGAAGAACGGGAAAAAATCATTGCTCGAATCGAAGATCCACCGCTACAAAACGTACAGCGTGGATTACGGCAACCTGGATTTCGAGCAGCGCCTGAGCCTGATCTCCGGCGACACGTATCACCTCGACAAGAATTTTCTGCAGGGGCGCCTGGTGCTGCTCGTCGACGACATCCGCATCACCGGCAGCCATGAATTGATGATCGCCAACCTCCTGCTCGATCAAAAAGTGGAAGGCGATTTTATTTTCATGTACCTCGCGGAACTGGTGAATAAAGATATCGCGCCGAACTACGAGAATTATTTGAATTACTACGCAGTAAAAGATATGCGCGACCTGCTCAAGCTTGTTCTGGCGGATTCGTTTATCTTTAACACGCGGGTGATCAAGTACGTCCTCAAAAGCGAAGAAGCGCAGCTCGACGCCTTCATCGCCTCCGCCCCCGAATCAAAGCTCATCACCCTCTGCGATCTCGCGATCGGAAATAATTATCACCTCATGCCCGAGTACCGGGACAACCTTCAACGCATCCAACAACACCTTCACTATGGCTATCAATCTTCAAAAAGGACAACGGGAGAACCTGAACGCTCCTAAATTCACCATCGGCCTGGGCTGGGATACAAACTCCAGCGATTCGGGCGGCGACTTTGACCTGGACGCTTCGGTGTTCATGCTCGGCGAGAACGGCAAGCTCGTCGCAGACGATTATTTTATTTTCTACAATAACAAAACTTCCGGCGACGGCGCAGTCGTGCACACCGGCGACAACCTCACGGGCGACGGCGACGGCGACGATGAGCAGGTGATCGTCGACCTCACGAAAGTGAATCCTTCCGTGAAAGAAATTTGCGTGGTCGTCACCATCCACGAGGCCGAAACGCGCCGCCAGAACTTCGGGCAGGTGCGCAACTCCTTCATCCGCATCGTCGACCAGCAGAACCAGGAGCTGGTGAAGTACGAGCTGGACGAAGATTTCTCCATCGAAACCGCAGTGGAGTTCGGCCGCATCTACAACCGCAACGGCCAGTGGAAATTCGAAGCCGTAGGCGCCGGCATGAAAGGCGGCCTGCAGGACTATCTGAATAAATACAATTGATTTCGGATATACGATTTCGGATTTCGGATTTGCGCTCAGGCCCACCCCACGTGGTTGAGCGCGACTGATGCGAAAAATCCGAAATTCGAAATCGTACATCCGAAATAGCTCAAGGAACTTTTTTCAAACCGATTACTAGTATGAGACGTTTACCCGTTTACCTGTTGATCGACACCTCGGGCTCCATGATGGGCGAGCCGATCGAATCCGTGAAGAACGGCGTGCAGGTCCTTACCTCCACCCTGCGCCAGGATCCTTACGCGCTCGAGACGGCTTACCTGTCCGTGATCACGTTCGACAGCACCGCCAACCAGCTCGTGCCGCTGACGGATCTCACTTCCTTCCAGATGCAGGAGATCAGGGCCAGCGGCGCCACTTCGCTGGGGGCGGGGCTCACGCTGCTGGCGCAGTGCATGGATCGCGAGCTCGTGCGCTCGACGGCGGAAGTGAAAGGCGACTGGAAACCGCTCGTGTTCATCATGACCGACGGCGGCCCCACCGACAACTGGCAGCAGGGACTGGCGGAATTCCAGCGCAGAAAAGCCGGCATCGTGGTGGCCTGCGCGGCGGGCGCGAAAGCGGATACGAACGTGCTCAAGCAGATCACCGAAGTGGTCGTCATGCTCGACACGGCCGACTCGGCGACGATCAAAGCGTTTTTCAAATGGGTCTCCGCCTCCATCAGCACCGGCAGCCAGAAAGTGGAAGCAGGCACGGAAGTAGGCGGCATCAACGAGCTTCCGCCGCCGCCGCCGGAGGTGAACATCGTAGTATAAAAGGCGCTTAGAACTTAGCTCTTAGAACTTAGTTTTTCCGGGCGCACAACCTCCGCATTAATTCTAAAATCCGGAGGCCTGCGCGAGGAACTAAGTTCTAAGCGCTAAATTCTAAGAGCTGAAAAACGGCGAGGAATGTGCGACAGAACGAAGTGCTAAGAGCTAAGTTCTAAGCGCTAAATACAAGCTTTAATTTTCAGTATCTTGTTAATATGAGAAGACTCCCTGTTTACCTGCTCCTGGACACCTCCGGTTCCATGCGGGGCGAGCGCATCGAGGCGGTGAAAAACGGCCTGCAGGTGCTGCTTTCCAAGCTGCGCCAGGATCCTTTCGCACTCGAATCGGTGTGGATCAGCATCATCACTTTCGACCGCGAAGTGCAGCAAATCCTGCCGCTCACCGATCTCGAATCCCTGCAGCTGCCCGAGATCACCACGCCCGAATCCGGCCCCACCAACATGGGCGCCGCCCTGCTCATGCTCTGCGATAAAGTGGACCAGGAAGTCCGCCGCGGCACCGAGGAGCAAAAAGGCGACTGGCGTCCCCTGCTGTTCCTGATGACCGACGGCAAGCCTTCCGATCTCGCTACGTTCCGCGAAGCCGTTCCGAAAGTGAAAGCGAAACATTTCGCGGGCGTGATCGCTTGCGCGGCAGGCGCCGAAGCGGTGGACAGCTACCTGAAAGACCTGACCGATAAGGTCGTGCACCTCGATACGGCCGACAGCTCCACGCTGATGTCCTTCTTCAAATGGGTCTCCGACTCCATCGGTACGGGCAACAAGAGCATGAGCACTTCGGACGAAGTGGTGCTGCCGCCGCCGCCGGCGGAAGTTCACATGGTTATCTGATCTGCTGAATGAAGTCGCTGCTCCTTGTTTTCCTGAATTTGCTGGCGGTCGGCTTGTTCCTCTATTCGAAGCTGCTGCCGTACAAGGCGCAGCTCGCTCCGCAGAACGCGAAAGTGTTCCGCTTCTTCAACGCGATCTTCGAGCCGGTGCTGAAATTCATGCGCAACATCTTCAAGCCCGCGCAGGTCGGCAGCGGGCTGGCGATCGACATGGCGCAGGTTTTCCTGTTCATGCTCCTCCTGCTGCTCATTCAACTCATCCGGTAATTAAAATGCGACACGGTCACTCCTGCCACAAAAGCTCAAAGACGCCAAGAACCGCGAAACTCTTCGTGAAGCTTCATGGCCTTCGCGCCTTCGCGGCAAAAACAGCTACGATCTAAACAACCCGCATCATGAGACGTCTCCCAATCTATTTCCTGATCGACATTTCCGAATCGATGGTCGGCGAGCCCATCCAGCTCGTGGAAGAAGGCATGGCCATGATCATCAAATCCCTCAAGGAAGATCCGCACGCGCTCGAAACGGTGCACATCGAGGTGATCGTGTTCGCCGGGCAGCCGCGCACGCTCGTGCCCCTGCAGGAGATCGTCAGCTTTTATCCGCCCCGCTTCCCCGTAGGCGGCGGCACTTCGCTGAGCAAAGGCCTCGGCCACCTGATGTACGAGCTGCGAAAAAATACGATCCAGACCACCATGGAGCAGAAAGGCGACTGGAAGCCCATCGTGTTCCTGTTCACCGACGGCGTGCCCACCGACGACACCGCCGCGGCCATCGCCGAATGGAAAAAGAACTGGGCGAACAAATCGAGCCTGGTGGCGATCTCCTTCGGAACGGAAACGGACCTGCACCTGCTGAAGGAGCTGACGAACGACGCGTTCATGTTCAAGAACACCACCGCGCAGCAGTACAAGGAATTTTTCAAATGGGTCACCGCCTCCATCCGTACGAGCAGCATGAGCGTGGAGAACAACGGCTCGGGATTCGAGCTGGCGAAGCCCGACGAGAACGTGATCTCCAAGATCGATCCGCGCGAATTGCCGCCGCAGCGCAACTACGCCGACCCGAACGTAGCCGTGTTCGCCGCCAAATGCCAGAACTCGCAGAAGCCGTACCTGCTGAAATACCGCCGCAGCAGCCGCCCCACGAACGTCGGCGGACTGAACCTCGACAGCTTGTCGTACCGCCTCGCCGGCGCGTACGTGGTCGACAGCTCGTATTTCGAATTGTCGGATGAGAAAGCCGTGGGCAACAAGATCAGCACCGAGGAGCTCGAAGGTTTTCCCACCTGCCCGTCCTGCGGAAATCAATACGGCTTCGCCGTTTGCCGCTGCGGAAAAATGCACTGCGTGGGCAGCGAGGAAGTAAGCGTGTGCCCCTGGTGCGGCAACAAAGGACGCTACGGTTTCGGAGAAGGAAGCATCGATCTGAACACGACGCAGGGTTAATGGCACGTGCTGAAAACAAAGCGATGTCTTCGTTTAACGTTTGGCCTTTTCACGTTTTCACGTTAAATGAACGCAAAACGTTTTAACGGGAAAACGGAAAACGGCCAAACGGCAGCCGTACTTGCGAAGCAAACAGAGTACTAAAAAATGAGTCGCGATCAACGCAAGCAATACATCTCGAGCCTGCTCCGCTCCTGGAAGCTGGAAATTCCGTCGAAGCAGACGGAATTTTTCGAAGCCTTCCTCGACGAAGCGGAGATCGAATCGTCATACAATCAAATTACCGCCAGCGCAAAATTCATCATGGAAAACTGGAAAGAGCGATCGCTCATCGAAGATATCCGCACGCGCCTGATCCAGCTGCCGAACGCCACCGTGGGAAAACCGTATTCCTACACGTTCTCGCTGGCGAAAATGGGCCTGCAGGACATTGCGTATTTCGAGCTCGCGCAGTTCGAGCGCATCGGGCTGACGTACGACAAGGAAACGCACACGCTCTCGGGCGCGCCCACGGAAAAAGGCGAGCACAAGCTCATCTTCCGCTACCGCCTCGCCATCAGCGACGAAGCGAAGCCGCTGAACGAAAAAGAAATTCTCTTCGTCGTCAACCCTGATCCGAAATCGCTGTGGAAGGATCTGCCTTCGGACAAGGACGACCAGTTCTACAAAGAGGACACGGCCACCGGCTCGATGGAAATGCTCGGCAGAAAACTGGTCGCCGCTTCGAAGCGCGGACGCAGCCATGCGCACGAAGGAAAATTCCGAGACGACGATTTCGATTTCGCGTTCTTCGAGGACAATGGTTTCGGCGTGATCGTGGTGGCCGACGGCGCGGGCAGCGCGAAGTTCTCGCGCAAAGGCTCGCAGATCGCCTGCGAAACGACGGTGGAATATTTCCGCACGCAGATCACGCCGGAGGAATACAAGAGCTTCGACGAGACGGTGATCAATTTCCACGCGGAGAAAAACGAGACGAACACGAAAGCGCTGAACGATTTTCTCACGGGAAAATTCGGAAAGGCGCCTTTCGCGGCGCATAAAAAAATCCAAACCTTCGCCGAGATGCAGGGCGCGGCGCTGAAGGATTTTTCCACCACGCTCATCTGCTGCCTCGTGAAGAAATACGAGTTCGGCTGGTGCGTGATCTCCTTCGGCGTGGGCGACGGCGGCGCAGGCATTTACATGCGCGACAAAAAAGAAGCGCTGCTGCTGACCACGCCCGACGGCGGCGAGTTCGCGGGACAAACGCGCTTCCTGACGATGCCCGACATTTTCAACCCGGAAGTTTTTTACAAGCGCATCTCCTTCAAGCTCGTGGACGATCTCACCGCGCTGATCCTGATGACCGACGGCGTGACCGACCCGAAATTCCAGACCGACGCGAACCTCGCACGCATCGAAAAATGGGACGAGCTCTGGGACGACCTGAACGGGAAAAACCCGGACGGCGCGGCAGCGGGATTCGACAAGGCGCCCGAGGAAACGGAAAAAGGCCTGCTGGCCTGGCTGGATTTCTGGTCGCCCGGCAACCACGACGACAGAACCATCGCAATCCTTCACTGATCATGGCCGAAACGATCACCATCAAAGCGCTCGACGGCAGCACAGTTCAGTTTGTCGATAACGGGCAGCCCATGCAGGGCGGGCTGAAGGACGTGTTCTTCAGCCCCGACAAAAGCTACGTCGTGGCTTTCTTCCGCGACAAGCTGAGCCCGGCGGATTACACGGCGACGAAAGACCGTTTGCTCACGATCGCGAACACCTATCGCGAGCGCATCTTCAGCCAGGCGGGCGGCGAATACTGGAAAGATCTTTACTGCTGGCCCACGAAAGTGGTCGAGTACAAAGGCATGCTCGGCGTGGTCGCGCCGGTGTATCAAAAGCATTTCTTCTTCGAATCGGGCTACAACCCGAACGCCGCGCACATCGCCAGCATCAAGGGAAAAGAGAAAGAAGGAAAATGGTTCGCAGCGGCGCAGTTCCGCAACGCGAATTTCAAGCTGCACCTCGACAAGCGCGAGCTCGGCGACTGGTTCAAATATTTTCTCATCTGCATCCGCATCAGCCGCGCCGTGCGCCGCATGCACGCCGCCGGTCTCGCGCACAGCGACCTCTCGTACAAGAACGTGCTGATCGACCCCACCACCGGCAACGCCGCCATCATCGACATCGACGGCCTGGTGGTTCCCGCGAAATTCCCGCCCGACGTGATCGGCACGCCCGACTTCATCGCGCCGGAAGTGATGGCGACGAAGCACCTCGGCAAAACCGATCCGAACCGCAAGCTGCCCAGCATCGCCACCGACCGGCACGCGCTCGCGGTGATGATCTACATGTACCTGCTGTACCGTCACCCGCTGCGCGGCGGCAAAGTGCACGACCTCGATTCGCAGAAAGACGAAGAATTGTCGATGGGCTCGAAAGCCTTGTTCGTGGAGCATCCGACGGATGCGAGCAACCGCCCGAAATTGAACCAGGTGAAACCCACGCAGCTTCCCTGGGCGGACGTGAACAAGCTGCCGTACACGATCACCGGTCCGTACCTGAAGCAGTTGTTTGACGAAGCATTTATTGAGGGCTTGCACAATCCTTCAAAACGTCCAACTGCCGACGCATGGGAACAAGGCCTGATCAAAACGGTGGACCTGATGCAGCCCTGCCAGAACCCGAAGTGCGATCAGAAATGGTTCGTGTTCGACAACAGCACCAAGCCGGTTTGCCCCTTCTGCAACACGCCGTACAAAGGCCAGCTGCCCGTGCTGAATTTGTACTGGCAGCGATCGCTGGGCAAGTGGGTGGAAGAAAAGCACCGCGTGATGGTGTACAGCAACCAGTACATTTATCCCTGGCACATCAACCGCAACATCACGCCGAACGAGCGCTTAACGCCCGAGCAGAAAAAACCCGTCGGCTATTTCGTGATGCACGGCGGCCGCTGGATGCTCGTCAACCAAAGCATTGCAGGCCTGAAAGATCTAACCGAGAACAAAGACATCGGCCCGAACCAGATGCTCGAGCTCACCGACAACAAGCAGATCCTTTTCTCCGCCGAGGAAGGCGGCAGGCTGGCGATCGTGCAGTTGGTGGGCAACTGAACATTCGGAACATTAATCCGTTTAACTTTAACCCCGTTCAACACAAACACGCACTATGGATTTAGCACAAGCCTGGAACGACATTCTCGCCAACCCTTTGCCCGCGCTCGCGGTCATCGGCAACCTGATCATCATCGAAAGCCTGCTGTCGGTGGACAATGCCGCCGTGCTCGCCACGATGGTGATGGACCTGCCGAAAGAGCAGCGCAGCCGCGCGCTTCGTTACGGCATCATCGGCGCATACGTGTTCCGCGGCATCTGCCTCCTGCTCGCCGGCTGGCTCATCCAGTTCTGGTACCTGGAGGTGATCGGCGGGGCGTACCTGCTGTTCCTCGTCTTCAAATATTTCAAAGGAAAAATGACGCCGAAGGAGGACGACGACGTGCTGGAAAAAAATACGCACTGGCTCTACAAAGCCACCATCGGCTGGATGGGACAGTTCTGGGCGACCGTCGCGCTCGTCGAATTGATGGACCTGGCGTTCTCGATCGACAACGTGTTCGCGGCTGTTGCGTACAGCAAAAACCTGATCCTTGTCTGGACGGGCGTATTCATCGGCATTCTCGCGATGCGTTTCGTCGCGCAGGGTTTCGTGCGATTGATGGAGCGCTACAAGTTCCTCGAGACGGCCGCCTTCATCGTGATCTTCATTCTCGGCGCGAAGCTGATGCTGGCCATGGTCAAGCATTACGCGCCCGATTCGGCCTTCACCGAATTCCTGAAAAGCCCCGAAGCCGACTGGGGCACTTCGATCCTCACGGTGTCGATCTTCTTCGTGCCGGTGATGACGAGCATGCTGTTCAATTTCCCGAGGCGGAGCAAGCCGGAGGAAGCGGAACAGACGAAGGTGGAGTAAAGAAATTTTATCCGATAAGAACGCCAGGCCGAATGCGAGCCTGGCGTTTTTTAATTTGTAGAAAAGGAGAATACGTTGTTGTCTTCGGCAAGTTCCTGCTCAGTACGCACTCTGCCGACGATACGGTGCTTTTTGTTTCCCGCTTGTGCACCGGATTTGACCACTTATTGATTCGGCCGTCTGCTCCTTTCTTCTCTTGACAGGTTAATCGTATCGCCTGAAACCTGCTTCGGCAAAGCGATTTAGCTGCTCTCCCGCGTATTGGACGTGTATAGATTTGGCCGAAGTTGCATTGCCCCGGAACACGATGCAGAGCATCTTTGGAAAAACCATGATGACATGCGCCGTCTTTTTCTTCTCTGTACTTTGCTGCTTGCGGTGAGCCCGCATCTGTTCACGCAGACAATTGTCGAACATTCTTATGATGCAGGTTATGCCGAGCAAGCGGGAGCGATCTGCCGGACACAGGATGGAGGCGTCGCGCTTGCTTCCGTATTCAGGGACACGGTGAGTCTTTTAAACCGAAACTATGCATTGACGAAGCTCGATGCGCAAGGGCAGCATGTGTTTACTCATTTATTCGGGTTTGGTCCGCCGATCGGTTGCGAGCCGTATAAAATTGTACAAACGCCCGACAAAGGATTTTGCATTGCAGGACTATATCGCTATTACGCGATCCTGTTAAAAACCGACAGCGCAGGCAATGTGCAATGGTGCAGAGCGAGCGGCGACCTCACCTATAATGGCATACTTACCGACGTCATTTGCACGAGCGACGGCGCGATAGCTGTTTGCGGAACGCAAGCTTATGCATCTTCAACCGTTCCCGATCCTACGGACCTTTTCGTCGCCAAATATTCCCTGCAAGGCAATTCGATCTGGCGTTTCGTATACAGCAGCATGGCCCCAAATATCTCCAGGCCTACATTGACGGAAAACTCGAACGGCGAGCTTAGAATTGCGTCCGAGCTCCCTCACAATGGAGGGCGTTTCCTGCTCACACGGCTCGACGGCAATGGAGGTGTATTGAGTTGCACCTCGTATTATTTCGGCCCGGCTGTGTCGCTGTGCACCGTTACCAATGCACCTGCAAACGGCAACTACATCTCCGCCACGGTGTACGATACCGCCGCTTCGACTTACAGTACGATGCTGATGCGCACCGATGCCGCCGGCCAGCCCGCCTGGAGCTATTTATTCGGAATAAGCGGCCGGACCCTCGAGTCGAAAAGACATATTACACACAGTAATGGCGAGGTTTGGATGCTTGCGCTTTGTACCGGGCAGGGCGTCAATCGCATGACGAGCATTCACGTCAATGCGAACGCCGGGAATCCCATCGCGCTCGATCATGGACCGTCGTCGGGATTCGCCGGTGGAATCGCTGAAGCGGGAAACGGGGAGATCGTGCTGTCGAGCCACCATTATCCAAACGCTGCATGGAACGATTTGCATGTCTCCCGGGTAGAGCCCGGCACAACCGTTGATTGCGGAGGTATGTTCAAGCCCGTGCTCCGGGACACCGTCAGCCTGCTTGTTTCAACGGTTGGAATACAGGTGTCGGCACCGCTGCTTACAGATACGCTGATCGCTCCGGTTCAAACCAGCGTCTCCTGCAGCCAGGGAAATCATTGCAGCATTGTCTCGGTGAAGGAGCCGGCTCATGAGCAAATGTCACTTTCCGCTTATCCCAATCCAGCTGATGAGAACGTGACTTTTCAACTGGAAAATCACACGGAAAAAATGCGCATCCACCTGTTCGATGCGCTGGGAAGAGAGATTTGGAGCGCGCACTTCGCCGGGAAGATCAGTTTGCAAACGAAAGCTTACCCCGCGGGAATTTATTTCTATCGCTTAGAGCAGGAAGGAGAGGTCAAAGCAACCGGAAAACTGATGATCCGCTGAGATCGTTCCTCACTCCTGGTAATACACTCTCTTCACCCGCCCTCCCACATTCGTCAGCACCTCGTAAGGGATCGTCCCCAGGTCCTTCGCGAGTTCCGAGATCGGGTGCTGCTCGCTGAACACGATCACTTCATCGCCTTCGCTCGCGGCGATGCCCGTCACGTCGATCATGCACATGTCCATGCACACGTTGCCGACGATGGGCGCGGGACGTCCGTTCACCCACATTTTTCCTTTGCCGCCGCTGAGGCGCCTGCTGAGCCCGTCGGCGTAACCGATGGGAACAGTGGCGATCTGCAGCGCGCGATCCGCTTTTCCTTTGCGGCTGTAGCCGATGGTTTCGCCTTCGGGCACTTGCTTGATCTGGGAAATTGTCGTCTTCAGCGTGCTCACGTGCTGCAGCTGCGCCTGCTCTTCGGGCGTTACGCCGATGCCGTACATGCCGATGCCCAGCCGCACCATGTCGAATTGCGCGTCGGGGAAGCGGGTGATGCCGGCGGAATTTAAAATGTGGCGCAGCACGGGATAACCGATGTGCTCCCGGATCATCGCGCTCATGGCGGCGAAGCGGTTCACCTGCTGCTGCGTGAACGTATCGTGCTCGGCTTCGTCGCTGGCGGCCAGGTGCGAGAACACGCTGCGCACGCTGAGGTGCTTGTTGTTGCGCAGGCGCACGACGAGCTCGTTCAGGTCCTTCTCTTCGAAGCCCAGTCGCCGCATGCCGGTGTCGAGCTTGATGTGCACGGGCAGGGGCGGAACGTCTTCCCCGCTGCGGCGGTGGCGCTGCGCGGCTTCGTCGAAGAGGTTCAAAACGCGGAAGGAAAAAATCTCCGGCTCGAGACGGTATTGGATCATCGAATCGTAGCTCTGCTCCTCGGGATTCATCACCATGATCGGGAGCGTGATGCCGGCCTTGCGCAGCTCGATGCCTTCGTCCGCATAAGCGACGGCGAGATAATCCGTGCGGTGGAATTGCAGCACGTTCGCGATCTCGAAGCTGCCGCTGCCGTAAGAAAACGCTTTCACCATCGCCATCAGCTTCGTGCCGGGCTGCAGGCGCGAACGGAAATAATTCAGGTTGTGCACCAGCGCGTTCAGGTTGATCTCGAGCACCGTCTCGTGCGCTTTCTGCTGCAAGACTTTGCTGATCGCCTCGAAACCGAAGGCGCGCGCGCCTTTCAGCAGGATGGTCTCGTCGCGGAAGAACGCGCTGTTGTACGCGTTGAGAAATTCGGCGGTGTCGCGGTAGAAATGCTTGTCCACGCCGCTGAACAGATCGCGCTGCCGGCTGATCGCTTCGCCGATGCCGATGAGGCGATGCACGCCTTTTTTCGCGACGAGCTCGGCCACTTCGGCGTAGAGCTCTTCTTCGCTGCGGCCGCTTTGCAAAATGTCGCTGAGGATGAGCGTGCGCTTGGGGTGCTGCTGCTGCTGGTTGAGAAAATCCAGCGCGACGGCCAGCGAGCCGAGATCGGAATTGTAGCTGTCGTTGATCACCGAGCAGTGGTTCACGCCTTCTTTTAATTCCAGGCGCATGGCCACCGGCGCAAGCAGCTGCATGCGCGTGTTGATCGCCTCGTGCCCGAAGCCGAGCAGCAGGAGCGTCGCCCAGCAATGGATCGCGTTCTCGATGGAAGCCTCGTCGGTGAAGGGAATGCGCACGGTGACGAAGCCGTTTTGATGCACCGCCTGGATCTCCGTCTCGTGCCCGTTCTTCGACACGCGCCCGATCTGCAGGTCGGCGCGCGTTTTTCTCGACCAGGTGAAGAGGCGTTTTTTGCTCAGCGTTTCATCGGCGGCGATCACGTCGTGCAAAGCGAGGTAATCTTTGCAGTACACGAGCGTCTCGCAGTGCAGGAAAAGATCGAGCTTCTCCTCCACCTTCGAGGCGACGCTGGAAAAATTCTCGTCGTGCGCCTGCCCGATGTTGGTGAACAGGCCGATCGTGGGGCGAATGATGCGTTCGAGCCGGATCATCTCCCCCGGCCGCGAAATGCCCGCCTCGAAGATCGCCAGCGAATGCGCCCCGCTCATCTGCCACACCGACAGCGGCACGCCCACCTGAGAGTTGAAGCTTTTCGGGCTGCGCACGATGCTGAAATCCTCGCGCAGCAATTGATACAGCCATTCCTTCACGATCGTTTTCCCGTTGCTGCCGGTGATGCCGATGACGGGATAGCCGAACTGCGCGCGGTGATGCGCGCACAATTCCTGCAAAGCCTGCAGCGTGTCGGCGACGAAAATAAATCCTGCGCCGGGGAAACGCGCTTCGCTGTTCGCGGGCAATTCCTGCACCACGAAGCTGCGCATGCCGCGCTGGTAAAGGTCGGCGACGTATTCGTGCCCGTCGTGGCGCTCGCCTTTGATGGCGAAGAACAGCGCGTCGTCGATGTGGCTGAGCTTGCGGCTGTCGATGACGAGGTGGCGAACGGGCGCTTCGCCGGGACCGCTGAGGCGGCCGTGCACGATCGATGCGATCTCAGAAAGGCGGTAGGACATCCAGGAGGCAAAAATACGCGTATTAACGTTACACGTTTTTACGCCCGGGCGTTTCCACGTTTTCTATGAGCACAATTTTTTGCTTCACTGCTCATTGCTCCGAACGTTGGAATGAAAAACATTTTTCCGCGACCGGAAATAAACCCGTTTGCGCCGTTCATTACGCGAAAGCCGCAGTTTACGAGATGTCGCGCTTTTTATTCGGCGGGCTTGGGCGGATGTGATAGTTTAGCCGCATCCAAACAAACATCCCCCGATGAGCAATTTCAAGGAGCCTCTCCACGTAAAAGCGGGCGGCATCATCGCCGCGCTTGCCGCCGTCGGCGGCGCCATCGCCGCAGCCGGGTTATTTTTCAGGATCGATATCAGCCTGCCCGTGCTTTCTATACTCGTTTCCGCCGTCGCTTCGCTCGGCGCAGTAATAGCCACACGTCCGCTCAGCGATGCCTGGCGCGCCGTAGTTCCCGCTTTGATCGGCGGGCCGGGCGTGGTGTACGCGAGCTGGTATTATTTCAACGGCTTGTTCGAAGGACGCGAATCGTTCATGAAGCTGGAGATCGCCGCGGCGATCATCGCGGGGGCGCTGCCGAGCATTATTCTGTGGGCGGTGCTGAAGAAAAAAGATTAAGGGCAAAATCTCAAAACCGGGATCCCCAATCCAAAACGATTGTAGAATCAAATCGGATTTGGGGTTTTAGTTGGGGGATTTTATTTATTCATCGCCTCATTAAAGCAAACCCTGCACAGCGGCTCGTACTCCCGTTTCTCCCCGAGCAAAACCAGCTGGTCGCCTTCACTCACGCGATGCGAAAAATTCGCCAGGTTGCCGCAGCGGATGCAGATGGCATGCACCTTCGTCACGTACTCCGCGCAGGACATCAGGCCCGGCAGCGGGCCGAAGGGCTGTCCCAAATAATCCATGTCGAGGCCGGCGACGATCACGCGCACGCCGTTTGCCGCAAGGTGGTTGCAGACTTCCACTAAACCGAGATCGAAAAATTGCGCCTCGTCGATGCCCACCACGTCGGTGTCGCCGGCGAGCAGGAGGATATTGGCGGAGGCGGGCACGGGCGTGGAATGGATGGCGTTCGCGTCGTGCGAAACCACCTTGATCTCGTCGTAGCGCGTGTCGAGGGCGGGCTTGAAGATCTCCACTTTCTGCTGCGCGAACTGCGCGCGTTTCAGGCGGCGGATGAGCTCTTCCGTTTTGCCCGAGAACATCGAGCCGCAGATGACCTCGATCCAGCCCCTGCGCTTATCGTGACGGATTGTATTCTCTAAAAACATGATCGTGGTTGGGATGGAAGCGAATCACTGCGAATATACGAATCCATTTTTCCTCCTATCCGATGCACCGCAGAGCGAAATGCCCATTCGTATATTCGTAAGGATTCGTAGTTCGCTTCAATGAGAAAGCGGTACCTTTATAGTAACATTCACCAACACATGCTTCCGGAAAAAACGAACAAATACGCCGTCCGCAAAGAGATCGCCGCGCTGATCGACAGCATCAAGGAGCATTCCGACAGCATCGGCACGCGCCGGCACATTCCGCAGATCGAGCTGGAGCTGATCCTGCACAAGATCGAGAAGCTGTACCAGAAATCGATCGTGTTCAACTACCTCAACTCGATCGACGGGGGCGAAGGCGTTTCCGGCGAGACGCAGGCATCCGCGAAAATAGAAACGGCCAAAGACTGGGGCATGAACCTCAGCGAGCTCACCGAAAGCATTCCCCAGCCCGAGCCGCCCGTGCTGCAAACGGAAGAATCGATCGAAACCGTTTCCGAAGAAATAAAGCCCGCCGAGCCGAAAGCGGAACTAACAGCCACGCCGAAAACGGAGGTCGTGCAGCCGGAGAAAAAAGAAAGCATCGCGCCTCCCCCGCCCGCCGCAAAAAAATATCCCGAGATGAAAGTCGGCCTGAACGAGAAGATCATGTTCACGCGCCAGCTTTTCGGGAATGATTCCGCCGCATACAATGAAGCGCTGAAGCAGCTCAACGCCTGCGCCTCTCCCGCCGAAGCCGGCGCTTTCCTCGACGTGCTCAAAGGCGAATACCGCTGGAAAGCCGATGACGAAGCCGCACAGCTTTTCTTCGAACTCGCGAAGCGCCGTTTTTCCTGAATCGCCTCATGAGCTCCGACAAGCGTCCGGCCTGCCTGCTGTTCACGCTGCTCGTCCTCGCGCAGTGGACGCTCGCATTGCAGGCGCAGGAAACTTCCGCGATCAAAACGTACGCGCGCCGCATCGTCGACACCTTATCATCGCCTTCGATGCACGGCCGCGGTTACGTGAGCAAAGGCGACCGCATCGCGGCGGCTCACATCGCGAAAGAATTCCAGCGCATCGGCCTGAAGCCGCTGATGAAGAACGGGAGCTGGCTGCAGCCTTTCTCGTTTCCCGTGAACAGCTTTCCCGGCAAAATGAAGCTCGCGCTGATCGATGCGAAAGGCGGAAGAACGGAAGCGGCGGCGGCGCATGATTTCGTGCTGCGCAGCAACTCGCCCTCGGTGAAAGGACGTTTTCCCGTGGCGCATGCTGCAAGCAGGCACGTGCAAAGCGACACGGCCTGGAAACGTTTCTGCGGGCAGGATCTGCGCAAGTGCTTCGTCGTGGTGGACACCAGCGGCGTGCGCAACCCGCAGCAGCTGCGCCTGCTCGAGGATTTCGTCCGCTACCCGCGCAACGTAAAAGGAATTTTATTGCAGGTCAAACGCCCCGCGCCCGTGGGGCCCGACAGCGCGCACCGGGACTGTTCGCGCATGCCCGCCTGGGATTACGCGCAGATGCAGTCGACCGTACCCGTGGTGGAAACCACGCTGCCGCTGCGGACGGTGGAAGAGATCGAGCTGCAGGTGGACGCGAAGTTTTTCAAGAGCTATACTTCGCAAAATGTGCTCGGTTACATTCCCGGTTCGCAGTTCCCGGACAGCTTCATCGTGTTCACGGCGCACTACGATCACCTCGGCCGCATGGGAAAAGACGTGTATTTCCCCGGCGCGAACGACAATGCCAGCGGCGTGGCCATGCTGCTCAGCCTCGCGCAGCATTATGCAAAACCGGAGAACAAGCCGAAATGCTCCATCGCGTTCATCGCTTTCGGGGCGGAGGAAGTGGGCCTGATCGGCTCGCGCTATTTCACCGAGCACCCGCTTTTCCCGCTGAGAAGCATCCGTTTCCTGGTGAACATGGACATTCTCGGCACGGGCGACGAAGGCATCACCGCGGTGAACGCGACGCTGTTCGAAAAACAATTCAAGGAGCTGCAGCGATTGAATGCGCAGGGAAGCTATCTGCCGCAGGTGAAGCCGAGAGGAAAAGCTTCGATCAGCGATCATTACTTTTTCACCGAGCGCGGCGTGCCCTGCTTTTACATCTACACGCTGGGCGGCATCAAGGCGTACCACGACGTGTGCGACAAGGAAGAAACGCTGCCGCTGACGGAGTTCGAGGATATTTTTTATTTGCTGAGGGATTTCACCGCGTTCATCGATAACAGGTGAGCCTGCTCTTCAGCACCAGCTGCGGCTTTGATCTAAAGCATATCGGCGCTTTCGCTTAAATTTGATCAAAACACTATCCATGAAAAAACTGCTACCCTTTTTCCTGCTCTGCATTCCCGTTTTTGCGGCCGCGCAAGCCAGCACCGGTTTCATGCCGCCGAGCGCAACGCCCGCACCGAACGGCGGGTGGACGAATCCCACGAGCGCTTTCGCCAGCGATGACGTGTACACGACCGTGCCGCACCAGTCGGGCTGCCGCTGCCCGTTCATCTATTTATCCTGGGACAGCGGCGTGTCGTACACTTCCCCGCAGATCATCGGTCCGTTCGGCACAACGGATAATACGATGAGCGCAGGCTCACCTACCGACTTGTGGGGACATACCTGGAACGAGACGGAGTTTACAAATGCCGCGTTCCGGCTAAAGATCGCCAACCCGAGCACGCTCATCGAGCAAGGCTATGGCGATTTTAATTTTTCGCTTCCCGCAGGCTCCGCCATCCTCGGCATCGAAGTACAGGTCGAGCAGCATGGCGACTCGGCGTTCACGATGGAATTCATCGACGTGATCGAAGTGAACGTGCACTACACGACGACCACCGGCATAAACACGGCTTCGCTTGCTTCCGCGATCAGCGTGTTTCCCAACCCGGCCAGCACGCAGCTTACGATCGAGCATCTTTCGCCGGCCACGCAACGCATCGCGCTCGTCGACATGGCGGGACGCGTAGTGATGGAAAGAATGGACGTCGCCTCCGACCGCTTCACGTTCAGCGTTGCGGATCTGCCGCGCGGCATGTACTTGCTGCTGATCACCGATCCGGAAGCCGGCACGCTGACGAGAAAGATCGTCGTGCAATAAAAAACGGTAAAAAATTTTGGCAATGACTACTCAGTTGGGACAGGATTCCGTGGCGGCCCGGTGAAACGCAGGTAGCGCGTTTACTTTTTCTTCTCTTTTTTCTTCGGCGGTTCCGGTGCGACAGCGGCGCGAATTACGTCAATAAAGCTGCCTTTAATTTGCAGCTTCGGCTCGTACTTCTTTGCACGCTTCTTTTTCTTCGGCGTTTTCTTTGCCATAGATCAAAGATAAAAAGAAAGGCCTGTCCGCGAGAACCCAATTTCCCTTTGCGGTGGTCGGCCTTTCGTTCAGCTTACGCCCATGTAGACGCACTCATTGGTCACTGAATTCCATTTCGCTTTGCGCCCCGTGGTCGAGCAGCAGGTTAACGAATGTCTTGTAGTTGTCTTCGCTCAGCACGTGCTGAAACATCATCATCATGAACGTGTACGATACCAAAAGCTCATGCACGGATCGAACGCCGCGTTTCTTCATCGCCCGCTGAATGTCGGCAGGCATGGCGGTATTCCCTAGCGGACAGATCAGGAACAGGTATTTTGCGCGTGCCTTCCCTTTCAGCAGATCGCAGCCCTCGTGCATGAACCAGTGTTGGTATGACGGATATGCTGCGCTTAGTCGCTCAACGATCTTCGGGTTATAGTCGCGTTTAAGCAGCCTGCGCTTATCAGCAGGGCTTAGCCGACAGTCACCGGAGCGAATCCATTCCTTGAAGCCTACAGGGAACAACAACAGAATGTCGTATTTCTTCATGCGGCGCGTTTGTGCGAAAGTATGAAAGAAACTAGAAAGTTGCCAACTACTTAGTTGTTTACTCACGTGTTGGGTTGTACGTGCTTTACGGCATGGCTAAAAAGAAACCAGTTAAGAAAGTGGACGGCGATCCCGAATTGCTGAAGCTCGGCAAGCGCATTCGTGCGCTACGTATTGAGCGCGGCTACGCAAGCGCTGAGAAGTTCGCGCTCGATAATCAGTTGTCGCGCGTGCATTACGGCAGATGGGAGACGGGACAGAAAAACATCACATACAAAAGCCTTCAAACTTTAGCACGGGCATTCGGTTTAACTGTATCTGAGATGCTCGAAGGGTTATAGTAAGTATTGAGTTTCAGGAGGGCTATAAAATAGCTGGATTTTCTTGATTATTTTCAGAGTTTGATAACTTTCGATTATTTCCTGACTTTCAATATGATAACATCAAACTCATGCGTTGATAACTACGAGTTGCTTATTGATTGTAATGCCCTATCTTTGCCCTCGTATGAGCAACGCCAATACAAATACCGACCCCGCGCAAGCTAGATTGATTGAGGTGTACAATCAGAAACTTAATGAGGTAGAGCAACTACTGAAAGAAACTGATAGTATACAAATCACCTACCGGATTCTCTTCAACCGAGACATCGAAGAAGGCGAGTCGCACGGGGAAGACATTTATATCGATGCTGCGCCAGTACAGAACGGTACGCAGCCGGAAGGATCAAACTTGAAAGGGGGCGCAAAAATTCTTTTCGACGCCCTTGAAGACGACATTCCTAAAACAGCGTACGAATTCGTGCCGTACTTCAACGCGGCCCTGCCCGGGGCCAACTACATCGCTAACAGGGTGTTCTACGCCAAAATTTTCACGCTGCTGGCGCGCGGCTT
>Ga0196978_1000066_pt1 | contig 51406 bp, 45 predicted proteins | sample S3v_2013CmetaG_FD_155491 | JGI IMG/M metagenome (GOLD analysis project Ga0196978, IMG submission 155491) | Soil microbial communities from Anza Borrego desert, Southern California, United States - S3+v_20-13C | ecosystem: Environmental > Terrestrial > Soil > Desert | place: USA: California... | reverse complement strand
GCAAAAGAAAAGGCGGCAACCGCTCGCGTACCTCGACAGGGCCGACTCGGTGCGCATTGCAGGATCGGTGAAAGATTCGCTGGGCACGGGCATCGGCGGCATCAAGGTGCGTTTCTTTTTGAACGATTCGCTCATCGCCGAGCACACCACGCTGGAGAACGGCGGTTTTATTTCAAAACCCATTTGGCTGACGCCCGGTCAAACGCGGCAGGTGCGCGCGGTAATGACTTATAAAGAAACCGATTACCGGCAAGGGCTTACGACCATGAGCGGGCCTGTTTTCCTCGAGCTGAAGGACGGGCGAAGGTTCAGGGATGCGGAGCCGGTCATGGAATTTTCTGCCGTTCTCACTCCGCTGAAAGGCGGCGTGCGGCTCGTACCGAAATGATGAGCAGGCGAGCATCCATCGTTCTTTTCCTGCGCGGATGCTGAAGTGTTCGTTTACATGCCGACCCATCTCACGTCCGACCTGATCGTGGATACGTTGGCCTGGAAAGGATGAGCGATTCGCCGGGCAATTTCAAAGCGCGCGTCAGCGTGCCGTCCTGGAGATAAATTCAAATTCGGGATCAGCAAGGAAGGCTACAGCGCACTGCCTGGAAAAAAGATTATCCGCTACACGCCTGATGCGTATTGGGTATACGCTAAACTGGTCATGCGAGAAACAAAAAACAAAAAAGGCGGCGTCAGGCTCGTTCCGAAAAACGACTAGAAAAAAAATGAAATCCCCAATCCCAATTGTTTTATGTTCTCCCAAACGTTTGGGATTTGGGATTTTTGCATTTGGAATTTTCCTGCTGAGCTCTTCATTGCACGCGCAGCGCACCGGCCACGTCGATTTCATCGTTCCCGGCACGTGGTCGCTCAGCGGGCTGGTCTGCGATTCGGCCACGAAAGCCGTTGTCCCGAATGCGCGCGTTTCCGTTTACGCCAGCTGCACCTGGTACGGCCTGCCGATGTACAGCGACAGTTTGCTCTGGACGGGCGCCGCCGATTCGCTGGGAAAATTCAGCGCGAAATTTTCCACGCCGTGCTACACCTGCACGTTTCGTTTTCTCCCGGAAGCGGAAGGCCACGCGCTGCCGAAAGACCGCTGGAAATATGCGCTCACGGGCGGGATCATCGATGACAGGAATTTTAATCCCGATCTGCCGGTTGAAATTGATTTGTCGGCGACGGTGTGGATGAAACGTACGCGGGGCGTTCGTCTCGTTGAAAAATTAGGCGATGACTGAGCGTATTTTTTCCCTGCTGCTTTTTCTATTGCCCGGTTTCTCCGCCGGCGCGCAAACCGCTTTCATCAACATGCGCGTGACGGACGAGCAGAACAAACCCGTGCCGGAAGCTTTCGTGGAAGTGCTGCAAAGCGGAAATACACGCATCTCTCTCGTCGACAGCGCGGGGAACGCGCCTGGCCAACGCGGCAGCGTGCTGCATGCATTCGTCACCGACAGCACGGGCAACTGCACGATCGCGCTGGGGAAAGCAGGACGTTACACGGTCCGCGTGCTGAAAAACGGGTACGCTGAAACGTACGTCACCGCCCTGCAGGCCACAGCGAAAAAAACGGGACGCGTCCAGCCGGCTGTCTTGCGCAAAACAAAAAAGCTGACGCGCAAAGAACGCAAGCTGCAGCGGGATCTTTTGAAAGAAGCGGAACGAAAGCTTTCGGGATGATGAACAGCTGCCTTTTCGCTTCGCCGTTTACTGCTCAGCTTCTTGTTGCGAATCTGCCTGTTGGCCGCAACGGGCTTCCCTCGGGCGAGCTGCGCAGTTCAGGATTTACTTCAGGTATCGTAGTTCAGGGTATGTGTGCTTGGCCACAACGGGTCTTCCCTCGAGTCGCCCCGCTCCCTGGGGGCAAGCTTCTCGCCCTGGCGGCCGTGTAAATACAAAACGCCTCGCGTTGCGAGGCGTTAAGTAGTTCCTGTGTTGGCCGACTAGGGCTCGAACCTAGACTCTTCTGAACCAAAACCAGACGTGTTGCCAGTTACACCATCGGCCAAACGAGACGGAAACCGTCTTTCAGGGCGGCAAAAATAACCAAAGATTCTTCTTCTTCAAAATTTTTAACAGGACCCTGTCAGCGGGCAAGGCGGAAAATGCGATTGCGCTCCTTTATATTTGCCTAAATTCGCCCTTCAAACTCACTTACCGCCTTATGGCCAATCGCTTTACGTTCTTCAACAACCTCTTCGGATGGCTGGTGTTCGGCATCGCCGCCTTCGTTTACTGCTCCACCATCGAGCCCACCGCCAGCTTCTGGGACTGCGGCGAATACATCGCCTGCGCGTATAAGCTGGAAGTCGGGCACCCGCCGGGAGCGCCGACGTTCCTGCTGCTGGGGCGTTTCTTCACGCTGTTTGCGGGCGGCGACGTGACGAACGTGGCCATGTGGATCAACGTCATGTCGGCTTTGGCCAGCGCTTTCACCATTTTGTTCCTGTTCTGGAGCATCACGCTGCTCGGGCGCAAGCTCGTGCAGGCGCAGGGCGAGCAGATGAGCGACGGCCGTGCGGCGGCGGTGCTTTTCAGCGGGATGATCGGCGCGCTGGCCTACACGTTCAGCGATTCGTTCTGGTTCTCGGCGGTGGAAGGTGAAGTATACGCCATGTCCTCCATGTTCACGGCCATCGTCTTCTGGGCGATCCTGCGCTGGGAAGCGGACGACAGCCCGCGCAGCGACCGCTGGCTGGTGCTTATCGCCTACCTCATGGGCCTGTCCATCGGCGTTCACCTGCTCAACCTGCTCGCCATCCCGGCCTGCGTGTTCATCTACTACTTCAAGAAATACAAGCCCAGCGTAAAAGGCGTGGTCATCACGGGGATCCTCTCGGTGATCCTGCTCGGCATTATCCAGAACGGCATCATTCCCGGGGTTGTAAATGCGGCGGCGACGACCGAACTGTTCTTCGTGAACACGCTGGGCACGCCGTTCAACTGGGGCACGCTGATCTACTTCCTGCTCCTGTTCGGCACCATCACTACCGGGTTGCTCTACACGGCAAGCGGCGGCGACAGGCAAAAAGCGAAAATCTTCTGGGGCTTCGGCGGCGCGCTGGGATTTTTCCTGCTGCTCAGCGCCTTCAGCACCGGGCACACCGGCTCGTCGGTCTCCTCGTTCTTCATGCGCCTGCTCACCATCGGCGGCGCAGCTTACCTCGTGTACCGCCTGCGCAACCAACTGCCGCGCCTGAACACGATCCTGCTTTCCTTCGCCGTGCTGATGATCGGCTACTCGACCTTCTTCGTGCTCATCATCCGCTCGCAGGCCAACCCGCCGATGGACGAGAACAATCCTTCCGACGCCATCAGCATGCTCGCCTACCTGCAGCGCAAGCAGTACGGCGACTGGCCGCTGCTCTACGGCCCGTACTGGAATGCGCCGCTGGACAGCGAAGATCCTTACAAAGACGATGCGCCTGTGTACGTGCGCAACGAGGCTACCGGCGAGTACGTGGTTTCTGATTACGCGTACAACAGCGTACCGAAATACGCGCCGGAAATGAGCACGGTGTTCCCGCGCATGTGGGAATCCAACCAGCGTTCGCATGCCCCGGAGTATAAAGCGTGGTCGGGCTTCAACGAGGCCACGGCGAAAAAAGTGCGCGTGCAGAACAACCAGGGCGAGACGGTCGACATGCCGAAGCCCTCGTTCGGCAACAACCTGCGTTACTTCTTCCGCTTCCAGATGGGCTGGCTGTACATGCGTTATTTCGCCTGGAATTTCGTCGGGCGGCAGAACGACATACAGGGCCACGGGCAGCATCACAACCAGACCGACGGCGGCTGGATGAGCGGGCTGAACGGTTTCGAAGGCGTGAAAAAAGAGCTGCTCCCCGAGAAGATGAAGAACAACAAGGGCATGAACAATTTTTATTTCATCCCCTTGCTGCTCGGGCTGATCGGGTTGTGGTATCACTTTACGAAAGACTGGAAGAACGCGCTGGTCGTGCTGCTGCTGTTCCTGCTGACGGGCATCGCCATCGTGCTTTACCTGAACCAGTACCCGCTGCAGCCGCGCGAACGTGATTACGCATTCGCAGGATCGTTCTACGCCTTCGCGATCTGGATCGGTTTCTCGGTATACGCGATCTACGACCTGACGCGCAAAGCGCTTAAAGACATGCCCGCCGTCGGGCTCGCCACTGCAGCCTGCCTCGTGGCGCCTTACCTGATGGCCTCGCAGGGCTGGAACGATCACGACCGCTCGAACCGCTACACGGCGCGCGACTTCGCGAAAGATTATTTAGCCTCCTGCGCGCCGAACGCGATCCTGTTCACCAACGGCGATAACGACACGTTCCCCTTGTGGTACGTGCAGGAAGTGGAAGGCTTCCGCACCGACGTGCGCGTGATCAACCTCAGCCTGCTCAACACCGACTGGTACATCGACCAGGCCAAGCGCCGCGCTTACGATTCGGATCCCGTGCCGTTCTCGCTCACAAAAGGACAGTACCGCCAAGGCACGCGCGACCAGATCTACGTGTTCGCCGACGACAAGATCAAAGGACACCGCAGCGTGAAGGAAGTGATGGACTTCATCCGCAGCAGCGATCCCGCCACCAAGCTCATCGACGACCGCCAGACGAACGACGCCGGCGAGCGCGTGACGGATACGCTCTCGTACCTCCCGACGAAAAACCTCTTCATCCCCGTCGATAAAAAGCTCGTGCGCGCCAACGGCACCGTGCCCGCCAACACGCCCGACAGCCTGATCGCCGACAGCGTGAAGTGGACGCTCGACAAGCAATACATGTTCAAGGCCGACCTGATGATCCTCGACCTGCTGGCCAGCAACGACTGGAAGCGCCCGGTGTATTTCGCGGTGACGGCCGGCAGCGACAGCTACATGAACCTGGAAGATTTCTTCCAGCTCGAAGGCCTCGCCTACCGCCTCGTTCCGCTGAAGCAGCCCGCCAAGCGCAGCCTCTTCGGCCCCGCCGGCGTGAACACGGACATCATGTACAACAACATCATGGATCCGAACAAGAAAACGGGCTGGTCCTGGGGCGGCATGGATCAGGGCAAAACGCTGTACATGGACGAGAATAATTTGCGCATGACGACCAACCTGCGCATCCAGATGATGACGCTGGCCGACGTGCTGATCCAGGAAGGCAAAACGGAAAAAGCGCGGCAGGTGCTCGACAAGTGCATGGCCGTGATGCCCGAGAACGTAGTGCCCTACGAGCCGACGATGATCTACATCGCCGAGTTTTACTACAAGCTGGGCACTTCGGCCGATACGGAAAAAGCGAACAAGCTTTCGAAGCGCCTCTTCGAGCTGTCGGAGAAAGAATTGTATTTCTTCTCGGCCCTGCGCAAGAAGAACCGCACCTTCGACGAAAACGAGAACGACCGCGCGCAGCAGGTGCTCCTGCAATTGCAGCAGGCGGCGAAACGCTACAAGCAGGACGCGCTCAGCGCCGATTACGAGAAGCGCATCAACAAGCTTTCCGCGGAAGGCCTGTTCAACATGGCTCCGCAGCAGCCGAGGTAGAACGATTGCACCGAATTACGAATGGCGAATGCCGCTCTTCTCCCGAGGGCGGCATTCGCATTTAATACCGGCCGGGGTCGCACCCGATAACTATCGGATTCGTAGATTCGTTTTTTTATTCGTAATTCGACGCCATGAAAAGCGCAACTGTTTCGTCACCACGTTTCATGCGAAGCGCGCTGCGATCTCACGGAATCAAACGCACGCTATGAACTGGCAGGTGCAACCGCCCCTGCTGCTTCGCCGCCTGCACGCCGACAGGTTGTGGCGGATGCCTGCGGAAAAAAAACTTTACCTCACCTTCGACGACGGGCCCACGCCGGGCGTGACGGACGAAGCGCTGGACATTTTAAAACGGTTCAACGCGCAGGCGACTTTTTTCTGCGTGGGCGCGAATGCGGAAAGGCACCCGGAGTTTTTTCAGCGCATCCTGCAGGACGGCCATGCCGCGGGCAATCACACGCAGCAGCACCTCAACGGCTGGAAAACCGATACGCGCGTTTACCTCGATGACGTGGCGCGCTGCGCGGAAATTTTTTCTTCATCGCTTTTTCGTCCGCCTTACGGAAGGCTGAAGCCCACGCAATCGGCGCGGCTGCGCGCGCAGGGGTATCGCATCGTGATGTGGGACGTGCTGAGCTGCGATTACGAGCAGGGGCTGCGCGCGGAGGAATGCCTCGAACTTGTTTTAGAGCATACGCGCGCGGGCTCCATCGTCGTTTTTCACGACAGCGTGAAAGCGGCGGCGCGCATGCTGCCGGTGCTGCCGAAGGTGCTGGAGCGTTTCGGGAACGAGGGATATTCGTTCGAACGTTTGCTGTAAAAAGATCTTGGAAAACTTTAACCGCAGAGCCCGGCGCACAGCCTCTGCCGCAGAGGAAAAACGCAGAGGGCGCAGAGCTTTTTCACCTGCGGTAAGTAATCACGTTTTTTTTGGAAAAGTTCTGCGACCTCTGCGGTTAAAGTTTTTTTGAACAGTATCTAAACCTTCTCCGATACCTCTACCGGCACATCCGTTTGCTTGATCTTCGCCCAGCCGCCGTAGACGTTCACAATATCGGTGTAGCCTTTCGCGGCGAGGATGGAGGCGGCGATCATGGAGCGGTAGCCGCCGGCGCAGTGCAGGTAGTACGGCTGCGTCTTATCGAGCGGGAGCTCGGCGCCGGGGGTGAATTGGGAGAGGCAGACGTTCTCAGAACCTTTCACGTGCCCGCCTTCGTACTCGCCGGGACGGCGCACGTCGATGACGGTGCGGTCTTTACCCGCACCGGCCTTCACTTCTTCTGCGAAAGCCTGCGGCGTGATCGAGCGGACGGTTTGAATTTCTCCGCCCGCATTTTTCCATTCGGCGATGCCGCCTTCGAGGAAGCCGCGCACATGCTCATAACCGACGCGCGCCAAACGCAAAATGGCTTCCTGCTCTCTTCCTTCCGGCGCAACGATCACCAGCGCACGGTCGATCGGCACCAGCGTACCGACCCACACGGCGTAGGTGCCGTCGAGGCCGATGTTGAGCGCGCCGGGGATGAACCCTTTTTCGAAATCGTCGGGGTGGCGCACGTCGAGCACGAGCGCGTTTTCGGCGATGGCTTTTTTCACGGCGGCGGCATCGAGCGGCTGCACGTTTCGGGCGAGCACGGCGTCGATGCTTTCGTAGCCGGTCTTGTTGATCATCGCGTCCTTGAAAAAATATTGCGGGGGCGCGCCGAGGCCTTCGGTAACGCTGCGCACGAACTGCTCGCGCGTCATGTCCTGCAGCGCATAGTTCGTTTTTTTCTGCTGCCCGATCGTCGACCAGGTTTCCTTGCCGATATTTTTTCCGCAGGCCGAGCCGGGGCCGTGCGCGGGATACACGAGCACGTCGTCAGCCAAGGGCTTGATCTTATTATTCAGCGAATCGTAGAGCATCGAGGCGAGCTCTTCTTTCGTCATCTTGCCGTCGAGCAGGTCGGGACGGCCTACGTCGCCGACGAAGAGCGTGTCGCCGGTGAACAGCGCATGCTCTTTTCCATTCTCGTCGAGCAGCAGGTAGCAGCTGCTTTCAGGCGTGTGGCCGGGCGTGTGCAGCACGCGCAGGCGAATTTTCCCGATGCGGAATTCTTCGCCGTCCTTCGCGTTATACACTTCATAATTCGTATCCGCGCCGGGACCGTAAACGATCTGCGCGCCGGTCGCGCGCGCGAGGTCGATGTGGCCCGAGACGAAATCGGCGTGGAAATGCGTTTCGAAAACGTACTTGATCTTCACGCCGCGCTCGGCCGCTTTTTGCAGGTACGGCTCGGTCTCGCGGATGGGATCGATCACGGCGGCTTCGCCTCCCGATTCGATGTAGTAGGCGGCTTCCGCCAGGCAGTTGGTATACAGTTGCTCGATGTGCATGTGCTTCTCCTTATTCCGTTGCGGGTTTGATGATCAATTCTTCTGCGATGATAAATAATCCCATAGCGAGAATGAACCAGCCGAAGACCGGGCGCAAACGTTCCCCGGCAATTTTTTTCGAAAGATACGCCCCGATGAGAATTCCTGCGAAAGCGAAGCCGGTAAAAGTGGCCAGCAGCTTCCAGTCGATGATCATTTTACTTTGCAGATCGCCCAAAAAACCGATCGCCGAGTTGATGAAGATCAGCGTGAGCGAGGTGCCGATGGCTTTTTTCATGGGCAGGTGCGCCAGGATGACGAGCGCGGGGATGATAAGGAACCCGCCGCCCGCGCCCAGCAAACCCACGATCATGCCCACGGCCAGGCCTTCGAGCATCAGCAATAAATACCGGTAATCCTGCGGCGCGCCGGGCGCCGGCGCAGATTCTTCTTTCGTCCTGCGCAGCATCGACCAGGCGGCGAGCAGCAGGAACACGGAGAAGATCATCATAAGCAGCGTGTCCTTCTGCATTTGCGACCCGAATATATTCACCTGCTGCGGCAGCGCCGGGAAAACGATTTTGCGCGAAAAATAAATGGCGCCGATCGAAGGCAACCCGAAAACGATCACGCTGCGCCAGCTCACCTGCTTGCGCCATATGTAATTGAGCGAAGCGAGAAATGCGGAAGCGCCCACGACGAACATGGAGTATGTCGTCGCGATCGTCGAAGGCAATCCCACGAGGTACACGAGGATCGGCAGCGTGAGCACCGAGCCGCCCCCGCCCAGCAGCCCGAGCAGCACACCCATAGCGACCGCGGCGATGTACGCGAAAATTTCCATCAGCCTTGTTTTTTGCGGCAGAGCTCCATGCAGCTCAGCACCATGGTGAGACACTCGTAGCGCAGCGAGTAATAGCAGTTGCGGCCCTCGCGCTCCACGTTGAGCAAGCCTTTGTTCTTCATGATCGCCAGGTGATGCGAAGCCACGGCCTGCTCCACTTCCAGCGCTTCATGGATCTCCGTCACCGTCAGCTGACCTTCCTCATCCAGCAGCGCAATGATCCCCAGGCGCAGGGGATGCGCGAGGGCGCGAAGCATCTCGGCCGAATCGGCCAAACGCTGCGGACTGAGCCTGGTGCGGGGCATATAGAAATATATAGATATTTAGATGCGAAGATAGGGAAAATCCCTGTACCCGGTTGGATTATCTTGTTGACTCGCAAGAGATCGCTTCGTTGCACCCTCGCTTCGCCTTGGCTACGCGAAGGCGATGCGCGGTGACTGGCTCAAGCCCGAGTTCGAGAAAACAGCGACATTCATTCTACCTGTTTTCATGGAGCGCAGAAAATTGCCGCGCGTATTAACTTTGTGCCACAAGCTTCTCCCGCATGGCACGCAAGCGCAAGAAATCCGACGATACCGATCTCCCTGCTTTCACACAGCTGTTCGACGTGTACCAGCCGCTCGTGGGCGCGCGGACGGGACTGCCCTTGTTCTCCTCGCAGGTGGCTGCGGGATTTCCTTCGCCGGCGGACGATTACACGGAGAAGAAAATGGACCTCAACGAGCTGATCCGCCGCCCGGCTTCCACGTTCTTCCTGAAAGTAAAAGGCGATTCGATGATCGACGCGCGCATTCACGACGGCGACCTGCTGATCGTGGACCGCTCGCTGCAGGCGACGGACAACAAGATCGTGATCGGGATCGTGAACGGGGAATTCACGGTGAAGCGCATGAAGAAGAAAAAAGGAAAGCTTTACCTGGCGCCCGAGAACGACGCGTATGCCGCGATCGAAATTACGGCGGAGGTCGACTTCCGCTTATGGGGCGTGGTGACGTACGTGATCCATAAAACGTAGCAATTCAAATTCGTGCATTCGCGCAATGTCGCCCGCACGCCGGTGAGCGAAGCGGGAATTTTGAATCTTGAATTTGAATTTTTGAATTATCTCCTCCGCGTCTTCGCCGCGATCTTTTTCTTCTCTTTCTGCTTTTCGAAAAACTCGCGCAGGCGATCCCAGTACGCGAAGTACCAGCCGGGATTCAGCCAGCTGTAGCAATTTTTCGGGGCGGCGTAGTGGTGGAACTCGATGGTGGTCTTGCCGCGTTTTTCGTGGAGGATGAGCTCGATGACGGAGTAATGTCCTTTAGGAAAGGCTTTGTGGGACCAGGCTTGCACGATGCGCTTGCCGGGCTCGAGCGCGAGGTTGTAGCCGAAGTTGCGGTCGCCGCAGGTGAGGAAGCGGCCGCCTTCGCGCGGATCGATCTTCGCGGCCATGCGGGTGGCGAGGGCGTGCAGCTTTTCGTTCATGAACACTTCGTACACTTCGCGGGCGGAGGCGGGCAGCACGACGGTGTGATGGATGTTGCGCGTTTCGGTCTTCATGCTCACTTGTTGTTGTACTGCGTCATCGTCAATTGCAAACCGATCGTCGTAAACGCTTTGATCGCGTCACAGGCCAATTCGATGCGCGGGGCGAGGGCGGCGGTTTCTTCTTTCGTCCATTTGCCGAGCACGTAATTCACCTGCCCGCCTTTCGGGTAATCGTTGCCCACGCCGAAACGCATGCGCGCGTAATTCGTGGTTTCCAACACTTCCTGGACGTTCGTCAGCCCGTTGTGCCCGCCGGCGCTGCCCTGCCCTTTGATGCGGATCGCGCCGAAGGGAAGCGCTACGTCGTCGACGATGACCAGTAAGTTCTCCAATGGGATTTTCTCCGCCTGCAGCCAGTAGTTGATCGCTTTGCCGCTGAGGTTCATGTACGTCGTGGGCTTGATGAGCACGAGCGTGCGGCCTTTGAAGCGTACTTCCGCTTTTGCGGCGAGGCGATCGCTGCCAAAAAAAATGCCGGATGCTCCCGCGAGAGCATCCAGCACTTTGAATCCGATATTGTGGCGAGTGTTTTCGTATTCCTCGCCGATGTTGCCTAAGCCTGCGATGAGGTATTTCATCGCGCAGGATTACTTCTTGGCGGGAGCTTTGGCGGCGTCGGCCTTGGCGGCGGGAGCGGCAGCTGCGGGTGCAGCGGCGGTCGCTGTTGCGGCCTTGGGCTCTTCCACCACGGCGCGCGAGGTCTGCACCGCGACGATGGTAGCCGTCTCCGGATCGAGGAACTCGAGCTTGTCGTTCGTCAGGTCGCGCACCATGATCGAGTCGCCGATGTTCAGGCTTTCGATGTTGAGCTCGAAGGATTCGGGCATGTCTTCGACGAGGCCGCGCACTTTGATCTTGCGCAGTTTCTTGACGAGCTTGCCGCCGGCCTTCACGCCTTCGGAATTTCCTACCACTTTCACGGGCAGGTTGACGATGACGGGCTTCCCGGACACGATCTCGATGAAGTCGGCGTGCAGGATGGCGTCAGTAACGGGATGCAGCTGCAGGTCTTGCAGGAGCGCGTCGACCGTGCGGCCGCCGATATCCAGCTTCACCGTGAGCGCTTCCGGCGTATAGACCAGGTGACGGAACGCGGCCGCATCGACCGAGAACTGCATCTGCTCTTTTCCACCGTACAACACGCACGGCACCTGGCCCTGCTTCCTCAGCGCTTTCGCATCTTTTTTCCCTACGTTCGCACGGGGCGAACCGCTAATAGCTACTGATTTCATTTTTGTTGTTGTTGTTGGTTTTTATGAACTGATTGAACTGAATTTACATGATGAAATGCGAGCTGATCGATTCGTAGCTGACCACGCGGTGCAGCACGTCGGCGAACAGGTTGGCCACCGAAAGCACCTTGATCTTGCTGCTTTGCCGGCGCAGGGGAACGGTGTCGGTGACGATGAGCTCGGTGATGTTCGATTTCTCGATGTTCTCGTAAGCTTTGCCCGAGAGGATGGCATGCGTGCAGATGGCGCGAACGCTGGCGGCGCCGCGGGCCATCATCATGTCGGCGGCCTTGGTGAGCGTGCCGGCGGTGTCCACCATATCGTCGACCAGCACGATGTCGCGCCCTTCGATCTCGCCGATGGCCGTCATGCTGTCCACCACGTTGGCGCGCGAGCGCTGCTTGTAGCAGATCACGATCTCGCACTTGAGGTGCTTCGCGTACGCGTTGGCGCGCTTCGATCCGCCCATGTCGGGCGCGGCGATGGTGAGGTTGGGCAGCTTGAGATCCTGGATGTAGGGCAGGAAGATCGTCGAAGCGTAGAGGTGATCCACGGGCACGTTGAAGAAGCCCTGGATCTGGTCGGCGTGCAGGTCCATCGTCATCACGCGGCTCACGCCCGAAGCGGCCAGCAGGTCGGCCACTAATTTTGCGCCGATGGCTACGCGGGGCTGATCCTTGCGATCCTGCCGCGCAAAGCCATAGTACGGCAGCACGGCGATTACTTCCTTGGCGGAAGCGCGCTTGGCGGCGTCGGCCATCAGCAGCACTTCGAACAGGTTATCGGTGGGCGGAACGGTGGATTGCACGAGCACCACGGTGGCCCCGCGCACGGTCTCCTCGAAGGAAATCTGGAATTCCCCGTCGCTGAAGCGCAGCACGTTCACCTGCCCGAGCGATGATTGCCCGTAAGCGGCCGCGATGCTCCCGGCGAGGGTTTGAGTCGCCGATCCGGCGAATATTTTGACCTGTGATGCCACGCCCTGATTGAGTTTTTAAGGGGTGCAAATGTAAGGATTTCAGGGCGAAACGGCCAATATCCACGCACTAAAAATGCACAAGCGGCTGAGTTACTTTAAAAGCGCAGTCCGGCGCATCCGGGTAGGGAATCCGCACTTTACCTAACCGGCTGACTTTTAGTTGCATAGGCTCGCCGAGGCGTTGCCCGGTCCGGGTATCGTAAAATACAACGGCACATCTTCGTGAAGGCCCGGGATTTATATTTTCCAGCACGAAATATTTCTTGCCCGCCTGTGCCGGCCGATCCACTTTTTTATCGTCGTCCTTCGGGAGCGGCATTTTTTTCCCGCTCCGGTCGAGGCATTCCTGCGGCATGTTGCCCCACCAGTAGCTTTGGTTGTGCACCCAGCCGACGGCAGCCGTTTTGAAACGCGAGCGATTGCTTTTGTAAAACACTTCGAGGCCGTCGCCCGCCCACATTTCCGCTTCGGGAAAGCTGCGCGGATCAATCACGACTTTATCCATGAACTCCCGCAGCGGTTTCATGTTCGCTTCACGGTACGCATCGTTCTTCCATTGCCACCAGTTGAGCCCTGTTCCGAACGAGCCCATGAAGGCGGTCGACCAAAGCGCGTTGTGAAAGCTCACGTCGTTGCAGTATTCGTGATCGTCCGCGTCGGCGTTGTTGCCGGGGCCGTTGGTCATGCCCATCTCGCCGAAGGTGCAGGGCTTGTCGAAGCGGCGGTGCATGCCGCGCTCGGTTTGCTTTAAGTTGCGCGAGTTGAGCTGCCGCCAGCGCCAGGCGGCCACCGTGCGGTTGTTGCTGTAGTGGTGCAGGCTCGTCAACTGCATCTCGTCGAGCTCGTAGAGGAATTTATTGTCGCGCGTGGCGAAGCAGGTGGACACGAGCTGCGGGGCGCGCAGGCTGTCGTGCAGGAAATGCGCCATGCTGCGGTGATAGTCGGCAAGCGCGGTTTTATTTTTTTCCCAGCCTTCCCAGTTCTCGATCTCGCTCAGCAATTCGTACACGGCGAGGTGCGGCGAGTAACCGTAACGGTTACGGATGTAGCGCATCTTTTTCTTGAGCAGGGCCGCTGTTCTTTCATTCGCGAACATGTCGGACGCGACGGAATTTTCGCCGAGAATTTTGTAATACGGATGATTCGGCCAGTTGTACGGCGGCGAAGTGCTCGCGTTGCCGATGTGCATGTCCACGCAGAGGTGGATGTAAATGCCTTTCTCTTCCGCGACGGAAAAAATGCTGTCGAGCACGAAGGCGCGTCCCTGGTCGTACTGCCCGGCGTGGCCCCATTCGAGGTCGGTGCTCCAGTGGGCCATAACGATGCGCGCGTAGTTGCCGCCGTTGTCGCCGAGGTTGTGCAAATAGCTGAGCACGTCGTAATAACCGCCCACGTACATCGGCGGCGGGCCGGGCCTTCCGCGCAATACGGGCTCCTCCGTCCAGGCGATGTTTTGCCCGATGGCGAAGAAAGGCGCGCCGTCGGAAAATTCGAGGTGCCGCTTGTCCTCAGCGACGCGCAGCACGCCGTGCTTTTTCGAATCGATGCAGCGAAAACGAAGCGCCTGCGCGTACACCGGCGAAGCATTATTCGCTTTCACCGCGATGCGGCATTCCCACAGGCCCGTATCGGGCGGAGCGAAACGCACGCGCCAGGGCCAGGCGGATGCGCGCGTGGTGAACACGTTCGCGCGCTCATCGGCGATCGCATCCTGCGCGTAAAAACCTTCCACCAGCTCGGACTTGCCCTTGCAGCTGAATTCGGCGAGGATCAGCACTTGTTCCGGATCGTAAGGATCGAGCGTGGGCGTTCTTCCTGCGAAAAAATTGGCGAGAAGCGCATCCAGCGCGGGGGCCTGCACACCGACTTCCACCGTTCCGTATTTCTCCGCCGCCACGCGGCCGCCCGCGGGCCTGAGCAGCTTCGCAGTCAGCGCGGAGTTTTGCGCGGGCGCGCAGCAGGGAAGAATCAGCAGGAAGAAAAGAAAATGCCTGGTGCTCATCGCTGCAATTTACGCTTTCTGTTTGTCTCTTAACTTTGCTTTCGTGGCGAAGAAAAGATTCGAGAACGACGAGAACGAGCCGGGCTTCAGCTTCGGGCGCATCTCCAGTTTCCACCCGCTGAAGACGATGATCTACGTGATCATCGCGGGCGTCACCGTGCTTTTTCTTTCGATGATGATCCTCTTCGCCTTGTCGCGGCCGGAATTGCAATTGGGCGGGCAGCGTTTCCCGAAAGCGTTTTTCCTGAGCACGATCCTCATTCTCGCCGGCAGCTTTTTCATCCAGCGCGCCGCCCGCGCTTTCGCACGCGAGCGGCCCGACCTGCTGCATCGTCATTTGCTCATCACCGCGGCGCTCGCGCTCGGCTTCAGCGCATCGCAATACTGGGGATGGACGCAGCTGTGGAACACCGGCATTCATTTAAAGGGAACGCCGTCCGGCGCATTTCTCTACGTGATCTCGGGACTGCATCTCGCGCACTTAGCGGGCGGATTGCTTTTTCTCGCGCTGAGCATTTTCAAAGCGCAGCGCGCGAAGAACGATCCGCTGAAAGGCATGGTGTACTTTACCGACCCGGTGGAGAAGATCCGCATCGAGATGCTGGCGAAGTACTGGCATTACTTCGATGCGCTGTGGATCGTGCTGTTCCTGTATTTCCTGTGGTTTTTCGTGTAAGCGAGAAGTTTAAAAAAACCACGGAGGCACGGAGGAGCACGGAGAGACCCGCTCATTTACTTCTCACTGTAATATACCGGCCAGAATTTCTCCACGTCTTTCGCGTAGCGCGTTCCGCAGGAAGATCTCATTTTCTCCGTGAGCTCGCCCAGCGCTTCCTCCCGCGTGATCCAGCCGCCCGCGAATCCCGTCCAGCAGCGCGTGTATGCTTTATAATCGCCGCGCACGACCTGCGAGAAAAACATGCAGGGATTTTTCCGCACGTAGGCGGGCATGCGCTCGGACATGTCGAAAATATCGTACTCGCGCACGAAGCGCACGCATTCGAACACGCCGGAATCTTTTACCAGCAGCGTGTGAAAAACGTAAAGGTAGAACGGTGCGGTTTGCGGATTGTCCGTCATTAAGCTGTCGAGGATCTGCAGGCTGGCCTCGTCTTCGGAGAGCGACATTTTTCCCTGCACGTAGAGCTTGGCGAACGGATCGATGTCCTTGCGCTGCAGGTACCAGCTGAGCGGGCGGCCGGCGATGCGCGCGGGAATTTTTGAAATGTACAGGCCCGTGCGGTTGGCGAATTTCCAGATGGAATCAGGAAGGTTCGTCAATCCTTTTTTCTCCAGCCAGAAATTTTCCAGGCTGTCGAGCTTCACGATCTCCGGCGGCAGGCTGCCGAGCGGGTTGGCCTGCAGGTTCAGCTCGCGTAAATTTTTCAGATCCCCGATCGAGGCGGGAAGCCCGCCGAGCCGGTTGCCGTAGAGGTACAGCGTATCGAGCGCGGATAAATTACCGATCTCTGCAGGCAGCGTTGTGAGCTGGTTGTGGCCGAGCTCGAGCGTTTTTAATTGCGACAGCTTCCCGATCTCCGGCGGCAGCACCGAAATTTTATTCGCATGCAGATCAAGACGAGTCAGCTGTGCGCAGTTCCCGATCGAGGACGGAAGCGTTTCCAACTGATTTTTGCTCAGGTCGAGCCGCTCGAGCTGCGCGAGATTCCCGAACTCCGGCGGCAAGTGAGTTATTTTGTTATCCTGGAGCTGAAGCGTGCGCAGGTGCTGCAGCTTGCCGATCTCCGGCGGAAGCGCGCTGAGCTGCGCATACACGCGCAGCGTCTGCAGCTGCGATAAATTTCCGATCTCCGGCGGCAGGCCCGGCAGCCTGGCATGGATCTCCAGCATCTCGAGCTGTTGCAATTTCCCAAGCGCGGAGAGGGATTGCTGCGGAAGCCCCGCCGAATTATAAATGCGCAGCTTTTTCAGGTTGACAAGCTGGCCGAGCTCTTCCGGGATCTCCATCGTTTTCCACCCGGACAAGACCAGGTCTTCCAGGCCCGTCAATTTCCAGAGCGCAGGCGGCAGCGCGGTGGAATCGAAGAAGCGAAGCTCGAGTGATTTTACCCCGGTGAATTGCGCGATCGTGTCCGGCAATTGCGCGCCGCCGTGAAAGCGCAGCTCCAGCTTCGTGATCACATCGCGGTACAGGAGAATCTCGGTCAGCGAGCGCGCGTATTTTCTCTTTATTTTTTTCTTACCCGGTTTCCAATATTCCACGGAGTAAAAAGACCGGATCGGCCGGATGCCGGGCGCTTCTCCTCTTCCTCCGTCTTCGTCCGGCTCAAGGTAAGGCTGCTCGGGCAGCACGGGCGGGCCTTCGTCGTTTCCGCCCGGTAATGGATCGATCGATAGTTTCGACGTATCGATCTGCGCGAAAATTTCCTGCGGAAAAAGCAGCGCGAGCAGCAGGGGAAAATATAAAAACCACTTTTTCATTTCGAGATCATTTTATAACGCGCCCTGAACTCTTCACCTTTCCACCATTCCGCGGGAGAGAGGAAGAATACGCACTGGCCTCTCCAATTGTCGCTGCCTTTTTCAGGATAACCGCCGAGGAGATTGTCCCAACTAACGTGCATCACGTAAAACAATTTTTTCGTCCCGGCGATCTCAAGCGTGACCTGCTTTTGCGTACACATTTTTTGCGCCAGCATTTTGGAGACCAGGAGATGCTTCGGCATGCGCACGGGAAATTCTGCGTCGAAAGGCTCCGCATCCAGGGGCTCGAAATGCGTGACGAGCTGGAACGTTCCCGCGAGGCAATCGCAATTCACCGAATCGCGGCGGAGCTTTTCGAGCATGGGCAGATCGAAGGTGTCGCGCTTGAAATATTGCTGCCGGCAATCGCGCCAGGTGAGCTTGAGAAAACCTTTTTCCATTTCCGCACGGCACGCCGCCGGCTTCGACGCACCGAAGTACAGCGAGTCGCCGCGCAGCGAAAATGGCGTCGCACGAAAAAATTCGCAGGGGTAACGGAACACGCTGATCGTATCGCCGCTGATCTGCCAGTCTTCGATCTCCACGGAGGGAGCAGCATGCTCTTCAGACATTTCGCCGTCGCATCCAGGCCCCGGCGCCAGGCCGCGCGTCGTCCACCCGCCCTGCAGCCCGGCAACGGTGATCGCTTTCGCATTCTTGCCAGAAAAGAAAAAAGCGAGCAATAAAAAACAGGGCAAAAAAGAAATGGGCATGGATGCGGGGTACGATTCTCTAGGAAAGATAAGGCGGAAATCCCAAAAAAGAAATCCCATATCTCAAAACGATTTCGCCTGGGATTTGGGATTTTTCGAGCTGGATCTTTTTACGCGAGCCCCGCCGGGGCCGACGAAGATTCTTTGTTGTAGCGGTTGCGGTATTCGATCGGCGACAACCCGGTTGTTTTCTTGAAGATCGTGCGGAAGGCTTTCGTGTCGGAGTAGCCGACGTCCCACATGATCTCGCTCACGTTCTTGCGGCTGGTCTCGAAGCTTTTTTTCGCCGCCTCGATCTTCACCCGCTGGATGTATTCGATCACCGTGTTGCAGGTGGCTTTTTTGAATCGGCGCTCCAGGCTCCTGCGGCCGATGCCGAACATGTCGGCGAGCTGGTCAACGGTGATCTTGTCCTGGAAATTATTCTCGATGAACTCCTGCGCTTTTTTCACCGATTCGTCCTGGTGATCGCGCTGGCCCTGGAACATGATGAAAGGCGACTGCGTTTCACGGCCGATCTCGATGGCGAAATATTTGGACATGAGCACGGCCATTTCGCGGCCGGCGTATTTCTCGATCAAATACAGCAGCAGGTTCCAGAACGAGCTCGCGCCGCCGCTGGAATAAATGCCCTGCTCGTCGGTGATGATCTTTTCGGAGACGAGGTGCACGTCGGGAAACATTTTCCGGAAATCATTTTCCGCCAGCCAGTGCGTCGAGCAGCTTTTGTCTTTCAGCAATCCCGTCGAGGCCAGCAGGAACGCGCCTACGCAGAGACTGGCCACTTCCGCGCCCTGGCGGTGCTGCTCGACGATCCAGGGAAAAAATTCCTTGTTCATCTCGATCACTTCCTGCATATCGCCGTTCACCGCGGGGATGATGATGAGATCGGTTTTGCGCACGTCTTTGATCGTCACGTCGGGGCACACGCTGAAGAGGCGGTCGTACACGCGCGTTTCGGTGTCGATGCCGACGAGCTGCACCTTGAATTGCGCGGGCTTTCCCATCTTTTCGAGAAAATCGTTCGTTCGGTTGAAGAGGATGAACGAGCCTTCGATGCAGCTGAGCGCGGCGGCGCCGCGCGGGACGAGAATGGATACCTGTTTCATCGTTTCAAATTTCGTGAAATTCATTGTCGCAGTCAACCCCCGTGATTGCCGTATTCACACCGCACCGAAAACAGGCCGGCAGTGTAAAATTGCAGTATCAATTTCATTCTTCATGTCACAGATCAACGCATACCTGACATTCGACGGCAGAACCCGCGAGGCGATGACTTTTTATAAAGACTGCCTGGGCGGCGAGCTGAGCCTGCTGGCGGTGAAAGATTCGCCCATGGCCGGGCAATGGCCGGATGAGGTGCAGGAAAAAATTCTACATGCCAGCCTCGTCAAAGGCCCGCTCACGCTGCTTGCTTCCGACATGAAAGGCGCCGAGAAGCTCGTCAGGGGAAATACGATCTCGCTGGCGCTCAGCTGCAGCAGCGAAGAGGAGATCAGCGCGTGCTTTGAAAAACTTTCGGCCGGCGGAAAGGTCTCGCACCCGCTGCATAAATTTTTCGACGGAACGATCGGCGCGCTGACGGATAAGTTTGGCATGAATTGGGTGCTGAAATTATAAGCGGGAACACGTTCACGAAAATTTAATCACCCGATCATGGAAAAGCTCACGCTTGAAAACGACATCCGTGTGCTCTGCGTCACCGCGCGCTCCTTTCCCGAAGGCATCATGGAAGCCTTTCAAACCCTGGAGCGCACGGATCCTTCGATCCCCGGGCGAACCTTCTACGGCATTTCCCGGATGCAGAACGGTAAGATTATTTACAAAGCGGCCGCGGCCGAGCAATACGAAGGCGAAGCGAAAAAGCTGGGGCTGGAAGCCTTCGTGATCAAAAAAGGCGAGTACCTCGGCGAAACGCTGCACGATTTCATGAAGGACACTTCCGTCATCGGAACGACATTCCAAAAGCTGCTCGCCGTGCCCGAGCTGGACCAAACAGGCGCCTGCGTGGAATGGTACAAAAGCGATCGCGACGTGCTGTGCATGGTGCGGTTAAATGACCCGGAAAAATAGCATTTACCAATAACGAATACCGATAACAACATGTCGACACTTCATCCTTACCTGCACCTGAACGGCAACACCGAAGAGGCCTTCAGCTTTTACAAATCCGTTTTCGGCGGCGAGCTTTCCATCATGCGCTACGGCGAGGCGCCTCCGGGTGAAACGAAACCTTCGCCCGGGGCGGCGAAGAAGATCATGCACGTTTCCCTGCCGATCGGCAAAGAGACGATGCTGATGGGCAGCGACATGCCCGAGGCCATGCCGCCCGCGGTGATGGGCACGAATTTTTCCATCACGGTGAGCGCGGACAGCGAGGAAGAAGCGCGCCGCGTTTTCGAAGGCTTGTCCGCAGGCGGGCAGGTGGTCATGCCGCTCGATAAAACGTTCTGGGGCGCGTACTTCGGCATGCTCGTCGACAAGTTCCAGATCCACTGGATGGTGAGCTACGACAGGGGCGGGCAGAAATAAGCGGCAAGAAAAAAAGCGGCGCGATGGTAGAAGTGTTCCGTACGAACGTGAATGATCCGGCGCAGGCGCGCATGCTGCTCGCGCTGATCCACCAGGCCTTCTCCGGTTGCGCCGCTAATTTTGATCTGGAGGATTGCGATAAAATTCTGCGGATCGAATCGGAAAGCGCCGTGCAGCCGCGGCTGCTGATCGACCTGCTGAAGAATTTCGGATGCGAAGCGGAAGTGCTGAACTGAAACGCTAGGCTTGCGCGGTCGAATGCTCGTCGTAATCCACATAACCTATGAAGTCGACGTGCGCATTGATCCGTTTGTAATCCTCATCGGGAACGAACGCGAAATCATACGCGCAGATGATCGTATTGTATTTCGCGGGATCGATCGATAAGCCGGCTTTCCGGATGTTCTCGGCGACCGAGGCCGAGCAGGAAACCGGCCGAACCAGTTCCTCCAGGGAATTGACGGGAGAAGCGTGGATGACGAAATCCACGAAGTCATGATCGAGATAGCCCATCCGGAACTCCGTGTAAAAATCCGACCAGGTATCGCCTTCTTCCGTGCGCTTCTCTTCCATGTACGCAGCCAATTCCTTTTCGGAATCGAATCGCGCCAGCCACACGGACACTTTCCCGGGCGCTTCGAAATCTTTTTCGTAATCGGCTTCGTGGAACATGGCTTTGTAAATTTATTGGAAAGATAGTCAACGCAGGTTCCGTTCCGTTTTCCGGGTCAGAATCTGAATTTCTCAAACGCTTTGCGAATTTGTACACGCCGTCATCGTGCGTGCCGGCCCACAAGCCGCCCTGCCGCAGGCCAACGTGATCTTCGAAGCGGCGGCGGAATGATCTTCCGAATCATTCGGAGTTGCACGCAGCTTATTTATCGCCTGATTTTTTGCATCTGAAATCCGACCAGAGCTGATCAAGCGCTGACCAATTACTATGTGTAAATGGCTTGGGCGATAATTCGTAGAACAAAATGGTCTTATTGTTCTCGGGACAAGCCTTCAGGTGAACAATGCAATTAAGAATGATCGGCTTTCGCTGCATATAATCCAGCATTTCAATCGAGCCTGTATATGTTTCCAGGTCGTCTTTATCTGCCGCTGCTTTTTTGAACGATGCGGTCACAGGTATTGCCTTTCCTGCTGCAGTGGCGCTATCCGCATTGCTCATGATCAACCCCGAATAATAAGCTTTCAAATTCTCGGCGATTATTTTTTCATCTGTTTTTGGCGATGCGTCCAAATACCACAAAAAAGCATAGGTCCAATACTCGTCGCTTTTGACGTTTCCCCAACCCGGGGCGAAGCGGATATCTTCCACTCCCTTGTAAGGAATTTGCGGGGCAAAGCCGATCGGGATCGGGAATTGCTCTCTTCCCCAATTTTTCGGTGCAGGCAGATGGTAGGGAGCTTCCTCGCTGTGCGCATCCAATTCACTTTTGTTTAATTCCTGCTGCGTAATATGCATAAAGGACGTTCCCGTCCCGGCGGTGTCGTTAAAACGAAAAAGCCCGCCCGAAAAACCGAACCAAAGTGTGCCGTTACGATCTTCCAGGATGCCTTGCACGGCAAAATTAACGGTCAGGTCCGGCCTGTCCGTCTTGTTGAAAAACGTGAATTTTTCTCCGTCGTAACGATAGGCTCCATGCCGCACTGCACCGATCCAGGTGTTTCCCTTTTTATCCTCATAGATGGTGTAAATGTCGTTTTCTTCAAGGCCTTTTAGTTCCGGGTAGCGGGTGAACGTTTTACCGTCATACCGGCTTAGTCCGCCCTCGTTGCGATATTCAGGAAAATCAGATGAGAGCGACCCGAACCAGATGTTCCCTTGCCGATCTTCCATTATCGTGCTGACGTTATTGCTGCACAAACCATCCTTCTTGGTAAAATGAGTGAATGATGTTCCGTCGAATCTGCAGGCGCCAAAACCATCCCTGGCCAACCAGATGTTGCCTTTTTTGTCCTGCATCATATCCCAGATCTTCCCGGCCTCCCATTTATAAGACAGGTTTTCTACAGCAGGTTTAGGAATGCTGAATTCCGAAAAAGAAGAACCGTTAAAGCGAAAAACGCCGTGATTGGTGCCCGCCCAGATCTGGCCATCCCTATCGACTAAGATCTTGCACCCGGGACCATGCAGGCCTTCGGCTCTCCAAAAATTGGTGAATGTTTTTCCATCATACCTGGAAGCGCCGTGATGCGTGCCGAACCACATATTCCCTTCTTTGTCCTGGGCAATGCTGGCAACCGTGTTATCACATAATCCGTCCTTTGTAGAAAAGTAGGTAAGGTTTTTTCTCCGCCCGGATGAATCGTTCGAACGGGCATCATAACGTACCGCACCGTCCGACATCGTTCCAAACCACAGGTTCCCTTCTTTGTCCTCGAATATTTCTACTACATACCCGGAAATTTGCGTTGAAGAATCTTTCGTGTGCGAAACAGGAAGCGGTTCGTTGCTTCGCCGATCTCGTCCCGGTAAGTTTGATCGTTCTTGTCCCTTGCAGGAAGCGATCGACAGGAATACCATCAGCAAATAAAAACAAGATCGCAAGCAGCTGTTCATGCGGCGAATATAGTTCCAATGCGAAGCGAGCGCTGTTATTGACTTGTTAACGGCGCCTGGAAATTTAATTTGATTCGACGTAGCGAGAAACAAAAAAGCAGATCATAAAAATGATCCGCTTTCGGTACTTATGATTGGCGCAGTGCCGGTGGAATGCTCAACAGTTATTTTCTCTTATTGATCGCAAACAGCATCGCCGAAGAAATCAGGCACATCACGATAGCGCTGATGATAAGCGGGTTGCTTTTTTGTGAAATCCCGATCAGGAGGTCGCCGACAAACATGACCAAAAAGAAAATATATGCAATTGTCAGCATAGGAATTGATCGTTTAAACGTGGCAAAGCCGAAGATAAAGGCAAGGGCAAATTGCCGGGCCGCCCACATGTAAATTAAGTAGTCGACGCCTTTGGCGTTAAGGTCAACCGTCTCCACGACCGATCCCGGTGAAACGCATAACGCTATACTTACGAGGAGCTCCAGCAATGCAAAAAGCCCCGATACGATGAGTATCCACGTGGGCACCGGCTTTTGTTCTTCTGCCATGAGCTGAGTTTGTTTTTCGATTGATGCTAAGCGAAATTAGCATAGCGGGGTCAAACCATTTGCCTGCGCCCGGCATGAATTAAATTTTTACCGCCCGCGACTTTTAGGTAATTTCGCCTTCCGTTCATTTGCCCGAATGGCGGAATTGGTAGACGCGTTGGTCTCAAACACCAATGAGCTCACCCTCGTGCCGGTTCGACTCCGGCTTCGGGTACGGAAAGCAGAGGTTTAGCCTCTGCTTTTTATTTTAGCATTTCCTGGGCGACGGTCTACCCGCTTTCATATATTAACGGCATGAAACCGATCAAGCTCATCGCGCTGAAAGAATCCGAATTCAAAAACTTTCCCGCAAAATTCGAGATCAGGCAAAAAGTCTTCTCGCATTATTTCAACCTCGGCTTTACCGGCGCGAGGATCGGCTCGATCGGCAAGAACGTGAAAGCGCTGAACGACGCGCAAAAAGCGCTGTGCTATCATTTCGTGTGCGAAGGGATGATCGGCAACTCGGGGGTTTACGGCATCCTGCTGGAAACGCGGGGCGAGTTCAACGAAGGCTATTCCCGCGCGCTCGAGCTCAGCGGCAACAAAAGCGACAAAAAGATCTTCGACGAGATCGCCTCGATCTACCGGGCGCACGAGGAATGGTTCTCGAAATTAAAAACACCGCCCGCGTTGAACAGCGGCTCGAAAAATTTCGACAGCAAGCTGAGCAAACGCATCAAGCAGCTCGAGCGGAAATGGTATGCGAGCGAAGAGAAGCGCAACGAAATTTTCAACGCTTATTTCATGCTGCACAAGGAGGCGCTGGTGCAGAAAAAATAAACGCCGCTGCGAAGCGGATTACACTTAGTAACTTCGCTCATGCTCCTGAAAACCGCAGCTACCCTCCTCACCATCCTCCTCGGCGGAATTCTTTTTATCCCTTCGGAAAACGCCGAAGCCGGCCACCCCGCCGCCGCCCCCGACAGCCTCGACCTGAAGATCGGGCAGATGGTGATGATGGGCATCAACGAGCGCACGAAAGTGGAAGCCGGCGATCCTTTGCTCGAAGAGATCCAATCCGGAAAGCTCGGCGGCATTCTGCTCTTCGAAAAAAATATCGCCTCCGCCGATTCGAAAAATAAGCTGAAAGCGCTGATCGATTCGCTGCAGAAAAAAGCGGCGGTCACGCTGTTCGTCACCATCGACGAGGAAGGCGGAAAGGTGCATCGGCTCAAAGAAAAATACGGCTTCGTGGGCATGCCTTCGGCGGCGTATTTGGGGAAGCTCGACAATGCGGACTCTACGTTGTTCTACAACCGCCGCCTCGCGGCGCAGCTGGCGGAGATCGGCATCAACCTGAACTACGCGCCGGTGCTCGACCTGGCGGTCAACCCGAAGAACGTGGTCATCGTGCAAAAAGAAAGAAGCTTTTCTAAAAACCCCGATCTCGTTTCAAAACACGCGCTGCTCTGCATCCAGGCGCATCACGAGCACAAAGTGAAAACCATTCTCAAACATTTCCCCGGCCACGGCAGCTCCACGGGCGATTCGCATTTGGGCATGGTGGACGTGAGCGCGAGCTGGAGCTTCAGCGAATTGCTGCCGTACTGGGACGTGCTGCAGGCCGGGCAATGCGACGCGATCATGACGGCGCACCTCGTCAACAGGAACTGGGACAGCACCGCGTTGCCCGGCACGCTCTCGCACAACGTGGTCAGCGGCATGCTGAGAAACCTGCTCGGCTACGAAGGCGTGGTGTTCTCCGACGACATGCAGATGCACGCGATCAGCAAAAATTACGGCTTCGAAAAATCGCTGGAGCTGGCGATCAACGCGGGCGTTGACGTGGTGATGTACGGCAACAACGTCGACGCGAAGCTCAGGCCGGTCACCGCTACGGAAGTGCATGCCGCGATCAAACAGCTTGTGCTCGAAGGAAAAATTTCCCGCGCGCGCATCGATGAGGCGTACAAGCGGATCATGAAGCTGAAGAACGGACTGAGCGTGCGGGGGAATTAAAATACCAATGACGCAACTTGTCACCCTGAGCGCAACTTGTCACCCTGAGCGCAGTCGAAGGGTGACACGTACTTAACCTGCGCGCTCCCTCGGCGGAAAGCTTAACTTTGCCCTCGCCGCTTTTACCGATCAACATTTTGGAAACGACCGCCGCACGCCGCCCTACTTTCGATGAGATCTACATGGACCTGGCCGAGAACCTGGCCCGGCGCTCGCATTGCGTGAAAGCGAAAGTGGGCGCGGTGCTCACGAAAGACACGCGCATCATCTCGCTCGGCTATAACGGACCGCCCGCCGGCACGCACAACTGCGACCTCGAATGGCCCGACACCGGCTGCCCGCGCGACAGCAAAGGCAGCTGCTCCCTGGCCCTGCACGCCGAGCAGAACGCCATCCTCTACGCGTCGAAGAACAACGTGCCCATCGAAGGCTCCACGCTTTACATCACGCTCTCGCCCTGCATCGCCTGCGCGCGCATCATCTACACGATGGGCATCCGCAAAGTCATCTTCAGAGATTCCTACGCGCAGTTCAAAGGAATTCCTACTGATGAAGGCGTGGACTTTTTGAGAAAGTTCGGCGTGGAGGTAGTGCGGTATCCGGACAACGGGTAAGAAAAGAAGTACGACAGGACGAGTGGTTAGGTTGCAGTTCGCCCGTCACTGGCTACTCGGCACAAAACCACGATCTTTATTCCACGATCATTAAAATGAATTCGAAGCTTTCCATTTATTTTCCTTTTCTCGCAGGCTTCCTGCTCGCCGCCGGCATCTGGATCGGCAGCCGTTTTGCGGGCGGGCCCACGGGCGACGGATCGTATTACGCGTACGACAAGATCAACGCGGTGCTCGGCATCGTGGAGAACCGTTACGTGGATTCGGTCGACCGCGAACGCCTGGTGGAAGAAACGATCGGCCATTTGCTGCAAAGCCTCGATCCGCATTCCGATTATTTCCCCGCCGAGCAGGCGCAGGCCATGAACGAAGCGCTGCAGGGAAATTTCGAAGGCATCGGCATCGAGTACAATATGGTGCGCGACACGGTGACGGTGGTGAACGTGATCCGCGGCGGCCCTTCGGAAAAAGTGCTGATGCCCGGTGATCGTTTAGTAAAAGCGGACGGGAAATCGCTCGTGGACAAACGCGATGAAAAAGACATCAAAGGCTTGCTGCGCGGTCCTGCCGACACGAAAGTGCTGGTGACCGTCGTGCGCCGCGGCGAGAGGAAAACGCTCGACGTACCGATCACGCGCGGCAGCGTGCCCATCTACAGCATCGACGCCGCGCACATGCTCGACGAAAAAACCGGCTATATTCTCCTCAGCCGTTTCGCCAGCGACAGCCACGAAGAGTTCGAGGAGCAGATGGCGCTGCTGCGCACGAAAGGCATGAAGCGCCTGGTGCTCGACCTGCGCGGCAACGGCGGCGGTTACCTCGAAACAGCGGTAAAGCTCGCCGATGAATTTTTGCCCGCGGGCCGCAAGATCGTTTATACCGAAGGCCGCGCCAGCAAGCGCCGCGATTACGACGCCACGAGCGAAGGCGATGCCGAGCAATTGTCTTTGGCCGTGCTCATCGACGAATATTCCGCTTCCGCCAGCGAGATCATCGCCGGCGCGATGCAGGACAACGACCGCGGGCTGATCGTGGGGCGGCGCTCGTTCGGGAAAGGCCTGGTGCAGCGCGAGGAAATGCTGCGCGACAGCTCGGCCTTCCGCATCACCATCGCGCGCTATTACACGCCGGCGGGACGCTGCATCCAGAAACCCTACGACAAGGGTCTGCGCGCGTACTACAACGAAGAGAACGAGCGCCTCAACCGCGGCGAGCTCTTCCACGCCGACAGCATTCACTTCTCCGACTCGCTGAAATTCCGCACGCTGGTCAAAAAACGCACCGTCTACGGCGGCGGCGGCATCATGCCCGACCTGTTCGTGCCGCTCGACACGTCCCGCCGCGCACAGCTGCTCGAGGAGCTGCTGGAAAAAAACGTGTTCACGCACTACGCCTTCGACTACGCCGACGTCAATCGCAGCTCCTGGAAAAAAGCGGGCGAGGAAAAATTCTACGGCAGCTTCTCCGTTTCAAAAACGCAGCTCGACGACTTCATCGCCTTCGCGCAGAAAAGCGGCGTACGCATCGCTCCCGAATTATGGCTGCGCCACGAAGGCACGGTCAGGCTGTACCTGAAAGCCTACATCGCGCGCGTGCTTTGGAGCGAGAACGCTTTTTACAAAGTGCTCAACAGCGAAGACCCGGTCGTTCGGAAGGCGCTGGAGGCGTTGAAAGAATAAGCGCCCGGAGAAGCAGGATCGTGGGCTGCGCACGTCAGGTAAAATACCCGCTGTTTATAAATGAGAACGTCCCGCAGCTGCAGGACGTTCTTTCTTTTGCTCAAACGCAATCATTTCTTCGCAGGAGAATCTTTCTTTGCAGTGTCTTTCGTGGAATCCATGTCGTTCATCATCTTCATGGCGTCGTCGAACATTTCATCGGCCATGGAATCCTGTGTTTTTTCAGAAGCGGAATCCTGCTTGCGGCGTTCTTCTTCGCTGGGACCGCAGGCCACGGCTGAAAGCATACCGAGGCAGGCGACGAGTGCAAAAATTTTTTTCATGTCTGTTTCCGTCTTGGTTAGGTTGAAAGCAAATGTAGTAAAAAGCGTTTAGCGCTTAGAACCTGGCGCTTCGTGAGCAGTGTCCCGTTCGAGTTTTTTCTTTATGGTTCTTGGTGGGTTTTGAGCCTTAGCCGCCTTCTTGCCACAGGCTCGCGAAGCCACTAAGGGGCGCTCAACTGTACTTTCAAATCGAGACGCTATCGCTACTGGCATAGTGTGCTGCCAGGTTCTAAGCGTTAAGTTCTAAGAGCTAAGCACGAATTTGCTATTTTTGATAACAGTACACTCAACATTCATCCTACATAAAATCATTTTTACTTATGGCATTCGAACTACCTGCTCTCCCTTACGCGCACAATGCGCTCGAGCCGCACATCGACGCTCGCACCATGGAAATCCACCACGGCAAGCACCACCAGGCTTACGTCACCAACCTGAACAACGCCATCGCCGGCACTGAAGCCGAGAAGATGAGCATCGAAGACATTTGCCGCAGCGTTTCGAAATTTCCTGCGGCCGTGCGCAACAACGGCGGCGGACATTACAACCACAGCCTGTTCTGGACGATCATGAAGCCGGGCGGCGGCGGCGAGCCTTCGGGCGCGGTGGCGGACGCTATCAACGGCGCATTCGGCTCCTTCGAAGAATTCAAAAAACAATTCGCCAATGCGGGCGCTACGCGCTTCGGTTCGGGCTGGGCCTGGCTGCTCGTGAGCAACGGCAAGCTGGCCGTTTCCTCCACCCCCAACCAGGACAACCCGCTGATGGACGTCGCCGAAGTAAAAGGCACGCCCGTGCTCGGCCTCGACGTGTGGGAACATGCGTATTACCTCAATTACCAGAACCGCCGCCCGGACTACATCGGGGCCTGGTGGAACACCGTGAACTGGGACGAAGTGGCACGGCGTTTGAAGTCCGCCCAGTAGCCTAACCAACAACCTAACCAAAACACACTCCATGAAAAAGATCTCCGTTCTGGCCGTGGCCTTCGTCGCCACTGCATTCCTGGCTCCCGGGAACGCGCATGCGCAGAAGTACCAGGGACAGATCAACACGACCGCGGGCACGTCCTTCAGCCTTACCGGGCTCGTCGTAAACGCGTTCCTCAACGCCGTCGACAACGCGCAGGGCGTGGAAACGACTTCCATTCCCGGCATCAACACGATGGTGGATTACGGCGTCAGCGACCGCTTCAGCCTCGGCGCTGCGTACTACTACCAGAGCTTTACCACGAACCTGAGCGGCTACACCGATTCCAGCGGGCAGGTCGTTAGCGGCGATTACTACATCCGCATCACCCGCCAGAACGCCGGCCTGCGCACCCTGTTCCACTTCGGCGACAACGATGATCTCGACCTGTACGCCGGCGCGCGCATCGGCATGACGTTCTGGTCTTGGGCCAGCGACATCCCGAACAACAGCGGCGTCGATTTCGACGACGTGATCCGCAGCCGCGTGCTGCCGCAAGGCATCTTCGGCATGCGCTACTACTTCACGCCTGTGGTCGGCGTGAACCTGGAGCTTGCCGCAGGCCCGCCGTACTTCATGATGCTCGGCGTCAACGCGCGCTTCGGTGGGGTCAAGTAAGTGAACGGAATTTTTTTCGCCGGGATATGCTTTCAAAAGCATATCCCGTTTCTTTTTTTGAGAAACGCTAATCCGCATCTTTGCATCATGCTTCGCCTGCTTTGCTTCCTGCTGTTAAGCTGTTTCCCGCTGAGCGTCTTCGCCGGTCGCACCGGCAACCGCGCGCCTTCCGACACCGCCGCGCTGCTGATCGTTTACGCAAGAGCAGGAAGCGATCTTTCCGGCGCGCTGCTGGAAAACGATACGGCCGCGCTGCAGGAAATTTCTCCCGCGCCGGGAATAAGAACCAAAGAAAACCGGAAGCTGATCGCCGCGCTGTTCGCCCTGCCGCCGCTGGGCATCGTAGGATTGCACCGCATCTACCTGCGCACCGCGCCTTACGTGCCCGTCGTGTATTTGCTTACGCTGGGCGGCGCGCTCGTGCTGCCGCTGATCGATCTCGCCGTCATCCTCATCTCCGACGAAGAGCAGCTGAAAGAATACGAGAACAACACGAAAATCTTTATGTGGATGAAATAACGCCGTGCGCAGGCGATTGCGCGACCCGGATAAAAGCGGAAGAGGCTGCCTTTTTTTGAGACAGCCTCTTGCGCTTTTTATTCCACTGTGACCGATTTCGCCAAATTCCTCGGCTGATCCACGTTGCAGCCGCGCATCACGGCGATGTGGTACGAAAGCAATTGCAGCGGCACCACGGAGATCAGCGGCACGAGCTTCTCGTCCGTCTCCGGCACCTCGATCACGTGATCGGCCATCTTCTTCACCGTCTTGTCGCCTTCGGTGACCACTGCGATCACTTTGCCTTTGCGCGCTTTCACTTCCTGGATGTTGCTCACCACCTTCTCATACGAGGCGCCTTTGGTGGCAATGACGACCACGGGCATCTCCTCGTCGATGAGAGCGATGGGGCCGTGCTTCATTTCGGCGGCGGGATAACCTTCGGCGTGGATGTAGGAAATTTCTTTCAGCTTCAGCGCGCCTTCGAGCGCGACCGGGAACGTGTAGCTGCGGCCGAGATAAAGGAAATTGCGCGCGTCCTTGAACTGGTCGGCGAGGAACTTGATCTGCTCGTTGAGCTTGAGCACCTTCTCCACTTTCGCGGGAATCGAGTCGAGCTCGCTGAGCATTTCGTGGTAATGCGTTTCGGAGATCATGCCGCGCGCGTGGCCGGCGGCCAGGGCCATCAGCGTGAGCACGGTGACCTGCGCGGTGAAGGCCTTCGTAGAGGCCACGCCGATCTCGGGACCGGCATGCGTGTACGAGCCGGCGTGCGTGGTGCGCGCGATCGTCGAGCCGACCACGTTGCACACGCCGATGATCGTCGCGCCTTTCGATTTGGCCAGCTCGATCGCCGCCAGCGTGTCCGCCGTTTCACCCGATTGCGAAATGGCGATGACCACGTCGCTTTCGTAGATCACGGGATTGCGGTAGCGGAATTCGGAAGCGTATTCCACTTCGACGGGAATGCGCGCGAGGTCTTCGAACAAGTATTCGCCGACGAGCCCGGCGTGCCACGAGGTGCCGCAGCCTACGATGATGATGCGGTTCGCGTTGCGGATCTTCTGCAGGTATTCGCGGATGCCGCCCAGCTCCACCACCCCGCGGTCGGGATGCACGCGGCCGCGCATGCTGTCGCGGATGGAACGGGGCTGCTCGTAAATTTCCTTGAGCATGAAATGATCGAAGCCGCCCTTCTCGATGGCTTCCAGCTGCAGCTGCAGCTCCTGCACGTACGGCGTGATCTCCTGGTTCTTGATCGTGCGCAACTGCAGCTTGCCAGCACGGTTCACCACGGCGAACTCTTCGTCCTCGAGGTAAACGACGTTCTTCGTGTACTCCACGATGGGCGTAGCGTCGGAAGCGATGTAGAATTCATCTTCGCCGATGCCGATCACCAGCGGGGAGCTTTTTTTCGCCGCGATGAGCTGGTCGGGATGGTCTTTCGACATGATCACGATGGCGTATGCGCCCACCACGTTGTTCAGCGCGATGCGCACGGCTTCATCCAACGCCACGTTCTCGCGCTCCTGGATGTCTTCGATAAGATGCGCCAGCACTTCGGTATCGGTGTCGCTTTCGAACTCGTGGCCGCGCTTGATCATCTCTTCTTTCAGCGAAGCGTAGTTCTCGATGATGCCGTTGTGAATGATCACCATCTTCTTCGAGCCCGAGTAATGCGGGTGCGCGTTGGTGTCGTTCGGCTCGCCGTGCGTGGCCCAGCGCGTGTGCCCGATGCCGATGGTGCCGTTCTTGTCGCGGTCGGCGGCGAAGTGCTCCAGGTCGGAAACCTTGCCTTTGCACTTGTACACCGTCAGGTCGTTATTGATCAGCGCCACGCCGGCGCTGTCGTACCCGCGGTACTCGAGGCGGTGCAGGCCTTTGAGCAAAATGGGATAAGCTTGCTTTTTACCGATGTAAGCGACGATTCCACACATGGGCGATGAATGAGTTGGTGTGTGATCAGTTGATCTTCGTATACGCGATGCGAAGGTACATTTTCAGGTTGGGCGAAGGATTTCCCGAACTGTTCAGCACCACGCGGCGCGCGCTTTGCGCCGGGTCGAGCTCCTTCAGGTACATGCCGTAATTCGGTTTGGTGCCGTCGACCAGGCGCTGCACGTGGCGCGGCAGGTTGATGCGATACTCGTTCGTGCCGCTGTTGAAATTGCCGTCGTACGCAGAAATGTTGTCGAGCATGTCGAGCAGGATGGACGCGTTGCCTGCGGAGTCCAGCGAAACGAGGTACAGCCGCGCGTTGGCCGCGTGCAGGTTGTCGATGTAATTCGCGTCGGCTTTGATGACCAGCTCCGCTTTGTTGATCGCGATCGGGCCGAGCTCGCTCCATTTCCTGATGTGCGGCGTGGTGAGCTTCACGCGCGTGCCGGCCATGCCTTGCACGTACACCTGCTGTGAATTCGAAGTGTTCAGCGCCGAAGCCACCGGCGTGCCCGTGTAGTCGTGCGTGAAATGCCCGAAGTACGCGGCTTTGCCCGAGGTCACGGGAAACGAGTACACGAGCGTATCGGGATCGGGCGTGGCGTTCACGTTGCGGTAGTAGAACGTGAGCCGCGTGAGGCTGTCCGTCATGCTGAACTGCACGATGCCGTCGCCGGAATTGCCGGGCTTGATGTAGAGGCCTTTCATGAAGTTCAGCCAGTTCGTGTTGTTCTGCAGGTTCGAGGTGCCGGATTGCGAGAAGAGCAGCTGTCCGAAATTCGGGTCGAGGCGGATGCGCAGGTGCGGTGCGCGCTCGCCGCCGTCGACGTTGATTTTCGTGCGCGGGCGCGCGGCGAAGGTGACGCTGGCCAGCGGGGTGGGGAAATACGCCATTTCGCGGTTCGAGAAGTACACGCTGTCCTTGTGCATGGATTCGGTCACCTGGTATACCGTGGCGGTCTGCATCGTCGTGTCGCCGTAAAAATCATTTCGGTACGCCAGCGTGAGCACGGTGGAGTCGAGCACGAGATCGCCCATGTTGCCGAAGCTGATGCCCTGGTCGTCGCCGGGAATGAGGAACTGCGCGAAGATGCCCGCGGAGCTTTTCCCGAAGACGGGGTCGTTCATCGTGCCGAAGAGGCTGAGCGGCGCTTCGTCGGTGCGCACGGAATCTTCACGCTCGGTGACGGAGATGATCATGGTGGTGTCCTGGACGCCCAGCTGGATAAGGTCGTTCTCGGGCTGCACGTCGAGGCCGAGGTTGCTTTCTTTCGTGCAGGAAACGAAGCCGAGGGCGAGGGTTGCGGCTAAAAAAAATGTCGTCCCGCACTTGCGGCGGGACAACATTTTCAAAGAAGCTCCAAAAAAAGTTGATGTCATATTCCTTAGTCGACCAGTAATGGCTCTTCGGCCAGAACGGCGTCGTAAAATTCGGAATAAGCGTCGAGATAATCATCCGGGCCTTTGAAATCGAGCGACATTTTGCCGGATTTCTTGATGTACTTCTCCACGTCGCTGTTCAGCTTGGGCGCGCCCTTGATGACAGCATCGGAATAATCGATCGCCAGCTTCGAAAGGTTGGCGAAAGAAGGAGTTTTGAGCACCTCGAGATCACTCTTGTCGATGCCTTCGTACACGATCTTCTTGGCGAAGTCTTTGTTGAGGTTGCCGGGGAACTCGTCGTCATATGCCGAATACACTACGCGCGTATCAGCGAAGAGCGGGTTATCGCGGAAAGATTTTTTCAGGTAAAGCGGCATGAGCGCAGTGAACCAGCCGTGGCAGTGCACGATGTCGGGCGCCCAGCCCAGTTTCTTGACGGTTTCGATGACGCCGCGGCAGAAAAAGATGCTGCGCTCGTCGTTATCGGGGAAATAATCTCCTTTCTTGTCGGTGAGAATGTATTTGCGCTGGAAATATTCTTCGTTGTCGATGAAATAAACCTGCATGCGTGCGGCCTGGATGGAGGCCACCTTGATGATGAGGGGATGATCCGTATCGTTGATGATCAGGTTCATTCCCGAGAGCCGGATCACTTCGTGCAGCTGGTTGCGCCGTTCGTTGATGCAGCCGTAGCGCGGCATGAACGTTCGGATCTCTTTACCGCGCTCCTGGATGCCTTGAGGCAATTGCCTGCCGATACGGCCCATAGGCGTTTCATCCAGGTAAGGCGTGATTTCCTGCGACACGAAGAGTACTTTGGCTTTTTTCATGAGGGAGAATATTGGTTTTTTTCGAGAAAAGGATTACAAAATTAAGCAAAAAAACCGCTCATTTCAAACTTTTAGCCATAGTTTTAGCGCCTTTTCACGGGTCAAACCACTTGAAAGACGCGGCCTGCGCGGGAAGGTTGCCGCGGGGTCTGCTCAAAATCATATCAATCAAGGTGTTAAAAATAGTTACACGGATCGCTGAGCTGCGCAGCCTGCTGGACGGGGAACGTGCGGCGGGCCGGACGGTCGGTTTCGTGCCGACGATGGGCGCTTTGCACGAAGGCCACGCCTCGCTGGTGCGCGCCGCCCGCAGCGAAAACGATGTCGTCGCCTGCAGCATCTTCGTCAACCCCACGCAATTCAACGACAAGAGCGACCTGGAGCATTACCCGCGCACGCCGGAGGCCGACCGCGTCCTGGTGGAAGAAGCCGGCTGCGACGTGCTGTTCCTGCCCTCGGTGGACGAAATGTACCCGCAAGGCGAAGAGGAGATCATCCCGCGGATCAGCTGGGGCCTGCTCGACAAAGTGATGGAAGGGGCCCAGCGGCTCGGGCATTTTGCGGGCGTGGTGCAGATCGTGAAGAAGTTGTTCGATGCCGCGGGGCCCTGCAAAGCGTATTTCGGCGAAAAGGATTTCCAGCAGCTGGCCGTGATCCGGCGCATGGCGCAGGACCTGCAACTGCCGGTGGAAATCGTGCCCTGCCCCACGCTGCGCGAAAGCGACGGGCTGGCGATGAGCTCGCGCAACACGCGCCTCCGCCCCGAAGAGCGTGCCGTGGCGCCCCTGCTCTCCAAAGCTTTGTTCATGGCCAGGGAGCTGTGGCCCTCGCACGATGCGGAAACGATCAAAGAGAAAGTAAAAGCGCTCATCGCCGCCGAGCCCCGTTTCCGCCTGGATTATTTCGAGATCGCGGATGCCGATACGCTGGGGCCGTTGCGGGAGGGACAAAAAAACAAGGCCGTGGCTTGCATTGCTGCTTACCTCGGCCTTGTGCGGCTAATCGATAACGTCCGTTTGACCTGACCGTTTGTCTGAACCAAAACAAACCCGACCGAAGAATTTGGCGATCCTGTAGTCGGCAACCGCGGAGCGGCCTGGCCAGGCCACTATGAGCAGTCGAAATGGACGTGGGTCTATCGGTCTGCCGTCTTTCCTGTTTTTTTCTTCACTTGTTTCTTATTGCCTTCCGCAGCCGGAGCCGTGGAGCGGCCTGAATGGTATTTTCCGAACACTTTTTCGCGCAGCATTCGTTCTATCTCTTCATTGCCGGGCTCCACGAAGAAGACGATGGCAATGATCACGTGGGTTTTCATAGGGCTTACTTTTCTTTTTGTTGTTCATGCCGCGCTGCGTTGGATGACCTTCGCCATGCAACGGAGCGCGCCTTTTTTCAGGGACAGGTTGTAAAAATCGCCCTGCACCCATTTTACTTCTCCGGCCGCGCTCTTCTCCAGCCGGGCCGTGATGGATCGTTGTATTTCCGTGATGCGCCGCGCCAGCACCGCGCAGGCGCCTTCGGGCGGCGTAAAGTCGGGCAGGTACAACGTGCGCCGGCCGTCCTCGCAGCTGACCAGGCTGTTGTTGTAGCTCCCGAAATGCTCCCGGCGCTGATCGAAAACCAGCATGGGAATGCGCTCGACCTTGCAGGATAGACCTTTATGCAGGCGGCTGTTTTCCAGCCAGGCGGCCGTGCGGTCGAGGGCGGCGCTGAGCGCTTCCATTTCCCGGTTCCAGGGGCGGAAAGCGTATTCCTCCTTCAGCTCGGCCACCAGCACCTGCTGCGTTTCGCTGCCCGGCGACACAGGGCCCAGCGGCGTGACGTAGAGGTCGGCATGGAACAAGGGCTGAGCGCCTTGCAGCGCGCCGCTTTCCGACGTCCTGTTCAGCCAGTAGAGGCGTTCGGTCCCAAACAGCTCTTTCAGCTCCCGCTCAAAGGCCTGCCGCACCGTTTTTTTCTCCGCGGGAGGCAGTCCGCGCAGGCGGTGGCGCAGCAGGTCGGCGCCGGCCAGCAGGTAGCCGTTCCCGCCGCCCCAGTTGAGGATGTTGCCCCCGCTGAGCGGATCATTCAAAGAACGTACGCGCAGTCCCGGGATATTTTCCGAAAGATGCCGCACCGCCCGCGCATCGATGCGATGCGCATCATATACCAGGCGAAGCTCGGTTCCGTCCCCGGTGCTGCGCTGGAAAGCATGAACCACGTCCTGCGTCCAGCGTGTGAACAAGCCTTCGCCCTGCGGAAAAGGAACCAGGTGCACATGAGGGGCAGGTTGGGGTATCACAGCCCCTGCATGCGCGCCCGGCAATTGCAGAACGATGTAGTATTCCACTTCGCGTCCCAGCGCTTCCATCAGCCCGGCATACTGCTTCCACACCTGGCCCGGCTGTTCGGAAGCCGTGCAGGGATGAAAGAGCAGGAGCTTTTCGATCCTGCCCCCGGTGGAGCATACGGGACGGAAGGTGGTGCTCATGAATTGTATTTCGTGATGTCGCTTTGATCCGTTACTATTTTGCAGGAGGTGCTGCCGTCGGAGCAGCCGGAATTGCAGGCCGTAGAAACTGAAAGGCGGTTGGCTGCTTCCCATTTCAGTACCACGTTCGGGCAATTCGTGCTGTCGTCCAAAGGGTATTTCGTCAGCTGGGCGATTCCACCGCAGGGATCACCCGTACCGATGATGATCGCGTTATTTTCCAGCAGCACGTACGCGTCGGAATCCATCGAGTACGTGGTTTTGTAAAGCGTACCCTCAGGCGTGGCGGAAATGGTCAGCTCGCCATTGCTGATGGAAAGCTTCCTCCCGTTGGTCAAGTTGTGGGCATGTGTAACTTTACCCTCTGCTTTATCATACAAAGCAAGCTGCTTGTATTGCTTAAAGAAGAGGATGGTGTAGTCGGCTAATGCGTAAGTTGCAGGCAGGGACGGCATAGAGGTTCAGTTTTTAAGAGGTTCGACTTTCACTCTCTCATTTGCAAAGAAGAGACCTTATCTAATACGATTCAAGCCAAATTTGGCTGCATTATTGCCAGTCAAGTTGAGCCGCTTTTAGTGGAATAGTTTGAAAACCAAATTATTACTATGTTCGTAAAAATAGCGCTACCAGTACAGTCAAAGTCACTATGAAAGCAACAGACGACCTACACCGCCTGCTTCACAGTCTCTCCCAAGCCGAAAAACGTTACGTCAAGATCTTCGCCTCCCGGCACGCCGGGGACAAGCAAAGCAATGCCATGCTGCTCTTCGATGCTGTTCTTAAGCAGGAAGCGTTCGACGAGGAGCGGCTGAAAAAACAGCTTCAGGGCACGCCGATAGCGAAACATTTAGCCTCGGAAAAAACAGGCCTGTACAAGCTTGTGCTGAAAAGCATGCGCATGTTCCATGCGGAAAAGTCGGTCGACCGGCAGTTGAAGGAGCTGATGACGGATGTTCGTTTCCTCTTCGAGAAGCGCTTGTACGATTTGAGCATCAAAGAGCTTGAAAAAACGAAAAAGCTGGCTTATCAATACGAGCGCTACCTCGTGCTGCTGGAAGTGCTGTTCCTGGAGCGCGACATCGACATCGCGAAGCAGACAAAAGATCTTCAATCCCACGCAGAGGCCATTCACACGGAGATCCGGGACATTCTATTCCATCTCGACAAATATTCGAAATTGTCGCGCCTGGGTGACCAGGTTTTCATCGCTTCGCGCTCGCGTTACCACGTCAGCGATGAGCAATTGCTCGCCCCGCTGAAAAAGCTCACGCAGGATCCGCTGTTCTCTACGCCTCCGCAGGCTGATAACTTTTCCCTGTATTACCAATATCTTTTTATCCGCGGAATGTACCACCTCAATACGGGCGAGTACGAACAGGCTTACCTGTATTACCGCAGGCAGGCGGAGCATTGGGAAAGCTTTCCCGATTTCATCCAGGAAGAAAGCCAGCGTTACAAAAAAAGCCTCACCAATTACCTCAACTGCTGCCTGGGCCTGGGCCGCTTTGAAGAATTCCCGGGAATCCTGGAAAAAATTCGTTCAGTGCCCTGCCGTTCGGAAGACGAGGAAGCGGAAGAGTTTCAAAACGCCTATTACATGGAGCTCATCTACTGCATGAACGTAAATAATTTCGAGAAAGCGGAAGAGATGCTGCCGGAAATCGAGCGCGGCCTCAGCAAATACAAAGAGAAGGTCAGCACTGCCCGCAGGCTCGCGTTCTGCCACAACATCGCCGTGATGCTTTTCCTGCAGCACAAAAGCAAGGAAGCCCTGAGCTGGGTGAAGCGCATCGTGAACGAAGCCAAATCCAGCAGCCGGCAAGACATCCAGCATTTCGCGCGCCTGTTCCAGCTCGTGCTGCATTACGAGCTGGGCCGCACTACGCTGTTCGAGCACGAGCTGCGCAGCACGCAGCGTTACCTGAAGCAGAACAACGGCTACTTCGCATTCGAAGCCACCGTGCTGCAGCTTCTGCGCCGCCTGCCCGACGCCGACAACTCCGAAAAGCGCGCGCTCTTCCTCGAATTCATCGAACGGCTCAACGCGCTCAAATCCGATCCGCTGCACAAAAAAACCCTCGGCGCCGAAGAGCTCGCCTGCTGGGCCGACAGCCACGTGCGCAAGCTGCCGATGACCGAACTGCTGAAAGGAGCGTAGCATGCCGCAGCTGCATCCCGAAGCGCTCGATGTTTTTCCCGCGCTGGAAACCGATCGCCTCCTGCTGCGCGCGCCCGCATCCGCCGACGCTCCCGCGCTCTTCCGCCTCTATAGCGACGCCCGCATCATGCGTTACCGCGGCGAGCCTTTGTTTTCCGGTGTGCAGGAAGCCGAAGCGCTGATCGAAAAATGGACGGCGTTATTCGCGGAGAAAAAAGGATTGCGCTGGGCCATCACGCTGAAAGGCGATAACGCATTGATCGGAACGGCGGGCTACAAGCGCCTGGTCGAAATGCAGTTTCGCGGGGAGATCGGCTACGAGTTGGATCCCGTGCGCTGGAACCGCGGGCTGATGACCGAAGCTTTGCGCGCCGTCACCGCCTGGGGCTTCCGCGCGTACGGACTGCACAGCATCGAAGCCAATATCGCGCCCGGCAACGCCGCCTCCCGCCGCGTGCTGGAAAAATTAGGCTTCGTGCAGGAAGCGCATTTCCGGCAGAATTATTATTTCGAAGGCTGGTGGGATTCGGTGATCTACTCGCTGCATGAAAAAGCGCTTAGCGCTTAGCCTTTAGCACTTAATTACACTTGCTTGTGCAGGAAAGGCTAAGCTCTAAACGCTAATTAAACTGCGATGATCCCGAAGATTTGCGGTTGTTGAAGCGAATGCCGAACAGCAGCTCGTGCGTGCCCGTTTCGTAATTCTTCAGGTTCGTGGTCGTAAAATCGTACGAGTAGCCGATCGTCAAATTTTCACGGTAGAGGAAGCCCATGTACGCGCTGAACGCGTCGCGGTTGCGATACGAGCCGCCCACCCAAACCGTTTCTTTGTAGATCGCGCGCAGGCCGGCATCGAACTGGAACGGTGCAGGCTTCACGTATTTCGTCAACACCGAGGGCTCGAAGATGAAATCGTCGCCCACGTGCAACCGGTAACCGGCCATCCCGAAATAGTGCCGGCTGATCACGCCTTCCGTTGCCATGTAATCGAAAAATTTGATGCGGCTCTCGAATAATTGCAATGAAGAAAATCCGACCCAGAACTTATCCGAATACAAATAAAATCCCGCGTTGAAATCCGGCAGCAGCGCCGACTGCATGGCATTCTGCAAAACGTAATCGCCTGCGTCGTGCAATGTGATCTTCTGCCCGTCCATCACGAATTGCAGGATGCCCGCGCTCAACCCTAACCCCAGCTTGATATTCTCCGTCAGCCGCGCGTGATACGCATACGAGCCGTAAAAACCCGTGCGGCGCGTCGGCCCTGTAATGTCGACGAACAGTTGTCCGCCCACGCCCATGTTCTGCTTCTTCAGCGGCCCGTGCACGCTCAGAATGTACGTGCGCGGCGCGTCGGTGATGCCGCTCCACTGGTAGCGGTTGTCGGACATGCCGATGAAATACGAGTTCTTCCCGGTGATGCCGGGATTCATCACGTAATCATTGATCATGTACTGGCTCCAGTGCGGCAGCTGCTGCGCGCCGAGCAGCATGGGCAGCAGGATGAACAGCAGGATGTATGTCGTCTTCCTCATGGCTTATCGCATGATGGTGATGGGGCCGGTGTAATCTTCCGTAAAGAGCGGATCGTTCAGATCGATCACGTAGTAGTATGTGCCTACAGGCAGCAGTTGTCCATCGTAACGGCCGTCCCAGGGCGTATCGTAGCCGACCGAGCGGAACAGCAGTTCTCCCCAGCGGTTGTACACTTCCACCACGCAATTCGGGAACAGGATGATGTTGTCGATCACCCACACGTCGTTCACACCGTCGCCGTTCGGCGTGAAGCCGTTCGGGAAATCGATCTCCGGCAGAACAGTAACGGTGACGGTGTCGCTCGCCGAGCAGCCCGCAGGCGTTGTGACGGTGACGGTGTAAGTAGTTGTCTGCGTCGGCGCAGCGACGGGGTTCGGGGTCGAAGGATCGCCCAGGCCGTTCACAGGACCCCAGGTGAAGGTCGAACCCGGTGGCCCGGTGGGGCTGCCGCCGATCACGGTTGATCCGCCTGTAAGAATGGTAGCGCCCGGCCCCGCATCCACCGCCGGCAGCGGCGAAGCTGTGACAACGACGGAATCCGTATCCGAGCAGCTGCCGTTCGTAGCGATGAGCAAGTACGTCGTAGTCCCCGAAGGCGGATTGACGATTACCGTTGCCGTCGCACCTACAGGCGTCAGGCCCGGCAGCTGCAACCACTGGAAGCTCGTCGCATTGGTGCTGCCCGAACCGTCGAGCGTGAGCGGGCTAAGGTCGCAGAAGGTCGTGTCGTTGCCGGCGGCGGCGATCACCGTCACTGCAGCCTGCACCGTCAGCGTATCGCTGATCTGGCAGCCGCCTGCATCGGTGATGACCACGGTGTAGGTGCCGCTGAAAATACTGCTGAGGTCTTCCGTGTTTGCCGTGAAGATGCCCGGGCCGGTCCAGGAATACGTGTACGGCAGCGTACCGCCGCTCACCGTAATGTCGATGGAGCCGTCGTTGAGCGTGTTGCAGCTGCTGTTCACCACGTTCGGCGCGCCGAAGACGAGCACCTGCGGGGAAACGAACGAGCCGTTTTGCTGCACGCTGCAGCCGTTCGCATCCGTCACCGTCACCGTGTAGCTGCCTGCGCAGAGCGAGTCGGCCGTCTGCGTATTCTGACCATCGCTCCAGGTGTACGTGTAGCTTAACGTTCCGCCGGACGGAATCGCTGTGATCATCCCGTTGCAGGTGCCGGGGCAGCTTTCGGGAATGATGTTCAGGAACGACAGGCTCAGCGGCGGAGGCTCGGTGATGATCACCTGCGCGGAAGCCACGCAGCCGTTCGCGTCCGTCACTTGCACGATGTACGTGCCCGGGCACAGCGCGCTGATCGAGCTCGTCGTTGCGCCGTTGCTCCATGAGAACGTATAGGGCCCGATGCCGCCCGCGGGGTTCACCGAAGCGGTGCCGTCGCAGGCCGCGTTGCAGCTCACGTTCGTGGAATTCGTCGTGAGCGTCATGCCGCTGTTGATGCTGCTGACGGGAATGACGATCGCCTGCGTGCAGCCGGCGGCGTCGGTCAGCGTCAGGGTATACATGCCGGCGCAGAGGTTGCTGATCGTCGGCGTCGTTTGCCCGCCGGGCGCCCAGCTGAAAGTGTACGGAGCAGTTCCGCCCGTGGGCGCCGCGGTGATGCTGCCGTTGCACACGCCGCAATCCGCGTTGCTGATCACCTGGTTGGCCTGCACCTGCGCAGGCTGCGTGACCGTGAACGATTGCGTCACCGTGCAGCCCGCCGAATCCATCACGAGCACGTTGTACGCGCCCGCGCAAAGATTATTCACCGCGTTGCTGGTCTGTCCGCCCGGCAGCCAGAGCACGCTGTACGGCGCAACGCCGCCCGAGGGAGCTACCGAAGCAATGCCCGTGCACTGCCCAAAGCAGCTGATGTTCGTCGAGTTCAGGTTGGCCGAAGGCGCATTGCTGCTGCTGATCGAAACGTTGAGCTGCGCGCTGCAGCCGGCCGCGTCGGAAACCACTACGGTGTAAACGCCTGCGCAAAGGCCTGAAGGATTCTGCGCGGTCGAGCCGTCGCTCCAAAGGAAAGAATAGGGTGGCGTGCCGCCGCTGGGGCTGAGCGTGACGCTGCCGTTGCATTGTCCGCAAGCCGTATTCGTCACCACCGGGCTGACCTGGATGGCCGGTGAAGCGGTGAGCGTAGTGGTTTGCGTCGTGCTGCAACCGACCGCATCCGAAATGTTTACCGTATACGTGCCCGGACAAAGACCGGTGGCCGTCGGGGTCACTTGTCCCAGCGGATCGGTCCACTGGTAAGTGAACGGCCCGTTGCCGCCCACGACGTTTGCAGTAGCAGAGCCGTTGCAGAATGTGCCGCAGTTCGTGCCTGCTGTCGTAATGCTCACGTTGATCGTATTCCAGGGCGCTACCGTTGCCGAATCGATCTGCGTGCAGCCGTTCGCGTCGGTGATCGTCACCGTATACGTGCCGGTGCAAAGGTTGCTGATCGAAGCGGTCGTTTGTCCGCCGGGCGCCCAGTTGTATGAGTACGGCGCAGTGCCCCCGGTCGGGGAAACGCTGATCGCGCCGTCGCAGATGCCGGTGCAGGTGGCGTTGGTGACGAACTGGTTGGCCAGGATCGGTGCGGGGCCGGCGATGACTACCGGTGAGAAGCGGATACAACCGTTGGAATCGGTGACCTGCAGGAAGTAATTGCCCGCACACAAGCCCGATGCCGCGTTAGTGCCTTCACCAACGGGAGTACCGGGCTGCCAATCGAACACATAGGGTACGGTACCCCCGATCGGCGTTACAGTGGCGGTTCCATCACAAGCGCTCGGGCAGGTTTCCGGCGTGGTCACCACCGTTTCTCCGCTGGGCCCGTTGGAGTTATTTACCGGAACGGTGAAGGTGCTGCTGCAGCCGTTCGCGTCCGTGATCGTTACCGTGTAAAGATTGGCGCAAAGATTCGTCTGGTTCGGCTGCGCCGGCAAGCCGCCCGACCAGCTATACGTATACGGCGCAGTGCCCCCTGCCGGCGTAACGTTGATCGTGCCGTTGCAGGAGCCGCAGTTAGCGGGCGATCCGGCCAGCGAAACGGTGATCTGTTGAGCAGGTACGACATTTACGACCTGGATATCCTGGCAACCATTCGCATCTTGCACGGTGACCGTGTAGCTGCCTGCAGCAAGTCCGTTGATGCTGGGTGTGGTCTGTCCGCCGGGCGCCCAAAGGTAGCTGTATGGCCCTGTGCCGCCGACCGGACTGGCTGTAGCCGTTCCATCCGTAGCGCCGAAGCAGGACGGGCTGTTGAACGAGGTGTTCGCCTGCAGTTGGGCCGGTTGCGTAACGGTCGCCTGGTCGGTCAGCGTACACCCGTTCGCATCGGTGACGGTGACGGTATAAGTGCCGGCGCAAAGTGCAGTGGCCGTCGGCGTGGACTGCCCGCCGGGCGCCCAGGTGTAGATGAACGTACCGGTGCCGCCCGCCGCGTTCACCGTAGCCGTCCCGTCGCACACCCCGAAGCAGGAAACATCGGTCACGCTTGTCGAAGTAGTGATCGACGGCGGCTGGTTGATGGTGACGGATACGACGGAGGCGCAGCCGTTCGCATCCATAGTAACCACGCTGTACGCGCCTGCGCACATGTTCGTAGCGGTCGCGGTAGTTCCGCCACCCGGCGACCAGAGATAGGTATAGCCTGGAGTTCCGCCGCTGGCGCTGACCGTAGCTGTACCGTTGCAATCGCCGTTGCAGAGCACATCGGTGGAAGTGACCGAAGAAAGCAGCGCGGTGGGTTCGGTGATGACGACCTGCTGTTGCGTCGTGCAGCCGTTGGCGTCGGTAATGCTGACCGTATATGTGCCGGGGCACATATTGGCGACAGAAGGAGTGATCTGTCCCGAAGGCGCCCACATGTAGGTGAACGGCGCAGAGCCGCCGGTGACCGTAGCCTGCGCCGTGCCGTTGCAGGCTGCGTTGCAGGTGACGTCTGTGGAGCTCATGGTGACGGAGAGCGGCTGCGGTTCAGTGATGGTATATTGGAACGTGGTTAAGCAGCCGTTCGCATCGGTCACGTCGACCGTATACGTTCCTGCGCAAAGTCCGCTGACCGTTTGTGTCGTTTGCCCGCCGGGCAGCCAGGCATACGTGTAAGGCCCTGTTCCGCCGCTGGGCGTAACGGTGATGCTGCCGTCGCAAACAGCGTTGCAGCTTGCATGCGTGATCGAAGCGCTGGCGGTAAGGGCGGGCGGTTCGGTGATGATGACGTTGGTGAAAGTGATGCAGCCGACCGCATCGGTCACCTGCACGAACCAGGAATCCGCGCAAAGGCCGGTTACGGCATTCGTTCCGTCGCCCGGGGGATTCGGAATGGTGCCGTTCCAGTCGAAAGTGAAGGGGCCGATGCCGCCGGTCACGTTGGCGGTAGCCGTACCGTCGCAGACACCGTTGCAAGTGGCGTTGGTCGAGCTGGCCTGTACAGTGGGCCCGTTCAGGTTGCTGACGGCGATGAGCGTAGTGATCGCGCAGCCGGTAAAATCAGTGACCGTGACCGTGTAGATGCCGGGGCACAGGTTAGTGATCGTCGGAGTGGTCTGTCCGCCGGGCGCCCAGATGAACGTGTACGGCCCTGTACCGCCGCTGGGAGCGGCAGTAGCGGATCCGTCGCACAAGGTGCAGTTAGCCGGTGTAGTCGTGGCGTTCGCCTGGATCTGCGTAGGCTCGGTAATGGTGAAGACCTGCACGGAATCGCAACCCATGGCGTCCGTCACAGTCACCGTGTACGTGCCCGCACATAAACCGTTCACAGAAGAGGTTGTTTGCCCGCCGGGCTGCCAGAGGAACTGGTACGCGCCGGTGCCGCCGGTGGTATTCACCGAAGCGCTGCCGTCACAAGCGGCGAAGCAGGAGGCGTTCGTGGAGCTGAGCGTGGGCGAAAGCAGGGGCGGGTCGTTGAAAGTGATCGTCTCTGAATTGAAGCAGCCGACCGCATCCGTCACGGTCACTGTGTACGAACCTGCACAGAGCCCGGAAACGTTTTGCGTCGTTTGGCTGCTCGGCGCCCAGCTGTAAGTATATGGCGCCGTGCCGCCCGCTGCGTTCGCGCTGGCCACGCCGTCGCAGGCCCCGAAGCAGCTCAGGCTGGTCTGCGAGCTGGTGATGACGATGTTCACCACGTACGTGATCGTGGTGGTGGCCGTCGTGGTGCAGCCCTGCGCGTCGGTAACGGTGACGGTGTAATCGTCCACGCACAGGCCTGTCGCGGTGGGATTCGTGCCGCCGCTGGGCGACCAGAAGAACGCATAAGGAGCCACGCCGCCGTTCACAGCCACGGTGGCCGTACCGTTGCAGATGCCGCAGCTCGAGGTCGTGCCGGTGATCACGGCCAGCAGCGGCGGGGGCTGCGTGATGGTGAAGGTTTCGCTGATGTTGCAGCCGTTCGCGTCCGTGACCTGCACGGTATAGTTGCCCGCGCACAGTCCGTTGACAGAAGACGTCGTTTGTCCGCCGGGTGACCAGCTGTACGTGTATGGCCCGGTGCCGCCCGTGGGATTCGCAATGGCCACGCCGTTGCAGACGCCGTTGCAGGTGGCGTTGATCACGTTGAGGTTGGCCTGCATGCCCTGCGGCTCGGTGATGATGATGGTCGCCGTACCGTTGCAGCCGTTCGCATCCGTGACGGTGACGGTGTAGGTGCCTGCGCAGATGTTGTTGATCACGGACGTGGTTTGTCCGCCAGGCGACCAACTGTAGCTGTACGGCGGCGTTCCGCCGCCCACGGCTACGGTGGCCGAACCGTTGCAAAAAGCATTGCAGCTGGGCGACGTCGTATTGGGTGTGAGCGTGAGCGCGGTGGGCTGCGTGATCGTCACGGTGGCGGTATCGGTGCAGCCGTTGTTATCAGTGACCTGCACCGTGTAGCTGCCGGCACATTGGTTGGTGATCACCTGCGTGGTCTCGCCGCCGGGCGACCAGCTGTAAGTGTACGGGGCCGTGCCGCCGACCACGACCGCGCCAAGCGTGGCATTGCAGGAACTGTTGCAGGGGATCTGCGTGGCGTTGAGGTTAACATCGAGAACGTTCGGCTGCGTGATGATGATCGTCTGCGAGCGTGTGCAGCCGTTGGCGTCGGTGACGGTCAGCGTGTACGAGCCGGCGCAGAGCCCGTTGATCGATGAAGTCGTTTGTCCGCCGGGAGCCCAGTTGAACGAATACGGGGCCGTGCCGCCGCTGGGCGCTGAAGAGGCTGTGCCGTCGCAGGCGGCGTTGCAGCTCACGTTCGTGCTCGACACGTTGGTCTGCAATTGCAGCGGCTCGGTAATGGTCACGGTGCCGGTGCTGGTGCAGCCGTTGGCATCCTGCACAGTGACGGTAAAGGTGCCGGGACAAAGGTTGTTGATCGTCTGCGTCGTCTGACCGCCGGGCGCCCAGCTGTAGGTGTAAGGCGGGATGCCGCCGGCGGGATTGGCGGTGGCGGAGCCGTTGCAGACGCCGAAGCAGGCGATATTCGTGCCGGAAGCATTGGCCAGGAGCAGCGTCGGCTCGGTGATCGTGACCTGCCCGGTGGTCTGGCAGCCGTTGGCGTCGGTGACGGTAACGGTGTAGGTGCCGGGACAGAGGTTGGTCGCGACGGCTGTTGTTTGCCCGCCGGGCGCCCAGGAATATGAATACGGAAGAGAACCGCCGCTGGCATTCGCGGAGGCCGTGCCGTTGCAGGCGTTGAAGCAGGTAATGTTCGTGCCGGTAGGTGTGGCGTTGAGCGGTGCAGGCTCGGTGACAGTGACCGTGCGCTGGAACGTGCAGCCGTTCGCATCCGTCACGTCAACGGTGTAAGTGCCGGCGCAGACGTTGCTGATCGAAGGTGTTGTTTGCCCGCCGGGTGACCAGCTGTAACTGTACGGAGGCGTGCCGCCCGAGACGGAGGTAGAAACCGCGCCATCGCACACGCCGTTGCACGAAGCGTTGGTAGGCGTGGCGGTGACAGACAAGGGCTGCGGCTGCGTGATGATCGCGATGTAGGTATCTGTGCAACCGTTGGCATCGGTAATGGTTGCGGTGTAGGAGCCGGGACAGAGGTTGATGATGCCGGGCGTAGGCTGGTTGCCGGGCTGCCAGTTGACCGTGTAAGGGGCCGTGCCGCCGGCGGGCGATACCGAAGCCGTACCGTCGCAGTTGCCGAAGCAGGTTACGTTCGTCAGCGTGCCGTTGTCCACCAGCGGGTTCGGCTGAAAGATCGTGGTCATCTGCGTGGTCGTGCAGTTGTTGGCGTCGGTGATCGTCAGCGTATACACGCCGGCGCATTGGTTCGTGATGCTGGGCGTAGTCTGTCCCCCGGGGGCCCACAAATACGTGTACGGTGCGGTGCCGCCGGCGACGGAGGCGGCGCTCGACCCGTCGCATACGCCATTGCAGGAGGCGGGCGTATTGTTGAAGAAGATGACCAGCGGCGGCGGATCGTTCACCACGGCGAAAGCGGGCACCTGGTCGAAGTTCACGTTATCGGTGACAACGACGAGGTAGGTACCGGCGCAAAGACTGTCGGCGGTCTGTGTCTGGTCGCCGTTGCTCCACTGGTAGCTGAAGTTGCCGGAACCGCCGGAAACCACGGCTGTAGCGGTGGCCAGGCAGTCGCCGTTGCAAAGGCTGGGGACGACGATGGTGACGACGGTGTGATTCTGCGGGGAGAGCGGGTCGTTGACGCGCAGCTGGGGATCGGTGAAGCCGGGGGCATTTTCCCAGGGACGGCCGTTGATGGTGGCGCGTTTTGTTTCGAGCGTGAGAGCGGCGCGCGGGCCTTCGAGGCGCAGGCCGGTGCCGGTGAAATAGAGCTCGGCTGAATTCAGAAGAAGCGCTTTGGAGGCGTTGCCGCTGACGCGCAGTGAGCGGCAGGCGATGATCTTCCCGTCCGCGTCCAGGCTGCCTTTTTCGAGAATGATGTCGCCGTTGACGTAGAGATTTTCCGAGAGGCGCAGATCGGCATCGCGGATGATGAAATTGCCTGAAAGCGCCTGTCGCAACGCGAGCGTGGTTTGCCCGCCGCTCATGATCCAGGAGCCGGTGAAACCCGTATTGAACGCGCCGGAAATATTCAATCCGCCATGGATCGTGATCTCGCCGCTGCCGCCGAGCACGCCGCGGTATGCGCCGTTGCCGGTCCATGTAAAAGATCTGCAGCGCGCCTTGCCGTCGAGGGAAACGGTTTGCCCTGGCTGCGTGAAGGAAGCCGCGTCGAAGTAAACATCGTCGCCCTGGGCGGGAACCGAAGCTCCACCCTGCCCGCCGCTCTGCCCCGACCAATGGGATGTTTCATGCCATGCTCCTGTCCCGCCCACCCAATAGCGATCGGCGGCAGAGACGAAGGTCGCCGTGAAAAAAAGACAAAGCGTAACAACTAAGCGCGTTCGTAAGTGTTTGCCCAAAATAACGCGGTATTAGAAGTGTGTTTCGGTTGTTATATACTGCTCCAGACCCGTCCCGGTTACAAATTTTACCCGAAAAACTGCCGCTTTCAACCTACTACACGGGGTGATTTCAACAGGGATGCTAACAAGTGCATGGGGCCAATGCAGTACATTTGCTCCCTAAATATAAAGAAAAACCCTTTCGTGAAGGAAAAAAGCAAAATTGACCCCGAGACGCGCGTGCTGGTGAAGATCGGGCCGCATTTCATTGAAGAGCGTAAGATCCGCTCGATGGGCCGCAGCGGGAAAGGCATTCTCATCACGCTGACGAGCGGAGAAGAATTGAAGGCGGAAGTGGATTACGACAAAGCCTGCGCGATGCTGAAGATCGACCTCTGACAGCTTCACGACACTTTGTAGATCGCCGTCTCGATGATGCCCGTATGATCCGCTCGGCCGCGGTACATGCCTTCGCTGTTGAAGGAGAGGCTGCAATTTCCGCGCGTGTCCACGGCGATCAACCCGCCTTCGCCGCCGAGAGGCAATAATTTATTCATCACCACTTCTTCGCAGGCTTGCTGCAGGCTCAGGCCTTTGTATTCCATCAGGCAGGACACATCGTAAGCCACTACGCCGCGGATGAAAAACTCGCCGTGGCCGGTGCAGGAAACGGCGCAGGTGGCGTTGTTGGCATACGTACCGGCGCCGATGAGCGGCGAATCACCGATGCGGCCGAACATTTTATTCGTCATGCCCCCGGTGGAAGTGGCCGCGGCCAGGTTGCCGTGCACGTCGAAGGCGACGGCGCCCACGGTGCCGAATTTTTTTTCTTCCTCGCTGTTGTGATCGAGCTCGGTGCGGCCTTCGGCGCGGGCATGCTCCCACTGGAGGCGGCGCAGCTCGGTGATGAAATATTCGTCGGGCTCGAAAGGCAGGTCCAGCTTGCGCGCGAAATCCTCCGCGCCTCTTCCGCTCAGCAGCACGTGCGGCGATTGATCCATCACGGCGCGGGCGAGAATGACCGGGTTGCGCAGGTTGCGCACAGCGGCGACCGCTCCCGCGCGCAGGCTCGACCCGTCCATGATCGAAGCGTCGAGCTCCACTAAACCTTCGTGCGTGAGCACTGCGCCCCGGCCCGCGTTGAAATGCGGATCGTTCTCGAGCACGACTACGGCCGCCTGCACGGCGTCCAGCGCAGAACCGCCGCTCGCCAGCAGCGCAATGCCGGTCTTCAGCGCCGTTTCCAAACCTGCGCGGTAGCCCAGCTCACGCTTGGCGCTCAGCTGCCCTTTGCGGATGGTGCCCGCCCCGCCGTGAACGGCTATGACGTATTTCTGCATGCTGTTGAATGACGATCAGCGAAGGTCGGATTTCGAAAGCGGCAGGCGCGTTTTATTCGTCGCTCCACCTGCGCGCTTCGATCGTTCGACGTTTTCGAAAGATCAATTTTTATTGGGGCGCGGGCGCGGGAGGGACGGCCTGGGCCTTTCGTTTTTCAGCGAGCTCGGCCTGCGCTTTCATGATCTCCGCGTCACCGGGGCGGAGCGCGGCGGCCTTGTTCAGCGCGGCTTCTGCGAGGTGATAGAACGCGGGCTGCTGCGCGTAGGCTTTCCCGAGATCGAACCAAAGCTGCGCGTCGTTCGGGCGCAATTTCGTCTGCGCTTCCAGGTTCTCGAAAGCCTGCGTGGAGAAGTATCCGTTCCGCACTTCCTGATTGGTCGTATCGAATTTCAGCGCTTCGCCGAAGGCGGTCTTCGCTTCGGTGAAACGTGCGGCCATGAAACTGGCGCCGCCGTAATTTTTCCAGATGTCGCGCTCGGCGGGATCCGTTTGCGCGGCCCAGCGGAAGTACATCGAAGCGCTGTCGAATTTCATGTTCGCGCCGGCGATCATACCTTTGTTGATGTAGTATTTCGCGTACTCGTGCAGCAGCGGGTGGTGATAGAAATATTGGTTCGCCATCGCCCAGTTGTCTGCCGATTTCTGGTAATCCTCCTTATAGAAATAGCAGAGCCCGAGATTGAGGTAACCGTTCACGTATTTCGGATGGATCTGCACGGATTTTTCGAGATACATGATGGCCGTATCTGCGTAAGCTTTCAGCTTCGCTTTTTGCGCCGGGTCATTTTTCACCTCGAGACCCTTGTCCATGTAGCGCGCGCCGGCGTTGCCGTTGGCCAGCGCACTTTCGGGAACGTATTTCACGTCGCGCGTGAACAGGCTGTAATCGTCTTTCCAGTCGGGATTGCGGTCGATCGTCTTGAATCCGTAGAGGCCGAGGATCGGCAGCAGCAGCGCCCAGGCGATAACGTAACCGGGGCTGCCTTTTTTGTTCAGCCATTCCGCGCCCTTCACGATCAGCCAGGCAACGACCATCACGAAACCGAGCGAAGAGTGATAGATCAAGCGCTCGCCCATCGTCGCGCCGATGTCGAAGAGCATGTTGTTGACCAGGAAGAAGAAACCCAGGTAGAACGCCAGCGCAAACGCCAAAGGATGGCGCTTTACCCAGAGCTGGATCGCGATGGCGATGAGCAGCAGGTTGACGAGCAGCGAAAGCCACACGCTGCCGTCGCTGAATTTCGAATACGGGAACGTGTTGTACGAATAATCCGCCGACAGCGGGTGCGGCCACACGAGCAGGTAGAGGTAATTGTCCAGCTTGTCGATCTTGCTCGCGGCGATGCTTCCTTTTTCTTTCGGCGCGCTGCCGCCGATGCGCTTCAGGTTCAGGTACGGATCGTTGAGGATGT
>Ga0196978_1000065_pt1 | contig 51610 bp, 53 predicted proteins | sample S3v_2013CmetaG_FD_155491 | JGI IMG/M metagenome (GOLD analysis project Ga0196978, IMG submission 155491) | Soil microbial communities from Anza Borrego desert, Southern California, United States - S3+v_20-13C | ecosystem: Environmental > Terrestrial > Soil > Desert | place: USA: California... | reverse complement strand
GTCGGGGTTCGGCGCGGCCAGCTCGCTGGTCATGGCCATGATCTGGGTCTACTACTCCGCGCAGATCTTTCTCCTCGGAGCGGAGTTCACCTGGGCCTATGCGCTGACCTTCGGCTCCCGCAAGGAGCAGAAATTGCCGGGCGCGGCACCCGCGGTCCCGAGCAAGACCGCGGACAAGAAGCCGGATCCGAACATGGTCGAGGCGAAGGAGGCGGCGATCGACTGCGCCGCGGCGGACGCCGCGGCCAGGGAGCAATCGTGATGAACGCGACATGGCGACAGTTTTCCTGGAGGAGAGTGCGCCTGTGTGAGGCGCGCGGACCGTACCGTCGCGTCGCGGAGACGCGACCTCGGCGTCAGCTCGACGAGCTCGTCGTCCCCGCCGCTGGCAACGCCTGCAGTCCTCGCGCTGACCGCGAACTCCGCACCGACGAACAGCGCCGCGCCGGTGCAGCCGGCTTTCACGCGTTTCCTGCGCAAGCCGATCGAATCGCTAGAGCTCGCGGCCGCGCGCGCGCCGCCGCGGAGTCGAGGACCTGACCGCCGCCGAGCGTAGCCGCGCAAGACGGCGTTATTCGATCGCGTTCGCGATCACGGCTTCCGCACTCTGCTGCGAGGGTGGACGGTGCTCAGACGCCGATGCGGACATCGATCCATACGGAGCTCCGCCCCTTCTTCCACCCAGGCCCAGCCGACCGCTGCACAGTTGTCGCAGCGCCACTGCGCTCGCTGAAACACGCGCGGCGGTGGTGGCGTTTCGAAGTGGCCTTCCCGCCGCGTCATTGCTCCGGCACCGGTGTGTCGCGGCATCTCCATCCGCTCGGACGCGCCCTCGGCGTTCGGGCAATCGGGCCAGGGGCACGGTAGCTGCCGGTGCTCGTGACGGTGCTGCGGACAGGCTTTCATTGCACACTCATGGTATGACGAACGGCGAACGCAAATTAGAACCAAACGTGCGGAACCCTCAACCATCTGGCTGAGGCCGGCACGGCGATTGAACGACGAAGCGACACGATACGGCAGCCTGTATTCTCCGATGGCAACATACGGGTGAGATGAGGAGCGCGCGATGACCGTGGACGCGAAGGACCGGAAGCTGGTCGAGATGCACTGGGATCCGATCACGCGGGTGATCGGGAGTCTCGGCGTCTACACGAAGATCGACTTCGAGAATCGCGAGGTCGCGGAGTGCCACACCACCTCCTCGATCTTCCGCGGCTACAGCGTCTTCATGCGCGGCAAGGACCCGCGCGACGCGCACTTCATCACCAGCCGGATCTGCGGGATCTGCGGAGACAATCACGCTACGTGCGCGGTCTACGCGCAGAACATGGCCTTCGGCGTCTCTCCCCCGAATCTCGCGGAGTGGATCATCAACCTCGGCGAGGCGGCCGAGTACATGTTCGATCACAACCTCTTTCAGGACAATCTGGTCGGCGTCGACTTCTGCGAACAGATGGTCGGGGAGACCAATCCCGGCGTTCTCGACAAGGCGAATCGCACCGCGGCGCCCAACGCGGACATCCACGGTTACCGGACCATCGGCGACATCATGCGGGCCCTCAATCCGTTCAGCGGCGCGCACTATCTCGAGACGCTGCAGATCAGCCGCCTGGCGCGGGAGATGTTCTGCCTCATGGAAGGACGGCACGTACATTCGTCGACGCTCTATCCGGGCGGCGTGGGCACGGTGGCGACGATTCAGCTCTTCACCGATTACCTCGTGCGGCTGATGCGCTACATCGAGTTCATGAAGCGCTGCGTGCCGATGCACGACGACCTCTTCGACTTCTTCTACGAGGCCCTGCCGGGCTACGAGCAGGTCGGGCAGCGGCGCATTCTCCTCGGCTGCTGGGGCGCGTTCATCGAACCGGAGACCTGCAACTACCGGTACGAGATGATGGAGAGCTGGGGCCGGCAGATGTTCGTCACGCCGGGCGTGATCATCGACGGCAAGCAGGTAACCACGAGCCTTCTCGATATCAACCTCAACATGCGCATCCTCCTCGGTCGCTCGTACTACGACGACTGGCAGGAGGGAGAGACGTTCGTGAAAGCCGATCCGCTCGGCAATCCGATCGACCAGCGGCATCCGTGGAACCAGACCACCATCCCGAGGCCGCAGAAGCGCGACTTCGACGGCAATTACAGTTGGGTGATGTGTCCGCGCTGGCTTTACGAGGGGAAGCATCTCGCTCTCGACAGCGGCGGCGGCCCGCTGGCGCGGCTCTGGTCGACGGCGCTGGCGGAGCGCGTCGATATCGGCTACGTGAAGTCGACGGGACGCGGCGTGGAGATCAACTTCCCGAAGACGGCGCGCATGCCGGAGACTCGCTTCGAGTGGAACATCCCGAAGTGGAGCAACACGCTGGAGCGCAATCGCGCGCGCACGTACTTTCAGGCGTACGCCGCCGCCTGCGCGCTGCACTTCGTCGACAAGGCCATCGCCGAAGTGCACGCCGGCCGCACGCAGACCTGGCGGCCGTTCGAAGTGCCCGACGAAGCGGTCGGCTGCGGGTTCCACGAGGCGGTGCGCGGGATGCTGTCACACCACATGGTCATCAAGGACAAGAAGATCGCCAACTATCACCCGTATCCGCCGACGCCGTGGAACGCGGCGCCGCGCGATCTGTACGGGACGCCTGGGCCGTATGAAGATGCGATCCAGGGAACACCGATCTTCGAAGAGAATCCGCCCGAGAAGTTCAAGGGGATCGACATCATGCGCACGGTGCGCAGCTTCGATCCGTGCCTGCCGTGCGGCGTCCACATGTACACCGGAGCGGGGAAGCTCCTCGAGGTACGGCACTCGCCGATGTTCGGACTCCAGTGATGCGCGATTTCGAGAAACGCTCCGCCGAGATCGAGCAGCTCACGCGCGCACTGGAAGGCGTCGCCGATCAACACGCGCGCGCGGCAGCCGAGGCGCTCATGCGCGCCGTCATGGATCTGCACGGCGATGCGCTCGCGCGCGTCGTCGCCATCGCGGGGAGGCACGGGGCGGTGGATGCTCTGCTCCGGGACGAGCTCCTCTCCAGTCTGCTCCTCTTGTACGACCTTCATCCGGCACCGGTCGAGGAGCGCGTTCGCGGTGCGCTGGCGAAGGTGCGGCCGTATGTCGCGTCGCACGGCGGCGGCGTGGAGCTGGTGGCGATAAATGACGGCGTGGTGCGCCTGCGGATGGAGGGTAGCTGCGAGGGATGTCCCTCCTCGGCGCGGACGGTGAAGCTGGCCATCGAGGAGGCGGTGCTCGAGGCCGCGCCGGAAATCACCGCGGTCGTCGTCGACGACACTTCTCGACCGGAGGACGGCCGGCATGCGCGATGGCAAGAGCTGCCGGCCATGCAGCCGCTGTCCGACGGAGACGCGCGGACGCTGGATCTCGATGGAACCGCGCTGCTGCTCTGCCGCATCGGTGACGCGCTCTATGCGTATGGAACCGCCTGTCCTGGATGTGGCGCGGCGTTGCGTTCGTCGGCCGTGCAGACGGGGGCGGTCACGTGCACGTCGTGCGGGCGGCGCTACGACGTGCAACGCGCAGGTCGCGCGCTCGACGAGTCCTCGAACTTTCACCTCGAGCCGTTTCCGTTGCTCGTCGAGAACGGGCGCGCTCGTGTCGCCCTACCGGTATGACCAGCCTGCGCCAGTTCGTCCGGCCGCGCGTGGTCGAGGAGCGGTGCGATCTCTGCGGCGCGGGGATTCCGGCGCAGCACCGGCATCTCGCCGACCCGAAAGCACGGAAGATCGCTTGCGCCTGCAGGGCCTGCTCGCTGCTTTTCAGCGGGCAGCAGAGCGCTCGGTTTCGTGTCGTGCCGGAGGAAGTGCGGGCGCTTCCTGAATTCAAGCTGACCGACGCGCAATGGCAACGTCTGGCCATTCCGATCGACCTCGCGTTTTTCTACCGGAGCGCGACGGATGAGCGGGTGATGGCGTTCTATCCGAGTCCGGCTGGCGCGACCGAGTCACTGCTTTCCCTCGAGGCGTGGAGCGACATCGTCGCCGCGAACCCGGTCCTGGATGCGATGGATGCGGATGTCGAGGCGTTGCTCGTGAACCGCATCGCCAGGCCGCCGCGGTTTTTCATCGCGCCGATCGATGCGTGTTACGAGCTGGTCGGCCTGATCCGGATGAAGTGGCGCGGCTTCTCCGGCGGCGCCGAGGTCTGGAGTGCCATCGGCGACTACTTCCAACGCCTCGAGGAGCGCGCCCGTGCCTGATCTTCACTTTGCGGTCGACGGCATTCAGGCGTTCGCCAACGCGGCGGTGCCGACGCTAGGCGTTCGCCTGCGCGTAACGAATGTGCAGGGTGACGCCGTGCAGCACGTGGCGTTGCAGACGCAGATTCAGATCGAGCCGGTCTTCCGGTCGTACACCGCGGAGGAGCAGGTGCGCCTGCGTGACCTGTTCGACGACCCGTCGCGCTGGGGCGACACGCTGAAGCCGCTGTTCTGGACGCGCGTCGACATCGTCATTCCGGCGTTCGAGGAAGCGACGACGATCGAGCTGCCCGTGCCATGCAGTTTTGACTTCAACATCGCCGCGACGAAGTACTTTGGAGGCGTGCAGCGGGGGGAGATTCCGCTACGGCTCCTGTTCAGCGGCACGGTCTTCTATCGCTCGCCCGCGGGCGGTCTGCAAATCGCGCGCATTCCGTGGGACCGTGAAGCCGAATGCCGCCTTCCGGTGGACGAGTGGCAGCGGATGCGGGATCTCTACTATCCGAACGAGGCCTGGCTGCCGCTCCGTCGCGACGTCTTCGAGCGGCTGCACGCATACAAGACGCGCGGCGCGTTTCCAACGTGGGACGACGCCGTCGTGGCGATGCTGGAGGCGAAGGCATGAGCCTCGACGCCGCCGCGCGCATCGCCCGCGCCGTGCTGTACGAGGGGTATCTGCTCTATCCGTATCGAGCGTCATCGGCGAAGAACCAGCAGCGGTGGACGTTCGGCGTCCTCGTTCCACGCGGATTCGACGCGACGGGAGAGAGGTCCGGCGCGAAGACGGAAGTGGTGTACACCGGCGGGGTGGCCGAGGCGCGTTTGCGTTTCCTGCAGATCGAGGGCGACGCGGTGTTCGAGCGGGAAGTGGTCGCCGCCGCCGGACGTCACGCGTTCCGTTTCGGCGACATCGAAGGAGCGATCGTCGCCCGAGCCGAGCAGCATCGCCTCAGCGTCGAGATTGAGAACCTCACCGCGGCGAACGAATCGTCGACGCGGGAAGAAGCGCTCCCGCTGTCGATGCTGTCGGTGCACGTCGTGCTGACGCTGCGCGACGGCTCGTTCGTATCAACGATCGATCCGCCGGAGGCGTGGCGCGAGGCGGCCGCCTCCTGCCGCAACGAGGGGCTTTACCCAGTTCTCCTTGCCGAAACCTGCATGCTCGCCGCGCCGATCATCCTCTACGACTATCCGCGCGTTGCGCCGGAGAGTGCCGGCGATCTCTTCGACGCCACCGAGATCGACGAGATCTTGACGCTGCGCATTCTCACGCTCACAGAAGAAGAGAAAGATGAGATCCGCCGCGGCGATGCGCGCGGACGGGAACTTCTCGAGCGCACCGAGGCGCTGACGCATGAACAGCGCATGCTGCTGCATGGCGCAATCCGGGAAATCCGATGAGCGACTGGAGCTTCATCGAGGACAAGCCGGTGCCGGAAACCGTTCGCGTGGCCGGCGTCGAGTTGCGGCGCGGCGATCGGGTCCGTCTCCGCCCGAAACCGGGCGGCGACATCTTCGACCTCGCCCTGGCCGGCCGCGTGGCCACGATCGAGTCGATCCTGTGTGACTACGAGGACCACATCCATCTCGCGGTGGTGATCGACGATGACCCGGGCCGCGACCTCGGCGAACAGCGCTTTCCCGGACACCGCTTCTTCTACACGCCCGAAGAGGTCGAGCCGCTGTGAGCATCCTCGTGGCCGGCGTCGGCAACATCTTCTTCGGCGACGACGCGTTCGGCGTCGAGGTAGCACGGCGAATGTCCGCGCGCCCGCTGCCGCCGGACGTGCGCGTCGTCGACTTCGGCATCCGCGGCTACGACCTCGCCTACGCGCTCATGGACCGTCCCGACCTGACCCTTCTCGTAGACGCCGTTCCTCTCGGCGGGTCGCCGGGCACGCTCTACACGATCGAGCCCGAGGCCGGCGATGAGGCGATCGCACCCGCCAGCGTCGAAGCGCACGGCCTCCATCCGGCCAACGTACTCCGCCTCGTGAAGGCGATGGGCGGGACTCCCGGGCGCGTGCTCGTGATCGGCTGCGAGCCAGGCGCGGTCGACGTTGACGGACGGATGGGCCTGAGCGCCCCCGTCGAGGCGGCGGTGGACGAAGCGGTATCGATGATCGAGTCGCTCATCGCGCGGGAGCTCCAGGCCTGATCATGCACGAGCTCTCGATCGCCTTGAGCATCATCGACGGAGTCACGGACGAGCTGCAGGCGAGGGGCGGTCCGAAGCTTCACGCCGTCCATCTGCAGCTGGGGAGTCTTGCCGGCGTGGTCAAAGAGGCGCTGCTCTTCGCCTACGATGTCGCGTGCGAGGGAACTCTCCTCGCGGGGTCGCGGCTGATCATTGCCGAATCGGAGGGAACGGCGTTGCAGATCACGGGACTGGAGATCGACGCATGAGCGAGCCGCGGCTGGTCGAGATCCGCAGGAACGTCTTCAAGAAAAACGATCTGCTCGCGCGCGAGCTGCGGCACCGGTTTGCTGATGCCGGCACGCGCGTGATCAGCCTCGTCTCCAGCCCGGGCTCGGGCAAAACGGCGCTGCTCGAGCAGACCCTGACGTCACTGCGTGAACGGTATCGCGTGGCTGCGCTCGTGGGCGATCTCGCCACCGACAATGACGCAACGCGACTCGCGCGCGCGCGGGTGCCGGTGCGGCAGATCACAACCGGTACGATCTGCCACCTCGACGCGGAGATGGTGGCCGGCGCGCTCAGCGACTGGAACCTCGCCGGCCTCGACTTCCTCTTCATCGAAAATGTTGGCAATCTCGTCTGCCCGTCCAGTTACGACCTCGGCGAAGCGCTCCGTGTCGTGCTCATGTCCGTCACCGAAGGGGAAGAGAAGCCGCGCAAGTACCCCACCATCTTCAACAGCGCTGACGTCGCTGTGATCACGAAGATCGATCTCGCAGCTGCCGTCGAGTTCGATCGCGCCGCGGCGTTGGCGAGCATCGAGGCAGTTCGGGATGGAATGCGCGTCTGCGAGGTCTCGGCGCGCACGGGCGAGGGCATCGACGACTGGCTCGCCGTTGTGGAAGGATCGGCCCCTGATGTGCAGACATCGCGGCACGACCGCTGCCGCGACGGGGCATTCAAAGAGAGATGAGCGAAGACGGAACCAGATCCCCACGCGTTCTGGTGGCGGACGACGAGGACGCCATACGGACCCTCGTCTCGCGCATGTTACGACGGGCCGGCTTCGATCCTTTGGAAGCCAAGGACGGACAGCATGCGATCGAGCAACTCGACAGCAACGGCTTCGATGCGGTCGTACTCGACCTGATGATGCCGCGCGTTGACGGATTTGGCGTGATCGACCACCTGATCAACACTCAGCCAGGGATGATTGAAAAGACCATCGTCATGACGGCGTTTCCGAAGACGGCGGCGAGAGAGCGGTTGCACCAACTCTGCTGCATCGTTTCGAAACCGTTCGATGTGGAGGAGCTCATTACGCTGGTTCGCGACTGCGCAAACCGCTGACGGCTGGTGCCGCCGACGGGGAAGCCGTCTGGCGCGGATGGTTAGCGGGCGGGCGGCCGAGTGACGCGACGGATCGCATCGATGACTTCGTCGATGTTGAAGGGCTTCCGGACGATTGCCTTGACGATCGCGGGATCCATGCCTTCGAATGTGGCCGGTCCCGCCGCCGAACAGATGATGATCGGGGTGGGCCTCGACGCCGCCGACACGAACTCGATCACTTCCCGTCCACCGACCGACGGCATCATCATGTCGAGGACGATCGTCGAGAAGTCGGTTCGTTCCAACGAAGCGATCGCCTCACGACCATTTGCTGCAATCTCGCTCGCATAGCCCCAACGTCGCAGCACAGCCTGCAGAAGGTTCTGCGTCGGTTCATCGTCCTCGACGATGAGGACTGGTAATACGTCCGATTGCATTTCGCGCTCGCGCGTCCGGGGCGGCGCTACAGTGGCACAAACGGAAGTGCTTCTCAACATGAGATACAGCGCTTCCGGGTCATTTAGAGCTCGTCCCGTCGCATTCGCGTCGATTCTTCGGAGCGGCGCTACTGCACCTCGCCGCTTCCGCCCGAATTCTCCCACCCATTTCTCTTCATTCGGCTCCCTGGCCTCGCGCGGCTCGCTCGCGCTCCGCGGCTCCTGCACATTGTCCTCGCCGGCGTTTTCATGGTCTTTCGGCTCCTACGGCCTGCGTCCTCCTCTTTCGCGGGTTCTACTCCGGCACTTCGATCATGATCGCGTGGTCACTACTTTCATGATGTCGTGCAGCGGCCGAAGAAGTGCTCGGCCATCCGGCGGCGCGCTGGATTGATGAGCGTTGAGGTCGTCGGGGTGAACGACTGTGTCCGCCCCAAACGCCGGCTCGCCTCCGACGAGACTGAATTGGAGCGTCTGGCATCGCCTGCCGCGGCGGTTTGCGGAAGGGCGCGAAGATGTTCCGCAAGGGCATAACCATCCATCTGCGGCAGTCCGATATCGAGAAGAACGATCTCCGGCGCGAATGTCTCGGCCTCGATCAGCGCAGACGCGCCGTCCGCGACGGCCCGGACGTCGGGGCCGCTCCGCCGCAGCATGATGACCAGCAAGTCACGTGCGTCCGCATTGTCTTCGACCACCAGGATGCGCCGTGCGCGAGATGGTCTTTCCTGGGCGGGCGACTCTTCCTCGGCCGCGACCGGAGCCTCGGCAGTCGCGAGGCGGACCGTGAATTCGCTTCCATGGTCCGGCCCCGCGCTCGACGCCGCAGTGACCTCCGCGAAAACGATACCTCACGGCGCTATTGCGCGCTGGTCGATAACGGCAACCTACAACGATGAAAAAGCGCGCGAGCGATGGCCGCTTGGAATCGTTTTCCCCTTCAGAACCGCAGGATTGACCTCCTCGGTTGGGCACGGAGTAACCCGACGAGTGCTTTGCGCTCTAGGTCTCTACTTTGGTCTCTACGACGGTCGTTGACGCCCGTCGATGAGGGAGAGCATGTTAATATGCGAGAAGCGTCGGTGGACCAGCCGCACTCGCGGTATCTATCGGAAAACGCAGGTGTTTCCGGCAGCGGGCGGGCGTAGCTCAGTTGGTAGAGTAGGAGCTTCCCAAGCTCTTGGTCGCGGGTTCGAATCCCGTCGCCCGCTCCAATCGCAATCAGTCGACGGGCATCGGTGCGGCGTCTGCCGAGAGACGCCACACTGATCGATAGCGCTGGCCCCTGTCACTACGGGCAAATCGTCGCGTGCAGCTGAATGATCTCCAGTCCGGCCACGCTCTCGAGCACGAACGAGCTGGTCGTGAGCGTGACTTCGATGTAATACGCCTTCCGCGTGAAGTCGAACGGCTCCCCGCGACCCTTGCAGTCGAGGACCTCGTGCGTGTGATACCCGCTCATCCCTGGAACGGTGTCGCTGTCGAAGGTCAGGCGCGTCACCTCGGCTCCGGTGTCGAAGTCCACCTCGATGAGCTGCGCGATGACCCGCGCGTCCGGCCCTTCATCGCGAAAACGGATGGCCATCCTCAGGTCTTCCAATCCGAACAGCCCATCCACGGCCGTGACGTTGTAACGAATGACCGCGGAGTCGGTCGAATCGACACCGCCTTCGGTCCGTAACTGGTGACGGGCCGGCGCGATGACGAGGGTGTCGCCTTTCTGCACCACGGCGCGGTCGAAAAAGACTTTGCCCTCGGATTTTTCATCGAGGGTCCCCGCGGAGCCAACGGTCGTCCAGAATCGTTCGATCTCCGGCGTTGCTGCCGAAGCACCGAGGGGGTAGAGCAGGAAGCACGCGGCGAGAAGAATGCGCTGAACCTTTGAAGATCTCATCAAATCCTCCTTGTCTCCGGAAAGCGCAGAACGAAGAAAAAGAGGGACATCGTGACGTGGCATACTCAGCCGCGCATGAGCACGTACACGCACGTCCAGTTCATCGGTTACGCGATTCCCACCATCCCCCAAAGCATCCGCGACATCGGAGACCCGAACAGTCCCGGGTTCGTCGAGGGGCGGTACATCGGCATCGAGCCGCCGGCCGCCGACATCGGCGCGCGCATCGACCTGACCATGAACGCGGTCGAACAGACGATGAAGAGTGGAGCAGTCGACGCTTCGCCCACGACGCTCAAGATCTTCCTCATGCCCGAGTTCGCGTTCCGCGGAAAAAACGGTGCGTACAGCGACAGCGCAACAGTCGACTATTTCACGATGTTTCGCACGAAGTTCGCGTCACGCGTGGCCGATGCGGCGTATGAAGGATGGCTGTTCGTTTTCGGCACCGTCCTCAACACACTTGGCGATTATCGCCGCGGAGAGAGCCCGGACCTGGACCGGAAAGCTCGTGTGCGTGAAGATCTTGCCATTGCGCTTGCGAACGCCTGGGTGTACGCCGAGGGGGAGCAGGATACGCTGCTCTCCACATTCCTGACCAATACGCTGGGCCTTTATACGCAGTATTGCCACTCCGACCCTGTCTATGAGGTCGCGGACAGGAGTTATGTGGTCGGGGGCGGGTCACGCGATGCCGACTATCCGGAGGGCCTCAGCATCGAGAAGAAATTCATTTCCAACGAAGACTTCGTCCTGAATCTCTATAAGAACGCTTTTTCCGAGGAAGCGTGTGCGTTTCCGCCGATTTGCGAGAACAATGGCGAGAATAAGCAGGAGCCGTTCGACGCGCTGAGTATTTTCACGATCAAAGGGATCAAGTTCGGCGTGGAAGTCTGCCTCGATCACTATAAGGCGCGGCTTCGCTGCAATCGCACTCCGGATACGGAGGTCGTGCAGATCCATCTCATCCCGTCGTGCGGAATGCAGATCACGCAGCCGTCGATCGTGGCCTGTTCCGGCGGCCTGGTGTTCAATTGTGACGGTCAGTACGGCGACCTCGATCCGACCTCGACGCCAAACGCCAGCGACTCGATCTGGACGACCACCGCCAGTAACCGGTCGCATACGCAGCTCGCGCAGGTCGCTTCGCCGTGCAGCACCAACAACCCATCGGCGAACATGGCGGTTCTGACCAGGCCCGCTGCAACAGTGACCACAGTGGCGATTGAAGACCCGAATGCGGGGAAGCTCTACGCCTATGGGGCAGGCGAGGTACATGTCTATACCTCGCTGCCCGTTCCTCCGCCGGTCAACTGAACGAGATCAGGCGCCGCACTGGCACGTCGTACTGTTGCCGCCGCCACCTTCACCACACTGGCAGGTTTGGGCATCGGTCTCCCCGCACTGGCACGTCGAGGTCTCGCCGCATTGGCAAGTCGTCGAGTCGCTGCCGCCGCCGGATGTGCACGATTCGGGACCGCACTGGCAAACGGCATCGCTTTCGCCGCCCTTGTCGGGGATGCACTGACAGACGGTATCGCCCTCGCCGGCCTGGCACTTGGGATCAGGACCGCCGCATTGACAAACCTGCGTCTTCTGATCGTCCGTATCGCCGGTCGCCGCTTTACGCTGCTGCATCGCCTGCCGGAATTCGTCCTGCGAAAAGTCGAACCCATGATCGCGGCCGACATTTTCGATCTCCGAGAAACGTGCACGAGCGGCTGCCCTGATCGCTTCATCCTGATTGGCGCGGTTGACGAAGTCGGTTGCTGACTGTATGGACATGATCTCCCTCCATTTTCACGAGGCTGATGATGGTGGCGAAGACAATCGGTGCTGAGCTGAAGGAGAAGTCATTCTGCTCTCGCGTCTTGCCGCGGTCAAGTGATCGCGTGCGCCTCAAGCGAGGTGCGCCGGATTCAACTCTTCTTCGTGCAGTGCGCTCTCGATCCAGCCCAGTCGCTGCGGGACTTCATATAGCCGTCCGGGGGCGAAACGCGGCCGAAAATGCCGCAACCCCGGAACGATGACTTTGACCACGGGAAGCCCGACGTCCTCGCGCGTTTGATCGACGACGATCACTTCCAGGCCGAGGCGCTGGAAGATCGAGACGCACGCAAGGACGTCGCTGCCCAGGTCATCCGATGGCGGTGCGGCCGTCGACATCGCGCGCGCCCCGGACGGCTCGAGCAGGCTCCAATCATCGACGTGGCCGCGATATACGTGCCGCTTTCGCGGGGTGACGGCGAGAATCTGGTTCGCTTCCGAGATGGCGCGCGAAACGGCGATGGCCGGATCGAGATGCGCACCCCAGCCCACGCGAAACGTCTGCGGTTCCTCTCCAACCGTGATGGCCGCACACACCGGGATGCCGATGTCTGTGGTCAGATCGAGCAGCCGCAATTGGCGTCCGCGCGCGGCATGCTCGCGCCGCATGGCCATCACGTAAGGCGTTTCCAGGTTCACGGCGGGACGACGCAGACGCGAATACCACCAGAGCGCCACGGCGTCGCGCTCGATCAACTCGAGCAGTCCCTGCAGGATCGCATCTTCGAGGCACGTACCCGCGGCGTTGCCGTTCGAGTCGGCGTTCGCGAACGCATTCTGCCCGCGCCGATAGTCGTAATAGCAGTAAGCCGCCGCGACGGAGCGTTTGCGCTCGTGCGTCAGCGACCACGCCGTCACCCAATCCGTTTCGGCTTCTTCGTCGAATCGTTTCGGCGTGCGCAGGAAGACCGGCGCGGTGCGGTTCCATTCCTCGCGCGCGTCGTACTGCCGGTCGCTGACAAGGAGACACGTCGCCGGATGCACAGCTTCGTCGCCGAGCTCGCGAAATGTCGCGCGGAACACGGTCTCGTCGCCGCGAAACGTTCCCGAATATCTCTCCAGCGCCTCGCACAGAGCGCCGGTGCGCGCCTGATCGGTGGTCATGCCTTTGCCGAGGCTGCGGCCGGGGGGTGGACGGGTGCCGATGAGGAAATTGTGGCGGGCGATGAACGTATTGAGCATGCCGGAATCTCCGTACGCGCGCTGCACGTCGTGCACGATGCCGGCGAGCGGACTGACGAGATGCTCGTAGCGCGCGTATGTTTGTTCCGGCGGCGCGGCGCGATGTCCGCCATCGAGCGTGAACACTTTCTTCCGGCTCTGCAAGGCGAATGGACGAAACGCACGTCGCGCCGAAGCATCGCCGCCGCACGCCGTGCAATCAGGCTTCCGGACGATGACATGCTCGCGCTGCGCGAGCGACTGCGTGTCGAACGTGACCAGCCGCGCGCGTGCGTCCGGCTGGCGCGTCCAGCGGGCTGCTTCGAGCGCCGCGAGCTCGAGCCCGAGCTGCGCCACGGGCGCATCGTCATCCCGCCGTTCCGGCAATCGCCACGCCGCGCGCACGCTGCGCAAACGCGCAGCGAGACAGGCCCAGCACGGCCCATGATTGGGAACGAACACCGGACCGATCCAAACCACGCTTCCGCGCGGCCGTGCCAGCATCCACGGACGTCCGGTTTGCAGCGCCTCGCGATTCACGACCTCGAGTTGCGGATCGAGATAGTCCGCGGCCAGCACGATTGACGGCTCCGCGTCCTGGGAGCTCTCTGTCTCGAGCAAGCCGCGCCGCCGCAGCTCGTCGAGCTCCCACGCGGCGTCCAGCGTGTCGAGCGGTCCACCCGGCTGCGCTATCATTTCCGAAGCAGCGCGGTCTCTCTTCAGCGAATGTGCAAGATGGGAACTAAGATGCCCTTCGAGGAGCTCGATACCCGACCATGCGTCGAGTACGGTGAGCTCATGATTGATGACGACGGGATGAACGCCTTCACGAAACTTCGGGTGCGACTCGCTCAAGCATTGCCCCGCGGAAGGAGATGATGACCACGGCTCTCTCCAGTCGCAGTCGCCTCGGCCCCTACGAGATCGTCAGCCTGATCGGCGCGGGTGGCATGGGCGAGGTCTATCGCGCGCGTGACGCGCGTCTGCGGCGCGACGTGGCCATCAAAGTTCTTCCCGCCGAATATGCGCGCGATGCGGACCTGGTGAAGCGTCTCGAGCGCGAAGCCAGGGCCATCAGCCAGCTCAATCATCCGAATATTGTCGCAGTTTATGACGTGGGCTCTGAGAACGGCGTCGAGTACGTCGTCATGGAGTTGCTGGAAGGCGAAACGCTCGGCACGATGATCGAGGCGGGGCCGCTCTCGCCGCGCAAGGCGCTCGATTATGCAACGCAGGTCGCGCGCGGCCTCGCGGCGGCGCACGAGAAAAACATCGTGCACCGCGACCTCAAACCCGACAACGTCTTCATCACCCGCGACGGGCGTGTGAAGATCCTCGATTTTGGACTCGCGCACCAGGTCCGCTCGGGCAACGAGCTCAGTCATCTCTCGTCCAAACTGACCACTCCCGGCACGACGCTCGGAACGGTCGCGTACATGTCGCCCGAGCAGGCTCGCGGCCTGCCGCTCGATCCTCGCTCCGACATCTTTTCGTTCGGCGTGATGCTGTTCGAGATGCTCTCGGCAAAGCTGCCGTTCGAGGCGGACACCGCCTTCGAGACGATGACGGCGATCCTCAATCGCGAGACGCCCGATCTGCGCGAGCTCGTCCCGAGTCTGCCGCCGGTGCTCGTGCGCGTCGTCGCGCATTGCCTGGAGAAGTCGCCTGACGCACGATTCCAATCGGTCAACGATCTCATCTTCGATCTGGAGATGTGTGCCGAGTTCCAGTGGACGCTCTCGGGGATCGTGTCGGCCGCGCCCCCTGTGGTGGAGCCATCGAAGCGGCGTCGCACGATCGCGATCGGCGCCGCGCTCGCCGCGCTTCTGATGATCGCCGCGGGACTGGCGTACTGGAAGACGAGGTCCGCACCGCCACCGGAAGCGTCCTATCGCCGCCTCACGTTCAGGCCCGGACTCATTCCATCCGCGCGATTCACCGCCGACGGTGACACGGTCGTCTACTCCGCGAGTTGGAAGGGTGAACCGCTGCGCGTGAACATCCTGCGCACCGATCGCCCGGAATCGCAGGCAGTGGGGATCCCGAACGCGGAGCTGGCCGCGATCTCACGCACCGGCGAAATGGCGGTCATCCTGAACGCGCGCTTCTACGACTGGACCGGCGGTGGCACGCTCGCAGTCGTCCCCGTCCTCGGCGGAACGCCGCGCGAGATCATGGCCGGCGTCGTCCTCGCCGACTGGTCGCCGGATGGACGGATGGCGGTTTGGCGCGTGAACGAGAAGAAGGAGCATCAGCTCGAGTTCCCGATCGGCCGCGTCCTCTACACGAGCCCGAATCCGGCCTTCGCATTGCGCGTGTCGCCGAAAGGCGATCAGGTCGCGCTGAACATCCGCACCGACGGTCAGAAGAGCGACGTGGTGCTCATCGGTCAGGACGGCAGCAAGCGCACGCTGGCCAGCGCGGTGGTGTTCGCGCGCGGTATGGCGTGGACGCCGGATGGGAAGGAAGTGTGGTTCACGACTCCGCCGAACGCGCAGCAGGTGCCGACGATCTACGCGGTATCGCTCGACGGCTCGCAACGGCTGGTCATGCGCACGCCGGGATGGCCGTGGCTGCACGACATCTCGAGCGACGGCTCCATCCTCATGGGACTCACTTCCAATGAAGGCGGGATCATCGTGCAGTCGCCCGGCTCGCAGAAGGAACGCGATCTGTCGTGGCTCGACGCGTCGGTCCTCGCGGACGTTTCTTCGGACGGGAAGCACATCCTCTTCACCGAATCGAACGAAGGGGTGGAGTACAAGCCGACGGTCTACGCTCGCGCGACCGACGATTCTCCGGCCGTGCGTCTCGGCGAAGGAGCGGCGCTCGCGTTTTCACCGCAAAAAGACGTAGCCCTCGCACTCCGCGCGGGCACGAAACGGCGCGAGTTGTTGCTCCTGCCCATGGGCGCCGGCAGGACGGAGGTCCTCAAGAACGATCTCGACGCGCTGTGGGGCGGCTGGCTTCCCGACGGGCGGATCATCATCAATGCAAGGACGGCCGAAGGGTCGCGCATGTTCGTTCAGTCGCGGGATGGAACGCCGCCACGGGCGGTGACGCCGCCCGGAATGGCCATCGGTCTGACGAATGCCGTCGGCGGAGGCGCCGCGAAACCTGTATCGCCGGATGGGCAGTGGGTTCTGGTCTTCGACCGCGAGAATCACGCGTGGTTGCATCCGCTCAGCACGTCGGCCGGCGCCTTGCCGCGACGCGTGCCCGGCGTGCTGCCGGGCGAACGCCCCGGCGGCTGGAGCCGCGACGGACGGCACGTCTACATGTTCCCGAGCCTCGAGATCCCGGCGAAGGTGTACGAGGTCGACGTTGCCACGGGCGAGCGCCGGCTGTTCCGCGAGTTTGCGCTGGCGAACCCCGACGGTGTGTTCCGCATGGGGCCGTTCCTGCTCATGCCCGACGGGCAGTCGTTCGCGTACGGCTACTATCGCCAGGTGACGACGCTGTACACGGCGACGGGGCTGCGGTAGGGCAGACCGACCGGGGGGCTCCGGAGGCTTCCGGTCGTCTCCTATCGCCGCGCGCCGAGCGCGAACTCGCCGACGATCGGCTCTTCGAGCTCGCTCATGCCGCAGAGCTCAGCGAGCAGGCGGCGCGGTGTGCCGCCGCCGAGGGCACAGGCGGCGAGGCCCAGCGATTCGGCGGCAAGATACAAAGTCTGAAAGAGACACCCGACCTCTTTGAGCACGAGACTGTACGCGAGGCGGGTGTACTCCTCGCTCTGCCGCGCGTATCGGCTGGTGATGATGATTGCCATGGGAGGCGGCGTCGTTCCGGCGGCGCGTCCCGCGGCAATGAGGAATGGGTCGGAGTCGGCGCTGAACGCCGACACGAGCTCGAGTGCGTGCGCGTCTGGAAGATAACGATAGACACCGCGCGCGAGCGTCTCGACTGCATCGTCTGCGACGACGGGATACAACTCGAGCGAGTACGCGGCGCCGCCGGAGGGGTACGCGCGCGACCGACCGCGATTGCGCGCACTCAGCCAGAACAAATCCGAGAACGCCTGAAACGCGATCGGCGCGTTTGCCCATTCGCGTCGCGAGCGCCGCGTGTCGAGCAGAGTGGCGAGATCGGCGCCGCGATGCGCTGATGCTTTCGCAAGAGCGATCGTCTCCGTGGAACGCCGCGGCGCAATCGCGGGCGTCTTGTGACCTGGCGTCTTGCGCCATGACGGATCGCGCGAGCTCGCGTGCAGCGCGAGCGCCGCGCGGTCCCAGTGGTGTGCTGCCGCGAGCTCGGTCGCGTCGGCATCGACAAGGATCGACGTTGCAATCCACTCTTCGAGCACCGTCGCGACGTCGCTCGAATAATCATCGATCGTTCGCGGCTCGGCGAATGCCGACAGCAACTGCAGGAGTGAGGCGTCGCGAATCGTGAACGTCTTCCCTACGACCGGTGACGTGATCTGCACATCACCATCGCTCCATGAAACGGTCACGAATCGCGAAACGACATAGCGCCGCGGCATCGTTCGGATGATACGCGGAAGAGCCGTAAGCATCGCGTAAGCGCCGCTCCGTACATTCGCGGCATGAAACGCACGCTGCTTCCCCTGGCCATCACCCTCGCAGTTACGATCAACGTGTTCGCTGCGGGCACGTGGCTGACGCCGAACGGAATCACGTTCCCTGACGGCACCATGCAGACCACGGCCGCCGGGTCCGGCGCAGTCCCCTCCGGCACGACGATCATCTCCGCGGTGAACAATCCGTCCACGACCGGCACGATCAACGACAACCGCGTGGCGCCGAGCATCGCGCGCATGAACTGGGTCGAGGCGAGCTTCGTGAAGTTTGTGCCGGGCGGCGAACAGCTTTCCGTCGGCGACGCGAACGGCACCGCTCCGATGATCAATCTGCGCGGCGGCTCGACCTGCTGCTCCGGTCCGGGCGGCCATACGCCTGCGTGGTTCAAGGTCTTCCAGAACGGCAGCTTCGTCGCCACCGGCAACCTCGGCATCGGCGTCTCGCCGATGCAGGGCAAGGGCTACCGCACGTCGTGGGACAGCTACAAGGGTGCGTTCCGTTCCGGCTATGCGGACAACGAGTGGGACGACGCAAACGTGGGCTTCTTCTCGTGGGCGGGCGGCAGTAACTCGACAGCGATCGGCCTCTACGCGCTCGCATTCGGCGACACGAACTCGGCCGAGAGCACGTCCAGCATCGTGTTCGGCAGCGGCAATCAGGTGAAGGGCGCGGCCGGCTTCTCGGCGGGTGCGGGCAATCGCGTGTGCGACACCTACGGCGTCGCGCTCGGCAACAACGCGAAATCCGGCGGACCGCTGATTGGGGGCAGGTGCGATCCCGACACGTTCAACATTCGCGGACTGGCCGCGGTCGCGATCGGCTACAACGTGACCGCTGACCAGGATCACACTACGGCCATGGGCAAGTTCGCGTCGAACAACGGCTTTCAGGGCACGTTCATCTGGAGCGACGGCGCGCCGCAGGCCTCGGCAGACACGTTCCGCAACAGCGCGAACAACGAGTTCGCCGCGCGCGCCACCGGCGGCTTCCGCTTCCGCACCAACCTCGGCGGCACGACCGGCTGCAACCTCCCCGCGGGCTCGGGCGTCTTCAACTGCACGTCGAGCCGCACGACGAAAGAGAACTTGGCCGACGTCAACGGCGACGAGTTGCTCGCGACGCTGCGCAATGTCCCGGTGTCGACGTGGAACTACATCGGTGAAGGCAGCCAGGTCCGCCACATCGGACCGATGGCGGAAGACTTCCACGCCGCGTTCGGCCTCGGCGCGGACAACACCACCATCGGCGTGCAGGACCTTGCCGGCATCGCCATCGCGGCGGTGAAGGCTCTCGACGAGCGGACCGCGGAGCTCGAGAAAAAGACCGCGGAAGTCGACCAGCTGCGCGGACGTCTGCTGTCGCTGGAAGAGCGCCTCTCGCAGCTCGAGAAGGCGAAGCAGTGAAGACGATCATGAAAAGCACATTGACGATCGCAGCGATGGTCAGCCTCTTCAGTGTCGCAGCGTTCGCTGATGCGCTTCGCTCGGACAAGCATCTCGTCAAGATCGACGCGAAGTCGGTCGGCGGAAATTCACGCCAATACGACGTGCAGGTGTTCGACGGCGAATCGCGCAACGATGTGGCGCACCTGAAATTGACCATCAAGGGCGATACGCCCGAGGAAATCGAGACGACGGCGAACGGCACGCGCTACAGAGTGCGCATCGTGCCGTACGGCGAGGCATATCTCGTCGAGTTCACTGCCGACAATGGGCAGATGATCGACACGATCCGCGGCGGTTTCTCCGCGCCCGCGAAATCGAAGCCGGCCGACGCGAAGCCGGCGCGTGCAGGTCGCGACGTGAACGCGCCCGCGGTCATCCGCCGCGTCGATGCGGTTTACACCGAGGAAGCGAAAGCGGCCGGTGCGGCCGGCTCGGTGATCGTGGAGGTGCTGATCGACAAGAGCGGCTTCGTGCGCGACGCGAGAGTCCTCACGCCGATGGGCCATGGCTTGTCGGAATCCGCGCTCGATGCAGTGAAGCAGTGGCGCTTCGACCCGACCAAACAAGACCGCAAGCCGGTCGAAGTGCTGCACGAAGTCACGATCGAGTTCAAACCGTAAATCACCGCACAGCCCTCCGCCGCGGACGCGACGGAGGGAGATCCTGCACGTCGAGCGCCGGATTGCGATCGAAGAAACCGTGCGGGACGATCCTGAACCCCATGCTCTCCGACGGCATCACCGGGTAGTCCTCCGGCCGCGGGACGTGCGTCATCCGATCGTCTGCCACACCACGACGTCCGCGGCTTCGTCGAGCGGTTCGGGCGGAGCGACGAAGGACAGCAATCCCTCGCCGGCGCGTCCCTGATTCGGAAAATCGCCGGCCGCGTAACGCTCGTCGTCCCTGAATTTCGTCACCCAGAACGCGTGGCTCGCGAACGCGGCACGCAGCAACGGCTCGAAATCAGGTGACGAATACGGCACGGCGATGTTGGTCGTCTCGATCGCGAAGGCGGTGTGTTTCTCCACTGCATTCTTCGCGGTCGCGCTGCTGATCTCCCACGTCCGCGCCTTCGTCAGATCCGCATCGCGGAAGCCCTCCTCGGTCAGCACTGTCTCTTTCGCGGCGAAGCCGTTGCCGAAGCGGCCGCTCACGGGACGCACGTCCGACTCCGCGACGACGTTCGCCGGACCATCGACATCGAGATCGAGACGGAAGCTGAAGAAATGCTGATGAGCGGGCGCCGCGACGCGCACGCCGCTCTCATCGACGCCGACCACCGGCGCACTCTCGTCTTCTTCATCGTCTTCGCGGACGCCGCGGTTGAGCGTAGTGCCGGTCAGGACGCCCTTCACGTCGATCGATCCGTCGAGACCGAACGTCCAGTCGAATCCATACACGTAGTTGCCGATCCAGGCGTTCCACGTCAGCACCAGCTCGCGGCGCGCGCGTGTGTCGCGTGTGTAGATCGAGGGATCGGTGCGCGTCCAGAGCAGGCCGTTCATGCGCTCGTACATGCCGATCGTGTCCGGCGATTCGAACGTGTCGCCGGTGTCGGTCCCGAACACCGCGTCGAAAAAGTACGTGTTCTCCGGGACATCGCGATTCGACTCGAGCGTCTGGGCAAAGGTGCCCAGGTTGTATTCGCCGACGTCGAAGGCGGTGCGCCAGACCCAGTTCGGATCCGATACGCCGTACGGCACGTAGATCTCGGAGAGGGAGAGGCGATACGCGATCGGCCGCACGCGCCCGCGATCGTTGTAGCGGACGTCGTAGAGCACGAGTCCCTCGCGCGGATGGAGCACGACGTAGAACTGCCAGTTCTGCCACTTCACCAGACGGCCGCCGACCTCGAAGCTGGTGCCTTGCGGCTGCAACGTCAGGATCGACTGCAGGCCGCTGCGTGATGCCGGAGCGTTGCCGCTCTCGCGCGAAACCGGACGGACGCCGGTATCGGTCATGTGCACGACGCGCCGCTGATTCATGTCGATCGTCACGACCACGCCTTCGATCGGACGCACGTACGGATTCTGCGGATGCTCGGCGTCGAATTCGTCGACCGATGCGCCGCGGAGGAAAGAGAGCGCGCGAAGCAGACGCGTGTTGCGGCCATGTGGAAGTGACGCAACGACCGACGCGGGCAGCGGCAGATCGCCGGGTGCCCACACGTCGACATAAACGAGATCCGGATCGACGCCGCGCGTGCGCATCGCGTTCTGCCAAGGCTCGTACGCGTGCACCAGCTCGTCCGCGATCACATACTCCTCCGCGGTCACCGCGGGCTGCGCTCCGGGATGTCCTTGGACGAGCTTCGACACGCGACTGGCAAGGAGATCGACTGTCGCGATCCAGACGCGATTCGACGGCGGATGAAATACGTGAACGGTGGCCGCACGCGGAAAGCCTCCGCTGGTCCAGTTCCGTACGAAGGCCTTCGGCGGCTCGCTCAACGCGATGTACGGAAAGAGCAGTGGCTCGTCCGGCAGCGAGTTGTCGTTTGCGAAGTGCGCCCGGACAATGCCGAACGCCGCAAGATGTTCATCCGATGACAGCGGCTCGAGCGAATGTACCGCGGCACGCGCGCTCATCGCGCAGAGCGCGAACCACACCACCACCAACGCATGTTTCATGTCTTCAGGCCGCCCACACCGATGCTTTCACGGACCACTCGGACTCCGGGAAACGCTCGCTCAGCTCGCGCGCGACGTTCTGCAGCGCGGTCGCGTCGTGCGACTGATTGTAGCGGCAGACATTGCGCCAATAGAGCGCCTCGGGGACCGCTTTGGTACGCGGGTAATTCTCGACGACGCGCGCGTAACGCTCCTCCGCTTCGGCGAGTTGCTTTCGCATGAGGGCCACGCGCGCGAGGCCCATCTCCAGTTGCGCGCGGAACTCCTCTTTCGGCAGATAGCCTTCGATGCGGCGCCGCTCTTCACCATTCGGATCCATGATCAGGATCGTGGGGGTCCAGACGGCGCGGAAGCGATGGAACCACGCAGGATGCTCCTTGATGTGCGCTTCGAGCGGAACGAAGTTCTGTTCGATAAACGACGCCGTTTCGGCGTCCGCGTAAGACTCGGCTTCCAGCCGAGCACAACCCCCTCAGGCGGGTGCTGCGCTGAAATCGATCAGCAGCGGTTTGCTCTCCTGCTTCGCTTGTGCGAGCGCCGCGTCTGCATCCTCGAGCCACTGTACGGCCATGGCGATCTCCTTCACGCGGCGACGCTGCAACTACCGCACCGTCAGGGGACACAGCGAGAGTGGCGAGATTCCGCCACCACCTGCGAGTGTGCCGTCGACGCTTTGGCATGCCGCACGGTCCACGCGGTAGTGGTAATGATTCAGGATCGCGTCGGCGACGTGCCACTCGGATGCGGCGACGAGCAGGCGAATCGGACCGTTGTGTTGTTCGATCCGGCGGCGTGCGACGGCATCGAGGCCATTCGGTTTCTCGGCGAATCCGTGCATGTTCGACTGGATGCGTACGAACGGTGTCTGGTCGGGAAACGCGGGCACCATGTACGAGATCGGTGCCCATCCCGCCATCGCCACCATCGTTCCGCGCGGCACGCTCACCGGCGTTGTCGCCATGTACTTGCCGGCGTATCCGAAGCGGCCGAAATTCGCGGGACGGTTGATGAGCATCAACGGAATGAGCACGATCAGCACGCGTGCGCGTAGCAATGTCGCCGGCACCCATCGCGCGAGCAACGCGACCACGAGCAACGGCGCCAGCATCTCCAGGACGACCGCGAAGCGATACACCGCCGACTGCGTGAGCCACAGAGCGTAACCAACGATCCAGAACGCAAACAACGCGCGCATCGCAGTCGCGTTGGTGTGCTCGCCCTGCGGGCGAAGGCCGAGCAGCCATGCGATCGCGAGCACGACCATCAGCGTGATCAAAGCCGGGATGGCGAGGTTCACAAACGAAACCTCGGACACGCGAGTCGGATTCACGAGCCACAGCCACGGATAGAAGATCGTTTCGAGCCACGTCTTCGGCAGGAAGAAGCCGAAGACGAAGCGCTCGTTCCAATAGAGCGGCGACTGGAAGATGTCGTTGTAGTAAGGGAAGAGCGGATTGCCGGTCCGCTGCCAGACGTGCCAGCACCACCAGCCCGCGCTCGCGGCGAATCCGACGATGCCGCCGAGGGCGAGGAGCAACACGCGCCATCTGCCGGGAAGTGTCGCCAGGGCCGCGGCGATTGCGATCGCATAGATGCCGTTGAGCGGCTTCAGACCGACGGCGATCCCGACCAGCACACCCGCGAGCAAGATGAACGATGTTCGACGCGACGGCGACAACATCAACCGCACTGCGCCGAGCAACGGCAGCGTCAGCAGCGTATCGCCGAAGCTCGTGCCGAGTTGCGTCAGGAACGCTGCTCCGCAACCGGCGGTGAGTGCGACGAGCAGCGGACCGCTGCGCCGCATCGATGATTCCGCGGGCCACGCGATCTCCGCGATGTTCCAGACCAGGATGAGATTCAGTCCCTGCACGAAACCGAGCAGCGCCGCGTAGACGTGCGGCTCGAGGTGCTCCATGCCGAGGTAGAGCGGGAGGTGGAGGAGGGGATTGAAGAGCGTCTGGAGCTGGCCGACGGCGAGGTCGAGATTCTCGCGTCCGTTCAGCCACGCGTGGACGTTGTAGTAGTGATAGTTGAGGAGATCCCAGTTGGCGTCACGTCCCGCCAGCACGGAGTACGCCGCCGCCAACAGCGGCAGCAGCCACACCATCCGCCGAGCGCGCACGCGCGCATCTTAACTTTGGAGTGCGGCGGCAAAGCCGTCGCACTCCATATAGCCGTCATTACTGCTTGTAACTGTCGTGTCTGCATGCATTTACCGTTGCCGTCCGCGCGGCCTGACGTATCATTCTGCCACCGCTCAACAGAGGGAGAGGACGCGCCGATGAATTTCGATCGCGCCACGATCAGCTATCCGGATGGCCGCATCGCGCACGTCACGCCGGCACAGTTTTATGAGATCCCGCTCGGCGAGCGCATTCAGTTGCTGACCGGCGGCCGGCTCAAGTTCGAGCGCGCCAATCAACCGGTGTCGCCGCTGGAGGCTTTGAAGAAGAAATGAAGACCCGTCGCTGGATCATCACCGGAGCGCTCGTCTTCGCATCGACCGTCTGGGCAGGGACGGTGGTCGCGGCGTACCAGGCCATCCGCCGTTTCGAGAGCACGCCCGGAACGGCCGCGATCGCGCCGAAGACCTGGCCCGCACGCAGCCGCGTGCAGCGCGCAGGCGGAGCGTGGACGCTGGTGATGCTCGTCCATCCTCATTGCTCGTGCAGCCGCGCCAGCATCAAAGAGCTCGAAGCGATCATCGACAAGGCACCGAGATCGGTGCGAACGCACGTCCTCGTCTATCGTCCCACCGATTTTCCCGCGGGATGGGAAAAGACCGACGTCTACACCGCCGCCACGCGGCTGCGGAGAACGAGCGTCCTGATCGACGAAAACGGACGCGAGGCCAAACTCTTCGGCGGCTTCACCTCGGGACAAACATTTCTCTACGACGGCGACGGCCGGCTGCGTTTCGAAGGCGGAATCACCTTGCTGCGCGGGCACGAAGGATTGAACAGCGGACGCGCCGACGTCATCCGCATTGCGAGCACGCGCGACGGCAAGGGAGCGCATCCTGTGTTCGGCTGCGCCATCAGCACCGAACCAGCGAGAGGAGAGAAGCGATGAGCGAGATCACGACCGCACGCGCGAAAGAGATTGAAAACGAACAGATGTACACACGCCACGTGCGGATCGACCGGATGTTCATCGTTCTGCTCGTCGTGCAGTACATCGCCGGGATCATCGGCGCGCTGGTGGTCTCGCCATACGCATGGCAGGGCAAAGAACGCGTCCTGCACATGCACGTCTGGGTGGCCATCCTCGGCGGCGCCGGCATCATCATCCTGCCGATCCTCATGGCCATCGTCCGTCCGGGCAGCCTGATGACGCGGCACGTCATCGCCGCATCGCAGATGCTGTCGTCGGCGATGCTGATTCATCTCACCGGCGGCCGCATCGAAACGCACTTTCACGTGTTCGGCTCGCTCGCGTTCCTCGCTTTTTATCTCGACTGGCCGGTGATCATCACCGCGACCGTCGTCGTGGCGGCCGATCATTTCCTGCGCGGCATCTACTGGCCGGAGTCGGTGTACGGCGTGAGCAATCCCGAGTGGTGGCGCTTTCTCGAGCACGCCGGCTGGGTGGTGTTCGAAGACATCTTCCTGATCCTCTCCTGTGTCATAGGCAGGCGCGAGATCGCCGCATCCGCGATGCGGCAGGCGGAGGTCGAGACGCTGACAGAGCAGGAACAGTTGAAGAGTGCGGCGCTGGAAATGGCGCTCGCGGAGATGCAGGCTACCGCGTAGCCGCCGTTTCAGTCCGGTCTGTCGCCGCGTCGGGCTTCTCGCCGAGGAACTCGACCCAGTGTTTCTTGATGGCGGGGTAATGCTTCGCGGCCTCGACGAGCTCGAGGAAACATCCGATCGTGCTCTCCAGCCGCTCCAGCAGCCGCTCATTTGCGAGACGGCCGTCGTCGGCGAACGCGGTGTGCGCCTGCGCGAGCGAAAACATGTCGGGATAGATGCGCGCGCCAAGGTGCTCGAGCGGGACGCGTAACGCCCAGAGCCCGCGGTTGCCGCCGGCCATCGACGGCGACGCCGACAGCAGAAATCCCTGCTTGCCGTTGAACGGCTGCGGACGGAACCGCGATACCCAGTCGATCGTGTTCTTGATGACGCCGGACATCGAGGCGTTGTACTCCGGCGACGCGATCATGAACGCGTCGCATGCGAGCAGACGATCGCGCAGTCGCTGCGCGCCCTGCGGCATGCTCTCGACTTCAGCATCCTGATCGTACGAAGGACAATCGAAGTCGGACATCGACGCATGATCCGCTTCGACACCGAGGCGCTCGACGATACTTTTCACGACGGACGCGAGCCGTGCGTTGACCGACTCCTTGCGCAGCGATGCGGCGAACAAGAGCACTTTGACGTTGCGAGGCATGCGCGAACGGCGTGCATGCGTTGCGCCACGCGTATTGGAGCGACGGGCTCTCAGCCCGTCGAGGGGACGGGGGCTAAGAGCCCGCCGCTCCAGATGGGATGACCGTTCCATCGCGAAGGATCGGGCGCTTGCTCACGAGGTCGAATCCATAACCCGCGGCAAGCACGTGCACGATTGAATCGGTCAGCGTCATGACCTCGTTGTCCGCGACGTCGGGCGCGCTCGAATGCGTCACGCGTCCGTCGAAGACGAGCACGCCGCCGCGGCCGATCACTTCGAATTTCTTTCCCGGTGTCACTTCGATGGCGGTGTCTTCATCGATGCCGAGGCCGAGGACTTGCGGGTTTTGTCCGAAGACGGCGAGGAGGCGGTTCACGCGGCCGCGCTGCGAAAAGTGCGTGTCGATCGTCGTGTCGCGCCAGTAGCCGAGGCCGGGCGCGAGCGTGACGTCGGCGCGGCGCACGGTGCCGTCTTTCGGACCGGAGACGAGCATCGTGCTGCTCATCGCCGCGGCGCCTGCGCTCGTACCGGCGACGACGAGGTGCTCCATCCACAACTTCTCGCGCACGCGCTCGCCGAAGCGCGTACCGGCGATCAGGCTCACCAGCCGCAACTGATCGCCGCCGGTGAAAAAGACGGCGGTGGCGCGCTCGAGATCATCGAGCAGTTGTCCCGATTCGGCGGCGATGCGATCGTCGATCTGCGACTCGAACACCTCGCTCACACCGAGCGTTTCGAACTGCTCTTTGTAGATGCGCTCGACGCGTTCCGGATCGCGGGACGAGGAGCCGCAGACGAGGATGCGCGCGTCGCTACCGCCTGCGATCTCCACCAGCCGTGGCAGGATCAACCATGTATCGGAATCGCCGCGATCTTCGGCGCCGCCGATGACGAGCAGACGCCCGACGTCGCGCTCGGCGCGATGTTCCACGGACTCGGATTCACTCATTGGTCGTTAGTTCCTCGGGTTCCTCGGGTTCCTAGGAGTCCCTCGGGTTCGTCGGAGGGGCTCGAACGTCTCCCCCGAGGAACTCCGAGGGACCCGAGGAACCCGAGGAACCGAATCCTCACTTCCTCACGACCGGCAACTCCACGAAGCTTGCCTGATTACCCGTGAGGTAGATGCGATGTGTCGCGGTGCGGTAATCCGCCGGCTTCGCCTTGGCGATGTTCTCGACGAACGTCTGCGGGTTGCGGTCGTAGAGCGGGAACCAGCTCGACTGCACGTGCACCATGATCCGATGCCCCGGCAGAAACGTGTGGTTCGCCTCGGGCATGCGCACGCGATACGGCAGCACCTGTCCCGCCTCGATGGCCTTCGGCGTTTCGAGACTCTCGCGATAGCGGCCGCGCATGATCTCTCCGGACACCATCAGTTGATAGCCGCCCAGTGTCGGATTGGAGCGCACTTCGGGCGGGAACACGTCGATCAGTTTCACGACCCAGTCGACATCGGTGCCGGTCGTCGATGCGAAGAGTGTCGCGCCGGGCTCGCCGCTGATCGTGAGCGGTTCGGTCAATGGCTCGCTGACGAACGTGAGCACATCGGTGCGGTCGGCGAACGGACGTTGATCGTCGACGAGCCACTGCCGCCAGGTCGACTCGGTGTTGTACATCGCCAGCACGGGACGCACGCGATACGGCACCGGCTTGGCGGGATCGGAAACGTACTCCGCGTAATTCGCGCCCGTCGCTGCCGGCGTCGAGAACGAAAGACCGCCGCCCGGGTGCAGCATCAACTGCGAAGAAACGATGCGTCCATCCGCGGGCCAGCTCTGATACGTGCGCCACTCGTTGACGCCGGTATCGAACGCCAGCACCGGCGGAATCGGTTGCGCCGGCGTCTGCCCTTTCAGGTGTTGATTCCAGAAGGGCAGCAGCACTCTCTCGCGGAACCAGAGGCTCGTGTCGGAATGCCATTTCATCGCGCCGAGGGATGAGCCTTCGTTCTGCGACTGGCCGTGATTCCACGGACCGAGCGCGAGATACACCATGTCGTTCGCGGTGTCTTTCCGCTCGAGCGACTTGTACGCCGCGATGCCGCCGAAGTTATCTTCCTGATCGAAGAGGCCGTGCACCATCAGCACCGGAAGCTTCAGCGGTTTCTGCGCCAGCAGATCCTGCACGGCCTGGCCGCGCCAGAACGCGTTGTAGCTCGGGTTGTCGACGATCTTCCGCCATGTCGGAAGCTTATCGGCGTTGTAGCGGCGCGCGACCGCATCGGCCGATCCACCCGCGAGGAAGGCCTCGTACATGTCGCGATAGCCGAAGGGGGGCGTGTACTTGCTCTCCTTGTGCGCGCCCATGTTGTAGATCCACTCGAGCATGGTCTGGCGCAGCGCACCGTTGTGGTAGAAGTCGTCGCCGATCCAGCCGTCGACCATCGGGTACATCGGTACGGCGGCTTTCAGCGCGGGATGCGGTTCGAGGATGCCCATCAGCGTGAGCCAGCCGGGATACGAAACGCCGGTGATGCCGACGCGGCCGTTGTTGCCTTTGACGTTCTTCACCAGCCATTCGATCGTGTCGTATGTGTCGGTGGTCTGATCGACCTTCCAGCGATTGAGCTCGCCCCGCACCGGCAGCGTCATGACGTAGTCGCCTTCGCTGTCGTAGCGGCCGCGCACATCCTGGTAGACGCGGATGTAGCCCGCGTGCAGCAGCGACTCGTCGGCCATCGGCAGGATCATCGCCGCGTGCGGACTGCTCATCTGCGTGGTCGGTTTGTCCGCGCTGTACGGAGTGCGCGTGAGGATGATCGGCGCGGCCGTCGCACTTTTCGGCGCGACGATGACGGCATGCAGCTTCACGCCATCGCGCATCGGAATCATCACCTCGGTGCGCTCATGATCGAAAGCGTCTGTGACAGGCGAGAAGTTCGGCGGGATCTCACTCTGCGCCGCCAGCGGCCGCGCGAGGATCATCAGCATCACGAGTGTCGGCGCGATTTTCATGCGGGGGATGATACCGAGAGACGGTTCCTCGGGTTCCTCGGAGTCCCTCGGAGTTCCTCGGGGGGGGATTGAGTTGGCGTCGTTTCCCTCCGAGGAACCCGAGGAACCCGAGGAACCCGACGATGCGGTTCCCGTGAGCGGCGGTATCGCTGACCTGGGCGTTCGGGAGGACGTTCATGAAGCCGGTGCCGTCGACGGGAACCCGAGGAACCCGAGGAACCCGAGGAACCCGAGGAACCCGAGGAACCTAGCAACCCGAGGAACCCAGCAACTATCATGCGCGCGATGTACGACCTCGACACGTTCCTGCGCTACTTCGACAAAGTCCGCGAGCGCACGTTGCGTGTGGCCGCGTGCATCCCCGAAGACAAGTTCGAGACTTCCGCGACCGGTAAAGGCTTCACGTTCGGCGAGCTGCTGCGGCATCTCGCGGGACTCGAACGTTTCATGTTCGCGGAGAACGCCGCCGGCCGCCCGAGCAGTTATCCGGGCCACGACACGAGCCTCGCTTCCGGCCGCGAAGCGACGCTCGCATACATCACGCGATTGCACGAAGAAGCGATGGCGATCTTCCGCTCGATCGGCGACGAAGGGATGCTCGCGCCCTGCGTGACGCCCGGCAACGCCTCGATGCCGACGTGGAAGTGGCTGCGCTCGATGGTCGAGCACGAGGCGCATCATCGCGGCCAGATCTACACGTACCTGTCCATCCTCGACATCCCCACGCCGCCGCTGTACGGCCTCACCGCGGAAGAAGTGCTCGCGCGCAGCAAGCGGTGATTCTGCGCTACAGTTCGCCGCGTCCATGCTCACCGTTCTGATCGTCGACGATAACGCCGCATTCCGCGCGCAAGCCGCGCGACTCTGCGATGCCGAAGGGTTCAGCACCATCAGCGCCGGCTCGTTGTCCGAGCTCGCCTCGGTGCTCTCGACGTCCGCGCCCGATCTCGCGCTGGTCGACATCGAGCTTCCGCAGATCCCCGGCCATCGCCTCGGCGCCTTGATCCGCTCGCGGCAGAACATCCCCATCGTGCTCGTCTCCGCGCTCGACGAGAATCACGTGCGCCGTCTGTTCGAAGCGTCCGACGCCGACGGCTGGATCTGCAAGCCGCTCACGCGCGACAAGCTGATCGGCGCGGTGACGCGATTCGTCGTCACGCGCAAGCGCCAGACCGAGACCTCGCACGCCGCTCCGACATCTGTCGAAGCCGCGCCCGCACTCGCGCGAGTGCTGCTCGTCGAAGACGAGCCGATGATCACCGACCGCATCGAGCAAGCCCTTGGCTCGACCTGTTCCGTCGTGACGGTCACCGACGGCGACGCCGCGATCCAGCATCTCGCGACCGGCGAGTACGACTGCATCCTGCTCGACCTGATGCTGCCGCACCTCAGCGGCTTCGACGTGCTGCGCCACATCATGCTGCGCCGCGGCGATCTGCTGAAGCGCACGTTCATCATGACCGCGGCCTCGGATGAGTCGCTGCAGTTCATCGACCGCAGCGCGGTCGCCGGCGTGCTGCGCAAGCCCTTCGAAGTGTCTACGTTGCCCGAGCTCGTGTCGCGGCTCTAGAGGAACCGACGGAGACGCCGCGGTCGTCTCTCTAGCGGGACGACTCGAGCTCGGCAACGGACTCTTTGAATGGCGGAGCGAGCCAGCAGTACGGGCCGACAAACGTGAAGTCCGCGCTACGAAATAGTTTGCGATACCACGTCGCGGGCCTGCGGTAGAAACCTTCCAGATCGCCGACGATCTCATCTTCCTTCGTGAGCACTTCCAGGAACGCGAGGCCGTCCGTGACGTCGGCGACTCTGCTGATGCCGGCGCGGATCTCATCGTCGGGCACGTAGTGCAACACGTCCGAACAGATCACGAGATCGTAGACGCCGAGGCGCAGCTTCGGCAGATCGCCGAACGACGCCTTGCGGATATTGCGCTCCTGGCCGAAACGTCGAATCACGTAGTCGGAGGAATCGAGTCCGGTGTAGGCGACGCGCGGCCGCAGCGCGCGCAGGTGCGTGAGCCATGCGGCTTCGCCGCAGCCGATGTCGAGCACGGTGCCGATCGAGCGCTGCAGAAAATACTCCGCCATCGTGACCGCGAGCGTCACCTTTCGCCGCACTTCGGCGGCCGTGCTCACGCGCGTGTTGCGGCCGCGGTACCAGCGGTCGAAGTAAGCCTTGTCGTATCGCTTTTCCATTTCGGGCGCGCGATCCTATCAGCGGATGGAATAGAGCCGGATCGATTTGCCGACGCGGCGTTTCGGACGATGCGCCTTGAGCCAGTCGTAGTCGCCGGGGTTCGCGGACTGCAACGCGGTCTCGCTTACCGCGATCCAGCCCTGCACCGGGACGCGCGGCGCGAGTTGCGTGTGCGGCGGCAGGGCGACGCGATCGAAGCCGGCGGGACCGAAGAGGAGGATGGAAAGGTGCGGGATGTTCTCCTCACGCGCGACTTCGGAGAGCCGGAGGATGTCCTGACCCCAGTCGAGATTGCTGTCGCCGAGGATGCGCTCGGGGTGCGAGCCGGCGGCCTCGTTGAACCACGCGAGATAGTCGGGATGCGCAAGTGATGTCGCGATGAATTGCGACGCAAGGAGCACGACGACGATCGCACGCGCGATTCTGTTCTTCGACCACAGCTCGAGTACGCCGAACGCGGCCACGATGGCCATCGCGGGATACACGGCGAGGACGTGGCGGACGCCGATGTTGAGCGACACCGGCATCACCACGATGAGAAGCGCGATCGGGATGAGCACATAGTGCAGCGCGGCTCTCTTCGATCGGATGATGGCGATCGCGCCGGCGAGAAACAGCAGCAGAAAAGGCAGCGGCGTTTTCACCGCCAGCGCGACGGGAAAGTAATACCACCAGCCTTCGGTGCTTGTGTCGCCAAGGAGAAAGCCGAAGTGGCCGCGAGCTTCGTGGACTTTTGCCCAGACCAGGCCGGTAACGAAGGTCGGCGCGGGGACGGAGACGGTCGTTACGTTCGCGACGGGCCCCCATTCGAAACAGTAGACGGACCACAGCACGAGGATATGGAGTGCGGCAGCGATAGCTGCCGCTTTCAAATGCGGCAGCCGCAGCTGCCGCACTCCGAAACGAATCACAACAATCGCGCCGGCGACGACAAAGAAGAGCGCGAATGAGAGCTTCGATGCGATGCCGACGCCCACGGCGAGGCCGAGCAGCACAGCGCGCGCGAGCGTCGGACGTTCCAGGCACCGCTCCAGCGCGAGGAGGGCGAGCGGCAACATCGCGGCGACCGCCAGGTCGGTCGTAGCCAGCCCCGCGTGCGCGAGAATCGGCGGCAGCGTCGAAAAAAGTACGACGGAAACAATCTGGAGCGACGGCCTCTCAGCCCGTCGAACCGCGCCGACGGGCTGAGAGCCAGTCGCTCCAGAAAACCGGCGCGCCCACGCCCATACCGCAAACATCGCCACGATCAGAAACACCAGATTCCCGCGCCGCGCATTCGCGAGATTGCGCGCGTACTCGCCGCCCTGCCACAACAGGTCCATGCCGCGATTGGTCGCCTTCCACGTCGGCTGCAGCGTGCGCCAATCCTCCGGCGGCGCCAACGCGACCCCGCCGAGACGCAGCCCAAGGCCAAACAGCCCGCGCGCGAGCGGCGGATGTTCGGGATCGAAGATGTACACCCCGCGCGTGAGCCAGTCGTAGCCGGACGCGATGTGCACCGGCTCGTCCGCGGTCGCGCTGAACACGCGATGCGTGCTCGCGACTCGCGCGACGGCGATGATCACCAGCAACAACAGGACGAACGTCGATCGACTCGGACGGGGCATCGGTCGCAGTATCTTAGCGGCCGTGCCATTCGCGTTCGCGCTTTACCTCCTCATCGCATCCGTCGTGCTCTTCGTGTGGCATCGCCGCGTCAACGCGATGTCGCGTGTCGCGGCGGTCGTGCTGATCGCGACGCCGCTGCTCTTCACCGGACCTGCGCTCGTCACCAATCGCGCGTACGGGCCGTACGATTTGTTGTACATCGTCGATCCGTTTCAGGCGTACGGGCCGGACCTCGGCGCGAAGCCGCAGGTCCACAACCGCATCCTGCTCGATCTCTTCATGCAGCTCGCGCCGTGGCAGCATCAGGTGCGCACCTCGCTCGCGAACGGCGAGTGGCCGCTCTGGAATCCGTCGCAGTTTTCGGGCTCGGTGCTCCTCGGCAATGCGCAGTCGGCGCCCTTCGATCCGGTGAATCTGATCGGGTTCCTCCTGCCGCTCGACATCGCCACGGCGTTCGGCGCGACGATGACGTTCTTCCTGGCGGCGCTGTTCGCGTTCGCATGCGCGCGCGAATTCGCGATGACCGAGCGCGCATCGCTCATTGCCTCAGTCGCATTCGCCTGCTCCAGCGCCATGACCTTCAACGTCGGCTGGCCCCTCGGCCGCGCGTGGACGCTGTTGCCATTCGTGTTGCTCGCGGTACGGCGCGTGGTGCGTGATCGCGATTTGCGCGCGTTTGTGCTTCTGACCATCGCGCTCGTGTTGTTGCTGCTTGCGGGACACCCGGAGACCGCGCTGCATGTGGTGAGCGTCGGCGTCGTATTCGGCATCTTCGAGCTATCCGGAAAACCATCTGGAGCGACGGGCTCTCAGCCCGTCGACGCCGGCGGGCTAAGAGCCCGCCGCTCCAGATGGCATTGGTTGCGTCCTGTAGGGATCGCGATCGCGGCCGGCATCGTGGCGCTCCTGCTCACGGCCATCTTTCTGCTGCCGGTCATGACTTCGATCAACGCCGGTGCGGAGAAGGCCTTGCGCAAAGAACGCGCGGCGTCGCGGGACACGAGCGAATGGGTCGCATCGCCCGAGCACTTGCGGCGCGCGATACGCGCGACGTTCATCCCGTATTACGGCGGCGCGACGTGGCGCAGCAGGACCGGCGAATGGGACCTCGGCACCGCCCGCGCCGGCAGCATCGTCATCGCGCTCGGGCTCGTCGCGTCCGTGTTGATGTTCCGCAGACGCGACGTCCGCTTTCTGGTCGTGCTCGGTGCGATTGCGCTCCTGGCGAGTTGGAAGACGCCGTTCATCGCGAAGGCGTTGCACGCGCTGCCGCTCTACGACATCGCGCTCAACTGGCGATTGGGATTCGTGGCCGCGTTGTGTTTTTCTTTGCTTGCCGGGATGGCGTTTGACGGATTCACGACGTCGCGTCACGCGCGGTGGATCGTCCTCGCCACCGGCATCGCGCTCGCGGTCGCGACCGCATTGCTGTGGCGCCCCCAACTTGCACTCGGTGTCGACAAGAAACTGATGATCGCCGGCGCACTCGCAGAGTTTTGCGGAATCGCGTTGCTGATCGTCGCGCTTTCGATGCGATCGCCGCGCATCGCATTCGCGATCGTCATCTTCGCGCTGGCGGCGCAGCGCGTCGTCGAGGACGGCAACATCTATCCGGCCATTCCGCGCAAGTTGTTCTATCCGTCTGTGCCGATCATCGACGCCGTTCCGCGCGATCCGCTCTATCGCGCCATCGGCAGCAACGACATCCTCATCCCGAACATCAGCGCGATGTACGGGCTCGACGACATCCGCGGCTACGACTCGCTGCGCCTCGGCCGCTACGAAGACACGCTGCCGATGTGGTGGCAGAACGGCCTCCGCGGTTTTCGCGACGTGAACAATCTCGCTTTGCCTTTTCTCTCCTTCCTCGGCGTCCGTCACGCGATCACGCCGAGCTCGATGTCGCCGCCGCCGGGCTGGCGCGTCCTGTTCGAAGATCGCGGGTCGCGGCTGATGGAAAACTCGCGCGCTTTGCCACGCGTCTTCGTGCCGCGGCGCATTCGTTACACGAGCGATCGCACGGCGACACTTGCGGAAATGGCCCAGAGCACCGACTTTGCGGACGTCGCATGGGTCTACGCGAAAACCGGCCAGCCATACACTGCCGACAACGCCGCCGCAAACGTCGCGGCGCGCAGAGTGGGATCGCGTTACGAGATCGACGTCGACACTCCCGCGGACGCGCGCATCGTCATCACCGAGTCGGCATGGCCCGGCTGGCGCGCGTACATCGACGGCCGTCGCACGAGCATCGAGCTCGCGAATCACGCCTTCCTCTCCGTCGCCGTGCCGCCGGGAAAACATCGCGTGCGCGTGCAATACCTGCCGAATGCGTTCGTACAGGGACGCGCGATCTCGTTCGCGACGCTACTCGCTCTCGCGATCGTGTATCGGTTCAGGCGTTTCGGACCGCCGGCGACCCGCGCCGGCTGATGCGGCAGCGTCTCGCGCTGCCGCTCCCGCGCGTCCAGGCGAGGCCGCGGGACGGCGTCGCATCAGCCGGCGCGGGACGCCGGCGCTCCGGGCTCGTCGTCGCGCGGAAGCCCGATGTGCATGCGCCGTAGCCACGCCACCAGGCGCGGCATCTTCGGCTCGATCTTGTCGCAGGCCTTTACCGCGAAACGGCTGCGTGGGAAGAGCATCAGCACCGCCAGCAGAAAGAAGATCCAGCCCTGCATGATCGGCAGGAGCGCGCCGATCACAGCCAGGATGGCGAACACGACGCCGAGGGTAATGCGGAGGACGGCGAGCATCGGAGCGGGGAGTTTGGTGGAGGTGCGGCGCACGATCGCGTAAATGAAGATCGCCGCGATCGTCACGAGGGACGCAGTGAGCAGGCCGGCCTCGAGCGTCATGGTTTGGGACGAAACTCTCCGGCCTCGAGATACTCACCAGGGATCTTCTGAAACTCCTGCACGCCGTACTGCGCGAGCAGTTCTTCGTCGGACAGTTGATCGGCCAGGATGAGCCCTTCGATCTCGCCGCTGCGATTCTCGAGCTCCCATCCCGTCCAGATTTCGGCGTCGCTATACGGCCGAAGCGAGATCTTCTGGAGGTAGCGGGACATGCGCGATGCTCCTGAGGCGGCTGATTCTATAGCGTGCGTCCCTTGCGGCGCTGTTCCGCATATTGCGCGAGAAAGTCGCGCAGCCCTTCCATCGCGTCGCGCACGCCCTCGGGCATCGACTTCATGCGCATCCAGTAACAGCCGGGATCGAGGATGCTGCGCAGCACTTCCATGAACTGCGTGAGCGAGATGTACGTGGTCTGGTAGACCTGCCCCTTCACGTTCTCTTTGCGCGCGCGTTGCAGCCTGGCGATGATGCGCGCGGCCAGGTAGTACGGCGACTGCAGGACGTCGAACTCCTCCTGCGACATGCGTGGTCCCTTGGTGATGTGCTGCCGGTTCACGATGGCTTGCAGGAAGTCGAGCACGAGCATGACGGCGGTCTTCGGGATCGGGCCGCAGCGTCCCGTCGCGACGGCGTCGCTCAGGAACGCGTTCAGCGACTTGACGTGCTCCGAATCGGGATAGGTGAGCTCGCGCAAACCGTACTTCTTGCCGATGGCTCGTTCGTCGAGCTCGGGGATCGGCGCTTCAATCGTCTTGTTATCGTCCGACATATGGAGATGCAGCCACAATACTATGCGCGTTCAACGCCACGTCATCTCGAACGTGCACGTCTTGTCGCCCAGGCATTGGCACTTGCTTTCGGTGACGTTCGGATCGCTCCCGCCGTGGCGCAGGATCGACTCGAGAAAGTACCCGAACGCGCTCGCGCAGTAGAGCGGGCTGTAGCACGGATAGTTCGAGTAGATCATCCGCGCGCCGTTCGCCGTCTTCTCGAACCGCACCGCGCCGAACTTCTGATACTGGTCGTGAAACATCGCGTTGTTCTCGAGGAACTGCACGAGGCTTTCGGAGTCGAGCGAGCGATAGATGCGGCCGATGCCCAGCTCCGCCGAGGCGGCGCCGATGAGCGCGAGGACGTTCGGATACTTCCCCTTCAACTCGTTGTGAATGGCGCGATCGAGCTCGATCAGCGACTCGAACTCGCACCAGCTCGACGCCAGCGGCGTCTTGACGTAGCCGCGCGTGCGCGGCGTAAGCTTCTCGAGCAGCGCGTTGAAGCCTTCCTCGCCGATGGTGTCCATGAGGAACTGCTTCCGCCCGCCGAACATCACGCCTTTCACTTTCGCGAGCGCCGGATCGGGGCCGACCAGCATTTCCTTTCCTTCGAGGCGAGGCGGCGTATTCACGGCTTTGCGCTGCATCAGCAAGGACATGAGGGAATTGTAGACGACGGACTCCCCTCACCCGGCCTTCGGCCACCCTCTCCCCGCAAGCGGGGCGGGGGCTACACAGGCCATCCCCTCGTAGCCTTCTCCCCTCGCGAGGGGAGAAGGTGCCCGAAGGGCGGATGCGGGTTCACCGCAGGTGCCGAAACATCTCCGGCACGAACTCGCCGTCGCTGGCCTCGCGCGCCGCGAGTGCGATCTGGAACTCCATCACGTCCGGCGGCACCGGCGGCTGGTACTGATCGAGCGTGCCCCGCAACGCATCGATCGGACTCAACCCCTCGGCACGCACCGCGCGATAAAGCTTCACAGCGATCGACTCCGCAGCGCCGGGTGTGAGGAGCTTCGGAATCATCGCTTCGACCGCGGCGAAATCCGTGTCGTGCAACTCGACCCCACGCCGTTTCGCGAGCGCTCGCAGCAGCGTGAAGCCCTCCGCAGGCGTGGTGGTCGGAAAGATCGGAATCTTCACATCGACGCGGCCGGGGCGTTTGAGATCGACTTCGATGAGATCGGGACGGCTTGACGCGAGAATCCAGACGATGCGGCCGCGATTCGCGGGATTGCTCATCTGCTCCGCGAACATGCCGTAGATGCGGCCGGAGAGTCCGGAGTCACTGCTGCCGGCGTCGCGTTTGCCGAGGGCTTGATCGGCTTCGTCGATGAAGACGAAGCAGCGGCCCAGTCCCTTCAACAGACGAAAGATCTTCTCCAGATTCCCCTCGGTGCTCCCGACCCACTTGTCGCGAAAATTCTTGAGCTTCACGACCGGCACACCCGCTTCACCCGCCAGGCATTCGACGAGATACGTCTTGCCGGTGCCGACCGGGCCGCAGAGCAGGTACCCCATCGGCAGCGCCTGCACGTCGTTCATCTGCCACAGCTTGATGTCCTGCCGCAGCCACGTTTTCAAGCGTTCCTGCGCATGAAAGTCGTCGAGCGTGCGCTTCGATTCGATGAACTCGATGAGGCCGGCCGAGTCCTTTTCGACGAGCTCCTTGCGCATCGAAACGAGGTCGGCGGCGTGCAGCACTTCGCGCGCGTGCGTCTTTACCCGAAGCAGGTTTTCGACGGACGTGAGCGTTGTCCCCGTGAGCTGATGCGCGAGCGTGTCGTAGGATGGCGCGAACTCGGCCAGCACTGATGCGTGCTCCGTGGCAAGCAATTGCAGCGCTTCGCGCAGTTCGTTCGTCGATGGCAATGGCACTTCGATCGGCGCGGCGCGCGGATGATTCACGAGCAGCGGATGGAGATCGTTGAGATTTTCGGCGACGAGGAACGTGGCCAGCGAATGCCGCGTGAATTGATCGTCGGCCGCCCAGTCGCGCATCAGCATCGCCAGCGCGCTGAGGTCATAGTTCAGTGCGCCGGGAAGCGCCGGCGCTACCAGATGCGCGGACTTCATGAAGAAGCCGATCTGATGTGACTCATGGCCGAGGCGGGCCAGGTTGGCGGAGTAGCGAAAGAAACGGGTGAGCCATTCGGTGGCCGCACGCGGCGCGCGTGGCAGCTCGGGGCTCTCCCTGAACGCGGGCCACTTCGTGACGATCTCGCTCCCTTTCTCGATGCGCACGCCGTTCCCGACGTCGTAGCTGAGCACCACGTCGAAGCGAGGCAGGATCACGCGCGCGAGGAACTCGTAGAGCGTGCCGAGCGTGCGCGCGTCGAGCAGGTAGCGGTCGTTGACGTTACCGTGCAGCAGGAACTGGCTGGCGGCGTGCGACTGGTACAGCGACACGAGGCGGGCGGCCCAGATCGGCAACGGCATGATGCGATTCTACTGATGCAGTGAATCGGACGTGCCGTACGTGGTCGGCGCTTCGTCGAGGTTGCCGAGCAGGCGCGAAGTCAGCTCGACGTTTGCCGAGATCGCGTTCGGCCGTCCGCGCAGGCTCGCTTCTTCGAGCGCGAAGTCGAGCTGTGTCTCGATGCGAGTCAGGTCGGCGTCGATCTCCGCAAGCGACGTCTCGCGATGCTGGATGTTGTGCAGGCGCTCACGCAGCAATCGAATGGTGGCCTGCAACGAAGAGCGCGCTGCTTCCGACGGCGCGTTTGCGAGCTCGCGCTCGTAGGCAGCGATCTGTTTGTGCAGCTCCCGCTCGTCACTCGGCGGCGACACGATGATGTTGCGTTGCGCCACGAGGAGGTTGAGGTAGAACCACGTGAGGCGTTGCAGCGCATCGCGGTTGTTCTCGAAGAAGAGATCGTCGCTCGAGTATTCGCGCGACAGAGTTTCGAGCCGCCGGCGCTTTTCCTCGAGCTTCACGTAACGCTGCCGCGCCGCGCCGCCGACACGCTTGAGCAGCGCGTGCCGTGCGTCTTCGGTATCGCCGCGCAACTCGACGGTCTTGACGGCCTCGATCCACTGCTGGAAGCCCGGATTGGAGGCCATCGTCAGCAGGTAGATGAACTCACCGGCGCCGGCGACGGCCCAGATCGCGGGATCCCAGAATCCCGCGATGCCGGCGGCCAGAACGCCGAGCGCGTTCCACGGCAGCCGCAGAAGCGGCACGTCGGGGCGTGCGAAAAACGCGCGGAGGAGATAGCGCACGACGGCCTACTCGGTCGTGGCCGGTCCCATCGTCTTGACGGTCTCGGTCGCCGGAGTGCTCGTCGATGCCGGTTCGATGGCCAGGCCTTCCTTCGCCGCGAAATCGGCGAGCGCCTGCTCGGCCAGCGCTTTCTGTTCCCCTTCCTGCAGCGTGAAGTCGCTCGTGTTCAGCGAGTCGCGCGCGACGCGAGCGCGGCCGGCGGCCACTTCGCGCTCTTCTTCAACCATCTTGTGCAGGCGGTCGAGCGTGTCGCCGGACCCGCCGATGGAAGTGATCATGCCCGACGCCATCTCGGTGAGCTCGGCGGTCGCTTTCTTGATCTTCAGATCGTTGAGCGAGGTGCGCAGCGCCTCGATCTTCTGCTGCGCGGCGCGCACGGAGACGTCGCGCGCTTTGATCAGTTCGTTGTAGGTGGTCTCGGCCTGCCCGAGTTGCGCGCGGTTCTCCTCCAGCTCGCGCTGCACGGTCTGGAGGTTGAGCGCGTGATTGCCCGCCGCTTCGCGATTGCCGGCGCGGAGATTCGCGGCCGCTTTCGCGCGCAACTCGCGCTCCTGCGCTTCCAGTTTGCGGATCTGCGTCATGAGACGCTCCGAGAGTCCGGCGTGCGCGGCCAGCCCCTGGTTGTAGTTCGAGATCTGCTTGCGCAGGTTTTCCTTTTCCACCTCGAGCAGCGCCTCCGGATTGCGCCGTTCCGCGCCGGAAACGAAGAGTCCGAAGAATCCGCGGACGAGGTTTGCGAGTCGTTTGAACATGGGGGCTCCTTTGTGCGCGGGAAGTGTATCGCGGCGGCGGTGCTGCGCAACGCCGCTGTCGACCGCTGCGCCGGCGGGACCCACGCCGGCGAACTTTACGTCCCCGCCCCCGCTCCGATCGCAATGCGAGGCTGACGATCGCCGCGCGATCCCTTGCGAGAATAGTGGGGGGTAGCGTCGATGACGATGTCTCCTCCATTGTCGGTCGGATCTTCTGACGACACGCGTTTGACCATGACTGCGACGACCGCGTCCCGCAGTTGCCGGTGGGCGGCGCGAGGGGGTAATACCTTGTCGATCACTTCCAGCCGAAGTCGAAGATCCATCAGACCGCTGATTTGAGCGCGATCATTTTCCCAGCGCGACACTTCCTGTCGCGTCGTTCCGAGAAGCACGGCAAATTCATCAGACGTCATGCCGAATGCCTTCCGAAGAAAGCGAACGCACTCGAACGTGAGCCGCAGCGGCCGGCGGATCAGTTGTTCCGTGATCGCGTGGGAAAGACTCCTCGCGTCCGGAAGCCACGGCTGCTCGCCGCATTTACAGACGAGAGCCGCCATATTGGTCAATAAAACGAATGAAAGGCCAGATTCGACATAGCGGTGAGGACGGCGCATTGTTTTTTTCTGATAGTCGCTGGCGCAGTTCAGGCAGGCACTCATCTATTCCTCCTCAGATAGGCGAAGGGACCGCTGCGTTTGCCGCGGTCCCTCGTTGGCTTCTGATCCTCGATCGGTCACGGCTTGAGAACGAAAGTCTCGATGAAGAGGGGTAAGTCTTCGTCGTCGGCGAGTTGAACGTAAACGGTCAATCGGCGTCCCTCACGATCTGCTCCAGCTACAGTCACTTGTGCGCCGCCTCTCGAATACCCGACATCCTCGATGACGACGCCTCCTGAGAGGCAGGCCTGAAGATCGGCGTGATCGACCGTTCTGTCATCATCCTCGAAGAGCGCGGCGCGCAGATGTGCCATCTGACGCAGCGCAGCGGGACGCAGAATGAGCGAGCTCGCTCGATCGCGCACCTGCTGTTGGGCCTCGGCACGTGTGTAATGTCTGGGTTGTTCAATGAGCCCGGCCATCGGATCTACCTCCCCGCGTACGCACGCGGCAAGAACATGACCGTAACATCATGTTACGTTCAGGGCGTCGTTACGTCAAGTCCAGTGCCATACAAGATTCAAATCAGCACAATGAAACGCCAACGACGTAAGTGATTGACACGACAGCATCGGCATCGTGAAGATCAATATTGACCCAGAACAAAATCATCGATTTAGTGGTCACAAGGCGACCAATAGGCGGGTCAATCAGCGGTGTTTTGCGCACGCTTTGACCCGCATTACGGACGAGCCTCCCGAATTCGCGTACTTCACCACCGTTTGTGTGTATCAATGCAGGTCACATAGGCGTGGCGTTTCGGTGAACATCATTGCCGGCGGTGTTCGCCAGGGGCTGGGGTTTCGTTCGGCTTGGAGCGACGAATCTCGACCGGCGCGCTGCGAGCCGGTCCCTCTGAGTCGCGGTGCACACCTCGCGCGATGCGCGGTCGAGGATGCGCGTCGTGACGCCGCAGCTGTCGTCGGAATCAGTCGCGCCAAGCCCCGATGACGAGCATCATGTGCGGTTGTGCCCGTTACTGGAGCGGCGGGCTCTCAGCCAGCCGAACGCCCGTCGCTCCGGACGCGACAACGTCCCGTTTACGTCTCTCCTGACGGCACTCATTGAACGGATATCCCGAACGCGATCAACCAGTGTCATGATTCGCCCCGTGCGTAAACAGATGCCGGCCACTGTCCTCGTTGTCGAAGACGATCGCTCCGTCGTGGTGGCGCTGCGCGAAGCGTTGCAGCCGCATGGCGTCACACTCGAATCCGCCGAGGATGCGAGCACGGCGAAGCGATTGCTCGACGAGAACGGGTACTGCGGACTGATCCTCGACCTCGTGCTCGAGCGCGGCGGCAACGGATTCGACGTCCTCGACCACCTCGGCAAAGCGAACATCGACGTGCCGACCATCGTCGTCACCGCGAAGTTGCCGGAATACGTCCGCGAGATGCTCGATGCCACGCGCGTGAAGCTCGTCTTCCCGAAGCCGGTCGACGCGCGCCTGCTCGCCACGGTCATCGTCGCGTTGTGCGCCACCACATCCTGAAGAGTTTCTTGACAGCGGAGGGGGAGGCTCCTAAACTCCGCGGAAATCGAAAACCGACCGGTCGGCCGGTAATCTGCCGGAGCGGCCAGCAGCCATCGCAAAAGGGGCCATATGCGTAACTTCCGTGAACTACAGGATTTGAACGTCGTTCCTCTTCTCAAGCGTTCCTTGTCGATCGGTCTGCTCGCTCTGTTCGGCGTCCTGGCTGCTCCTGCGATCGGCCAGGAGACCGCTCCCTCCGCCGGACAGGAAGACAGGACAAAGGCGGAGCAGGCGGCGGAGCAGACGCCTGTGGCCGGCGAGGAGATCGTTGTCACCGCGCGGAAGCGCGAAGAAAACGTGCAGGACGTTCCGGTGGCGGTGTCGGTCGTGACGTCCGACGAGCTCGAGGAAGCGGCCGCGGCCGACATCTCGGAGCTTCAGACGCAGGTGCCGAACCTTTCCGTCTATCAGGGCCGCAATCAGTCGACGACGCTCACCGCGTTCCTGCGCGGCATCGGCCAGGCCGATCCGCTGTGGGGCGTCGATCCTGGCGTCGGTCTCTACATCGATGATGTCTACATCGCGCGTCCGCAAGGCGCGCTGCTCGACGTTTATGACGTCGAGCGCATCGAAGTCCTGCGCGGACCGCAGGGCACGCTCTACGGCAAGAACACGATCGGCGGCGCGATCAAGTACGTCAGCCGCTCGCTCACCGATGCGCCGACCGGATCGGTCGCTCTCTCTGCCGGCGAGTACTCGACGCTCGACCTGCGCGCGAGCTTCGGCGGCGCGCTCATCCCCGGCAAGCTGCGCGGCAAGCTCGCGCTCGCGTCGCTCAATCGCGATGGCTATGGCGAGAATCTCCTCACCGGACGGCAGGTGTCGGACCGCAAGACGTTCGCCGGCCGAGCCGCGCTGGAATGGCTGGTCTCCGATGCCACGCGCGTCGCGATCAGCACCGACTACACGAAAGACGATGCGGAGCCGAAGGGCTATCAGCGTCTTCGGGCCAACAACCTCTGCCCGCTCTTCGGCATCACCTGCGCGCCGAACGACAGCCGTTTCGACACGCAGAGCGGACTCGCGCCGCTGAACGGCACCGAGTCGATGGGCGCATCCGTCGTCATTTCGTCGACGCTCAATGATTCATGGGACTTCAAGTCGATCAGCGCGTATCGCGAATCGGACTCGGAGAACAACATCGACTTCGACACGACGCCGGCGCGCATCGTCGACGTCGCGGCCACCTACTACGACGAGCAGCTCACGCAGGAATTTCAGTTCGTCTACGACGCCGGCGGCAAGCTCTCCGGCGTTCTCGGCGCGTACTACTTCAACGGCGAAGCGGGCGGTCTCGTGAAGAACATCTTCGTGAACGCGCAGTTCGGAACGACCAACGGCAAGACGCTCACCGACGCGCTCGCGCTCTTCGGCGACGGCAGCTACGCGATCAACGAGCGCTGGACATTCAACGGCGGCCTGCGCGCGACGCGCGAGAAGAAGAACGGCATCGCATTCAACGCCGGATTCGCCAACGATCAGTTCAGCACTCCGGTGGTGATCCTCGCGAACTACGACAAGGAAGCGACGTTCAACTCGATCGCTCCGAAGATCGGCATCGACTACAAGATCCGCGAGGGTCTGCTCGCGTACTTCAGCGCGAGCCGCGGCTTCAAGAGCGGCGGCTTCAACGTGCGCGCGCAGTCGAACGCGTTCCCGCAGTCTGCCGAGCCGTTCGATGACGAGATCCTCGACGTCGGCGAGATCGGCATCAAGTCCGTGCTCGCGGATGGACAGCTCGTGCTCAACTCGGCCGTGTTCCACGGCAAGTACAAGGACATCCAGGTGTCGACCTTCACCGCGTTCGACGCGAACGGCGACGGGGTGGAAGAGTCGTTCTTCGGCAACTTCCTCAATGCCGGCAACGCCACGATGAACGGCATCGAGGTGGAGTGGGATGCGACGCCGCGCAACATCGGCTGGCTCGCCATCAACGGCTATCTCAGCTATCTCGATCTCGAGCCGGACGAGGTCCTCGACGCGAACCTCGACGGCTTCGTTGACACGCAGGTCATCACCAACGCGCCGGAGTGGACGGGCGGTCTGCGCTTCAACCTCGACTTCCCGGTCGCGCGCGGTCTGCTGACCGCGAGCATCGGCGGTGCGTATCGTTCTCAATCAACGCTGACGAATGAAGGCGGCTCGTTCGCCGGACAAGCGGTGCAGCCGATCCGGCAGGATTCGTACACGCTCTACGACGCGTGGGTGAGCTGGCTCGCGCCGGACGCGAAATGGCGCTTCGGCCTCAACGCGAAGAACCTCACCGACGAGGCGTACCTCACCAACGGCTACAACATCCCTGCCCTCGGTGTCCTCACCGGCTCGTACGGCGCGCCGCGGACCGTGCTCGCGACGATCGAGTACCGTTTCTTCAACTAGACAACCCTCGAGGCGCGGGCCGCGGCAGCACGCGGTCCGCGTATTCGAATGGAAGGGCTCGATGTCGACAGAACCGGAACCGGTCTCCCGATCCGCGTGGGGGTTGCTGCTCTTCCTCACGGCGCTCAACATCCTGAATTTCGTCGATCGGATGCTGATCGCCAGTCTGGCCCCGCTCCTGATCAAAGATCTGAACCTCAGCCTTTCGCAGATCGGTCTGCTCACCGGATTCGGCTTCGTCTTTTTCTACACCTTCGTCGGGCTGTTCCTCGGCATTGCTGCGGACCGATTCCGGCGGCTGCCGCTGATCGCCGCCGGCGTCGCGTTGTGGAGTGCCATGACCGCGCTCTCCGGTGCCGCGCGCAGCTTCTTGGCACTGGCGATCCCGCGCATCTTCGTCGGCATCGGTGAGGCGACACTCACGCCTGCCGCGCTCTCGATGCTGGGCGACGCGTTTCCGCCGCGCCGCCTCGGCCTCGCGGTGGGCGTGTACTACGCCGGCATCCCGCTGGGACTGGCCACGGCGCTCATCTCCTCGAGCATCATCGCGCCGCGTTACGGCTGGCGCTTCTCGTTCTACGCACTCGGCGTGATCGGTATCGTGGCGACGGGATTGCTCTTCTTCTTTCGCGAGCCCGCGCGGAAGCGGGTCGCCGCGGTGAAGGAGAGACCGGCATTGCGCGAGATCGTGCGCGATCTGATGCGCGCGCTCATCGAGCGCAAATCGCTCGTGCTCACGCTGGCGGGTGGCTCGCTCCTCTGCTACGGCTCCGGTGCCGCGCTCCTCGGCGTGACGTGGCTGGTCAGGGAACGGCAGTTCGTGTACGCCGACGCCGCGTTTCGGGCCGGCATCGTCGCCGTCGCAGCCGGCTTTCTGGGCAATGTCGCGGGAGGTGCGTTCGGCGACTTCTGCGAGCGCCGTTTCAAGGCCGGCCGTCTCTGGAGCTTGGTCATCATGACTGTGACGCTGGCGATCCCGGCGTGGCTCTTCTACTCGCTGACGCCCGGCACGTGGATCTGGTATGCATGCTGGCTGATCACAAGCGCGGGCACGACCGCGTGGTTCGGGCCGCTGTTCTCCGCGTATCAGGAGCTCGCGCCCGCCCATACGCGCTCGACCATGATCGCGTTCGCGCTGCTCGTGCTGAACCTCCTCGGCGTCGGTCCCGGTCCATTGATCACGGGCATGATCGGCGACCGCCGCAATCTCACGTACGGCCTGCTGGCCAGCGTCGTCGTCACTCTCATCGCGGTCGTTCCGTTTGCCCTCGCGGCACGCAGCGAAGGCCGGCGCGCGGAGCAACCTTCATGAATCTCGATCTCAAAGACAAAGTAGTCATCGTCACCGGTGGCGCTGCCGGAATCGGACGCGCGACCGTGGAAGCGTTCGAGCGCGAAGGCGCGAAAGCCGTGGTGTGGGATGTACCGGCCGTCGACGTGACGGAGGCGGACGTCGTCAACGCCGCTGTCGACGAGGTGATGCAGCAGCACGGCCGCATCGACGTGCTCGTGAACAACGCCGGCATCGTCCGCGACGCGCAGCTCATCAAGTGGAAAGACGGCGAGGTGCTGTCACAGATGGACGACGCCACGTTCGACGCCGTCATCAACGTGAACCTCAAAGGCGTGTTCCTCTGCACGCGCGCGGTCGCGCCGCACATGATCAAAGGCGGCGGCGGCGTCGTGCTCAATGCATCGTCGATCGTCGGCCTGTACGGCAACTTCGGGCAAACCAATTACGCCGCGACCAAAGCGGGCGTGATCAGTTTCACGAAGACGTGGGCCCGCGAGCTCGGCAAGTTCAACATCCGCGTGAACTGCGTCGCTCCGGGATTCATCGCCACCGAAATGGTCAAGGCCATGCCGCAGAAAGTGCTCGACGGCATGGCCGCGAAAACGCCGCTGGGAAAAATGGGCGAGCCCGAGGACATCGCGAACGCATACGTGTGGCTCGCAAGCGGCGCCGCGAGGTTCGTGCATGGCGCGGTGCTGTCCGTCGACGGCGGGCTGGTGATGGGGACCTGATGCACGCGACCATCGTCAGCACCGGCTTCTATCTGCCGGAGATCGAAGTCACCAACGACTCGCTGCGCGAGAAGTTCGACGGCACGTCGCCCGAATTCGTCGACAAGATGGAAGCGTCGACCGGCATCCGCAGCCGCTGGTATGCGCCCGCGGACTGGGCGGCGTCGGACCTCGCGTTGCGTGCGGCGCAACAGGCGCTGGAGCGCGCCGGCAAATCCGCCGATGAAGTCGACCTGATCATCCTCGGCACCGACTCGCCCGACTACATCACGCCCGCGACCTCCGTCGTGTTGCAGGCCAAGCTCGGCGCGAAGAACGCCGGCACTTTCGATGTCGCATGCGCGTGCGCGTCGTTCCCGACCGCAATCTCGAACGCGGCCGGCTTGATGGCCACAAATGCCGCGCTCAAGACAGTGCTCGTCGTGGCCGTCTATCAGATGCACAAACTCTCCTCGGAAGACGATCCGATGATCTTCTTCTACGGCGACGGCGCCGGCGCCGCGGTGCTCGAACGCGGTACGGAGCCGGGATTCGTCTCGGCAGCTTTTCAGGCTGACGGCACGTTCGCAGGCAAATGGCTGATTCAGGCCGGCGGCACCGCGGAGCCCGCGAGCGAAGTGGCGGTGCGCGAAGGCCGCACGTTCGTGAAGATGCTCGAGCGCTATCCGCCCGAGATCAACAATGAAGGATGGCCGCGGCTGGTGCGGCGCGTCGCCGAGAACGGCGGCTTCTCGGTCCGCGACATCGACTTTCTGATCTTCACGCAGGTGCGCAAGCCGACCATCGAGCTGGTGATGAAATCGCTCGAGCTGCCGATGGAGAAGACGCACATGATCATGGAGCAATGGGGCTACACCGGCTCCGCGTGCATCCCCATGGCGCTGCACGATGCGCTGGAGCAGAAGAAAATCAAGCCCGGCGATCTGGTGGTGATGATCGGTTCCGGCGTCGGCTACAACCAGGCCGCCGCCGCGTTCCGCATGCCGCTCGAGGAGACGCGCCTGTTTGGAGATTAAATCGTCCGCCGATTTCGTGCGCATGACGCGCGCGGCATTGACCGGCGCGGGATTCGTGCGGCACGAGGTCGACGGGACGGTCTACTTCCAATCGTCCTTCTCCCCTCGCCGAGGGGAGAAGGTGCCGCAGGCCGACGAGGGGTCCATCGTGTTTGTCCACGGCGCGAACGATCAGGCAGGCACGTGGTTCACAGTAGCGCCCACGATTGCGCAAATGCGTCGCGTGATCATTCCTGACTTGCCCGGACACGGCGAAAGCGCGCCCGCCTCGGGACCGCTTCCGATCTCACTGATCGCGCAGCGCCTTGCCGCGGTCATCGATCACGCCGCACCCACTCAGCGCATTACGCTGGTCGGCAATTCCCTCGGCGGCTGGATGGCGTTGCTCTATGCATTGCAATATCCCGAGCGTGTCACGCAGCTTGTGCTCGAATCGTCGGGTGGACTATCGCGACCGCTGTCATCGCCGCTCACCGCGCAGACGCGCGGCGAGGCGCTGCAGATCCTGAGTGCCGTGCATGGGCCGCGATACGAGCCGCAGGATTGGGTTGTCGATGCGCTCCTGCAGCGTGCGAAAGGCTCGCCGATGCTGCGTCTCACCGAATTGCTCGAGCACGACATCGAACCGCGCCTCGGCCAGATCAAGTCACCTGCGACACTGATCTGGGGCGCGGATGACGGTGTCGTGCCGCTCTCGTATGGCGAAGCATTACGCGACGCATTGCCCAATGCCACGATGTGCGTCATTGAAGGCGCCGCCCACATTGCGCACATGCAACAGCCGCGGAGGTTCCTCGAATGTTTGACGGCGATCTCCTGAGCGAACGCGCGCGCGTCACGCCGGACAAGCTCGCGTTGGTGTCCATCGAGACCGGCGAGCGTCTCACGTACGCGGCGCTGAACGACCGCGTCGAACGCGCCGCCGGCACACTGCGCGCGCTGCTGCAGCCCGGCGACCGCTTCGGCCTGCTCGCCCATAACTGCACTGAATTTGTCGAGCTGTTCTTCGCCGCAGGCCGAGCCGGTGTGATCGTCGTGCCGCTGTCGACAAGAGCCACCGAACACGAATTGCGGCTCATTGCCAATGATTGCGACATGAAGTTGCTGTTTCACGGCAAAGAATTCGCGTCCTTCAATGTGATCAGTGCTCAGTTGCCCATCTGGGGCGACGGCCTCTCAGGCCGCCGACGCGCTGAGAGCCCGTCGCTCCAGATCACGGCAGAGGACACGCACTGCCTCTTGTACACGTCCGGCACCACCGGCAAGCCCAAAGGCGTAATGATTCCCAAACGCCAGCTCTATTGGAACGGTTACAACACCGTCATCAACTGGGACTTGCGCGATGACGACGTTACGCCGGTCTTTACGCCGATGTATCACGCCGGCGGACTGGCCGCGTTTCTCATTCCCATCTTCTGTGCCGGCGGCACCGTCATCCTTCACAAGGCGTTCAATACCGCCGAAGTATGGAGCACGATCGAGCGCGAACGTTGTACGGTCGTCCTCGGCGTCCCGACCATCTGGAAAATCCTGATGGAAGCGCCGGAATTCGCGACCACCGATCTTTCGCACGTGCGTTGGTTCATCTCCGGCGGCGCGCCGCTGCCGCAGTTCGTCATCGACGCGTATCAACAGCGGGGCGTCGCGTTCAAACAGGGCTATGGGATGACCGAAGTCGGCGTGAATTGCTTCACGATGACCGTGGAGGATTCGTTCCGCAAACCGGGCTCCATTGGCCGCCCGATGCTCTTCACCGAAGTGCGGCTGGAGGAAATGGACGGCGAGGTGGGGGAGATGTGGATTCGCGGTCCGCATGTCTCGAAAGGCTACTGGAACAACGAGGCCGCGACGCGCGAGGCGTATACGGACGACGGCTGGTTTCGCACCGGCGATCTCGCTCGCCGCGACGCCGAAGGTTTTTTCTACATCGCCGGACGGCGCAAGGAAATGTTCATCAGCGGCGGCGTGAATGTTTATCCGGCCGAGATCGAAGCGGAGCTGGTCGCGCATCCGTCCGTGTCCGACGCGGCGGTGATCGCGGTCCCGGATGAGACATGGGGTGAAGTGGCGGTCGCGTTCGTGGTTGGTACCGCGAGTGAATCCGAATTGACGGAGTGGCTATCAGCACGGCTCGCGAAATACAAGATCCCGCGCCGCTTCATTTTTCTCGATGCCCTGCCGCGGACGCCTTATGGGAAGGTCGTAAAAGCCGATTTGCGCATAGACTTCCCGCAATGACTCAGGTCCAGCGTTCCGAAAAATCAAGAACCCAGATCCTCGACGCCGCGCTGAAGCTCTTTTCGCACAAGGGCTATGGCGCCACGAGCGTACGCGACATCGCCGAAGAGGCGAAGCTTTCGAAGGGGAATGTCTATCACCACTTTCCCGACAAGGAGACCATCTTCCGCGCGCTGATCGACCGTTACTTCGAGGCCATGTCGCAGCCCGAATTTCCGTTCAATCGCGCGCTCGCCACCGGCTCCTTTCCAGACAACCTCGAAGCCATGGGCCACGCCATCCGGCAGATCATCAACGAATACCGCGAATACATCGCGCTGATCTACGTCGACGTCGTCGAGTTCGACGGCACGCACGTGCGCAAGTTCTACCAGAACATGGCCGACCGCTTCGACGTGTTCATGAAAGCGACCGGCATGGAGAAAGAACTGGCGAAGAAACTTCAGGACGGACTGTCGCCTGTTTCCGCGGTCATGCTCGCCACGCGCATCTTCTACAACTACTTCACCATCGAGATCCTCTTCGGCGTGAAGGACCACTTCGGCAAAGGTACGGAAGAGGCCGTTCACGAGATCTCGCGCATCCTCCGTCACGGGATGTTGCGCGACGACGGCTAGCGGCAGGCGTACCATGCCGGCATGCGCCGGCTCCCATTTCTTCTCGCGTTCGTCGCGGTAACTGCGGTCGGACAGCAGACGTTCGAGGAGAAAGTCGAGGTCACCTACATCGAGGTCCCGGTCACGGTGCTGCGCGATGGAAAGCCGTTGCGCGGCCTGACCAGAGAGCACTTCGAGTTGCGCGACGAGCGCGGCCCCCGTGCGATCGAGTCGTTCGAGATGATCGATTTCGCCGCGACCGAGGCCAAGGCCATCTCGCCGCTCAATCCCGCTTCGCGCCGCAACTTCCTGCTGCTCTTCGATCTGTCGTACTCGAATCCGACTTCGATCGGCCGCGCGCAGATCGCCGCGCGCAGTTTCATCGCGCGCGGCATCGGCGGACGCGATCGCGTTGCCGTCGGCGTCGTCGACGTCGACCGTGGCTTCCGCTTCGTCACCGCGTTCACCACCGACCGCGAGCTGCTCGTCTCGGCAATCGCCGACCCGCGCAACTTCCGCACGAACGACCCGCTGCAGATCACCGCGAAGAACGCGCTCGAGGCCGCGCCGCTCAACACCGCCGGTCTGGGCCAGACGCCGAATGAAAACATGGAGAACCTGGTCGACATCGCGCGCCAGGCCGACCGTCTCACCGAAGCGCTCAGCCGCACGCGCGTGCGCCGCGAGGTGGACCTGCTCTCCGACGTCGCTCGGGCGCTGCAGAAGCTCGCGGGACGCAAACACCTCGTGCTGCTTTCCGAAGGATTCGATCCG
>Ga0196978_1000064_pt1 | contig 51775 bp, 81 predicted proteins | sample S3v_2013CmetaG_FD_155491 | JGI IMG/M metagenome (GOLD analysis project Ga0196978, IMG submission 155491) | Soil microbial communities from Anza Borrego desert, Southern California, United States - S3+v_20-13C | ecosystem: Environmental > Terrestrial > Soil > Desert | place: USA: California... | reverse complement strand
CCTGAAGCCCTTCGTGCGTATACTGAATCATGGGATTACCTTTCCTCTGACGGTTCCTTTCGCCCCCTCGCGGGCGGCCACGGGCGGGGAACTCAAGCTGACGTTTGTGGCTCACAATCAAGGTGGCCGTGTTCCTCTGAGCAGTAGTAGCCTCCGCACGGCTGTAAGGCCAGTTTTTGATAGCGAGGCTTTCGCAACAACGTCCGCAAGACTTCCACGGGGGCGGCGGCTAAAACCTGCAACTCTTCCTCCGTGAGCCCGACTACGCGGCAGAGGCGGCCCGCCAATTCGTTGTATTCCTGTTCGCTCATCTTCCGTCCGCCTTTCCTCGGGGAGAGCCCCCGCGGGTATGTGTAGACATTTCAGTAGTTGCGGCGTCAGTCGGGGCTGTCAGGAAGGGACGTTTGTGCAAAACGTCGTTCGGACATCTGCTCGTCCGTCTCCGGCTCGTATTCGTGCGGGCGTTGTAAACGATAGCGCCTCTCCCCGAAGGGTCGCTTACCGGTCGGCCTGATAACGATTTCAAATTCTTCGCCGTCACTCACGCCCGCAAGCAATTTGTCCAACTCCCTTTGCTCGTCCACCGCCTTATCTTCTTCGTCATGCCAGAAGTTTCGGTAAGGTCTGTGGTCGCCGCGCTCGTTCCAATAGTCCCGCTTCACGAACCGCGCAGAAGCTTCTTTTGTCTCGCTCATTGCACCAACCCTTTCACAATCGCTTATTTCCGCCCCGTGAAACTCTCACATACCATTTCCGGTAAGGCTGATTTTCTGAATAGCTTCACTCTCCCCGCCCCTCGCCGGGTGAGCCGTCAGGCCGCACGCTTCAGTGCGGCCGCGGCGTTGGCCTCGTAGACCGCCCTGGCGAAGCCCCTCGGCGTCTCGCCCCGCAGGTCCGCCCTCTCGGCCGAAGGCGGCATCAGCCATATCTTCTGCGTCACGCCCTCCGGCCTCTCCTTCACCGCCGGCTCCGGCATCACGAACCCACCCCCCGCCCACAGATGGGTCTTCTTCGTCCAGCTGTCGCCGTACTGCCACGGCTCGAAGGTGAAGTCGGGTTTGCGGTAGTGCGTCGAGACGACCCCGACGGGGTTCTCGACGAAGTAGGGGCAGCCCGCCCAGGCGAAGGCCCGCTCGCAGGCCGCGAACGTCTCCAGGGCGTCCGTGAGCACGTGCAGCCCCTTCTTCACGAAATCCCGCGCGCCGCTGACCGCGAGGTTCGTGCACGGCGGGAAGGCCGCGCCGAAGACTATCCGGCCGCGAATCTCTTCCGGGGGCGCCCACGAACGCACGTCGCCCCACACGAAATTTATGTTGCCTTCGCGGCGGTCGCGGCGGACGGGATGCCGGAGGTCTACGCACCAGCACTCGACGCCCGCCGCCGCCCAGGGCTCCGCGGCTATGCCCGTGCGGTCGCAGAGGAAGACGGCCACGGGTCCGTCCGGGGGGTTAAAAAGTGGCGCGTTCATGTCTCACTCTCCCGGTCCCTTGCCGGCCGCCCCGCCGCGACGTAGCACTCGGCATCCTTTAGAAACCCCAGGAACCGCCTCACCCGCTTTTGGTGTTCCGTATACAGCCGCTCGCGCTCCGCCTCGGGCAGCCCCTCGACGCCCCGCATGAAGGCGGCGCGCACGGCGTCTTCGGGTAGTAACTCTGCGATCTGATTTCCGTTCGACCTCATCTCGCTCACCTCACGGGTCGGGTGTTTCGGTTCAGGGGGACGCTACGGGGTGGCGGGCTGCGGCGCGGCCGACTTGAATCTGCTCGGGGCCCAATCGCAACTCGTGTTAGTCGGCTTGCACGAGATGAGCCATCGGCATCTCGTGAAGTGTGCGCAGTCGGCGCAGGTCTTACCCTCGGGCAACTTCACATCGTCATTGCCGCTCATTCGCCTCTGACCCCCTTCCACTTGCGGAGCGCTTCTTCGGCCTTCCGCCACGGGCAGTAAGTTTCGTGGCCGCGTTGGCGGTCGCAGAAGTAACACGCACCGCAGTTAAACTCCTCGTGCGACGGGCAGCCCTCATCTATCAATTCTTCAAGGGCTTCTATTGCTGGAATCATCGCCTCAATCTCGTCAATCGTGGGTAGCGTGTCAGCCATCACAATCCTCGTCATCGTCCATGTCGCAGCAGACGCCGAGGTGGTCGCAGAACGAGCACACGGGACGCCCGCACCTCCGGCAGTGCCCTACGGGCTCGCTGCCGTCTTCGTTCTTGTGGCTGCCGCAGATGCAGCAGCGCTTGACGTTCTTCCTCATGCCGCCCTCCTCATCTCCCTAAGCCGTCTCCGGTACTCATCCAGCAGCGCCCGCAGTTCGTACCGTTCGAACGTCCGGCCGGAACGCGCGCGCGCCTCCAACGCCTCGTACGCCCTCACCCCGTAGCGCCCCTTGAACCATGCCACGTAGATCGAGTGGTCTTCGTTGTCCCGGCCGTTGCAGTCTTTACAGAGCGTCGAGTTGTTCCCGCCCTCGTGCGTGTCGAACCGCGACGGCTCATAAGTCCTCTTGAAGAGATGTCCACAAGTCAACTTCTGCCAGTCCGCCTCGCCGCACAGGACGCAGGCCGGGTGAAGGGTGCGAACCGTCCGGCTGGCTTCGATGTCGAGCGCGTCCCTGAGCCCCGCCTTCGTCTCCACCGGGTGGTACGGCCGCGCCTTCAGACGCCCGCGCCTCATCCCGTAGCCCCGGCTCTCGGGTAAGGGGGAGCGTTTCATGAAGTGGCGGCGGCGCATCAGTCCGTGACCCTCTTGAATGACAGCACCCAGACGAACGGGTTCGACTTGAAAGGGAAGCCCCGCTTCGCGTTCAACTCATCCCAGCCGTCGCGGAAGGCGGCGCGGAGACTCCCGGCCCAAACGCCGTCGCCCTCCGTGATGCCCTCGGCCGTGATGTCGGCTTCTGATATCTCCTGCAACCTCTCCACGCGAACGTCCGTCAGTGCAAGGGCGATGCGCGACATCCAGCGGGGCATGAAGATTGGCGTGCGCCACCTCTTACAGACGATGCCCGAGTCCCCCATGTGTTCGAGGAACCCGCCGCTGTTGTGAACTGCCTCGTCGGCCCTGTAAGCCCACACGCGCGGCTCCTCGCACTCGTGAGACTGAAAGGCGAGCGTCACGTCGCCCCACGCCTCACGCACCCACAAGCGGTCGCAGTAAGGCCACGGGCGTCCATAGGGGCAGCGCTTGGTTAAGTTCTGCTCAAAGTCCGTGAAGAAGTATTGATAGTCACTTTCAGGGATGCCGCCCGCTACGCTTATGCTTGGCGGCAAACCTTGTACGACGCGCCTTGTCTGCGTCTTCCGCCCTTCAAGAATCGCGCGCACGGACTCCGCGCCGAAGATGATCGGCCGCTCTTTCACCTTCTGTGCCAGCCCTGCCTTCGTCATCTCTCTTCCTCCGCGCCCGTCAGCGGGGCGCCTCAAAATAGATTGCAGACGAGGTATTCGTCCCCGCAGAGCAGGCAGCGGCGGAGGCTCGCGTCTTCGTCGTCCGAGAGGACGGCACCCGGCACGTGCTGACACCCCGCGAGCAGCAGCCCGGCGCCCTCTTCGGCCATCTGGTCTTGACGCCAGTCGTCGTAGCCGTAGGTCTGCTCTCTCGGTTCCTCGTCAAACATGATTCGCTCCTCTCTAGTTTCCGAACTGCTCCCAAGCCTCATCCGCGGGCGTCACAAGCTTCAGCGGCGGGCGCTCCGACTCGCGCCCGCTCAGGCGGCGCTCAAGTTCGACAACGCGGGCTTCCAGTTCCTCGACCCTGCGCCCCTGCGCGTGCAGCCTCTTGAACAGCGCGTCGAACGTCTCCCAAAAGTGTTCCATGTCAACCTCCATTAGAACGGGCATCGGTAGGAAGCCGCCCCGGCCCCGGCCGCCACCAGTTCACCGCCCAGCCTAGTCTCGACCGTCTCGGCGCGCGTGCGGATGAGCCTGCGGTCGTCGGCCTTCAGGTCGCCGCGCCCCGGCAATCCGCCGAAGTCCAGACGCCGCGCCTCGAAGTAGTCGCCGCGCAACGTCAGGTCGGCCTCGCGCTCGAACCAGCGGTCGGTGGCTATTGCGAGGTGAGAGCAGGGGAGCGTCGCGTCGCACGGGCAGGCTTGCGAGGGAACGTCCACGACGTACGGGCCGCGCCCCCTGCGGGACGAGGAGACGCGGAAGGCGGTCGGGCTCAACTGCTCGCAGGTCAGTCCGCGATAGATGGCGAGGCGTAACAGTCTGAAGTGGTTCTCGTTCATCGTCTTCACTCCCAATCCCGCGCCCCGCAGTCGGAGCACTCGTACACGTCCACGTGACTCGTCGCATCCCCGGCTACAAGCTCCCCGGCCGGGAGGGTGGAGCGGTAGACCATGTGTCCGGTGCAGTGGGGTTGCTGACATGTCTTGGTGTCGTTGACCATTGAAGTACTCCGGGGCTACTGCTTGGCGAGGGCGACTATCTGCGGCCGAACTTCTTGCGCCACTCTTCCGTGAAGCGCCGGACGCCGGGGTAGTAGGGCTCCTTGATGGCCTGCCCGATAATCCAGCGCGCGAAGTTGTCGGGGTCGTCCGCGTCGAACGCCGTGTCGCAGTTGACGCCGGGGGCGTAGCCGCGCGAGGTGAACTCCGCGACGAGGCGGGGAACGTCAACGGTCACTCCAACGTGGTCGCGCGGCTCCTCCATCTCGGAGAGCCAGTCGAGGACGGCTGACAGGTCGGCGAAGTCGAGCCGGGGCAGTCGCAGCATCAGCGAGTCGGCCTTCGCCTGTAGGCTCCGCTGGCGCTCGCGCCGCTCGGCCGCGTAGGCCCGCCCCTCGGGCGATTCGCGCCACCTCTCGGCCCGCCGCTCCGACTCTTCGTTGTAGTAGGCGACGAGGGCCTCGGGTGTCGTACCTTTACGCGCCACCAGCGTGACGCCGTTGAAGGTGCACTTCGCCGGGGCCAGCGCCGACAGCTTCACTGCGGCGCTCGTCAGGTGCTCGCCCGGCTGTAACTTGATCTCTCTCATCGCGCCTCTCCTTCAATCCGCCGATTCGTCCGGGGGAGCCCGCGCGCCCCCTCCTTCTCAATCGCTAGCGTATGCTAGCACAAGCTAGCAAAGAGCGCAAGAGGGTAGTGAAATATTTTTTTACGGAAATAAAAAAGTGCCCGGCGGGAACCGGGCACTTCTGGTTTATTTTGAGTTGGTTGCTAGTTCAGCACGGCGCAGACGACGCCGAGGATTGAGACTGCGTTCGTAGGGAGTATCAGCGGCGGTATGCCAGGGTCGCGGGCATCAAGGTGGATGCCGGGGCCGCGACGCCTGAAAAAGCGGACCAGTTTACCCTGCGGCGTCTCCGCTATCACGAGATCGCCGTCGTAAACATTTTGGGAAGGGCAGGCAAGTAAGAGTGAGCCGACCGGGATGCGGGCGCAGGAGAGAGCGCCCGAGTTCAGCCGGAAGGTGAAATGCTCGACTTCGCACAGCGAGGGGCAAGGCGAACGCATTAACACGAGGTACCTCCTGAGTCCGACTGTGGGGAGACGGAGGTTCGGGAGCGTACTCAAAAGATGGAATAAAGTCTATATTCAGTTTGACCGATTAACCGGCCCTTTTTACACTTTTTTTGCGTCCTTTTTTGCGAGCGTCGTCAAGCCTTTGCCTCCCGTGATTTGGTGCCGCGTTGAGTTGCTCCCTGGTCGCCGGGGTCATTTCGCCTACTTCATCCACCTGTCCGGCGAATCTGGCGGTCGGCGCTGCCGTCTCGGCGTGCCCACTTACCAGCTCGACCGCTCCGCCCTGCAAGACGCTCAGGGCCGCGTCCCTCCGTTGCTTGTTAACGACTTCGGCCTTCGCCGCCGCCCCCGCCTCCCAAAAGGGTAGATACGTCTTGAGCACTTCCACGGCGATCTCGTTCCGGCGTGTCTCGTCGCCGAGGTAAGTCCGCGCCATCTCGTCGAGCCGGTCAAGCAGTTCGCGCGGCGGGGTCAGGTTCAGCTGTGGTCTCTTAGGCATCTGGTAGCAGATGTTACCCACAAATTATTTTCACCTCCAAGCGGAAAACATTTGACAGGGGTGGCTAGCTTGTGCTAGCGTCCGCTAGCATGGAAAGGAAAGAGAAGAAATCACGGACGGCGCGCGGCGCGGGTCAGGCATCTACCGACGATTCCGTGCAGCGCGGACTCCGCTGGCCTAAGAGCCTGGACGCGCGGGTCGAACAGACCGCGACGAGGAAGGGCTACAGGAGTCCGCAGGAGTTCATTATCAGCGCAGTCATCGAAAAATTAGACGCGGAGGCGCAGGCCGCATGACCACCCCTACCGCCACCCCGGCGCCACAGCACCCCGACGAGATGGAGGCCGGGCGGCGTTTCCAGGCGCTCGACCTGTTCTGCAAGGCCGGCGGGGCTTCGATGGGACTGTACCGCACGGGCTTCGACGTGACGGGCGTGGACATCGAGCCGCAGCCGCGGTACCCGTTCCGTTTCATTCAGGCCGACGCGCTCACGTTCGACCTGTCGGGCTTCGATTTCATATGGGCGTCGCCACCGTGTCAGGCATACAGCGACATGCGCGTGATGTCGAACGCCCGCCCAAGCCACCCCGAACTCGTCGAACCGATACGGGAGCGCCTGACGGCCTCGGGGCTCCCCTGGATTATTGAGAACGTCGAAGGTGCTCCGCTCACAGTCGGCCCCCCTTCACTGTTTAGCAAGGTCAACGGCGTCGTGCTCTGCGGGAGCATGTTCGGCCTCTTCACGGACGAGTACCAACTCAGAAGGCATCGGCTGTTCGAGTCGAACGTTTGGCTCACCCAGCCCGCTTGCCGTCACGGCTCACAGCCCGTGGTCGGTTTCTACGGAGACCACGCACGCATTCGCAGGCGGGCCAACGGCACGCACCGGGGCACGGATATTGTCGGCAAAGAACTCAAGATGCGCTTGGCCCGCGAACTGCTCGGCATTGACTGGATGGATTGGGGCGAGATTTCGCAAGCCATTCCCCCGGCCTATGGCGAATTTCTCGGGCGTCAGGTGATGGCGCACCTCGAAACGCGAGCGGAGCGTGCCGCCTGACCGTCTCTCCTCCCCCGCGCGAAGGGACACGAAACCCGGCTGACGCCGACGACCGAACACGACCGTGACGAGGAAACATATGGCCGAAAGTAAAGACGGTGAAGCGTTGACCGGCTGCGTCCTGTTCCTCCTGGGCGTGCCGCTCGGCATCTTCGTCGGCGTGCCGCTGAAGGCTTGGACGCTCACAGTCCTGTGGGGCTGGTTCGCCGTCCCGAACTTCAACGCCGCCCCGCTCTCGATGCTTCAGGCCATCACCGTCACCTTAATCGCCAGCTTCATCCTCTACCGGGCGCCCGACCAAGAGGACGAGCGGCCGGTGAGTCAGCAGATGGTGACGGCCATCGTTTTGATGTTCCTGCATCCGGCGATGAGTCTGCTTTTCGGCTGGCTCATCTTGAAAATCTGGACTTAACGACCGCCTCCCCCGCGCGAAGGGGCGCGAACCGAGTTCTTTTCAAGTGCTGCCGGGATGCGGCGAGCCTAACCGCATCGGTGAACCAACACCCGTAGGCCGGCAAGGGTAGCCTGACCTAAGCGACCCGTAACGCCTCGGTAAAGTTTCCATACGCCGCAAGGGCAGCGGTACGAGGAAGGGCGTCAGGTGCGCAAGCGGCGGCCGGGGTCGGCCGCCATACCCGCAACGGCCCCACAGTTCATTTCATCTTCCGCCCCGCGGAGCGAGGGCAATAACTCGTTCGGCAGCACCCGGACACGTTCCGGGCACTCTCCCCGGTGATTCCCGTGGGGGCGCGGGGCCGGAACGGTAGACATCTTGAACCGATTTTGATTCCGGGTAAATCACGAACGGAAGGTAAATCGTGAGCCTCAAAGATAATTCCTTCGACTCTTACGCGTTCCACGAGCGCATCTACAACCGCATCGAACACGGCGCTTCCAGAAGGTCGCCAACCTCACGAAGAAGCACCGCTCGCAGCACTCGCGCGAGTGGAACCCGGAGGAGCCGCAGAACGCGCCCGTCTTCGAGGCCTGCGAGGAGCTGGCCGCGTGGAAGGAAGTCCAGCCCGAGATATTCGAGATGCAGGCCGACGCGCTGACGGACGTGATCGTGCGGCTGAGGGTCGGGGACTTCCTCGGCGCGGCGGACGCCGACCGGATGGCGATGAAGAGGGCGGTTGACGAGTTGACGACCGCATGGCTCAAGGCGGACGAGGAGGCCGAGCGCTCCGCGATGGTCAAGCTGCGTTCGATGCTGGATTCGAGGCTGCGGCGGGCCTTCACGCCCGAGCAGCGGGAGCAGGAAATCAGAAGGTTTGCGTAAGGGGTCTCGGCTCGGCGGCCTTCGGTAGCTGTCAGACGACCGGGAAAGCGTTGGGCAGTGGGCGGGGGCCGCCGCCGGGGCAGAGAAGGGCTAAGGCAGGTTGAAGATGACGACGAGGACGCCATCAACGAAAGCCGAGACGAGGCCGGACGGGTCGCCGGTCGCCGTTTGCGACGAGCCCAGCGTGCCGGTCTCGTCGGGCGTCGGCGTCGGCGTCGGTTCCGTGCCGGCAGAGTCGCCGGGGCCCGCCCACGCGGACAGCGAGACGGCGCACACGAGCAGCACGGCGGGGAGTATCTTTCGCATATCTAATTCTCCTTCGGTTGACGAGCGGGCGGAAATCGCCCGCTGCCTATCCCTCTATTCTATCCCATACCCGCTGCCGCAGTCGTACCCGGCCGTACCCGACGAGGCCGAGGGCCTTGAGGCCGACCGAACCCTGTTCGTCCGCCTCTACCGCGAAGGCCGGCTCGACGAGGCGCGCGCCCTCTGCGTTGACCGTCTCGGCTCGCTCGCCCTTGACGACTCGACGCGGCGCGTGGCGTGGACGTGCAATCTGACGATGGTCTTGCGCGACGGCGGCGACAACGCGTACTCGATAGCCCTGCTCAACCTCGTCTCCCCCTTCGCCGAGCGGGCGCACCCACTCACACGCGCGCGCTTCCACAACGGCTGGGGCCGCACGTACGAACTCGACAAGCAGCCCGAGAAGGCCGTCCGCGAGTACGCGAAGGCCGCGCCGCTCTTTGTCGAGGGCGGGCACGCGTGGGAAGTCTCCAAGCCGGTCTTCAGCATCGGGCGGGTGCTGGCGTCGCTGGGGCGTACCGAAGAGGCGCGCGCTCACCTGCTCGTCTCGGCGCGCGTGGCGCTCTCGTTCGGGGACTTTCTGACGCTCGGCGAGATCGGCGTCGAGGGCGCGAAGCTTTGACCCTACCCACGCTCTGACACGGCCGGACGAAGGGGAAGGGGAGGGGACTGGAAACGGGATGCTGAAGCCTTACTACCAAGACGAGAGCAGCACGATTTATCACGGCGATTGCCGGGAGGTGTTGCCACACCTCGAGGCGGTAAGCGTGGTACTTACCGATCCCCCTTACTCCCGCGACGTGTATCGGCGGCTGCGCTCCCCTCACACGAACGCCGGGAGCGGCACCCCTGCCCGTCTCGGAATCCGCAATCATCAATACTCCAGTGTATCCATTGAAAAGCTTGCGGCCGGGGCCATCGGCCACATTGACGACATGCTTGATGCCGTCGCCGCGGAGATCGGGCGACTAGTCCGCCGTTGGGCGCTCGTCTTCAGCGACGTTGAGACTTGCCACTTGTGGCGTATCGCCCTCGAGGCCGCCGGCCTGCGCTACGTTCGCACGGGCGCTTGGGTCAAGCATGATCCGATGCCGCAGTTCAGCGGCGACCGCCCCGCCGTGGGTTTCGAACCCTGCACGATTGCGCACGCGCAGGGGCCGATGCGCTGGAACGGCGGCGGGCACCCGGCGGTGTGGCACTTCGGTACGGTGAAAAAGAACAGGCCGAATCACCCTTGCCCGAAGCCGGAGGCTCTGATGCGCGAGCTCACGGTTCTGTTCAGCGACCCGGGCGAAACTATCCTTGACCCCTTCATGGGCAGCGGTACGACTTTAGTGGCGGCGAAGGTTCGCGGTCGCAAGGCCATCGGGATTGAGATTGAAGAGAAGTATTGCGAGGAAGCGGCCGATAGGCTGGCGCAGGGCGTTCTCGAACTGACGGCGTGACCGCCCCCGTCACTCCCCCAAGAGGCCGACACATGACGGACTGGATTCTTTTTTGGCACAGGCACAACCAGAAGCCCGAGTTGTCCGAACGCGAAATGCTCTGGTTCTGCGCCCGCGCCCACTTCGAGCCCCCGACGCTGACCGTCAGCGTCCCGTGGTTCAGGGGCAGGAAGTTTCGTAGACGTTCGGCCTAATCCCGTAGGCGCTTCGGGGCGGGGGAGGCACCTCAAGCGGTCGCTCTCCGGCAAAGCCCGCCCCGTTTTTTCTTTGACATCGCGCCCATTCACTGACCGGGCCGCGCGGCCCGGGGGCGTGGTAGGGGCGGCCCCGATTGGGGGGAACTGTCGGGGCCGCCTAACTAAATCACGACGCGGGGAAACAGAGACATGAGCACACACCGCACCAACTTCTACGGCATCGAGGAAGTCCCGCCCGTCACGCGGCGCAGGGTCGAGCACCGGCGCCGCCCCGGCTACGAACTGCCACGGCGGCCCGGGCGGTGGACCAAGGCGTCGGAGTACCACCGCCTGCTTGAGCAGGAGCGGAGGGAGCCGTGGGTGGCCTTCCTGGGCGTCCTGACGGCGTTCGTGTTCGCCCTCCTCGTCTACGTGGTGGGGTAAATGGAACAGTCGGCATTCAACTTCGACCCGAGGCGGGCAGCGCGGTCCGGCGACCCCGTTACGTCGGTCATGGCGGCCGAGTCGGTCGCCCCGCACGTCACGAAGGACTGCCGGGCCGTGCTCGCGGTCTTCTTCCGCCGCCGCTTCTCCGACCCTCTGGACGACTTCGAGCTGGCCGAGGCGATGGGCAGAAAGCAGACCTCGGTGGGGAAGAGGAGGGGCGAACTGGAGCGCGCCGGGCTCGTGGAGCGAAAGGGTCGCCGCCGCAGCCCTTCGAGCCTGACCAACTCGGTCGTCTACAGCTTCAGCATCACGGCCGAGGGCGTGAAGTTCTACCTGGACGAGTGGGCGAAGAATCAGAAGGAAGCTGCCCGATGAGATTCAACCCTGACGAATACATTTCAGTTTCGGAGCGGATAGAGAAGTTCTACGCCAAGTTCCCGCAGGGGCGCATCCTGACATCGGTCGTCGAGCACGACCGCGAGTCGGGCTTCGTCCTCATCCGCGCCGAAGCCTACCGCGAGCCCGACGACTCGCTCCCGGCCGCGACGGGTCACGCCTACGAACTCAAGAGCGCGGGGCACGTCCAGGCCGGGTCTTACGTCGAGGTGTGTGAAACGTCGGCCGTGGGGCGAGCTTTGGCGCTGCTCGGCTTCGAGGTGAAGCGCGGGGTTGCGAGCAGGGAAGAGGTGCAGCGCGGGCAGCAGAAGGCCGCGGCGCCGGCGCAGATCAAGACCGCGCAGGGCACGCCGCCCGTCAAGGTTGCGCGCGACGTTGACCGCGACATCGTGGAGGCGCTCGACATTCTGGGCAAGGGCGAGGCGGAGCTGAACAACTACGTCCGCGATAAGTACGGCTGGGGCAAGAGCTGGCGGGACTTGTCGGCCGAGCGAAAAGACGAGGTGTCGGCCTTCCTTAATTCGAGAGTGAATCAGGCCGTCGCGGAGGCGCGGTAGAGATTCGGGGCGGCCCGCACAACGGCCGCGAACGAGTAGCGGCCACACGGCGCCGGGCAGTCTGGGCCTTGCGTTGCAATCCAGGCGGGCCGCCCCGGATGGAGAAAGTGAGCGAACTGATGAAGTTTTATTTCGCCGGCAAGATAGGCATTAACGATTGGCGTCACGAAATCGTTAACGGCCTGCGGAATGCCGAATGGGGGGACGAATACGATTCGTCTTACTCATGGGGCGAACTGCCTAACTCAATTTTTACTGCGCATGACTATGTTGGCCCTTACTTCATCTCCGACGATCATGGCTGTGCGCATGGGCCATGCCAGCATGGGCAGGCCCTTGACGGCGCAGCTTGCTTCCAGATTGACGAACTGCCGGAAGTTAGGAGGGGTAGAGTATTTAAGAAGTGTCTGCACGCCGTCCACCGCGCGGATATCGTTTTCGCTTGGCTGGACGAACTGAGCGCGTACGGCACCCTCTTTGAGCTGGGCTACGCATACTCGCTCGGGAAAGAATTATGGATAGCGACACCCTCATCACAGGGCAGGGGTGACTGCCACAAACTGGCAAGTGAATTTTGGTTTGCAATCAAGGGAGCTGCGAAATTCTCAGGGGACTCTTTTAACGCGAAGCAAGCACTTGAAAATTTCCTTGGCCTCAATAAACCAAACGGCTACGTATACCTCCTACAGTCACCGGACGGGCATTTCAAGATCGGACGAAGCAAAGACGTACCGGCGCGCGTCAGGACTCTCGGCATTCAGCTCCCATATCCTGTTAAGTTAAGGCATCAGGTGGCCGTTGTAAGCGACGCCGCTATTGCCGAAAAATTCCTTCACAATAAATTCAAGCACTACCGGACGAACGGTGAATGGTTTCGCCTACCTTCCGAGGCGGTGGACTGGCTTTGCACGTTGAAGGATGGCGCCATAGATGACCTTATGTCTCGGGTGTGAGGCTATAGGGCGAAAGGAATTTTTGATGCAACCGTTTAGCACATCTGCTATAATCCGAGGTGCGACAGAGACGGGTAGAGGCTTTTCTATTTTGGAGAGGTCTTTTCAACCCCGTTCTTTAACATCGAATCTCTCGGTTCGCAGAAATGCCCGCACCGGCGGGCGTCCTTTACCTGTCTCTGTCGCAAGAACGGGTGAGAGCGCCTTGTCGGTGCGGGTTTTTGTGCTTTCAGGGCGCGGGGAGAAACCGATGGCTTTCACGCGCCCCTTCCTCGGCCAGATTTATAACGGATGTAACGGACGCTGCTATTACTGCGGCATTGAAGTTGACCCATTTTCGGCGTGGGAACCAGACCACATGCTACCCCGCTCGCAGGGTGGCAACGATGAGCTATCAAATCTGGTTCTCGCTTGCCGAAAGTGCAACCGCCGTAAAGGCGGGCGTGACGTGGAGGAGTACCGCAACTATATCGCCGAACGGGTAGAGGCTAAAATACAAGCGGCCATTGACGCGACCGAGGCGCTGCCAGACTTTTTTGAATGCCACGAAACCCTGAAACTCAAAGAGCACCTGACTCAAGCCGCCAGGTACGCCCCCATAAACATCCCTTTCTTTTACGGAGAGGTCAATCCACTTCCCCGTGATGCGTACGCACCCCTCAGAGCTAAAACGCTCGACTTATCCGCGCTAGACGACCCGGACATCGAGCTCGAATCTTTCGAGTTGATCTATCTCCATCTTAAAAAGGTGCAGGGCACCGGCGTACCCCGTTGGAAAGCTTTCCCGGACGTTTATATGAACAGGCGGACGGAGGCTGAAGGGTGAACTGCGCCGCCGTACAAGCCGTCCTCACGCACTCACGCTCCGCCAACGCGGCGCGCATGGTGCTTCTCGTGCTCGCCTCTCATTCAAATGAACGCGGGCACGTCGGCGCCCTCCCCATAGCCCAACTCTGCCAGGAGGCCAACGCCAGCGAACGAACAGTCAAGTACGCCATCCGTGAACTGCGCGACGAGCTGAAGGAGTTAGCGACGGAAAGGGAAGGCGCGGGGCGCGGTCACACCTTCGACTTCGACATCTCCCCCCTCTTAGAAAAGGTGCAAAATCTGCACGCATCCGATAAACGTGCAACGGTTGCACCTATACCGGAGGATAAGCCCGAAGCGGAGAAGAAAGGTGCAGATTCTTCCGGGATAGGTGCAAAATCTGCACCCTTATCCGACCCGAAAGGTGCAGATTTTACCGGCACGAAAGTTGCGCCTTCTAAGGCTTTAAGAACTTCTACAGATAAAGAACACACACACACCGCGCGCGCGAAGCCGGCTGACGCCGGTGTGTGTGTGGGTAAGTCTCGGTTCAGTTTCGAACAACGGAAGGCGCACGCGGCAAAGAACGGTCTTGGAGACGGTTGGCTGACGAACAGTCGGGATGGGCGCTATGACGAAATCATAGCCGACCAACTTGACAAGGTTGGCGCGACAGCCGCCACGGTGAAATCGGAACTCACACCCGAAGAGTCCCAAAGTCTCATCACGAAAGTCGCCACCATGCTCCGCGAGGGCGCGGACATCGCGGACGTAGATCGCCAACTCGCGCCGAAGGTTCCGCGCAGCCAGTGGGCGACGATCCGCAGCGCGGCACAGGCGCAGGCGAAAGTCGGAAATGTCCAGGCGGCGAGTCATTCACCGCCCCCGAAGGCGGCGAACGTCGTCCCGATGCGCAGATGATCTCAAGTTTCCGGCGGCGGGGTAACTACTCCAACCGAAGAAAGGAAGGTGGCCTGTGGGATTCCAAACAACCAGCGCGGCAGAGGGGTCGCGCGAATCCGCTCCCGCCGCCGGAACAACACTTCGTGACCCCCTCCTCGACACGGTGACGAACACATGACAACCACCCGAACCGCCGAACGGGAGGCGCGGCCGTTGGCCGAGGCCGAACTGTGCGCCATCGAAGAGAGGGCGGCGAGGTTCAAAGCCTTTCATGTCCCGCCGGGCACGCTGGGTGACTTCGCGCTCGCACTCTCCGACCTACTGCTCGTCGCGGCCGAAGTGCGGAGGCTGCGCGTCAAAAAGTCCGAACTCAACCGCCGCTGCCAGCAGGCAGAGGCCGCCGCCCGCCATAACGTCGAAGAGTGCCGCCGACAGGGCGTGCCGCTGGGGCGGTATCTGGCGAATTGGACGGCGAGGGATTTTGAGCGGCAGTTGTTAGAGGCTCGCGCCGCCCTCGCCTCGGCCGAAGCGAGAGGAGCCGCCGCCGAGCGGGAGAAGGTTGACAGATTGATTCAGGACGCGGAGGCGGTCTACGTGGCGCGCGGCGACATCTTCAGCGACCCGAACGCCGTCCACCGTAAGATTATCAAGATGCACTTCGTCTTGAACGAATTGAGGGGGCTGAAATAACGATGCTGCCGAGGTTCCTCTGCTCTCTGTTGGGCCATCAATATTTAGTCGTGCAGGAGTTCGACCGGTTCCAGCGCCGCGTGGGCTGTCTGCGCTGCCGCAGGGAGTGGGCCATGCACGACGCGATTTTCGCATTCATCCCGTGGGACGAGGACTTTACTGAGCTGTACAAGGCGGCGGGCTACTACTTGCTGAAATGGTGAAAGGCTGCGATTCATGAAATCACACGTCCGCATACTCCGAGACATCCAACTGCGTCCGCACGGCCACGTCTACACGGTGCGCTGCTCGCGCGTGGAACTGGACACGAAGCGTCCGACGAAGAAGAAGCTGCACGCCCTCATTCACCAGCAGGGGAGCCACTACGGGACGGCGGGGGACTGCTGCGACTACCTGACGCACGCCGAACTGCTCGACCTTCAGCGCAAGGGCTTCCTGCACGTGGTCGGGCTCCGCGCCCGCTCCGAGGGGAAAGGCGAAGAGTGATGAGTGAGGAGACGCGCATTTCAGAATTGATGGCGATGCCGTACAGCCGTTGCCTCGTGCCGGAAGAGGGCGGCGGGTTCAGCGCCTACGTCCGCGAACTGCCCGGGTGCTATTCGCTGGGTGACACCGTTGACGAGGCGTACGCGAATCTGGCCGAGGCGATGCACAACTGGCTCGAAGCGTCGCTGCGTGCGGGCCGCGACATACCGCCGCCCGTCGAGGATTGGCACGGACGCGCGCCCGAACGCACCGCCCTCCGCGCGCTGCTCAAGTGGCGGGAGGCCGACGAAGTTTTGCAGACGGCCCTCGACCCTTATTTCGTTCGCAACGCCAACCCGACGGCGGAGGACGACGCCCGGTTGAATCTGGCGGCGGACCGTGAGAACAGAACGCGCAACGCCCTCCGACGCGCCGCCGACGCCCTCGAAGGAGAGGAATGAGGAGAGCCGCGAGAACCGACTCGAACCACGCCGAAATCGTCGAGGCGTTGCGGCGCGCCGGGGCGAGCGTGCAGAGCCTCGCCCCGGTAGGGTGTGGCTGCCCCGACCTGCTCGTCGGCCTGCGCGGCGTCAACACGCTGCTTGAGGTGAAGGACGGCAGCAAGAGGCCGTCCGCGCGGAGGCTGACGGTTGACGAGACGCGCTGGCATCGCGCGTGGCTTGGTCAGGTTGTCGTGGTCGAGACCGTGGAGCAGGCGTTGAAGGCGGTGGGGCTGTGAGGTGTGGCATGGATGAAAACGGCGGCGTCTCGACTTTCTCGTTCTTCATGTTCCTGCTCGTGCTGATTGTTCTTTTGGTCGGCGAGCCGGACATCCACGACGCGATTATTCATTGGCTGATGAAGCCGTGACGGAGGAGTTTTAAGGTGGACACCCCTGCAATCCAGACTGCGGAAGAACTGCCGCCCGCGGCCGAGCCCATGCGCTCCTTCGTCAAGGCCCTCTCCGAAGTGCCGGCCGGGGTGTGGGAGTACGTCCGCATGGTCGAGGAGACGGGCGGCCCTGACATCGTTCCCCTTCAGGACTGGGAAGGCCCTCTCGGAGAGCGGAGGCGCGAGGGGTGAGTCTGTTCTACTGTGACTGCCCGTCGGAGTTGCGGAAGCCGGATGTGGTGAACCCGGCGGACTGCGCGAGGTGTGGCAACACGATGCCGAAAAATGAGGGGGCGGGCGCGAAAAGTTGTAGTACAATGAGCCCGACCCGCAAGTCGTCTCGGGCCATGACCGAGATTGAACGTCAGGAGTGGCGCGACCTTAACCGAAGGGTCAAACTTTACGAGGAGACTTTCGGGGTTAGGTATTCAAGGGATTGACCTCGGGCTAGGGGCAGTCGGTCGTTGTATGACATCCAAGAGCCGCGCGAATCCACACCTAGACAGTGGAGCAACGTTCGGCCTCAATAACTCTGGCGGCCGATACCTAGCCCGACCAACAACTTCATAGAGCCCCGGACTGGCAACAGCCAGCACCCCGCTCACCGTTTGATTCCGTCCTGAGTCGAAAGACTTCCGACGGACAGCGGTGGGCTTTTCATTTGTGGGGCTCCATATCCCGGGGGCTGTGGCGACGAGGGTATACGACCTGCTGCCCTCTTCTGTGTCAATCGCCGCCGCCCCCGCGGACATCCTGTGAGGACGACGAGATGAAGAAGGTGAGCGAGGACGCCGTTAAGGATTTCGCCGCTGCGGTACATAGCCGCGACGCCGCCCAGAGACTTTCCGCCAAGCTGGCGAACGGCGAGGCAGAGCCGCGCGAGGCGCGGGCCGTCGCGGCTTACGTCGAAAAACTGTTCATGTTCATGGCGGAGTTCGTGCCCGCCGAGGTCAAGCGCGAGCACGCCCTACGCAACGGGAAGACGGGCGAGGGCGAAGGGGTGAAGCGGGCGCCACGCCGTCAGGCGCCCGCGCCGCCTTCCCCGAGGTTCTATGCCTGAAGAGGGCTTCACCGTCATCGTCCACCGGGACTACCCCGGCGAGCACGACGCGGACGACCCCGCGTGCTGGTGCGGCCCCGTGCTGGTTGACTGTGAAGACCCGCGGACGCCCGAAGAAGTACTGGCGGACGTGGAGGCGGCAGAGGCGGCAGAGGTCGCCCACTGAGATGAAGTACCTACTGCGTAAAGCCGCGTTCTGGTGGTGGTTCATCCTGCGCCACCGACTCGGCGTAAAGAATCCGCCAAGGCTGCTGCCGCGCCGCGTAGGTGATTGGGCGGCCGGCATAAGTGAAAACTGATTCTCTCCGGCAACGCGCCGGAGACACCCGAGGGCGAGCCGGCTACCGACCGACCCGCCCCCTTGCTGCAACGCTAGAGCCGTAAAACCCAGAGCGTCACAGCCGGTAGAGAGTACCAAAGGCCGTGACGAGACGGAAATTCACCGCGGGCGCACTGGCCGCGCTCGCCCTAATAGCCATGACGAATAGGAAAGCGAGGAGCGAAGGCGTGGCGGAAATCAAAGTGGAAGTCACCGTCCAATACTCGGGTGACGAGTTGAACCCGTCGCAGGAGAACCAGGTGCTGAGCGCCGCCGTGCAGGCTACGGCCGCGAAGGTGTCGGAGCTGGGGGGCGAGGTGCTGAACTCCGGCGGCGTGATTCACGACCCGCAGTGATGGTAACCGAGGCGCTAAGACTGACCGCCGAGGCCCGCCCCGTCGGGTGGGCGGCGCTGCTCCCGTACGACGGCGAGCAGGGGACGCTGTGGCAGGTCTGGATGCGGGAGCGCGGGGCCGGGTACTGGTTGCTCAGGTGGGCGACCCGGCTGGCGAACCTTTTGCGCCGCTCCGCCCCGCTGTCGAACCCCAACGGCCTCGAAGACGGCGGCACCTACAGGACGCTCGAAGAGGCCGAGGACTTCTGCCGCATCGTCCACCGCGACACCGGGGGCCGCAAGGCCGTTACCATCTCGCCGGTCGTCGTGGGCCGGGCCTTCCCCGTCCGCCCCGAGCGGGCGCGCGGCGACCGCCCGTTCGACCCGTTCACGGTCTTCGACTTCTCGGCGACGGAGGCGGTCAAAGAGCAGGCGCGCCACGTGCTCATCACCGTCGAGGAGTGGGAAGAAGCGAAGGAAGCTAAAGCCATCCTCTCTGGCGCGCTACGCACAGAGCCCCGCACATGAGATGCACGACGCCACATACCTCTCGGGGCTCGGCTACGCGCTCACCTTCCTCGCGGCGGGCGGGCTGTTGGGCTACCTGCGCTACCGGCTGGAACTACGCAGGGCCCCGGCCGACCGCGCGCTCAACATCTGGCAGCGGCGGGAGATACGGGCGCGCATCCGGCGCGAGAACGAGTCGGCGGCCGTGACGGGGCTGAAGGAGCTGGCCGAGGCGCTGAAGGAAGACCGCGACTACTGGAAGGCGCGGGCGGAGAAGGCCGAGCGGTGGCCGCTCGAAACGGAAATGCGGAGGCTCTCGGGGCCGCCCGCGGAGTAAGGGGGGAGGATGTACGTACGCTTGGCGGAGGTCGGCGGGGGCGCGGTCGTGGTGGCGCTGGCCGGGGTGATGGTCGCCTTCCAGGCCGCCGCCCCCGACCTCGTGAAAGACCTCGGCCTCCCCATCGCCTTCCTCCTGCTGGTCATCGCGGCCCTCAGGATACTGTGGCGGGCCAACGAGAAGAAGGACGAGAAGATGGAGGCGATGGCGAAGGAGTTCTCGGCGACGGTCAAGGTGATGGCCTCCGAGCACACCGCCGCCTTCAACAAGCTGTCCGAGGAGTTCCGCACCCGGAGGGCGAAGCCGTGAAGCTCATCCAGACGTTGTTCCTCGTGTGGTGGCTCTTCTCCCTCGGCGCGGGCTTCATCGCCTTCCTCTGCGCCAGGGGGTTCTGGGGCACCTACCGGGCGAGGAAGGCCGGGGGCGGGGACTCCCGCTTCGCCTTCTGGACGGCCTTCCTCTTCGCCTGCTTCGCCGCCGAGGCGTTCATCACCGTGGCCGCCTCGCCCTTCACGGTGTCGCTCCCGGGCCCCTCGCCCGAGGGGCTGGCCGTAGCGATACTGCGGCGCACGCTGCAGTCGGTGGGGATGTGGATGTGGTGGCTCAAGGTCGTGAAGTAGGCCGGTGAAACTGAGGGTGCCCAAAGTCGGCCTCGCCCTCTTCCTGCTCGTGCTGGCCTTCTTCTTTTGCGTGTGGCTGTTCGTGTGGGAGTGACTATGTGCTGCGGTGAGTACGAAGAAGATTGGCGGCACTGGCTGAAGTGGTACGCGCCTTTCCTGCTGCTGGGGCTGGCGGTGTGGTGGAGGGGTTGAGGATGGAAAGCATATTGATTCAGGCGGCGCTCGCGGGCTCGGTCGCCAAAGTCCTGACGGACGCGGTGAAGACCACGCCCCTGCACACGGTGGGCTGGAAGGTCCTGTTCTTCGCGCTCGCGTCCGCCGTGGGGGCGTCCTTCCTCCTCGAGATGGCCCTCGGCGACGGGGTGCAGCTTAACCAAAAGGACGTTTCCACCTGCCTGCTCGTCGGGGTGTTCGGCTTCGGGAAGGCGGTGCTGGTGACGGAGTTGCAGAAGAAGGCCGAGGAGAGGAAGGCCGGGTGAAGACGTTGCGCCGGCTCGCGTTCGTTCTGGCCGCGGGGCTGCTGTTCGTCGCGGCGGGGTGGATGAGAGGTTGTTGAGGAGGGCGGGGTGACCGGCCGAATGTTAGGAATTGTTATGAAATGTTATGTCCGGGGTGGGGTGTGACGCCAAAACAGCAAAAGGCCATCGCGGCTCTTATCACCGAGAGCACAACCGCGGCGGCGGCTAAGGCGGCCGGCGTCACCGAAATGACTCTGTGGCGCTGGATGCAGGAGGAGGAGTTCAAGGGCGCGCTACAGGCCGCGCAGCGGAGCATCGTTGATTCGGCGGTCGGGAAGTTGCAGGCGGCGAACGAAAAGGCCGTAGACACGCTGATAAAGAATCTGGACTCGGAGAACGATTTCGCGTCCAACGCGGCGGCCCTCGCCATCCTGAACCTGACGCAGAAGGCCATCGAACAGGCCGAGCTGATTGAGCGTGTGAAGCGGCTTGAGGCGCTTGTGGCGGAAAGGAAACTGAAAAGGGCGTGAGCGCGTCCGAGACGACAGTAAGCAGGCTCGAACGGGAAGTCCCGCTGATTATCGGCGGTGACTGGTCGGACGGCTGCGCGCAGTTCGTCGGCCCCGACGCGATTGACTGGATACAATCTCACTTCTACGTCCCCGAACTACGCGGCCCGCTTGTCCTCGCCGGCTATCAACAGAAGGTTCTCCGCGAAGCCCTCTCCGAAGACGAAGACGGCCTGTTCAACTACTCGACAATCGTCTGGTCGGACATCAAGAAGTCCATCAAGTCAACCATCGCCGCGGCCGTCGTGCTCTACCGCGCGTGGCAATCCGAGTGGGGGCAGCACTACGTCATCGCCAACGACCTGAAGCAGGCGGACTCCCGCGTCGGCTACTACATCCGCCGGGCCGTCGAACTGCACCCCGAGATGCGCTCGCTCGTCAGGGTCAAGAACTACAAACTGACCCTGCCCAACCACACCACCGTCGAGTGCATCCCGATTGACCCGACGGGCGAGGCCGGGTCGAACGCCGACACCATCGTCTTCTCCGAACTGTGGGGCGCGAAGGGCAGGGCCGCCGAGACGATGTGGACGGAGATGACCTTGAGCCCGATGAAGTTCGGGAAGTCTCTCCGCTGGATCGAGTCTTACGCCGGGTTCAAGGACACGTCGAAACTCCTCTGGAACCTCTACGAGCAGGGCGTCACGGGCGGCGAGCGGATAGACGACGAGTTGGAGATGTTCGCCAACCGGCGCGCCCGCATCCTCGCCCTGTGGAACACGGAGCCGAGACTCCCGTGGCAGTCCGAAGCCTACTACGACCAGGAGCGGGCGGCGCTGGCGGCCACCCCCGAAGAGTTCGAGCGCGTCCACCGCAACCAGTGGTCGGAGGGCGGGACGGAAAGGTTCCTGCCCGCGGTCGCGCTCTGGGACGCGTGCGAAGAAAAGCTCCCGCCCCTCGACGCGCACACCCCCTGCGTGCTGGCGGTGGACGCCGGGGAGTCTAACGACACCTTCGCCACCGTCGTCGTCAGCCGCCACCCGGCGCGGGCCGGCGTGCTCGCCGTGCGCTACTCGCGCGCCTACGTCCCCCGCAAGGGCGAGCCCCTTGACTTCGACTCAATCGAGCGAGACATCCGCGACCTGTGCGGGCGCCACGCCGTCCAGGAGTTGACCTACGACCCGATGCTCCTGGGGCAGATGATTCGCAGGCTGAAGCAGAAGCCCGTCACGGTCTACAACCCCTTCCCCCAGGGGGCGCAGAGGCTCGAAGCCGACAAGCAGTTGCTTGACGCGATTCTGCAACGGCAGATAGCGCACGGGGGCGACGCGGAACTTCGGTCGCACATCGACAACGCCGACCGCAAGGTTGACGACGAGGGGCGCCGCCTGCGGATAGTGAAGCGGGAGTATTCCAAAAAGATTGACCTGGCCGTCGCGCTGAGCATGGCCGTGCACCGCGCGGCGCGCCTGTTACGCCCCGCTTCGACGGGGCCTGACCTCCCCGGTTCAACCAGTTATTCAATCTTCGGGTAAAAGCCATGCCAGTCATCTTCGACGAGTGGGACTACAACAAAGCCCTTCAGGCGCTCAACTCCCGCCAGCGGCAGGGCGACGACGCCACCCTGCGCTACGTCGTCGAGCACGACAACTGGCAGGAGGGCGAGGGGTGGTCGGGGCCGCAGTTCAGGGGCGGCGACAAGGCCGCCAACGTCATCAAGGAGGGCATCTCCCGCGACTTCACGTCGAAGGGCGCCATCCCTTCGGTCATCCGCCGGCACCGCCGCGGTGTGGTGGGGCGCGAGCCCGGCTGGATGGTGGGGCTGCGCAGAAAGCTCAGGAAGGTCACCACGCCCGAGGGCGAGCGGGTGGACGAGACGCCGACCACCGAGGAGCAGACCGCCATAGAGCAGGCGCAGGAACTCCTCCTCGACTGGTGGAACCGCCAGCGGGCCTTGCGCGAGTTCCGCAAGGCCGTCACCCATTTTAACGCCGTCGGGCGCGGGCCGTTGCGCCTCTACTGGCCGCCCGCGGAGCTGAAGGGCGGCAGGATGCCCCTCCTTTCGCTCCACGATGCCGCCAGGCGGGTTTTCCTGCTCGCGCCCAAGCCCACGGAGGCCGCGGTCGTCCTGGACACGTGGAGCATGAGGAGGGCCGGGGTCTACACCTTCGAGGACAGGGAGGGCAGGCCCGCCGTCGGGCTCTGCTACCTGAACGACGAGGGTAAGACCGTCGTCAGGACGCTCCGCGAGGGCTCGTCGGCGCTCACGGCGCAGGCCCCCGGCCTGGCGCAGAGGGCCAGGGACTACCTGACCGGCGACGCGCCGAAGCCCGACGCGTCCCTGGCCCTGAACGGCAACCTGACGCTGTTCGAGCTGGACGGCGAGCCGCTGATTACGGAGCCGGTGAAGCGCAACCAGAAGCTCCTGGACAAGGCGCTCACCATGCTCTCGCACAACATGGACGAGGCGGGCTTCCGCGAGGAGGTCTACCTGAACGCCCAGCCCCCGGGCAAGACCGTGATGATTGACGACCCCGACGGGTCCGGCAAGCAGGTGGAGGCGTTCGTCAGAGGCTCCGAGCCTCTGGACAAAGGCCCCGGCGCGGTCAAGTTCGTCCGCGGCATCGCCTACACGGAGCGGGACGAGGCGACGGGCAAAGTAATCACCCACCTCGCCACCCCGTCCCGCGAGGTGACGGACCCCGTTCCGGTCAAGTCCTACACCGACACGGCCTCGGAAGCCTACCGCAACATCCTCGAAGACACCGACCAGCTCCACGTGCAGATCGCGGGCGACGCCGCCTCGTCGGGCGAGAGCCGGAAGCAGGCGCGCGACGACTACAAGAAGAGTCTCGACGAGACGAAATCCGAAGTGGATTACGTCGGCTCCGCGGTGATGGAGACCTTCCTTTCCCTGACCGCCATCTTCGCCGGGCGTCCGGGCTACTTCGACGGGGTGCGCGTCTCCTTCGACTGCCGGGTGGACCCCGGCCCGCTCGACAGTGAAGACCGGCGCATCAACCTCGAAGAGATCAAGGCGGGTCTCAAGAGCGAAGAGGAGGGTATGCAGTACATCGGCATCGCCGACCCGGACGCGATGAAGGAGGCCATCCTTCAGGAGAAGAAGGCGAAGGCCGACGCGGGCATAGCGTCGCCCCTCAACCCGGCGGTGGAGGATAAGACCGGGGAGGGGTTGCCGGCGTGACCTGCATCGTCGGCATAGCGCAGGGCGGCGTCGTCCACATCGGCGGTGACAGCGCGGCCACACACGGCACCGTCCCGAAACTTGTCGCGGCCGGGAAGGTGTGGCGCACGGGCGAGTTCATTATGGGCGGCTCCGGCTCGTCGCGCGTCAACGACCTCATCCGCTACAACTTCCGCCCGCCGAAGATTCGGTTCGAGGGCTCGCGGCCCGAGAGCGTTGACCGCTACATGAACAGCGCCTTCGCCTCTTCACTCCGCAAACTGTTCGAGGAGCAGTCTTGCATAGGCAAGGACGAAGAGACACAGCAGGAGGATTTCGGCGGCTCGCTGCTCATAGGTGTCCGCGGGTCGCTCTACCTGATGGACTGCTCCTTCTCCGCCTACCGCACCGTGGACGAGTTCAACGCCACGGGCTCGGGGCATGAGGTGGCGCTGGGGGCGCTGCACGCCCTCGCCGCGGCAGGGGCGGCGCTAACCCCGCGGGAGAGACTAAAGATCGCACTGGAGGCCGCCGAGCGCTGGCAGGACGGCATTAGGGCGCCCTTCACATTCGAGAGCACGCGCGTGAGGAGGGCCAAGCGTTGACCGTAGAACTCTCCAACAGTATTGGAGGCCGGCTCGATGCCTAACCTTCGACAAGAGCGAATCGGGCAAGGTCTCTGCCGGGACTGCGGCGAGCCCCGCACCGACGAGGGGACGCGCGAGCGCTGCCCTGAGCACGCGGCGGCCCACAGCCAAAGGCAGGCGGAGCGCAACGCGGCCAACCGGAACGAGTGGCGGGAGAGGGGTCTGTGCGTGGGCTGCGGCGGGGCGCGCGAGGACGGCAGGAACGGGAAGGCCACGCCCACGCTCTGCGGCGACTGCGCCCACATTCAGCGCGAGGCGACGAAGCGTTACAGCCACCGCCTTCAGCCCGCAGCGTAAGCCTTATGTTGCCCCTTATGTTGCCCCGCCCCTAACTCCGCATTTACTTCCATAATCATCCCGCCAACATAGGCCCTCGGTGGGCCTCCCTACGTTTAGCAGCCAACCCGGCCACGCCGGAACAGAGGACTCCAACGGATGCCGCTGAAAAGAAGCTATCAATCAGAAGCCGACATTCCTACGGAACAGAAAGGCTTCTACGTCCAGAAGGGCGACAGGTGGGAGTTGCAGGTCGAGGGCGTTGACTCGCTCGACGGCCTCCTCTCGAAGCGTTCGGAGCTTTTGACGAAGGTTGCGAACCACGACACCCAGATCGCCGCCAAGGACACGCGCATCGCCGAACTCGAAGGGCAGCTCGCAAACGCCAGCACCGTCCCGCGCGGGCAGGAGGCGGTGCCGAAGGCGGACGCGGAACTGGCGCGCGCCGTGAAGGCCGCCGGCATCGCCGACGCCGCCGCCTTCGCCACGCTCAAGACCGAGCACGGCGACTACAAGTCGAAGGCGGAAGAGGCCGAGAAGGCGAAGCACGCGGCCGAGGTCGGCGGGGTCATGCAGTGGGACAAGGAGAAGACCGGCCTGCTCGTGCCGGCCGTGTTCGACCTGTCTCAAGTGCAACTGCGGGACGGGCAGGACGGCAAGAAAGAGGCGGTGGCTAAGGTGAAGCAGGCCGACGGCTCATTCGTCGAAAAGCCCTTCGCCGAGGTCATCAAGTCCACACCCGCGCTGACCGCCCTCCTGCCTTCCCTGACCGCGCAGAAGCAGCCGGACGGGACGGAGTTGCCCGAGCACGGGGCGGGGGGCGGCGGGGGCAAGGCGAGCCCGGCGGACGCCTACTTCGCCAGCGTGGACAGCGCGCCGAAGGCCAGACAGGCGCAAGCCTAAAAAGAGGAACCCGAGATGGCAAAAGTCACGACGAACGCGAACCAGTTGACGAGCCCCGTGTGGGCGGGCGACTTCCTTGACCGCAACCACCTGGTGCCGGGCGGCGCGAGGGTGGACGCGGCGCAGTTCTTCGCCACCGACAGCGTGCTCGTGAAGCTGAGCGCCGCGGCGGCGGCCGACGCGACGAGCATCAGCGTGGACGCGCTCACGGGCGCGATCCCGTCGGGGACGCAGCTCTACTTCGGCGAGTCCAAGGAGTTCGCGCTGACGACGGCCGCCGCCGCCGCCGGGGCCACCTCCATCGCCGTCCAGGCGCTCCCCTCCGCCCTCGAAGACAACGACGAGGCGCGCTACGCGGGCGTCGGGACGAACCCGAAGCGCATCGAGGCCGGGACGCTCGTCGGGCGCACCTTCGCGGAGCGGGCCGCGGGGACGGCCTTCGGCCCCGCGGCGGACGCCGACGACGAAGTGCTCATCGTCGCCTTCGACGTGACGGACGCGGCCGACAGCGCCGACGTCGAACTCTACCGGCCGGGCTCCGTCGTGAAGGAGAACTTCCTGCCGAACTTCTCGTCCCTCTCGTCCGCCCTGCTGACGAAGTTGCGCGCGACCTACGTGACCACGAGGGGCGCGGCCTAAAAGGAGCTAACGATGGCAGACCTTTATTCGCTCATCAACACGATGATGTCGGACGGGACGGTCGCGCGACTCGCCCGCCGCCCCCTCGCGCAGTTCGGCCCGCCCACGCGCCGCTACCTCGGCGCGGAGATTCTGCCCGAGCGCACGGTCGAGCAGAATGAGTACCAGGAAGACCAGATCAAGTACCGCACGGTCATCGCCAACTCCGGCACGCGCTACAGCCCGACGCAGAAGAAGGGCGCGGACCTCGTGGGCTCCTTCCTCGTCGTGCTCGGCGAGTCCGACATCGCCCGCGAGATGGACGGCCGGCAGTACGACACGCTCCTGAAGGTGCTCGGCCAGAACCTCTCGATGGAGGGCGTGGCGCGCGTCACCCGCTGGCTCGACACCACGGTCAACCGGGCGCTCCTTGAGCTGAACGAGAAGCAGCGCTGGGACGCCATCGTCGGGGCCTCCGTCACCCGCTCGGGCGACAACGCCTACTCGGAGGCGGTCGCCTACTCGGACCCGGCGGGGCACCGCGCCGCCGCGGGCGGCACCTGGTCGTCGGACGCCTACGACCCGTTCACCGACATCCTCGCGCAGGCCGACCTGCTGGCGTCGAAGGGCTACACGGTCAACCGCATCTTCGCGGGGCGCACGGTCGTCTCCATCCTCGCCGGCAACGACAAGGTGAAGGCGCGCACGGGTCTCCCCGTAGTGAACGTGGGCGGCACCATCTCGGTCTCGCAGGCGAGGGCGGACCTCGACGGCATCAACCGGGCGCTGGCGCGCGACGGCCTGCCCGCCATCGAGCAGTACGACCTCCAGTACAGGACTCAGACGGGCACGGGCTACTTCCTCGCGCGCGACGCCTTCGTGATGGTGGCGACGACGGGCCAGGACGAAGCCCTCGACCTCGGCGACTCGCAGCAGATCGTCTCCGACACGCTCGGCTACATGGCCGTCGGGCGCGCCGCCGGGCAGACCGGCCCCGGCCGGGTCATCCGCATGGAGGCGAAGGACGACAAGCCGCCGCGCATCGAGGCCGAGGGGTGGCAGACGGCGCTGCCCGTCATCACCGAGCCCGAGGCCATCGCTGTCATCAACACCATCTCGTAAGGAGGCCGGACGTGAAACTGAACCTGGACAGGACCTACATCCACTCGGGGAAGCGCTACGGCCCCGGCGAGGCGGACGTGCCCGAGGGGGCCGCCAAAGACATTCAGGCGCGGATGGAGGCGACGGCCGCCCCGGCCCCGCGCCTGGACTCCACGGCCGCCGGGCAGCAGCACCCGGCCGACGGCGGGGAGAAGGCGGCGGACGAGGCCAAGGCCGACAAGCCCGCGGCGAAGAAGGGGAAGAAGTGAAGAAGAAGCCGAAGAAGAAGAAAAAGAGGTAAGGCGTGGCGCTGACCGCCCAGGAACTAATCACCCTGTCCGAAATCACCGGGGAGTCTCGGGAGTCGGCGGCGGCCGTCTCCGTGGATTCCGACCTGGAGACGGCGCTGCGCGCGGAGATCGCCGTGTGGAACGCGAACCGCGACAAGGTGAATCTGGAGGTGCGCGGCGAGGTCGATTTAAGGGCGAAGCGCCTGCTCGACGCAATCAGAAAGCGAGTCCGGGTGTGGATGGGCTTCCCGGCGCTGACCGACGACGAGCGGGTGTCGCTCCCGCCGACGCTCTCGGCCGAGAGTTGCGTGAGGTGGTAGCGGCTTACAGGGGGCCGGTCTGGTGAGTGACTACGGTGACGCTATAGCCGAAGTCCAGATCGCGCTCGGCGCCGAGGCGTCCGACCTCTTCCCCTACGTGGCGACCGTCAACGCCGTCGGCGGCGTCACGAACCTCGGCGACGGCACTTACGAAGAGACTCAGACGAGCGCCGCGGGCGTCCCCTGCAACTACGAGCCCCTTCGCCCCTTCGAGAAAGTGGTCGGCGGCGCGGTCCAAGCCCAGGCCGACTACGCCCTCGAATTTCCCGTCTACTGGGACGGCGCACATCTGAGCATTCCCCCCAACGCCTCGGTGACGGTCTCGGCCGGGGCGGTGATGCCCGCGAGGACGTTTCAGGTGACGGGACCGCTGCCGTCGTCATCGGTGTGGAAGCAGCGGGTGGCGGCGACGCTGAGACCGTGAGCGGAGGCATAAGGTGAAACGACGCTACAGAGTCAAAGTCTCGACCGAGGGCAACGTCGAGGAGACGCAGTTCGTCCCCCAGGCGGATTCGTCCCCCAGAATCCGCACGCGCTACGTCCGCGATCCCGAAGCACACGGCAAGTACCGGGACGGGGTTGACTACTCCATCGACCCGGAGCGCGTCGAGGACGAGCCCGAGGAGGCGCTGGCCTCGGAAGACCCTGCGGTCGAAGCTCAGCGCGAGCAGGAGCGGGCCGAGGCGAGGAAGGCGAGGAAGAGAAGGTAGGCGGAAGAGGGTGCGGTGTAGGCTGCCCGATATTGTTTACGTAACCCGCGCCTTCCCGCCAGCTTCGGCGGTCGTTAGCGTCGGGCCAATGCCTACCGTCAGGACACGGACGCATGGTGCGCCACCGCAACTGAAATGGTAGCACGGAAGTCGTCGGAAGGGGAGGTTAAGAGACGTGCCGGCCGCCTACCGCTCAAACTCCGCGGCCGTCATCGCGGCCCTGCACCGGCAGATAGCCGACGACCTGAACGCGGGGGCCGTGGGGCACGTCCGGCACACGCGGAACGAGGTGCCGATTGACACGGCAAGGCTACACGACTCCACGCGGGTCGAAGAGGAGGCCGACGCCGGGAACCTCCGGGCCGTCGTGGCGCAGGGCGGCATCGAGGTCAGGGGCGAGATGGTCGATTACGCAGAACTGGTCGAACTAGGAGACCCGGACGAGGGGGTAGCACAGCCCAATTTCGTGCCCGGCATGGACGTAGGCAGGCGAATCATTCTGGAGCGGGGACGTGGCCGCAGAGCTTAGCGAATTGAAGAACTTCATCTACGACACGCTCGCGGGCGACGCGACGCTTCAGGACTTGCTCGGCGGCGCCACGAACCCCCGCGTCTACAGCGATCAGATACCGCAGACGGTCCTCGACTCCGGCAACGTCGTCCTCTTCTACCGCACGCAGAGCCCCGGGCAGGACGTGAACGGCGTGGGCACGGTGAGATTGATGAGCGAGCCCCTGATATACATCGCCGCCGTCCGCAAGGGGCAACCGAACAACGACCAGAAGGCCGTAGACGCGAGGGTGGACGCGATTCTCAAGGAGGTGCGGGCCGCCGCGTCGGGTTCGCACGTCATCAGTCTTCAGCGGGAGATGCCCGTTGACCGGGCCTACTTCGACAGCGCCAACAACCGCCACCACGACCTCGGCGGTCTGTGGCGCGCATACGTGAGGGCCTAAGAGGGCGGATGAATAGGGCCGTTCCACTCAAATTTGGTGCGGTAGTCGGTAGGCTTATGTTCCCCCACGCCACCGACGAACTGCAAATAGAGTTCGCCGTTGCCATACAGGTCATACAGATGGGCGACGCGCGGGGTAAGGGGTCTGCTGGCCTCATCGGTTTGAAGGCCGCGTAGCCAGTAAAAGCCGGGTTCGGTTGGCGTTTCTTGTTTCCATTCGGGCATAGGGCCTCCTAAGCGGTTTTCTTCCGAGGCTCACGCCTCAAATGGCAGGACTGGCAGAGCGCCACAAGGTTCGAAAGGTTATTAGCTTCGGCATGACGTTCCAGACCGAAAACGCGAAAAGGGGTGATGTGGTGAACGTCCAACGCTCGCCCGCAATCGGAGCGCGTCTTGCCGCAGTCCTGACATACCTTGTCCCGCTTGCGCGCCTCGCGCTGCGCGCGTCGCCACGTTGGGCCGTAGTAGGGTTCATAGCCGCCCTTCCAATGCGGGTTGCTCTCGCCGCGAAGAGTGAGGGTGAACAGGGCGCCGAGGCACAGCCTCGAACAGCATTTGCGGCGGGCAGCGTGGCTGGCTTTTGTCAGAAAGTCTTTGCCGCAGACTTCGCACTTCTTGTAGACGGGCTCCCCGGCGTTCGCAGGGCGGCCGAACTTCTTGCCCTTGTTCGGGTGCGCGTCGCCCCGCACATTCTCAGACTGCCACGCGCCGAAGCACTCAAGAGAACAGAAGCGCCCGCGCGTGCGCGTCGGCGTGGTTTCAAAGCCTACGCCGCATTGCTGGCAGGTTGTAGCGAATCGGCTCGGCGTGAAGTGATTCCCCAAGTTCGAAGCGTTAGCCCGACCCGCACACACGTTCGAACAGTATTTGCGCGGCCAACTTCGAAGATATTCGAACTCAACCTCGCAAGTTGGGCAGTTTGTGGTGGCGTACTTCGTCAGGTCCTTGCGTCCTTTGGCTGGCACAAGTCGGAGTATACACCAAACCGGGAACAGCTTGCAACTCTAATCTTCTGAAGGAGTTACTATGGCCGAGCGGGCGTATGTTGACAAGGTCTACCAGTTGGCCGATGAGGCGGTCGCAGGGGTCGCCGAGACTTCCGGCTTCCGCCGGCTCCCCGGCATGACCTTCCGCCTCAACCCCGAGCGGATGGTCGAGAACGTCCGGGGCTCGGGCTACAAGTCAACCACCACCGTAGTTGACAACGGTGGCTGGGCCACCGGCTCTTACTCCGGCCCCGCGGACTTCAACGAGGCCATCTGGCCTTTGAACGGTTTGGTGGGCGGCGTCATCACCACGCCCTCGGGCGCCACGCTCACCCGCCGCCACACGTTCACCCCCTCGGCCACCGGACGCGACACGAACCAGAAGACCTTTACCTGCGAGATGGGCGACTCGGACGCCGCGCATCTCGCCACCTTCCTCCAGTTCCGCTCGTGGCAGTTGGACGTGCAGCGCCGGGGGCTCTCCCAGCAGTCCGGCAACTTCTTCTCGCGCTACCCGGACGACGGCAACGCGCTCACGTCCTCCGGCCTCGTCACCGTCGCGCAAAGACCCGTGGCGGGAACGATGTGGGACATCTACGCGGACTCGTCCTACGGCTCCATCGGCACGACGAAGGTGGCCTCCTGCTACCGCGCGGGCTTTGCCGTGGGCGACAAGTACAACCCCTTCTGGGTGCTGAATACTTCTTACCCCTCGTTCAAGGACACGGTGGAGGTCGCGCACGAGATCACGGGCTCCTTCTCCACCGCGCACAACGCGGCCTCACGCGCCTTCTTCGACCTGATAGCCGGGGGGACGCAGCCGACCTACTACCTCCGCTTCGTCGCCACGGGCGCGCTCATCGAGACGGGCTTCAACGAGAAGTTCACGCTCGACTTCGCCGCCAAGTTCACCACGCCCGAGGATGACGACATCGACGGCGTGATGGGCTACGTCTACAACGTCCATTCGGTCTACGACGCGTCCCTGGGCGGCAACTGGCGCGCGGTCGTGGACAACCAGATAACGGCGATCTAATCATGAACTTCAAAAAACTGGCGCAGCACCTCGTCACCGACACCTGCCCCCTCGGGGAAGGGTTCGAGTTGACGTGGGACGCCAACAAATTCACGGGCGAGTGCTTCCGCCGCATGGGCCGCACCTACCAGTCGCGCGCCGAGGAGATGAGCAGGGCGCAGTCGGAGGTCGAGGCCGAGGCCCAAGGGGCGGACGCGAACCTGGCGGAGATAGCGGCCCGCTACGGGCGCACGATGGAGATGACGGCCATCTCGGCGGACATCTCCGGCGAGATTTACGCCGACGTGCTCGCCTCCGACCGCTACGGCATCCTGCACTCCTGGGTGCTGGACGACGGCACGCCCCCGACCTTCGAGAACCTGATGCAGTTGCCGGGCGAGACGCTGAAGTTCATCTTCGACTTCTGCCGGGAGAACTCGGGCCCAAAAGGGGAAGGCACCCCGACGAAGACACGACCGAGCCTGACGACATCCGAGATTATAAGCGCTGGCTCGTCAGACCCGACAACCCGCTCACCCGAAAGCCCGAGTATGTAGACGACCACATGGTCGCCCGCTTTCTTCAGGTGAGAGTATGGGAGCTGTCGGAGGTGCCGGAGCACTACAAGCAGGAGGCGCTGGTCATCATCGCGGCGACGCGCGGGGCGGCGTGGCACAGGGCGAAGGAGGCGGGCGGGGCGCAGCCGGTGATAGACGTGACGAACCTCTTCCCCATGTAGCGATGCTCGAAGTCCGGTGCCGCTTCGACTCCCGACTGCTGGCGCGCGTCAGTGAAGGCTTCACGGGGGCGCTTGAGCTTAAGTGCCGATGCGGCCGGGTCAGGAAATACAGCAGGGAGTGACGGACGAATTTTAGCGCGTCTTCAACTCTTGAGGCAGGGAGGGGCGGGGCTTCGGCCTTGCCCCTGTTCTCCGTTTGAGAATAGAATCCCACCCCATGAGAGCTTTACTCACCGCCGCCGCCCTCTTGCTGTTTAGTGTCTCTTCTTATGCGCAAACCAACGAGCAGGGGGTCGCGCAACCGTCGCCAACCCCTTTCACCAAAAAGGAACGTGAAGCCCGTGCCAAGGCCGAACGGGAACGTGAAAAACAAGTAAAGAAGCAGTTCGAGGCCGAAGAGAAGGAGCGGCTGAAACGTCCCGCCGAAATCCGCATTAACTCCCCGGCCGACAGGGTGGGCCCCATCCTTGTGCGGTACATGAATGATCGCGGTTACCAGATCGCCGACGAAGGTAAATATCGCCTTGTGTTTCAGCGCGAGGTGACAGGCTTTAGGGCGGGCATGGCTACGGCGATGGCAGGCGGTGACTCCCCGCCTCTCTGGACGGTTAGCTACACCATCACCGAACTGTCAGGGGTGACGGTGATTACGGCCGACATGGCGGTCATCATGCGCCGCAGATTCGGGACGCCGCGACGCACGGACATGAACAAGCACAGGCAGTCACGGCAAGACCTTGAGGCGTTGTTGGAGGCCGTCAAGATTGAGGCCGAGAGCCGATAAATATTTCAGCCATCCCGCGCCACTTGTGATAACATACGCGACACAATAAGGCCGCATTTATAGCACGGCCTTTCCACCACCCAGAGCGACGAGATCGCCGACCAAAACGGTCGGCGATTTTTGTTTTGGAGGCCGACAAATTCAGTTCGGGGAATTAAAAGTCACGTACGTCGGCGACCCCCGGCCCGCGGTGAACGCGGCCGAGACGGTTGACCGCATCCACCGCCGGACGGCCCGCGTCGCGGAGCAGAACGACCGCCTCATAGAGCGTTCCGCCAAACAGCTTGCCGACGTTCGCACCCGGGAAGCGAAGCGCGCCGCCAACGACTTCATCCGCGAACTCGAACGGATGAGGCGGGCGGAGCGGGCGTCGGGCGGGGGCGGTGGCGGGGACAACTTCGGCGCGCAATTCTCGACCATCGCCGGGGGTAGATTCGCGTTCGCGGGCGGCGGGGCTCTCGCCGGGGTCGGGGCGGCGGCCGCAGGCTTCACCGCCGCCGCCAGGGCCGGCGTCGAGTACAAGAGCACCCTCGACAAACTCAACCGCTCTTTCGAAACCCTGCTGGGAAACCAGCGGGCGGCGGCCTCCCACCTCGCCGAACTCCGCGGCTTCGCCGAGCGCACCCCGTTCGAGTTCGTGGAAGTCGCCCGCGCCTCCCAGCGCTTCCAGGCGATGGGCATCGAGGCCCAGAAAGTCCTCCCGCTCCTTCACGACATGGGTAACGCCGTCGCTTCTATCGGCGGGGGCAAGGACGAGTTGGACCGCGTGGCGCTCGCCATCGCGCAGGTCAACGCCAAGGGCCGCGTGATGACGCAGGAGATGAACCAGCTCTCCGAGGTCGGCATCTCCGGCTGGAAGGCGCTTCAGGCGGAGACGGGCAAGAGCCGCGAAGAGTTGGTGAAGATGGTCGAGGCGGGCGAAGTCTCCGCCGAGACTTTCAACGCGGCCTTCCATCGAATGTATGGCTCAAGTAACGCCATGCAGAAGCAGATGGAGACGCTTTCGGGGGCAACCTCCACGCTGAAGGACAAGGGGCGCGAACTACTCGCCGACGGCTTCACCCCCTTACACGGGATGCTCCGCGACATCACGGTCGAACTCGCCAGGATGACGACCGAGGGGTGGAACGCCGAGCGCGCCTTCAAGGCCCTGGCCTCCACCATCCGCAACGCGAACAACTTCACCACGCCCGGCGGGATGGGCGACCAGTGGTTGATTATGGCGGCGGAGGCTTCGGGCGTCCCCGGGGCCGGGGCGCTGATGGCGCAATTGCTCCGGGGGCGGCAGCCGCCCGCCGGGATGTGGGGCACGCCGTCGGCCGGGTGGGGCGCGGTCGAGCCGCCCGAACACCTGCGCTACCAGCCGCGCATCACGGACGCGGATATTCAGAAGCAGGCGTCCGAGAGATTCCTGAAGGGCAAAGAGGATTTCGTCACCGAGGCGCTGCGCCGGCAGGAGGAGGCGCAGAAGAACGCCCGGCAGGAGACCGAGCGGCAGTCCGACATACTCAAGCGCATCTCCCAGGACTACGAGGAGGCGTCGCGCCGGGTGTCCGGATTCTCGGGCAACGCCCTCCAACTCGAAGCCTCACTCTACAAGCTCTCGATCGGCTACCACACGCTATCGGAGGCCAACCAGAAGCTCGCGCAGGACGAGATCAACCGCCTCTTCTCGGCGAAGCGCGAGGAGGAGCGGCTGGAGGCGGCCGACGCGTTACAGAAGACCCTTAACGCAACGATAGATGACGCACAGGAGGCGCTCCGTAGGGAGAAGACTCACGTCGAAGAGGTCAACGACGCGCTCGGCAAGTTCGTTGACAGCGGCGCGAAGGCGGATGAGACCCTGCGCAAGTTGACGGTTCGGGCACTCGGCTTCGCGCAGCAGATGGATGACCTTGCCGCGTTCGAAGCTTTTAACCGACAGATCCAAGCCTTGGCAGATTTTCCCTCCGAAAGCCTCTTGCGGCCAAACACCGCGGTCGGCACGGCCCAAGGTCCGACCTTCGGCTCTGGCGGCATCCGCGCCACCGAGGACTACTGGAAGACCTACCGCGAGTCGTGGCGCGAGAGTCTTGAGTACATGCGCGAGGACGGGGTGGAGATATTCTCCGACTTCTTCGCGCGCATCGGCGAGGGGTGGCGCTCCGCCGTTGGGGGGCTGGCGCTCGACTTCACGCGTGCGCTCAACGAAATGGCCGCGCAGGCCGCCGCGTCGGCAGTGTGGAGCGGCATTCTCAACCTCATTGGCAAATCGGCGCTTGGTGGGTTATTCGGCGGTGTGGGCGGTGGGGGGCTGGGCTCCGCGGCGGGCGGCTCAGTCAACAGCTTCATCGGCGGCTTCGCCTCCGGCACCCCTTCGGCCCCCCCGGGCCTCCACTGGGTCGGCGAGCGCGGTCCCGAACTGATGGCCTTCCGCGGGGGCGAGCAGGTCTTCAGCAACCACCAATCGAAGCGGATGCTCGGCGGGCAGACGGTGAACAACTACTACACCATTACCGCGCCGGTTGACCGGGGGCGGCAGTACGTCCAGCCCCGCTCACGCCGGGAGTTTGCCGAAACCATTACCGCCGTGTTGAGGACGAGGATTTAAGCGTGCCCGCGAACTTCGACGAAACACTTTTCGACTTCGAACTCATCCGCGCCGGGGCGGGCGAGAAGTTCCCTGTCACGGCGACGCTGGAGTTCGGCAACGCCCAGCCGCGCAACGCGCAGACGGCGATTCGCAAGACGAACGTCGGGCGGCTGGACGCCGTGCAGACGTGCAACCTCGACCTGCGCCTGCTCGAAGAGGCGGAGCGCGCCTACCTCAACAACATCATCCGCGGCGGGCAGGGGAGCGCCGTGGGCCTGCGCGTCTACCTCCCGCACGACCACACGGCCACCCTCGAAGCCTTCGCCACCGGCGACGATGAGACCACGGAGTTCCCCCTCCGCCTGACATATTCCCGGCCCGGCCCCGCCTCGCACATGGCGGACGGCGCGGCGCACCCGGACGTGCGCCGCATACTCAAGCCGGTCGTGCAGGTCGAGAAGGAGACCAATGCGTTCCAGCTCTACGAGCCGGACGGGCAGACGGAGCGCGTGCCCGAGGTCGAGTTCAAAATCTATTTCATCGTCGGGGCCGTGGATGTCGAGCAGACGACTGGCTGGACGGCCGACGCCCGCACGGGAATCGTCACCTTCGACGACCCGCCGGCCGACGGTACGGTCATCAAGTGGACTGGCTGCTTCGACACGCCGATGGCCTTCGAGGGGAACTCCTTCGCGCAGCAGTACGACGTGCCGAGCGCCGCGCAGTACGTGATGCGCGAAATGCTCGCGCCGGAGCTAAATCTGACGTAGATGCCGACCGCCGGAATGATCGCCCACCTTCAGGGCGGGGTCACTTACCTCTGCGAACTCTGGAAGATAGAGGCGCGGGACGGGGCGGTCGCGGCCTACTGCAACCACACGCGGGACATCACCTTCGGCGGGGTCACGTACAAGGCGGCCCCGGTCGAGCCGTCCCGCACCGTCAGGAAGATGGGGCTCGACTCCGACAACGCGGAGATCACCGGAGTCTTCGACGACATACTGACGGAGCAGGACGTGTGGGGCGGGAGGTGGCGCGACGCCCACATTCGCAAAGAGACGGTCTGCTACAAAGACCTGACCCTGGGGAGCGTGAACGTCTGCCGCGGCTTCGCGGGGAAGTTCACCGTCAACAACCGGACCTACACGCTCGAATTTCTCTCGCTCTCCTCGCGCCTCGACCAGCCCGTCGGGGCGCAGACCTCGCCCGTTGACAGGACGCGCAGGGCGGACGAGACGGGCGTCTCGACGGGCGCGCTCACGCACGCGACGACCGTCTCGACGGCTTCGAGCCGGCGGGTCTTCAAAGTCCCGTACGTGCAGCCCTCCGAGAATTATTTCAGGTACGGCACGGCCCTGTTCACCTCGGGCGCGAACGAAGACCAGGAGGTCGAGATCAAGTCCTCGACTACGACCGACTCGGGCACGCGGACGCAGGTAGAGCTGCACAAGGCCGTGCGCTCGGACATTCTGGCGGGCGTCGGGGTGACGCTGGTGGCCGGCTACGACGGCACCCGCGAGGCCGCGAAGGCGCTAGGGCCCGAAGCGGTCCTGAACTTCGACGGCGAGCCCGACATGCCGCTGGCGACGGACATATTGCGCTATGAGCCCTAAAAAGCGCCTGAGGGCGCAGACAATCGTTGAAGAAGCCCTCTCGTGGGTCGGCACGCCCGGCTCCGCGTCGGACACCCCCTGGGCGCACCAGCAGTCCGTAAAGGGCGTCTGCGCGGACTGCGCCGGGTTCGTCGCGGAGGTGGCGAGGGTGACGGGCATGGCCCCGGACGTGGGGTTCGAGAAGAACTACCGCAGGCGTTCGAGCGGGGCCGTGATGATAGAGGAGATCGTCAAGCACGCGGAGCCGGTTACGCTGGACGACGTGAAGCCCGCCGACCTGATTCTCTTCCACGACGGGAAGAAGAGGGACGAGCCGCGGCACCTCGCTTTCGTCACCCGCACCGAGCCTTACCTGAAGATGGTTCACGCTTCGGAACGGGGCGTCCGCCACCACCGCGTAGACGCGCTCCTGCGCTCCCTCGTTCACTCCGTGTGGAGGCGGCCCGGACTGATTTACTGAGATGCCCGATTCACTGCCCGCCAGACTGACCGCCGATTCGGCCGAGCGCAAGCGCGCCGAGGCCATCCGCGCCGTCCGCGCGGGGCGGCTCGCCGAGCCCGTCACCGGCAGTTTCCTCCTCTACTTCGCCCTCTCCGCCGCCTTCTCCTTCGGCAGCGCGATGCTGACGGCCGCCCTCGCCAAGCGGCAGAAGGTGACGCGGGGAGACCGCGGGGGTCAGGAGTTCCAGGTCCAGCGCATCGAGCAGGGCGCGCCGATCCCCGAGGTGTACGGGGCGGACCCGGGCGACGGGCTGGGCGGCGGGGTGAAGTTGGCCCCCTTCATCGTCTGGCTCTCGCGGGACGCGCAGGGGAACGTCGCCCGAAAGCACGTCACCAAGAGCAGGCCGGAGGGCGGGGGGAAAGGCAGGCCGAAGGCGCCCGACGTTGAAACGATAACCTACGACCTCGACGCCCTCCTGCTGTGGGGCAAAGGTCGCCTCACGCTCAAGCGCCTGTGGGCCGGGCCGGACACGATCTATCGAACGTACGGCGGCCCCGTGGAATACTACGAGGCCGAGGCCGGCGGCAACACCAAGGCCGGGGGCGCGGCTAACGTCGCGGACGGATCGGCGTCGGGGGGCTCGGCCGTCACCATCCCGCAGAACGGTTCACTGCGCTGGAACGGCGTCGAGGGCGACGGCACGGCCGCCCGGCTGGAGTTCTACCTGAAGACCTCGGCGCCCGTCACGGTCCACTTCGAGTGGGTCGGCGGCGCCGGCACCACCACCTTCAACGCCGACATCAGTTCGACGGGCGGGGTCTACAACCTCGAATACGCTTCGGCCCCGTGGATACTCGCCTCCGGCTCGGTCAACACCGTCAAGGTCACGAACCTCTCGGCCGACGCCATAGTCTTCGACCGGCTGGGGGTTCGGGTGTCGGGCGGGCCCACGGGCGTGCCCAGTTCCGACATCGACCCGGACGAGCCCTACGACCCCGACAGCCCGCACTCGCCGAACGTCCCCGACAAGACGCCCACGGCGCGCTTCAGCGACGAGCTGCTCGCGGACGGCGACGGGGTGACGGTGGGAAGCGTCCAGGCGGGCTCCTACGCCGGGATAGCGCACTACGAGGGCGCGCCCGACCAGTTGCCAGACGCCGTGGTGGAGGCGGCCGTGGACGCCATCTACGGCGAGGGGAGCACGCCCGCCTACCGGGGGCGCTCGACGACCCGGCTCTCTAACTTCTACCTCACGAGATACCAGGAAGTCTTTCCGCCCATGAGCGGGCTCCTGGAGAATAGAGAGCTGACGACGCTCGCCGACATCTTCGGCCACTGGTGCGAGCGGGCCGGGCTCACCCCGGACGACTACGACTTCTCCGATCTGGCCTCGATCAACGTGCGCGGCTTCGTCGTCTCCCCGCCCTACACGCCGAAGGAGGCGATGACGGCCCTGGCCGGAATCTTCAACGTCTACTTCTACGAGTCGGACAAGATATACGGGCTCCGCATGGAGTCGGCGCCGACGTTCGCGGTCGAAGATTCGGAACTGGGCTGGGTGGACGAGTCGCCTGACGGAGACGCGGTGCAGCCCGAGCTGGGCGGGGAGATTCCGGCGGAGACCACCGTCCCGCGCCGGGTGAGCATCCGCTACTACGACCCCACGCGCAACTACGAACAGAACGTGCAGGGCGAGGTCCGGCAGGTCACCACCGGCCAGCGCGAAGACGTGCTCGAAGTGCAGCTCGTGATGACGGCCGACGAGGCGCGCGAGGCGGCGCAGAGGGAACTCTACCAGGAGGACGTGGAGTCGGTCCCGCACACCTTCTCCCTCTCCTACGAGCACATCTACCGCAACCCCGGCGACCTCGTGACCGTGACGCGCGCCGAAGGGTTCACGCACCTGATTAGGATCACGACCATCCGCCCTGCCATCGGGGCCGTCGAGTGCGAAGGGGTGGCCGTTGACACGGCCGCTTTCACCCAGCCCGTCAGCACCTCGCCCGGCGATGTCTTTGAAGTGCCCCCGGTCGCCATCCCCGGCGCGACGCTCATCGGCCTCTACGACGGCCCCGCGCTCCGCACCGAGGACGAAGGCCGCGCCGGCTTCATCGTCTGGCCCTACAAACGAATGGGAGACGGCGACTGGCCCGGCGGCGCCCTCTACAAGATGGTCGAGGGCGAGGCGCAGTTGATAGTCGTCTTCGACACGCAGGCCACGGCCGGCGTCACGGTCACGGCCCTCGGCGACTGGTCGGACACCGACTCGGAAGACTCCGCCCGCACCTTCACCGCCGACGCCGGGACGGACGCGCTCACCTCTACGGCGCACGAACTGGAAGACGGCGAGACCGTCATGGTCTCCAACTCGGGCGGTGCTCTCCCCGCGGGGCTCTCCTCTTCGACGCTCTACTACGTCCGCGACTCGGCGGCCGACACGCTGAAGCTCGCCCTGACCGCCGGGGGCTCGGCCGTAGACATCACCTCGGCCGGCACGGGCACACATTCAATCCAGCGCGTCATCGAGGTTGACCTCCACGACCAGGAGACGACCCTTGAGAGCGTGACGGCCGACCAGATAGAGAACGGCGCCAACGCCTTCCTCGCGGGCGACGAGGTTGTCCAGGTCAGGACGTGGGAACTCGTCGCCGGACACCAGCGCAGGTGGCGGGGGCGCAACATCACCCGCGGACTGCGGAGCACCGAGCCCTTCACCGGCACGCACTCTGCGGGCGAGCGGTTCGTCCTGCTCGACTCGGCCGTCAAGTTCGTCCCGCAGGACGTGGGCGAGCTAGATATAGAGAGGGAGTACAAGGCGGTCACGGCAGGACAGAGTCTCGACGACGCCGCGACGGTCGAGTTCACGTGGACCGGCGGGACGCTCAAGTACCCCGCCCCCTCGATACTCGCCACCAAGGACACGAACGGAGACTGGCGCTTCCGCCTCTACGGCCTTGAGACGAGAGACCCGGAGGGCGAGCGCTACCACCTTGAGATCGTCGGCGGGCGCTCCTTCATGCTGAGGGGCGCGGCGTCGCGGGCCGTGTCGCTCTCCTCGTCCTCTGCGCTCCCGGGCGACGACCCACTGCCGCCCGTCGGGGGTAAGGCGCGCCGCCAGTACAGGGCCGCGACCCTGCCCGGCAATTCAGTCCCCGAACTCACAACGGGCTTCGTCACGCAGCTGATACAGGGCGAGCGGACGGCGCTCTCGGCGACCTACCACACCGACTTGACGGCCGACTCCGTGACCGACTTCAACCTCTCGACGCTGACCTTCACGCCGGGACAGTTGCACTCCTTCACGCTGAACATCTACGCGCAGACCTCGACCTCGGCGGGGTCGCTCTCCATCGTCGGCAACCACATGGGCGAGTTCTTCACCGACACGACGGGCGAGGCGACGGGGACGCGCTACACGGTGGAGTTCAAGGACGGGAAGGTCTACTTCTTCCGCAACCGCGGGCTGCACTCCGAGCCCTTCTGCGTCCACACGCCGCCGGACTTCACGCAATATAGTGACCCCTTCTTCCCCGCCGAGGCGCAGGTGTCGGCGGGGGCGGATTCGTCGTGGACCGACATCGAGATAGACGACGAGGGGGCGGCCCTCGTCTACCCGGTCTCCGCGCAGGAGCAGGACTTCGGCTCCGCGCAGGCGTCCCTCACGGTGCGCGCCAACCAGCAGAGGGTCGTAGAGGGCGTGGTCGTTGACGGGCAGGTGGTTGAGGCGGAATTTCCTTAAGGGGCACTTCACATGAGCGACAGACCCGGGCAGCTTCTAGTCTACGACGACGCCGGCAACTTCATCGGCGCGGCCACTATCCTCGTCGCGCCCACGGCGGCGGTCGTCAACGGCCGGCTCCTCCTCCCCGGCCTCTCCGAAGGGATAGACGGACTGCCCGCCAACCCGACGGCGCAGGTCGGGCTCACGGCCGTCAACGGCGCGGCGACCACCTTCATGCGCTCGGACGCCGCCCCCGCCCTCGACCAGTCAATCTCACCCACCTGGACGGGCGCGCACATTTTCAAAGTTCCCTTCACCGTCCGCAAGTCTGCGGGCACAGACCCGGCGGTCAGGGTGGAAGAGAACGCGGGCGTCTACCGCCTCCTGATGCCCCCCGCCTCAATCATCGGCGGCTACTCGGCGCTCGACCCGACCTCCGTGGTCGAAGGCAGCATCCAGTTCGCCACGGGTCTGGACCCGGTGATGAGGATTCACGCGGGCGACAACAACGAACTGACGCTCTACTCCGACTCCGGCATAGGCATCAGCGCCGACGCGGACGTGGACATATCGGCCGCCGGCACGCTCTCGCTCGCCTCCCCCGCGCTGACGGGCACCCCGACCGCCCCGACTCCGGCGGCGGGCACGAACACGACGCAAGTTTCGACTACCGCCTTCGTGCAGACGGCAATCGCCAACCTGATTGACTCTTCGCCGGGCGCGCTCGACACGCTGAACGAACTGGCGGCGGCGCTCGGCGACGACCCGAACTTTGCGACGACCGTCACCAACGCCCTGGCCGGCAAGCAGCCCCTCGACCCCACGCTGACGGCGCTCGCGGGCGTGACGACGGCCGCCGACCGCCTCGTCTACGCCACGGGCGCGGACGCCTTCGCCGTGACGCCCTTCACCGCGTTCGGGCGCGGCCTCGTGGACGACGCCGACGCGGCTGCGGGACGCGCCACCCTCGGCGTGGTCATCGGGACGGACGTGCAGGCCTACGACGCCGGCCTCGCGGCCCTCGCTTCATTCAACACCAACGGCATCCTCGTCCAGACGGCCGACAACACCTTCGCCGGCCGGACGCTCGCCGCGCCCTCGGCGGGCCTGACCATCACCAACCCGGCGGGCACGGCCGGCAACCCGACCTTCGCGCTGGCCAACGACCTCGCCGCCCTCGAAGGTTTAGGCTCGACCGGCATCGCCGTGCGCACGGGCGCGGACAGTTGGGCGCAGCGCTCGATAGCCGTCCCCGCGGCGGGGCTCTCCATCACGAACGCGGACGGCTCGGGCGGCAACCCGACGCTCGCCTTAGCTAACGACCTCGCGGCTCTGGAAGGACTCGGCAGCACGGGCCTTGCCGTCAGGACTGCTACGGACGCGTGGGCGCAGCGCAGCATCGCCGTCACGGCCTCGACGGGGCTCTCCGTCTCGAACGGCGACGGCGTGGGCGGCAACCCGACCCTCTCAGGCGTTGACGCCACAACCACAGTCAAGGGCGTCGCCTCGTTCAACGCCACGAACTTCAGTGTTTCAAGCGGGGCCGTCAACACCGCCCAGAACATCCACACGGGGGCGAGCCCCGCCTTTGTAGGGCTGACCCTGACGGGCAATCTGTCTACCGTAGGCGTGGCCTCGCACCTCATCCCTTCGGTCACGGACACCTACGACCTCGGCTCGTCAATGAAGCCCTGGCGCAAAGGCTGGCTCTCGGAACTCGACGCCGTGCTGTTCGCCAAGAACACCATCTCGGCGGTCGGCGGGTGGATGCTGATAGCGAAGAACTCGGGCACGGTGGACGCCGATGTTACGGCCGGGGCGACGACCGTTAACTTCGGGCAGGCCATGACGCCGGGCGATTTCGTCATCTTCCGCGCGGCCGGCTCTGTCGAGTACATGACGGTCGGCTCGCTCTCGTCGGGCACGACCTACAACGTGACGCGCGACGTGGACGGCTCCGGGGCGAACGCATGGCCCGCGGGCTCGGTCTACGTCGTGCTCGGGCAGTCGGGCGCGGGGCGGATAGAGTTGAACGCGAACGCCACACCCCGAATCTCCCTCATCCGGCAGGGCGCGACCTACAACGCGCAGACGGAGATGGTGAGGGTCGGAGACTTGAACGGCTGGGGGGCCTACGCCTCGGAGACCTACGGGTTCGTGGCGGGCGAGTACGCGGCGGGTAAGGCGTGGGTCTCCGTTGACCCGACCAACGGGTTTCGCGTCGGGAGTCACGCGGACGTGCGAATCAAGCTCGCGCCCGACGGCTCGGGCTTCCTCGCTAATACCTCTATCTCATGGGACACGTCCGGCAATCTCACCGTCGCGGGTAATGCCTCTATCGCGGGCTGGACGGTCAACGCCTCGTACCTCGCCAAAGACACGGGCACTAACAACACGTCGGCGGGGATGAGCCCGACAGACTACCCGTTCTTCGCGGGTTCAACTTACGCGAACCGTGCGTCTGCGCCCTTCAGGGTGACGCCTGCGGGCGCTCTGACCGCGACGAACGCCACCATCTCCGGCGTCTTCTCGGCCTCAGGCGGCGCGGTGGTACTTGATGCGGGGGGTATTGACCTACTCTCGGACGCCTTAGGCGGGGCTTACATCACCTTCGTCAGCACTACCTCCGAGACGCTGGGCACTTTCAACGGCGGGGACAGCGGTACGCAATTCGGAGTGACGCTACAGACGCTCGCGCAGAACCGCAATAACACTCTGACCCTGGCGGCGTCCTCCATCACGGCGGCCAAGAGCGCGACCGCCTCCCTCTCTGCGTCCTCCACTTCATACGCCGGGGCGAGCATCCAGGCCGTTTCTAACTCCGCGGGCGGCTATCTACATACAACCTCGCGGCTGTCCGTTGGGGATGCCGCCTACCCGTCCCACATGCTCCACGTCGCGGGAACCGCGAACATCACGGGGGCGCTCTCACTGCCCGGCGGCGTCTCCGGCAACGTCGCCTTCGACACGAGCACCCTCTTCGTTGACGCCGCGAATAACGGCGTCGGCGTCGGCACGGCCGGCGTCACCACCGGCTTCGCGCTCGACGTGAACACCTTCGCGCGCATCAGGTCGGGGCTCGTCGTCGGGGCCGAGTTGGGCGGCTACGTCATCGCGGGCAACCACCGGATGCAGGTCATCGCTACGGGCATTCAGTCCGTCGCCATGTTCCAGGGCGGCGCGGGCGTCGTCGAGATCTGGAAGGACACCACGCCGACGCGGGCCGTTGCGTTCGGGATGGCGGTGCCGGGTACGGCCATCACCGACGACTTCATATTCTCCACCTTCAACAGCGGCGGCTCTCTGTGGCAGGAGCGGCTGCGCATCCTGAACGCCGGGACGCTCCTCGTCAGGAACAGCACGGCGCCGGGCGCGAACCCGACGGGCGGAGGCTACCTGTTCGCGGACGCCGGGGCCGGAAAGTGGAGGGGCAGTTCGGGGACGACGACGACCTTCGGGCCCGCGGACCCCCACTGCCCGCGCTGCGGCTCCGACTTCGCGCTGGAGTGGGAGAACCCGAAGTACGGGGGGCGGCTGGCGATCTGCGTCAAGTGCCTGACGGGCGCCCTGTCGAAGGCGGGCGTCAAGCTGAAGGATTACGCGATCGCGTCCCCCACGGCCTGAATCGGATGCCCGTATCACGACACAGAAAGAAGAAGGGAAAAGGAAAACGTATGAGCACGCGCGAAATCACCATCACCTTAAACGAACTGATAGGCAGCCTCGGCTCGAACGGCCAGCCCGGCCCCCTGGAGAAGCTGCTCGCGGCGAAGCTGCCGGCGGGGCTCTCCTTCCGCCTCTCGATGCTGGCCGGGGAGATACAGACGCCGGCCCGGCACTACAACGAGGCGCGGACGGCGCTCCTGAAGGAGTGGGGCAAGCCCTCGGAGGGGGGGCAGTTCTACACGTTCGAGAACGGGTCGCGGGAGAAGTTCGTCGAGGCGGAGGCGGAGCTGCTGAAGGAGACCGTGACGCTGAAGGTGCCCGCGCTGAAGGTCGCGGACTTGGGCGAGCGGGAGATACTGGCGGCGGCGGACTTCTACTCCCTGCGGTGGCTGTTCACCGAAGAGTGACCGAGTGCGGCGAGCTAACCCCGCCCCCTCGCCTCCCTCTGGCAGTCAGCGCAAAGGGTAGTGCCGCGGCCGTGCCTCTTCCGGCACCGCGCGCACACCCTTGCGGCCTTGAACGCGCGCGCCGCCTGCCGGGCCTTCTTCAGACAGCGGGCGCAGCGGGTGTGGCCTTCGGCTGCCGGGCGGGGACAGCGGATGCAGAGCCCGAGGCGTCGGCGCTCGGCCTGCCGTTCTCTCTCGTAGGCGTTTCTGTCTTCAGCCCAGTGAGTCATAGGCCGGTAGGGGTGCATGGGTTGTCAGGCGGGAGTCGGCGCCGCGCGCACAGCGCCGCATTTCAGGCAGACCTCACCACTCAGCACGACGGCGTTGCGCGCGTCGGCCCACTCGTGCGCGCATAAAGAATCCTTCAGGTCGCGGACATCCCCGGCCTTACAAACGCCGTCCGGGTGCATCCAGAGGCCGCCGCGGAAGGCCGGGACATCACCCGCAGCGCACTCTACGCAGAGCGCCCGCGCCGCCTCTCCATACGCCTGTGAGACTAAGGCGCGCAATCTATCCGCGACCGCATCGTCAGCCTGCGCCCATTCACTCGTGTTTGAGAAGCGTTCACGAACGACAGCCGCAATCTCTTCGGCGACAATCTGTACGTCTTCGTCAGTCATGGTACCAATTATATCACGGGCGGGGGCGGCGTCTCCGAAGAGTAGCGGGAGGCAGGAAGCAGATTCGCCCGCTCGCGTTACCTAGAGCGGCCTCCCGCACGGCCCGTGCCGTCGCCGAGCCCCCGAAGTAGAAGTCATTCCCCGAGCCGGTGCAGGCGTTCCAGTTCCGCGACCTCGCGCGCCCTCTCCTCCTCGAAGACGGCCTCGCCGAGTCGTTCGGCGGTTTCGTCCCAGGCGTCGAGGCATTCGCGGTACATCAGGGCGGCGTCGCGCATCTGGGCGCTGACGGCCTCCCAGTCCTGTTCGGGCGTCAGGCTCAGGCGGTCGGGGATGTCTTCGCTACTCATCACTCATCACTCATCACGTCGTCGAACGGCTCCGGCGGCGTATCCGCGCCCTCGAAGATGAGCCGATATTCGCCGCCTTCATCCTCGCGGTACAGATTCGCGCCGTGCCACGTGGCGCTGCCACCGACCGGATGCACGCCGCCGCAATCCGGCCCGCGTGCCGGCGGCGGGGCGGGGATGATTTCAGTCTCGCCGCACTCCCCCGCGTAGGCGCCGTCAATGAACACGGAGCCGGGCGGCAGGTATAGGGCGTCGGGCTTCTTTATTACCTCCGCCCATTCGTTCGTATCGTGAAGCTCCGTAGGCCATTCTTCCGCCATGCACGCCTCCATTATCACTCAGCCCTCATCACGTCGTCGAACAGCGACCTCCCCCGATCCGCCTCCGGCTCCTTCTTCCTCGCGGGGTACTGCGGGGGATTCTACACCCTGGTGCGAGGGGCGGGGGAGCCTTCAGGGGAGATGAAGGCGGAACCCGGCTGCGGGCGGCTCGGGCCGTACGCCTCTCAAGGCTGCGGGTCGGGCACGCAGGCGACGGCTTCTGCCGCCTTCTTCGCGTGATACTCCCTCCGTGCTGCGTCATAGCGATTCTCGGGCAGCGCTTCCATCGCCTCGTCCCACGCGCCATCGGCCCGCATGTCGCGCTCGACGGGGGCTTGCGGCTTCTGGTTGCGCTTGAGGCAGCACCACTTCGCCGCGCCCCACTTGTTGTCTGCCTTCCACGCGGCGTAGAGGTCAGGTAGTTCTTCGTCGGTCACGCACTCGGCGTCAGCGCAGCCCCACGCGAAAATGTCGCTGCACAGTGCGGCGAAACCCTGTGACCCGAAGAAAGCCTGCCCGGCACCCATCAGGTGAACCCGCATAGGCCAGTCGGCGCTCGGCTCCACGCACTTATCAACAAACTCGGCCAGCTTCTCCTCGACCTGCGAAGCACCTTCGTTGAAGCCATCCTTCCACTCGTCTCGCGGCACGCCGTTGTACGACGCCGGGTAGATGCCCGCGTCGGAAACGTCCACCGCCGCGAGCAGGCACGCCTTCCAGTAGTCCCTCTCTTCTTCAAGCGAAGCGAATGTTGCGGACATCGAAACCTCCGAATTTTTTCTTGTATATTTTAACACTTTGCCGCGCAAAGAACCCCAACCTGTGGTAGAATTTGCGTGTCTAGTTCGCTCGCGTCGCGTTGGAAATGAACGGCCATCGCGCCGCTCTCAACACGACGCAAAGATGACGCTCTTAGCCGACCGTTCACGGCGACAGGGCGTCTTTCTTTTGCGGGGAAAAAGAGACGGGCGGGTTGGAGCTACTTGGCTGACACCTGCGCTCCACCCGCCCACTTGACCACCGGGGCTAACCCGACGGTAACTGACGGCCCTAAGGCTATCAGAGGTTGCTCGGCTGCGTCCACCTGAAAAACACAGCCACGCGCCACGCCCTGAGACTCGGGCTTCCACCGCGCCGCTCGCAGGGTAACGCGCAGGGTCGCATACCCCATGCGCAGACTGCTTAGCTACGAAGGGGGCTTTTGGACTGACACGCAAGAAGGTTTTCCCACGAGGTTTTAGACGGCAACGTGCTGGTCGGTTGCTCGCAGCCGGTAAGGGTTGATCCAGCGCAGCGGGATACGCCCGTCTCCAAAGTAAGGGCCAACGGGGCACCACCCCCACAGGCGTCAGGTCGGTAAATAAACCTTCGATACGCACGTCGGTCAGCAGTCGTAAATCCCTACCCCCTCTTACCGTCGGACGCATAACCTACAAACGCTTTCCTTCCTTGAAGGGAATCCCGCAGCCTGCCCGAAATACGCCTTCCGCTTCCCCGCTCACTCCCGCACGAGGGGCGGGCGCGGACGTGTCAGGCGTCCAGCCACTCCCACTTACATCGGCGCCGCTCAAGTTGCCGCGCCACCTCTTGCAGCGAATCGCATTTGTGCATCCAGCGCAGAATCGGCGCGGCCTCCTTGAGCCGCCACACCTCGCCGGGGGGCTTCTCGAAGACCGCCCCCGCGACGAAGTTCCTGCCCGTCACGCGGAGCGTGCGCTGTAGGGGCTGCGGGTTGACCATGAAGGCCATGTCGGACGTGGAGCAAACGCGTAATCGAGCCATCCCTTCTTCCCCTCCCCGCCGGCCCCCGAAGGGCGGCGCGCGATTCAGGCCGCACGCTTATTCCACCAAGCGACGGCCTCGTCCACGCTCTCGAACTCGCGGTCGAACTTGCAGGTCGTACACCTGACGGCGGGCCGCCAGCGCCATGCTCCCGCGCGGGGCTGCCAATGGTAGTAGCCGTCTTTCTGGTGTCGCATCCCCTTCCTCAGTGAAGGCTTGCGACCGCAGAAGGGGCACGGCAGCAGTTTGATGTCGGGCATCCTCTCCTCCTCTTCGTCGCCTACGGTCGGCGGGCGGGCGGCGGTCAGCGAACGTCGGCCGACATATCCAGCCCCGCCGCGTCATACATCCCCAGCCGCTCGCATATCCTCATCATCTGATTCGGCCGCTCTCGCTTCTCGTTGAAGATGAGCGCCCCGGCGCAGTGCAGGCTCTCCCGCCGCGCGACGAAGGAGACTGAGCCGTCCTCGCCTTCCTCTTCCGCGGCCGTCTTGTGGCAGGGGAACTCGCCGGCGGCGAACTCCTCCAACCTGCGGAGCGTGAAGGCGTGCGCGTACTTCTTTAGAAATGGGCACGCCCCGCAAGGCGTCGTCATCGTGTAGTCCACGTCTCCCTCTCCCTTCACCCCGGCCGTCGCGCTTAGGTCAGCGGGGCGGCGGACTCACCCTCTGAAGACGAACACGGGCAGCCCGCGCTTCTTCGCCTTGCGCACCATGTCCCAGGTGCCGTGGCTCTCCTCGTCCGGTATGGCTATCAACTGCTCGCCGACCATCGCCATCGCTTCATTGCGTATGGGCCCGGCCAACTTTCGGTAGCGCCCCCAGTCCGCCTCCATCGTCTCGACGGGGATGCCGCGCGCCTCGGCCCACAGGCGGGCGAAGTAGTCCACCCCGCCGACGATCTCGCGCGTCTCGGCGTCTCTCGTGCGCTGGCCTCCTTCGATGACTGCCGTCACGACATACCCGGACGCCCTCACCGCCGCGTCCACGATGTTCGGGTCTCTGTGATGGCGACCGCCCGAGATGATGGTTATTGCCACTTCCGCCTCCCCTTTCGGCAGTTCCGAACTGGTTACTATTTTACACCCGAAACACCACACCAAGTTGGAAAATAACATCTGATTTTGCTTTGGCGCGCTGAAATTGGATTGATTTTTCACCCGTGGCCCGTTAGCATACGCCGCATGACAGACCCTTTCTCCACTTCCCCGTCGCCCGGCTTTCTCTACCAGACGCCCGGCATCCGCGCCGCGCTGCACAAGACCCGCTACGCCATAGACCGGCGGCAAGGGCTGACGGCCATCCTCGGCGACGTAGGGATGGGTAAGAGTTCACTGCTCAGGCTCCTCTACGGCGACTACGCGGCGAAAGAGGACATGGTGGTGTCGTTCATGCCGACGCCATCGGCCACCTCCGAGTTCGCCTTCCTCAAAGAGATAACGGGCGACTTCGGCCTCGCCCCCAAACGTTCCTACCAGGCGCAGGAGGTGGAGCTGCGCGCCTTCCTCATTGAACAGCACCGGGACGGCAAGAACGTCGTGGTCTTCATCGACGAGGCGCAGCGGCTCAGGAACACCATGCTTGAGATAGTGCGCGCCATGCTCAACTACGAGACGAACACGGCGAAGCTCATCCAGATCGTGCTGGCCGGGCAAATTGAACTGCGCGAAAGGCTCCTTGACCCCAGCCAGAAGGCCATCCGCTCGCGCATATTCGCCCCCTCGGTGCTCGCGCCCCTCACCCTAGGCGAGACGAAGGCCATGCTCGAATTCCGGTGCGAGCAGGCCGACATCCCCTTCCCCTTCACCGACGACGCCATTCAGACCATCTACGACGCCACGGGCGGCGTGCCCCGCGAGATTCTGAAGGTGGCCGCCGTCGCCTTCGAGCTCTCCCGCATGAACGAGCTGACGGGCGTGGACGCCGAGGTGGCCGCGCTGGCGACGACGGAGGCGGTGCTCTAATGGCCGACAAATTCAAGGGCGGTAACGCCCTGATGGACCTTGAACCGAAGCCCGCTCCGAAGCGGGTGCTCGGCTTTGGAGAACTGCCGCCGAAGCCGGAGCCCGTGGTTGACTGGTCAACCACTCCGGTCAACCAGTCAACCAAACTGGATGACCAGTTAACCGCCCCGCGAGTCGTCAAAGAGTCCTCCCCGCTGGTTAACCAGTCAACCAGTCAACCAGTCAACCAGCCGGACGAATCACTCTTCCCGTCCCGCGTCGAGCGCCGCCTCAAAGGTATCCGCTTCCCCGCCAAGAAGTTAGACGCCTACGAGGCCTGGCACTTCCAGCGCCGCCACATTTTCAAAGACTTTCAGGATGCCGTGGAATATGCGATGGACTGGTTAACCAGTCAACCAGACGACCAGTTAACCAGTCGCCCAGTTAACCAGACAACCACATTAATTAATAAAGAACTTAATAACTTATTAAATATTAACGACGAAAAGACCCGGAGGCTGATGGCGCGGTACACGGAAGTCACGGGCCGAACCGTGAAGGCCAAAGACCTCGAAGCGTATTCGGAGATCGCGCACCTGGACGAGTCGGCGATAGAGCGGGGGATTATCGACGCGCCGCGCCGGGCGCGGGAGGCGGGGCACACCATCAACGGTTTCCGGTACTGCATCTTCTCAATCCTCGACGCGGCCCGCGCCGCCCCCGCCCCGGCCGCCGCGGCGCCGACCGTCTGCGACCTCTGCACCGAAACCCCCGGCTTCGTCTGGGGCGACCCCGACGACAGGAGCAAGGGCATGAAGCCGTGCCCCCACCGGGAAGGGAAGTGACTCACCCGGTCAGTAGCGCCGCCCCCGACGGGGGAGGGGAGGCGCATTTTTACGTTTCTGACTCCTCCGGCTTGCCCGGGACTCCGTACCAGTTGAGTAGCATCGTGAGTTGGCGGCCGGCGTAACCGTAACCCTCCGACCGGCCCTGAAAGTTCCCGTGCCGGTGCTCGCTCGCGTGCGGCGTGTTGATGGGTGACGGGGGCCGTTCAGCGTTCTTCTCCATCTTGTCGGCGTACTCCCGCGAGAGCCTTTCTAGTTCTCGGGCGAGAACCCGCAGGTCGGCCTGAAGCCCTTCGTGCGTATACTGAATCATGGGATTACCTTTCCTCTGACGGTTCCTTTCGCCCCCTCGCGGGCGGCCACGGGCGGGGAACTCAAGCTGACGTTTGTGGCTCACAATCAAGGTGGTCGTGTTCCTCTGAGCAGTAGTAGCCTCCGCACGGCTGT